>Ga0070665_100005868_pt1 | contig 12592 bp, 9 predicted proteins | sample KBSS13metaG_FD_65862 | JGI IMG/M metagenome (GOLD analysis project Ga0070665, IMG submission 65862) | Switchgrass rhizosphere microbial communities from Kellogg Biological Station, Michigan, USA - KBS S1-3 metaG | ecosystem: Host-associated > Plants > Roots > Rhizosphere > Soil ... | reverse complement strand
CACGTAGTCGAGATCGATGCCGGACTCGGTGGCGAACAGCACGCACGGCCGGCTCGTGGTGGACACCGGGTGGTAATAGAGCTTCATGTTTCCCCCTCGCGTTGGGTGGCAAAGCGCGATGACGCTACGCCGCTGGTTCCGGAGGGTCAAGCGACGAATCCACCCGGGGCGCGGCTAGGCACCGCCGAAGTACCGCACCGCGCGCCACAGCAGCGGCAGCGCAAACGCGGCCAGCGCGCCGTGCAGTCCGAAGGCGAGCCCAGCGTACGTCCCGGCTTCGGTATTGACCTGGAACGCGCGTGCGGTGCCGATGCCGTGCGCCGCGAGCCCGAGCGCGAAGCCGCGAGCGCGCCAGTCGCGGACGCGCGCCGCGTCGAGGACGTACTTGCCGAGCGTGGCGCCGATGACGCCCGTGGCCACCGCGAACACGGCCGCCAGCGCGGCGATGCCGCCGGTCTGCTCGGCGATCCCCATGGCGATGGGCGCGGTGACGGACTTCGGCGCGAGGGATGCGAGCGTCAGCGGCGACGCGCCGAGCGCCCACGCGATGCCGACCGCCGACACCAGCGCGACGGTCGAGCCCACGAGGAGCGCGCCGGCGATGGGAACGGCGAGCGCGCGCACGCTTCGCCAGACGCGCGCGAGCGGCACGGCAAGGCCCACGACGGCCGGTCCCAGCAGGAAGTGGACGAATTGCGCGCCGGCGAAATACGTGGGGTACGAGACGTCCCCGGCCTGCAGCGCGACGACGATGAGCACGACGGCGGTCAGCACGGGGTTCGCGAGCGGATGGAGCTTGCAGCGCGCGTAGAGCAGGTAGCCGAGCGCATAGGCGACGAGCGTGATCGTGAGGCCCGCGAGCGGCGTCCCCGCGAGGTAGACCCACAGCTCGAAGAGCTTGTCGCCATTCACGGCGCAGGCCCCTCCGCGCCGTCCGTTGCGGCGCCTTTGCGCCGCGCCAGCGCGGTGAACGTCAGCGCCGACGCGGCGATCGCGAGCACGGTGCTGACGACGAGCGCCGTCGCGATCGGCAGCCACTCGCCGGCGAGGCGTCCGAAATACATCATCACGCCCACGCCGGCGGGGACGAACAGCAGCGACAGGTGCTTCGCCAGCGCGTCGGCCGCGGTGTCGATCGGCTCGGACCCCTGGTCGCGCAGGCGCAGCGCCACGAACAGCAGCAGCATGCCGAGCACCGGACCGGGCACCGGCAGCGACAGGAGCCGCGACAGCGCCTCGCCCGCGCACTGGAACAGCAGCAGCCAGGTGACGCCGGCGAGGAACGGACTCATCGCCGCGCTACGCGGATGGGCGGGCCGCGCTGCCGGCGCACTCCGGCGTGCCCGCCAGCTCCTGCGCGCGCTGGAGTGCCGCCGCGAAGTCCGGCAGGACGTTGTCCGCGCCGAGCGACTTCCCGAACGTCGAGCGCCGCACCTGCACGTCCGGATGCGGATTGAGCGCGCAGAGCAACAGGGCGCCGCCGCGCTCGGACAGCGTGTGGCGCAGCGACTCCAGCGTCTCCAGCGCCGTGTTGTCCATGCTGATCACCTGGTGCATGTCGAGCACCACCACGCGCGCCGCGGGGTCGGCCTCCAGCAGCGGCTCGAGCTTTGCGACGGAGCCGAAGAACAGCGCGCCGAACACGCGGTATGCCGCGACGCGGGGATCGCCGGAGGCCACGGCCTCCACGCGCGTCAGGTCGGAGACGCGGTAGATGAAGAAGAGGCTCGCCAGCACGAGGCCGACTTCCACGGCGGTGGAGAGGTCGAAGGCGACGGTGAACACGAACGTCGTCAGCAGCACGACCCGATAGGGCACCGAGTAGCGGCGGAGCTCCGCGAAGGCGTTCCAGTCGCCCATGTTGATGGCGACGACGATCAGCACGGCGGACAGGGCGGCGAGCGGGATGTACTTCGCGAGCGGCGCCCCCGCCAGCACGATCACGAGCAGCGTCAGCGCGTGGATCATGCCGGCGACCGGCGTCCGCGCGCCGGTGCGGACGTTCGTCGCCGTGCGCGCGATGGCGCCGGTGGCGGGAATGCCCCCGAACAGCGGCGCGACCAGGTTGGCCACGCCTTGCGCGATCAGCTCCTGGTTGGGATCGTGCCGGTCGCCGATCATCGCGTCGGCCACGCGCGCGGACAGCAGCGACTCGATCGCGCCGAGCAGCGCGATGGTGATTGTCGGCGCGATGAGGTCGCGCATCGAGGAAAGGGAAAGCACGGGCAGCGCGAATTCGGGCAGTCCGGTGGGGATGCCGCCGAAGCGCGTGCCGATCGTGGCGAGGGGCACGGCGAGCAGCGCGCAGGCGAGCGACGCGACCACCAGCACGAGGATGGGGCCCGGCACGCGGACGAGGAGTCCGGCGCCGCGGCGCACCGCGTGGCCGAACGCCCTGTCGCGCGGCGGTGCGGGCGCGGGCGTGGGGGGGGCCAGCGTGCCATGCGCCTCGGCGTCGAGGACCGCGCCGGACGAGCGCACGGGCTTGGGCCACAGCAGGAGCACGGCGAGCGACAGCGCGCCGACGACGACGTCGGGCAGGCGCAGCTCGCCGGCGCTGATGACGAGCGTGCGCAGCCGGGCGAAGAACTCGTCCGGCAGCGTCACAGCGAGCCCGAGGAAGTCCTTGACCTGCGACAGCAGGATGAGGACGGCGATGCCGTTGGTGAAGCCGATGACGATGCTGACCGGGATGAAGCGGATGAGGCCGCCGAGGCGCAGCGCGCCCATGGCGGCGAGGATCGCGCCGGCGCCGAGCGTGCAGATCACGAGGTTCTGCACGCCGTAACGCGACACGATGCCGTACACGACGACGATGTACGCGCCGGTGGGCCCGCCGATCTGCACGCGCGATCCGCCGAGCGCGGAGATCAGGAAGCCGGCGATGATGGCCGTGTAGATGCCGGCCTGGGGCGGGACGCCCGACGCGATCGCGAACGCCATCGCCAGCGGCAGCGCGACCACTCCCACGGTGATGCCCGCGCCCAGGTCCGCGAAAAAATCGGCGCGGCGATAGTCCCTCAGGCAGGCGACGAGCCGCGGTCGGCCCAGGACGTGCTTCGCGGCGGCGGTCATCGGGCATTATAGGTTCCGCTTTCCGTCAATACGCATCCCCGGGAGGTTTCCCCTGAACGCCTGCGGTCTCGATTTCGGCACGTCGAACTCCGGCCTGTCGCTGCCCGCGCGCGGATCGGTGACGCTGGTCGGCCTGGAAGACGGCGCGACGTCGATGCCGAGCGCCGTGTTCTTCGCGATGGAAGAGTCGCAGCCGGTGCTGTACGGCCGCGCGGCGGTGGAGGAATACCTGGACGGTACGCCCGGGCGGCTGATGCGGTCGCTGAAGAGCCTGCTCGGCAGCAGCCTGATGCAGGAGACCACGACGATCGGCGCGCGCAACATCGTCTACGCCGACATCGTCATGCTTTACCTGCGCATGCTGCGCGAGCGCGCGGGCGCCGCGACGGGCCGCGCGCTCGACGCCGTGGTACTCGGCCGGCCCGTGCGCTTCGACGACGACGACCTCGAGCGCGACCGCGAGGCGGAGCGCACGCTCGCCGCCTGCGCGCGCGAGGCCGGCTTTCGCCACGTCGAGTTCCAGTTCGAGCCCATCGCCGCCGCCTTCGACTACGAGCGCACGATCGAGCGCGAGGAAGCGGTGCTGATCGTCGACGTCGGCGGCGGCACTGCGGACTTCACCGTGATCAGGCTCTCGCCCGAGCGGCGCGAGCGCGTGTCGCGCGCGGACGACGTGCTCGCCAACGACGGCATCCACATCGCCGGCACCGACTTCGACTCCCGCCTCAACATGGCGTGGGTGATGCCCGCGCTGGGGTACAAGGCGATCGGCCCGAAAGGCCTGGTGGTGCCGAGCCTCGTCTATTTCGACCTGTCGACGTGGCACCGGATCAATCTCATCTACGCGCCCCGGTTCCTCGGCACGCTGCGGGAGCTCCAGGCGTTCTTCACCGACCTCGCGCCGTACGAGCGGCTGATGCGCGTCGTGGATCAGCGCCTCGGCCACTTGCTGCTCGGGCGCACCGAGCACGCGAAGATCGAGCTGTCGGCGGCGGAGCGCACGCTCGTCGACCTCAATGTGATCGAAACGGGCTTGGCCGCGCCGGCGCGGCAGCGGGAGCTGATCGACCTCCTCGCCGACCAGCTCGCGCAACTCGTGCGCGTGGGAACCAAGACGGTGGCCGCCGCAGGCCTCACGCCGGCGCAGATCTCGACCGTGTACTTCACCGGCGGGTCGAGCGGCATGGCGGCGCTGCGCGAAGCGTTCGGCGCGGCGTTCAAGGGCAGCCGCGTGGTCGTCGGTGATCTCTTCGGCAGCGTGGTGAGCGGACTCGGGCTCGATGCCGGGCGGCGGTTCGCGTGAGATCGAGCGGCCGCGCCAGCCGGTATCACTCCCCAGTCGTCACATCTGGCGGAAGCGGTGCTGGTACGTCTGGCTCACCGGAAAGCGCTCGGCGCGGCCCGCAAGCGTCACGTCCATGCGCCCGTCCTCGTGCCGCTGCACGACGTCGATGCAGCGGATGTTCACGATCGTGCTGCGGTGGATCTGCCAGAACTGGCCCGGATCGAGCTCTTCCGCCAGCTCCTTGATGGGCTTGCGGATCACGGCCTCGCTGTCGCGCATCAGCACGCGCGTGTACTTGGAATCCGCCTGGAAGCAGACGATCTCGTCGACCGTGATCAGCCGCAGCTTGTTGCCCGCCGACGCCTGCACCCAGTTGAGCGGCCCTTTGGCGGGCGCCTGCGACAGCCGCGACAGCAGCCGGCCGAGGTCGGGCGGCGCGGTCGACACGCGCTGCTTCAGGCGGGCGATCGTCGTGGCGAGCCGCGCCGCCTCCAGCGGCTTCAGCACGTAGTCGACCGCCCCGGATTCGAACGCCGCGATGGCGTGCTCGTCGAAGGCCGTCACGAACACGACGTGCGCGCGCGCGCCGATCTGCCGCGCCACGTCGAGGCCGGTCATGCCCGGCATCCGGATGTCGAGGAAGGCGACGTCGGGCGCGTGGCGCTCGATGGCGGCCATCGCCTCGAGGCCGTCGGCGGCTTCCGCGCTGACCACGAGCTCGGGCCAGAGCGCGGCGAGGAGGCGCCGCAGCTCCTCACGCAGGAAAGGCTCGTCTTCGGCGATGACGGCGGTGGGCATCGATCGGTATCCGTGCGGGCGCGAGCGCGGATTATGCGGCAGCGAGCGGCAGGTCGAGGGTCGCCGTCACCCCGGCGCCCGCGCCGGGATTGGGCTCGACGGCGAGCCGCGCCCGCGGGCCGAACATCGATGCGAGCGTCTCGCGGATGTTGCGCAGGCCGATGCCGCTGCCGCCGCCAACGGGCGCGCCGAAGCCCACGCCGTCGTCGCGCACGGCCACCTGCAGGCGGTCGCCGGCGACCGTCACGTCGATGCGGATCTCGCCCGGCCCCGCCTTCGGCTCGACGCCGTGCTTGATCGCGTTCTCCACGAGCGACATCAGCATCATCGGCGGGAACGGATGGTCGAGCAGCGCCGGCGGCGCGTCGATCGCCGTCGACAGCCGCCCGCCCATCCGGATGCGCATCACGTTGAGATAGGCGCGGGCGAGGGCGAGCTCGCCGCCCACCGTCGACGCCGTGTCGCGCATCCGCGGCAGCGATTGCCGCAGGTAGACGATCAGCTCGCCGACCATGGCGTCGGCCGCGGCGGCGTCGTTGCGGATCAGGTACTGGACGTTGGCGAGCGTGTTGTAGAGGAAGTGCGGCTCGATCTGCGCGCGGAGCACCTGGAGGCGCGCGTCGGTCAGCCGCGATTCGAGCCGGGCGCGCTCGTCCGCCGCGCGCCGCTCGGCCACGAGCCGGGGCACCTGCGCCGCGATCTCGTCGGCGATCGCCGTGACCGCCAGGCGGTTGGTCGCGAACGGATCGAGGATCGGAAGCCACGTCCGGAAGCGGCTTCGGACGGTGAGCGTCGACCGGCCCTCGCCGGACTCCACGACCGCCGCCGATACCTCGCGCCGCGGTCCGTCGATGAAGGGCAGGTTCAGCCGGCAGAAGAGCTGGCGCAGCCATCCGCGCGGCGCGCGCGGCCCGCGCACGAACCGCGCCTCCTGCGGCGGCGACCACCATGACGAGCGGTTGCTGAAGGGAATCGAGCGCGCCGTCGCGCGGAGCCCGGGCGCGTCCGCGGCGGCGTCGCGCAGCGTGACGTCCGCGGCGAGCACCTCGAGCGCCACCTGCAGCAGCGTGCGGGCGTCGAGCGGCACGGTCAGGGACTGGCTCTGGTCGGCGAGTATCGCGGTCGGCGCGAGGCCGGGCGCGCGCCACCGCGTGATCAGGAACCCGAGGAGCGGACAGAAGACGACCAGGGCAACGACGAGATTGAGCGCCAGCCACAACAGCGTCTCGACCGCGATGCCCCGGGCGGCGGCGCTGGCGGTGAAGTGCGCCCACCAGCCCTGCGCGAGCGCCCATGTCGCGTCGACGTCGCCCACCTGATAGAGCAGGGAGGCCAGCGTCAGCGCCGCGACGAGCGTCGTGTTGACGGCGAGGCGGACGAATCCCGCGGCCGCCGCCTTGGCGTATTCGGAAAGGATCGACGTTTTCACTTTCGCAGGAGGACGGGGCTCGGGGACCACCGCGACAGTAGCGGCGCCGGGCCGGGCGCCGCAATGCCCGCCGCGACGAGCGCCCCCGCGGCGGCGACCGGGGCGCGTTTCCTCCGACGAACGCCCCTACGACGCCGGCGAGTTCGAACCCGTCAGCCGGTCGTGCCCGATGTGGGCGGGCTCCATTCGCGGCGCCGCGGGCGGCTCGCTCACCTCGTCGTTGCTCGCCTCGCCGCCCAGGATGCCCGTCGGCTCGTCGTCGTCGTCGCGCAGGAAGCCGCCGCTCTGGTGCGCCCACAGCCGGGCGTAGAGGCCGTCCTGCGCGAGCAGCGCGTCGTGCGAGCCTTCCTCGACGATGCGGCCGCGGTCGAGCACGATCAGGCGGTCCATCGCCGCGATCGTCGACAGCCGGTGCGCGATCGCGACCACCGTCTTGCCTTCCATCAGCCGGTAGAGGCTCTGCTGGATGGCCGCCTCCACCTCGGAATCGAGCGCGCTGGTCGCTTCGTCCAGCAGCAGGATCGGCGCGTCCTTCAGCATGACGCGCGCGATCGCGATCCGCTGCCGCTGGCCGCCGGAGAGCTTGACGCCGCGCTCGCCGACGTGCGCGTCGTAGCCGCGCCGGCCCTTGGCGTCGGCGAGGCCGGCGATGAAGTCGGCCGCCTCCGCCCGGCGCGCCGCCGCCTCCATGTCGGCGTCGTCGGCGTCGGGGCGGCCGTACAGGATGTTGTCGCGCACCGATCGGTGCAGCAGCGACGTGTCCTGCGTCACCATGCCGATCTGCGCGCGGAGGCTCTCCTGCGTCGCGTGCGCGATGTCCTGCCCGTCGATCAGGATGCGGCCGCTCTCGGTGTCGTAGAAGCGCAGCAGCAGGTTCACGATCGTCGACTTGCCGGCGCCCGAGCGGCCGACGAGTCCGATCTTCTCGCCGGGGCGGATCGTCAGCGACAGGTCGTCGATCACGCTGGTGCGCCCGCCGTAGGCAAACGTGACGTGGTCGAAGCGGATCTCGCCGCGCGTGACGACGAGCGGCTTCGCGTCCGGCGCGTCGACGACCGTGTGGACGCGCGCCAGCGTGTTGATGCCGTCCTGCACGGTGCCGATGTGCTCGAACAGCGCCGCCATCTCCCACATCACCCAGTGCGAGATGCCGTTGAGGCGCAACGCCATCGCCGTGGCCGCCGCGACGGCGCCCACGCCCACCTGCCCCTGCGTCCACAGCCACAGCGTCACGCCGGCGGTGCTGGCGATCAGCGCCATCGACAGCGCGTGGTTGACGATCTCGAAGCCGGTGACGAGCCGCATCTGCGCATGCACGGTCGCCAGGAATTCCTGCATCGCCGAGCGGGCGTAGCCGGCCTCGCGCTTCGCGTGCGAGAACAGCTTCACCGTGGCGATGTTCGTGTACGCGTCGGTGATCCGGCCCGTCATCATCGAGCGGGCGTCGGCCTGCTCGCGCGCGACGCGTCCGAGCCGCGGGACGAAGTAGTAGAGCGCCGCGCAATAGCAGCCGAGCCAGACGAAGAACGACGCGAGGAGCCACAGGTCGAAGCCGCCCAGCACCGCCAGCATCGTCGCGAAATAGATGATCACGAACACCAGCAGCTCGGCGAGGATCATCCAGACGTCGCGGACCGCGAGCGCCGTCTGCATCACCTTGGTGGCGATGCGGCCGGCGAACTCGTCCTGGTAGAAGCCCATGCTCTGGCCGAGCATCAGCCGGTGGAAGTTCCACCGCAGCATCATCGGGAAGTTGCCGACCAGCGCCTGCTGCTTCAGCGTCGATTGCAGCGCGACCAGGATCAGGCTGCCCGCGAGCGTGCTCGCGAGGAGCAGCAGCGTGCCGCGCTGCTCCATCCAGAGCGCGGCGGGCTTGACCGCCGCGAGCCAGTCGACGATGTGGCCCATCATGCTGAACAGCAGCGCCTCGAACGCGCCGATGCCGGCCGTCAGCAGCGTCATCCCCAGGATATAGCGGCGCAGCCCGCGCGTGCACGCCCACAGGAACGCGAAAAAGCCGCGCGGCGGCGTCGCCGGCGGCGCGTCGGGGTACGGGTGGATCAGGCTTTCGAACCAGGTGAACATGACGCTTCCGGCCGCGGGCGACGCAACCCGACATTTTCGCACGCGGCGCGCGTGCAGGGCGAGCAGGATATTCCGCTGCCGGCCTAGCGCGCGGCGGCGCGCGCGGCCTCGTCGACGTCGACGTATGCCCAGACCTGCGACCGGATGGGGTGCGGGACGTAGTTGCGCGCCCACGGGTGCGCGAACGTGTCCTCGAGGTCGTTGATGGTCACGCGCCACGGCGCATACGCCAGCATCACCTCGGTCATGCGGCTGAAGAGCTTGGTGCGCGCCGGCGAATCGGGCAGCCGGAGCGCTTCCTCGTACAGGCGGTTGAACTCCGGCAGGTTGAAGCGCGCGTAGTTCACCTGGCCGACGTTGGGGCCGTACAGCAGCTGCATGAAGTTCTCGGCGTCCGGGTAGTCGCCGTTCCAGCCGTCGCCGCGCATCGGGATCTTGCCCTCTCGCGCCAGCTTGCGGAGCTCCGGCAGCTTCTCCTTCCTGAACTCGATCCTGATGCCGATCGCGGTCATGTTCTTCAGCCACAGCTCGTCCGCCTGCCGCTGCGACGACACGGGCGCGGACCAGCGCTGCAGCACCAGGGGCTTGCCGTCCGGCAGCTCGCGAAAGCCGTCGCCGTCGCGGTCGCGGTAGCCGTACTTGTCGAGCAGCGCGCGCGCCGCCGCGGGATCGTACAGCTGCGCGTTGGTCTTGAGCGTGGGATCGTAGCCCGCGACGTCGGGCGGGATGGGGCCGTTGGCGGGCAGCGCGCGGCCGTAATACAGCACGCGGATCGCCTCGCCGAGGTTGTAGCCCATGCTGATGGCCCGGCGCAGCGCGATCTTCTCGGGCGTGTAGCCGCCCACCACCGCGTCCTCCATGTTGAAGTAGTTGAACGCGACGTTGGGCCGCACCAGGAGCTGGTGGAAGATGCCCTTCGCGGCGAGGGCGGGCTTCAGCTTGCCGTCGTCGAGCGCCTGCGGCGTGAATTCCGGCGGCAGGAGCTCCAGCAGGTCGAGCTCGCGGTTCAGGAAGGCGAGCCATTGCCCCTGGCCTTCCTCGATGATGCGGATGTCGACGCGCGGCGTGCGCGGCAGCCGCTTGCCTTTGAGCGCGGCGGCGACGGCCTGCGACGCGGCCGGGATCGGACCCTGCGGCGTGTAGGTTACCTCGCGAAAGCCGGGGTTCGCGAGCAGCTCGATCTGCGAGCTCCGCTTGTACTGGCCGAGCATGTACGGACCCGTGCCGACCGGATGCGCGCCGATGTCCCGCCCGTACGCGTCGACCACCTCGCGCGCCATGGCGGCGGTGTTCTGCACGGCCAGCACGTACAGGAAGCGCAGGTCGGGCTGGTTGAGGCGGATCTTCAGCGTGTAGCGGTCGACCACCTCGAGTCCCGCGAGCGGCGCGTCGTAATCGAAGCGGCCGGTCTTCGCCGCCTGCGCGATCAGCACGTCCGCGCCGGCGAGCTTGCCGTCGAGCATCCAGCGCCACGGCGACTTCACCGCGGGATCGATGATGCGCTTCAATCCGTAGGCGTGATCGGCCGCGGTCAGCTCGCGCGGCTTGCCCTTGAACGCGGGGTCGGGCGTGAAGAAGATCCCCTTCTTCACCTTCATCGTGTACGTCTTGCCGCCGTCGTCGACGAGCGGCATCGCCTCGAGCGTCCCCGGCACGAGGCGCACGGGCCGTGCGAGGTAATCGTAGTCGAGCATCGTCTCGAACACGTTCGCGATGATGGCGTCGGACGCGGCGTCCGAGGCGAACGCCGGGTCGAAGCTCGTCTCGGCGATCGAGAACGTCACGCGCAGCGTTCGCATGGGCTCGGCGGCGCGCGCCGGCACGGACGCGACGAGCGCCGCGGCGACGAGCGCCGTGACGACGCGGCGCAAGGGCAACGGGCGGAGGCGGGCGTTCACGCGCGGCACGATAGCACTTCAGCGCGCGGGCGCGTCCCCGCTCGCGGGCTGCCCGTCGCGGAACAGTTGATACAGGAGGATCGCACCGAACGTCGCGGTGCCGATGCCGCCGAGCGTGAAGCCGCCGAGCTTCAGCGCCAGGTCGCCGGCGCCCACCGTGAGCGTCACCCCCGCCGTGACGAGGTTGCGGGCGCGCGAGAAGTCGACGCGGTTCTGCACCCAGATCCGCCCGCCGGTGGCGGTGATGAGCCCGAACACGACGATGGAGAGCCCGCCGAGCACCGGACCCGGGATGGTCATGATCAGCGCGCCGAACTTCGGCGAGAAGCCCAGCACGATCGCCGCGAGCGCCGCGACGACGAAGACGACCGTCGAGTAGATTTTGGTGACGGCCATCACGCCGATGTTCTCGGCGTAGGTGGTGACCCCTGTCCCGCCGCCGGCGCCGGCCACCATCGTCGCGATGCCGTCGCCGATGAACGCGCGGCCGAGGTAGGCGTCGAGATTCTGTCCGGTCATCGCCGCCACAGCCTTCACGTGCCCGAGGTTCTCCGCGACGAGGACGATCGCCACCGGTGCGATCAGCGCCATCGCGCCGCCGCTCCAGACCGGCGCCGTGAACGCCGGCATGCCGAGCCAGGCGCTGCCTGCGACGCCGGAAAAGTCGATCGCCCTGCCGAGGCCGAGGCCGTTTGCGCACAGCGCGTACAGCGCGTAGCCGGCGAGTCCGCCCAGGAGCACCGGCAGCCGGCGGAGGAGGCCGGGCGCGCGCACGGCGACGAGGCCCACGGCGACGATCGTCGCGAGGCCGATCCAGGTGTCGAAGGCGCTGCCCGAGATGCCCTTCACCGCGATCGGCGCGAGGTTGAGGCCGATCACCGCGACGACGCTGCCGGTGACCACCGGCGGCATCAGCGTCTCGATCCACGCGTAGCCGATCACCATCACGACGAGGCCGATCGCCGTGTAGAGCGCGCCGGCCGCGATGATGCCGCCCAGCGCCACGCCGAGGTTGGGGTTCGGCCCGCTGCCGGCGTAGGCGGTCGCCGCGATCACCACCGCGATGAACGAGAAGCTCGAGCCGAGGTAGCTCGGCACCCGGCCGCCGACGGCGACGAAGAAGATCAGCGTCCCGATGCCCGAGAAGAGGATCGCGACGTTGGGATTGAACCCCATCAGCAGCGGCGCCAGCACCGTGGCGCCGAACATCGCGACGACGTGCTGCAGGCCGAGGACGATGGTGGGACCGGCGGGCAGGCGCTCGTCGGGCGCGATCACGCCGTCGTGCTTCACCGTCCAGCGCGGAAAATACGTGGTCGCTGCGTTCATCGCCGCTCTCCCGGAAGTCGGACACGCGCATTGAACACGCATTCGCTGCGCTTGTCAGCGCGATCGGCTATGATTTTTTGCCCTCGGTCGCGCGTCTGCGCGGCGCCGACGGCACGTGCAATGGCCGACCCTCACCTGCCCGATTCGTCGCCGCCGTCGATCCTGATCGCGGGCGGCGGCCTCGGCGGCCTCGCCGCGGCGCTGGCGCTCGCCCGGCAAGGCGTGCGTGTGCGCGTTCTCGAGCAGATGCCGGAGCTCGGGGAGATCGGCGCGGGCGTGCAGCTCGGTCCCAACGCGTTTTCCGCCTTCGACGCGCTCGGCGTGGGCGACCGCGCGCGCGCCCGCGCCGTGTACACCGAACGGATGGTGCTGAACGACGCGATCGACGGCCGTGAGATCGCCAACGTGCCGCTCGGCGACGCGTTTCGCGCGCGCTTCGGCAATCCGTACGCGGTGATCCATCGCGCGGACGTCCATCAATCGCTCTTCGAGGCGGTGCGCGCCGATGCGCGCATCGAGGTGACGACGTCGGCGCACGTCGAGCGCGTCGAGCAGGACGCCCGTGGCGTCACCGTGGTGGACGCGCAGGGCGAGCGCTATCGCGCCGACGCGCTGGTCGCCTGCGACGGCGGGAAGTCCGCGGTGCGGCAGCAGCTCGTCGGCGACGCGGCGCGCGTGTCGGGACACGTCGTG
>Ga0070665_100005866_pt1 | contig 12593 bp, 10 predicted proteins | sample KBSS13metaG_FD_65862 | JGI IMG/M metagenome (GOLD analysis project Ga0070665, IMG submission 65862) | Switchgrass rhizosphere microbial communities from Kellogg Biological Station, Michigan, USA - KBS S1-3 metaG | ecosystem: Host-associated > Plants > Roots > Rhizosphere > Soil ... | reverse complement strand
CGCACCAGCTACGCGCAGGATTCGCAGATCTTTCCGCTGCGCCAGGATCGCATCGGCATCGCCATCATCCTGATGGCGGCGGTGCTGTTGCCCTTCGTCGCCAACGCCTACTGGCTGAGCGCAATTCTCATTCCGTGGCTCGTGCTGTCGCTGGTGGCGCTCGGGCAGAACATCCTGATGGGCTACGCCGGCCAGCTGTCGCTGGGGTCGGCCGGCTTCATGGCCGTCGGCGCCTTTGCCTGCTACAATTTTATCCTGCGCGTCGAAGGCATTCCATTCGTGGTCGCGGTGGCGCTTTCCGGAGTATGCGCGGCGCTGGTCGGCATCGTCTTCGGATTGCCGAGCTTGCGTATCCGCGGGCTCTATCTCGCGGTCGCAACGCTTGCCTCCCAGTTCTTCATCGTCTGGGCGCTCGACAAGTTTCCCTGGTTCAAGAACTACGACCCGGCCGGCGTGATCACCGCGCAGCCGATCGTCATGTTCGGCCATAATTTCGCATCCCCCCGCGAGAAGTACTGGGTGGTGCTTGTGATCGTCGCGGCGCTTGCGCTGCTCGCCAAGAACATGGCGCGCGGCAGCGTCGGCCGGGGTTGGATGGCGGTGCGCGACATGGACGTCGCCGCGGAGGCGATGGGGCTGTCGTTGCTGCGCACCAAGCTGCAGGCCTTTGCGATCAGCTCGTTCTACTGCGGCGTTGGTGGCGCACTGTTTGCGTTCGCCTATCTTCAGACGGTCGAACCCTCCGCGTTCACGATCGAGCTGTCATTCCGAATCCTGTTCATGGTCATCATCGGTGGCCTCGGAACGATCATGGGATCCTTCCTTGGCGCCGCCTTCATCCTGCTGATGCCGATTTTCCTCAACGTCTCTTTCCACGGCGTTTTCGGTCAGTCAGTCGACGCCAGCGTGATCTCCGCGGTCGAGCAGGTCATTTTCGGAGTGATGATCATCGCGTTTCTGATTTACGAGCCGCTTGGGCTTGCGCGGCTCTGGCAACTCACAAAGGAGCGGCTGCGGTTATGGCCGTTCAGCCACTAGATCGATTCAACGGATCAACAGGCGATAGACGTCCAATTTATCGCAACATCGGGAGAACTAGGATGCTTAGCAAGGTGGTACTTCGACGGGGATTGGGCCGGATGGGGGTTGCGGGCGCGCTATTGGCGCTGGTGACCGCTTCCACGCCAGCACCGGCCCAGCAGGCCGAGCAATATTTCTCAATTCCGAGCACGCGCGTCGGTCCTTACAACGCGCAGGGTACCGGCATCTATGGCGGGATGATCGATTATCTGAACTACGTCAACATAAAGCATGGCGGCGTGAACGGCGTGAAGCTCACCTATGAAGAGTGCGAGACGGAATACAATGCCGCGCGCAGCGTCGAGTGCTATCAGCGCCTGCTGAACAAGGGCGATCAGAAGATGCTCGCCTGGGACCCCTACGGCACGCCGCTGGCGTATGCGGTGATCGGCCGCGTGGCCGCTGACAACGTGGTGCTGGCGCAAGCCGGCTACGGCCGCACCGATGCCGCCGACGGCCGCGTCTGGCCATGGGTGTTTGGCGCGCACAGCAATTACTGGTCGCAGATCGCGATGAAGCTGAACTTCATCCAGGAGAAGGAAGGCGGCATAGACAAGATGAAGGGCAAGACGATCGTGCACCTTCACATCGATACCGCCTATGGCCGCGAGCCGCTGCCGGCGATGCGCCAGATCGCGAAGGACTGGGGCTTCAACCTGGTCGAAATCCCGATTGCTCCTCCGGGCCTCGAGCAGCAGTCGCAATGGCTGCAGATCCGCCAGGCCAAGGCTGACTGGGTTACGTTCTGGGGGGCCGGTGCCGGTATGAGCGGCACGGCCATCACCTCGGCCGCACGCGTCGGCTTTCCGCGCAACAAGATCATCTTCGTCACCTTCGGCGGCGCCGAAGAAGACATGATCGCCGGCGGCGCCCAGTCGAAGGATACCTACGTCGTTGCGATGGTCCTGCCGGGCAAGCAATTCCCGCTGATCGCCGACATGGAGAAGGTCCTCTACAGCGGAAGCGCCGGCAAGGGCAATATGCAGAACCCGAACCGCGTCGGTACGATCTACTACAATCGCGGGGTCATCGCTGCTGTCAACTTCGTCGAGGCGATGAAGAATGCGCAGAAGCTGCATAACAAGGTTGGCCAGGCGATCACCGGCGCCGAATTCCGCGATGGCTACGAAGCGCTCGACTATACCAGCGATGCAAAGCGCAAGGAGCTCGGCATCGAGGGCATGATCCCGGGGTACAAGCTGTCCTGCCGCGATCATGAAGGCGCCGGCAAGTTCCAAATGATGCAGTGGGACGGCAGCAAGTTCCAGATCGTGTCCAAGGACTGGATGGGAGCGAACGATCCCAAGATGATCCGCACCCTGATCGAGGATTCTGCGGAGAAGTATGCCAAGGAAAACAACATCACCTTGCGCGACTGTCCGAACTGATCGGCTGAAGAAAACGTAGGGTGGGAGGGCCGTGTCCTCCCACCTTTCAACTCCGCGAAGTTTTCACCGAGGTAAATCGCCATGGATGTCGCAGTGAAATCGGCTGCCGATCGCCCCGTCGCCGCCGGCGCCGGCCCGATCCTTGCCGTGAAGAACATCGAGGTGATCTACGACAGCGTGATCCTCGTGCTGCGCGGTGTGTCCCTCGAGGTGCCGCAGGGCGGCATCGTGGCGCTGCTCGGCGGCAACGGCGCCGGCAAGAGCACGACACTGAAGTCGATCTCGACGCTGCTGGCCTCCGAGCGCGGCGCGGTGACCAAGGGCTCGATCGAATTCCGCGGCGAGCGCACCGACCGGCTCACCCCCGGCGATCTCGTCGGCATGGGAATGGTGCAGGTGATGGAAGGCCGGCACTGCTTCGGCCATCTCACGGTCGAGGAAAACCTGATCACCGGCGCCTACACGCGTTCCCTGACGCGCGCCGAGCAGCGCGACGCGCTTGAGAAAGTCTATGCCTATTTCCCACGCCTCAAGGTGCGGCGGTCGAGCCTGGCGGGCTACACGTCGGGCGGCGAACAGCAGATGACGGCGATCGGCCGCGCCATGATGGCCAAGCCGAACATGTTGCTGCTGGATGAGCCGTCGATGGGCCTTGCGCCGCAGATCGTGGCCGAGATTTTCGAAATCGTTCGCGACCTCAATCAGAAGGAAGGCGTCAGCATCCTGCTGGCCGAACAGAACACCAACGTCGCCCTGAAATATGCCGACTACGGCTACATCCTGGAAAGCGGCCGCATCATGCTGGACGGACCGGCAAGAGCGCTGGCCGAGAACAAGGACGTCAAGGAATTCTACCTCGGCATGTCGTCCGAAGGTCGCAAGAGTTTTCGTGACATGAAGTCGTATCGCCGCCGCAAGCGCTGGGTTTGAGGCGCGTACCGCACGGGCCCTTCGTGGTTCAGTCGCGTTCGGGACCGACGGTAACGACCATGACGCCGTCGATCTTGATCAGGAACGTCATGGTGGGCTGGTCCGATGCCGGCGCCCGTTCGACCGCATGCCGAAATACCGCAATCTCGTTCTGTGCGGCTGCCCGCAGACTGAGCGTCGAACCTGCCGTGCAGATCGGAACGCCGTGTGATGTGAGTGCGTTCAGGTCGGCCATCAAGTCGGCGTCGCCGCAGATGATTTGAGCAGCGGCAAGGCCGTCTGCTTCAAGCGCGAGTGTCGGCCTCCGATCTATATCGAGGACAAAAATCTGAAGCGATCCGGATCCATCCGGTCGCTGCGATGGTTCGCAGGCTGACACGCCAACAACTCCTCGATCGCTCTGGCGGCAAGCCAAGCCGACGAAGCAGGTTTTGCCCCAGGGTCGGAACTTGTCAAATCCGCAATCCTTGCGTGGTGAACGGCGGCTTACGACTGCCGAGGCCTAGCCCGTGGGCTGCCCAAGGTGGGAAGCCGTTCGAGAAATCCCAAAGACTTTGTCCGAAACAGGCAGGCGGTTCGCGCGTTGCGTTCCTGCAAGGCGTCCAGATGGCCGTCGGGGCAGCTTCCTGCGCCATCCAGATTGCGACCATCCAAATTGTTCCGGTCCCCGGATTATTGCGCCATCGGTGCATTCGAAATAGCATCGACTGCGAACAGGCTTGGGCAGGGCAGTGGAAATGACATATGAGGCCCTTCATTGCAGCTGTCTGCCGTCGATCGCTCGGCAACGAATAAAGAACCCGCGCACTGGAAAAGGCGCCTTCGCTGCCCTCGCTGCTCGTCGGAGCTGCGGAATGTGTGGTCACGGCCGTCCTGTTCCAATCGCGCCTGCGATTACAGCAGAGTCGGGTTTCCCATGATCGGCGCCCAACCGGTGCTGATCGATTTTGCGGACAGCATCTTTGAGCGCGCAATGTACGACACCGAGAATGGCTCGGCGCTGGAGCGGGACGTCAACCGGCGTTCCGTGGGGTCGCGACTGCATCGATTTACCTTCGGAGGTAACCCGGTCGCTATCTCCAACTGCAACAAGTTCATCGATCTTTTGAAGCGGGAATCGCGACGGCCTGTCGTGCTGGTGGTCGGCGGCGGGACGGTCGGATTGGGCGGAGAAGAGCTCTATCGGGATGACTCTATCGAGCTGGTCGGCACCGACGTTTACGCCTCGCCGCACACCGTACTGGTGGCCGACGCCCACAAGCTGCCGTTCGAAGACGGCGTGTTCGACGGCGTCTGGGTGCAGGCAGTGCTGGAACATGTGCTGGAGCCTGCAACGGTCGTTGCCGAGCTGCATCGCGTGCTCCGGCCGGATGGTCTGGTCTATGCAGAGACGCCGCTCATGCAGCAGGTGCACGAGCGAGCCTACGACTTCACGCGCTTCACGCAGAGCGGTCATCGCTGGCTGTTCAGGCGATTTTCGGAAGTCAGCGCCGGCCCGGTCGGGGGCGCCGGCGTGGCGCTGGCATGGTCGATCCGCTATTTCGCGCGCGCGCTCGGTGCAGGGGACAAGCTGTCACGCCTGATCGTGCTGCCGTTCTTCTGGATCAGGTATCTCGATGCGTTCGGCCGTGGCCGGGCTGCGGCGGACGCGGCCAGCGGCGTGTTCTTTCTGGGCCGCAGGGCCGAGCGCGCGATGGACCCGCACGCCATGCCGGAATACTACAATCGACAAAAGTGATTCCGTCTCCCGACGCGTGAGCCCTTATGAGACGCCCTTGATTTTCTTGCACGGCGTCGACGAAGTCGAGGACATCTGCGCGACGTTCGCGACCGAGCGGATGGAAAGCTTTTCCTTGCGCGTAATGAAGCGCAGGACACCGTGCGGATAGGCGTCGCAGAAATGCGCCAGCGTGGCGGCCGTTGCGGAAACGCTGTCCTGCTTGGGGACCACCGCGATGCCACCATCCCGCAGCATGTAGGCGTCCTTCACGTTGGGCATGGCTGACGCCGCGATGCAGGTCTTGAACAGTTCGTTGTAGGCCTGGGGCGTCAAGGCAAGGTCTCCGCCCGGCGTGCCCAGCAGATATTCGCGGCTCTTGCGGCAGTCGTCGCTATCCGCCCGCGCCGCACCGGCCGTGAGTGCCAGCAGCATCGCGGCCGCAGCCAAAATCCTCATGCCGTTGTTCCAGTGGCGCGGACTGCGGAGGACCCCTTGCCGGCCTGGGCCAGGCCATAGGTCGTCGCTGCACAGCGTTCCCATGAAAGGGCGCGGGCATGGGCGGAGGCGCCGGCCGCGAGAATGGCGCGTAGGCCCCGATCGGTGGCCAGATCAACGATCGCCTCCGATATGTCCACCACCGACGGCGGCACGAGGATGCCGGTCTCGTCCGCGAGCACGGCGTCAGGCACTCCGCCGACCTCCGTCGCGACACTCGGCAGGCCGGCAGCGCCGGCCTCGAGATAGACCAGCCCAAATCCCTCCACCCGGCCTGTCGTGTCAGGCAGTCCCGTCAGGCAGAAGAAATCCGCAGCCGCGTAGAGGTCGCGAATTGCCTCGTTCGGCTGCGGACCGAGAAAGCGAATGTCGCAGGCCGACTGGCCGGCGGCCTGCTTTATCTCTCCGACATAGTCGGCTTCGCCGTCCGGTCCGATCACGAGCCACGTGATGCGGCGGCGCAGATCGTCCGGAAGCCGTGACAGTGCGGCAAGGGTCAGGTGATGCCCCTTGCGGCGGGTGATCCGTGCCACCGTGATCATCACCAGCCGGTCTTCCGGAAGACGATTGGCCAGCCGGATCTCGCGGCGTTTCCTGTGCGCACCGAACCAGAATTCCGATACGCCGAGATTGATCGCGCTGATCCTGCGCGGATCGACCGCGAACCGCTGGCGGAACAGCATCTCGGTAAAGCGGCTGTTGGCGACGATCTCCGTACGCGGGCCGAATACACCGGCGCCGCGTATCGCCATGCGCTTCAACGGCGTCTGCGTCTCGTTGATCTCGGTGCCGTGCACCGTCATCAAGACCCGCGCCGGTGTGCGCCATCTGGAGAGCGCAAGCGGAATGAAGAACGGCCAATCGGCGGCATGGACCACATCGTATCGATCGCTGCGGACGCCACGGCGGGCCAGCAAGATCTTGCGCGGCATGTCGTGCATGGAATGGAGCCCGCCGCTGAATCGAACGACCTCAAACGGCAGGTTTCGGTCCTCGTTGGCCTGCTGGGCGTAGTCGGGCGCCACCACGGTGACCCTGGCGCCGAGCCGAGTGGCAGCCGCCGCGATTTCACAGGCGTAGGTGCCAATGCCTCCCATTGCGGGAGCGAACTCGCTGGTCAGCAGCAGAATGTTCAACGTCGCGCCCTCATCAGGTCGGTGCCGCGACGGCAAGGCCGCGTGCATCCTGAATTTCCTGATGATAACGGAACACCCGCGCGAGCTGGGTGCCGGGGGTAAACGCCTCGATAGAGCCGGCGACCGTTACCGGGTTGATCGTGCCCGCTTCAATGGCGCCCCTGATATCGACGAACCGCTGCACAAGCGCATCGGCCATGTCTTCGCGACTGCCATTGCGTTCTATCAGGTATCCGCTGACGCCCGCGTGGATCACGGGTTCGAGCTGCGGCAAATGCATGGCGACGACCGGCCGGCCCACAGCCAGGGTCTCGAGCACGCAACGCGGCATGCCCTCGAACTCGGACGTCAGTATGCCGGCATGCGCGCTTGCCAGGGTCTCCGCCATGCCCGCGGCATCCTTGAAGCCGTGGCGCACGGTGATGTCCTCGATGGCGGCGAATTCCTCAAACCGGTGCGGATCACTGGTGCCGATATAGTGAAATCTTACATCGCCGTTCAATCGCTGCCGCAAGCGAGCGATGGTGCGGAACATCAACGGTGGATCCTTGAACTCGTCGAGCCGGCCTGCAAACACGATCTGGAACGGTGAAGAGTCCAGCGGCCATAGTTGCGGCTTGAAGATATCCGTGTTGACCCACGTCCAGAGTGTATCGATCTTGTCCTTGCGGCGCGGATAGGTCTGCTGCAGCCGTTCGGTGATAAACGGATTGACGCAGAGAAACTTCTCGCTCATCGCGACGGCGAACCGCTCGCCGGTATTGTGGACGAAGGCGTACTTCCGCAGCAGCGAGTCCATCTGCAGTTTCGGCGCGCCTTCGCCGTGAAGCATCTGCACGAACGGCAGCCGCAGGATCGCCGGCAGCCACGAAAATTCGACCCGCCGCAGATCGACCGAGCATCGCCTGGCGCGGATCAGCCGTGCGATCGTGCCGAAGTGACGGAGCAGCGCCATAAAGAACTGGCCGGTGAGCGAGGCGCGGATCGTGCGGGCCGCTTCGCGCGCCTGCTGGTCCGAATAGTGCAGGATCGGCAGGAAGTCGAAGGCGCGGCCACGGAAGGTCAACCGGTGAAGTCGTCCCAGTTCCAGCTCCCCCGTCGAGTCCACACCGATGAAAAGAATGTCGGTGTCGACGGGGTGAAACGTGATGAAGTCGCGGATGTAAGTTTCGAGACCGCCGACCTTCTGGCCCCGCGGATCGAACGGATGGATCAGGCAGATCTGGTAACGCCGCTGGATCCGGTTGGCATTCCGTGCGCGTAGCGCCAGGGTCAATGTTGAAGTCATGCGGCTTTCCTCATGCGTGCCTGGACGATTTGCGGAATGGTACGCGCCACGAGGCGCGGAACGACTTTCATGCATCTGACATAGCGGGGGCCGAGCCGTCGCGGCTCGCGCAGCATGCGCCACGCCCATTCAAGCCCGGTCCTGCGCGCGATGGATGGTGCGCGACTCTGAGCTCCGGCTATGAAATCGAGCGCAGCGCCGATGCACAACACGCCAGTTCCATTCAGTTCGTCGAGGCAACGTGCCGCGAACAATTCCTGCCGCGGTGCGCCCAGTGCGACGAAGCAGAGTCTGGCGCCCGAGTCACGAATGCGCTCGATCGCTGCATCCGCTTCGCTGGAGTAGGGATCGAATCCCGGCCCCGGCGCAAGGCAGCCCGCGATTTGCAAGCCCTGAAATCGTTCCGACAAGCGCCGCGACGTCTCCTGGAGCGTGCGGTCGTTCGCGCCCAACAGAAACACCGGAAGCCCCTTCCTTCGCGCTTCCGCACAGACTGGTTCGACGAGATCGGCGCCGGTCGTCCGCTCGATACTCGTACCCATGAGACGGCTGAGCACGACGATGGGGAACCCATCGGCTGTGACAAATCGGGCACGGCGATAGGCGGCGCGAAAGTTCGCGTGTTGCTGCAATTGAACAACATGGTCGAGATTGAGCGTGCAGACGCTGAAGTTGTCGCCGCGTTGCGCGGCTGACACGATCGACGAGACCGCCGCGGGAAGCGATGGAACATTGATGGCGATGCCGTCGACAGTGAGGCTCGGCTGCAACGACATTCGTGACGGTTCCGACATGTCGATCTCCTGCTGATGAACTGATCGAGAGCAGCATTCACGCTGGACTATCGATATGCCGTCGCATTTTGGCGGGAACTGCGTGCCGAAGAATCTCTCGGCGTATCGTCACGAAATCGAACTAATGCGACGCAACGATGGCGATGTCGCGTTACGAATGAAGCGCGTTGCGACGAACTGTTCACATGATGGAGATCAGCAATGCAGCAGTGGTCGAGACGAAAAGCGCTCGCTCTCATCGCAGGCGCAAGCGTTGTATCGTACAAGAACAACGCACTCGCCGGAGAGTCTGCGCAGAGTCTCGGGGCCATCGCAGCCCGCAACGGCATCGTGTTCGGCGCGGCCGCAGGTCCCGTCATCGATAAGGACCGTGCCTATCGCGAGCTCTATCAGACGCAGACGCGTATCGTTACGACCGACATTGCCATGAAGATGGGAACTATCGCGCCCCAGCCGGGGCCGAAGCGGTTCGAGAGTGCGGATCGGCTGCTCCAATTCTGTGCAGTCAACAACATCCCGATGCGTGGCCATTGCCTGATCTGGAACGAATGGGTTCCGCAATGGGTCAGGAACCTGAGTGGCGCCGAGCGAGAGAAATTCTTCGACTCCTATATCGAGGAGGTGGCTGCCCGTTATGTCGGCAAGCTGCACTCATGGGATGTCGTCAACGAACCGTTCTGGCCCGGGCACAAGGCGCCCGGCGGGTACCGGCTCGGTCCATGGTACGACACGTTTGGCACCGGATATGTGCGCCGCGCCTTCGATCGCGTAGCCGCGGTCGACCGGAAGACGAAACTCGTGCTCAACGAAGCGCAGAGCGAGCGCGACGATGAGGTGGGCCTCGCGGTTCGCCGTGGTCTGCTGCAACTGGTCGACGAATTGAAGCACGCCGGCGTGCCGTTGCATGCCGTCGGATTGCAGAGTCACCTGCAGCCCCGCTATCCGCATGATCCCGGACGCTTCTCCGAATTCCTCCACGCACTCGCCGAGCGCGGCGTCGATATCTATCTGACCGAGTTCGATGTGCGCGATGACACCTTCCCGGATGACATCGCAGCTCGTGATGCGATGATCGCGGAGACGGCCGAGAAGTACCTGAACAACGCCTTGCGCGTCCCGGCGGTCAAGGTGGTGATCGCGTGGGAGCTGGCCGATAACTATTCGTTCTATACCGATGCGGCAAAAAAGAAGGATCCTCTTGCCCCGCGGCTGCCTCGGCCATTGCCGTTCGATTCGTCGATGCAGAAGAAGCCGCTATGGTTCGCGATGGCGCGCGCTTTCGAGAACTCAAGGAAATCATAAGCCGCGATCATTGAATGCGCTTATGCGCCTGAATGCTGAGGAGGTTGGCGGAGCATCCGCAGCAGCGTTGGTGAGTAGAGCAGGGCAAGGACTGCGAAATAGGCCGCAGCGCCTGCCATGACGTGTGCGGCCAGCACGGCAATGGTGCGCGCCTCCGGGAATATTCGCAGCAGCGCCGCCATCGCAATCGTGGCCACTGCGATGCGTACGAGATGGCCGACCGGAAGGCGAAGGCCAAATTTAGCAAACCCGATCGAAAAGCTGACGGTGGCAGCGGCCAGTGCCGCCACCACCGTGGCGCCTGCGGCGCCCGCGAGTCCCCAGCGTGGCAGGAACAGAACGCTTAGCACCACGGTCGTCGATGCGTCGATTGCAGCAATGCCCATCATCCAGCGTGTGCGGCTTTGCAGGAGGAACACCTGATCGCCGAAATGGGCGCGCAGGTTACGGATCGCGCCGGCAAGCGTGGCAAGCGGCAGGACGGCGAGCGTCACCTGCTGGAACGGCGCTGCGATCAGCAGATGCACGATCTCTGTTCTCAGCATGAATATGCCGGCGAGGCTCGGCGCCAGGATAGCGACCAGGAGCGCGCTGTTGGCGGCAAGCTGGCGCATGCCGGCCTGGCTGCCGTCCTGCTCCATGCTCTTCACCGCAAGCGGAAACGCGGCAGCCGTCACCAGCATGGCTGCGACCGCCGCGGCGCGCTGGCCGAGGCCATAACCAACGGCGAACAATCCGGCGGCCGCTACCCCCGACATCTGGTTGACGATGAAGCGCGAGGCGTTCAGACCGACCCAGCCGAGCGCGCCGCCGATGATCAGTGGAATGCCGTAGCGCAGCGCATGAGCCACGATCTCCCGATCGATCGGCCAAAGGCGGTAGCCGCTGCTGAGCGTGGGTATCACGATCAGCGCCGCAGTCAGTTGCGCCGCGGCGTACCCTGCAAGCGGCCATTCCGCGGATTGGCCGAACAATCTGATCAACACCAGACCCACGACAAACCCGACCGACGGCCCGAACACCTGCTGGATCGTGTAGACCCGGATCTGCTGCTGCGCACGGGCACGCTCGCCGATATAGAGGTTGAGCGACCGCGTCGTCACATATGCGACGGCGGCAAGGAGAAGCCCCACTCTTGCATCGGGGGCGATGACCAGAAGCAGGATTCCGATGACAGCCGCGCTCTGTAGCACGACGGAGGCCAGCAGAACCGCGTTCTCGGTGCGGCAGAAGCGCGGCGCGTCGTTCAGGTTCTGGTAACGTCCGAGAAAGCGCAGCGCATATTGTGACCACCAGGCGAGAAAGCCGATCTGCAGCAATTCGTGCGTAGCGGTGATCAGCGTGATGACGCCGAGCGTGTGTTCGTCGACGACATGCGTCCATACGATCATCGCCAGAAGCTGGAACAAAGGTCCGACAAATTGCGCGGGCAGATACAGCAGGGTGTGCTTCAGAAGCATCGCTCAAGCCCCCAGCCAGCGGCAAAGTCGGGGTGAGGCGAACTGCCGAACGGCCAGTAGCGCGGCAGTGGTGACGACGGTGGCCGCGCCGGCGGAAATGGCAAAGCTTGCGATGCCGCCGAGCTGGCTCAGCGTGGTGTGATCGCGCAACGCCATGATGATGAAGATATGCCAGAGATAGATGAAGTAGCTGCCGGAGCCGAGCCAGCCGAGCAGTGGCACACTCGGCTGGATCGCAAACAGTGTAACGGCGAACAGGGCCGCATAGAGCAAGAAAGCGATCGAATCGTAGGTGGCGGCGTCGCCAAGGCCGAGAATGCGCACGGTGGCATAGACCATGTAGGCCGCGAGCGCGGCGACAGGCAACGCGCGCCGTATGGCCTGGTCGCTCAGGTCTGCAAACATCGCGATCAAGGAGCCGAGCGCGACAAAGCAGAACCAGAACGGAATGTCACGCATGCGGACTTCGTCGAGCAATCCGTTCGAGGCGCCGAGCTCGGATATCGCAGGGTCGAGATAGGAACCTGCGAGCAGACCGCAGCCGATCGAGAGGACCAGCAGCGCTGCGATGCGCCGGCTTGAATCCGGTTGTCCAGCGTTATCAACGGCAAAGACGAGCCAAAGCGCAAGCGTGCAGCAGACATAGACGAAGACGTAGTAGTAGACGAAGACATATCCGAGCGCGAACCGGGCGAGCGTCGTGCCGATGCGGTGGTCCATCGTCGGATTATGCAGCGCCATGTAAGCATAGGCGGCAGCGAATGCGATGGCGTAGGGGATCAAAGCCGCCTTCAGGCGCTTCGCCAGCGGCACGCGGCCGGAAAGCGCGGTCAGATATCCTGAAGCAAACAGGAAGACCGGCACGCAGGGCCGCAGGGCCGCGTCGAGGGCTTTTGCCCAGGTCGCGTCGAGCGGCTGCGGCAGCGAATGGATTCCAATCACCATCAGGATGGCGATGCCGCGCATGGCGTCGATTGCGCCGTCGCGGCTTTGCGCCGCG
>Ga0070665_100005865_pt1 | contig 12594 bp, 9 predicted proteins | sample KBSS13metaG_FD_65862 | JGI IMG/M metagenome (GOLD analysis project Ga0070665, IMG submission 65862) | Switchgrass rhizosphere microbial communities from Kellogg Biological Station, Michigan, USA - KBS S1-3 metaG | ecosystem: Host-associated > Plants > Roots > Rhizosphere > Soil ... | reverse complement strand
CTGGCGTCGACCTTCGCGCGCGTCGCGAACGAGCTGCATCACCAGTACGCGCTCGGCTTCACCCCCGAAAAGCTCGACGGCAAGATGCACGACCTCGCGCTCCATCTGTCGAACCCGAACCTGGTGGCGCGAGCCCGTAAGCGGTACATGGCGTCGAAAGCGCGATAACCGGAACGTCGATCGCGCGATGTACCCCAATCCGCAGGACGTGCTGCCTCTAGCGCCGCGCCCGAGTCTGGACCAATACAAGAAGCAGGCGGAGGAGCTGGTCCGCGCGTGCCTCTCAGGCGCGCCCGATGCGATCCGTGAATGGGCGGCGCCCTGGCCCGCGCTTGCGCCACGGCTCGAGGCCTTCGCTCGAGACACGCTGACGAGCCGTCGTCGCTGTGCGCTGACCGGCGCGCAGTTCGTCGTCGCGCGGATGCATGGCTTCGAGAGCTGGCCGAAGTTCGCGGCGCATCTCGACGGCCTCGCCCGCGCGGGGTCGCCGATCTCCAACTTCGAAGCCGCGGCCGAAGCCGTCGTGGCTGGCGATATCGTCGGCCTCGAGCGGTTGATCCGCCAGCAGCCGAGTCTGGTGCGCGCGCGATCGGCCCGCGCGCATCGCGCCACGCTGCTGCACTACGCGGCGGCCAACGGTGTCGAGAACTACCGGCAGAAGACGCCGGCCAACGCCGTAGCCATCGTGGAACTCCTGCTCTCGGCCGGCGCCGAGGTGGACGCTGAAGCCGATATGTACGGCGGCGCATGCACACCCCTCGGCCTGGTCGCGACGAGCATCCACCCTGAGCGGGCCGGCGTGCAAAACGCGCTGATGCAGATCCTGATCGACCACGGCGCGGTGATCGATCGGCTCGGGGGTGTCGGAAACAACCACCTGTTCGTCCGGGGATGCCTGGCCAACGGCCGCCCGGCGGCGGCCCAGTTCCTCGCCGCGCGAGGCGCGCGGCTGGATCTCGAAGGCGCCGCAGGCATCGGACGGCTCGATGTCGTGCAGAGCTGTTTCGATGACGACGATCCGCGCAAGCCGATCGTCACCGTCGAGCAGATGCGCGCCGCGTTCGGAACGGCGTGCACGTATGGCCAGCTCGCCGTCGCCGAATTCCTGCTCGGCAGAGGCGTGCCTCCCGACGTCAGGCTCGGAGATCATGGACAGACGGGGCTGCATTGGGCCGCCCTCGGAGGGCACGCCGACATCGTGGCGCTCCTTCTCGAACGCCACACGCCCGTGGACTCGGTCGAGGAGCGCTACCACGGGACGCCGCTGACGTGGGCGCTCCATGGCTGGAGCGATCCGCCCTACGGCACGCCCACCGACCGATACTACGAGGTCGTCGCGCTGCTGGTGCGCGCCGGCGCGGGGGTCAATCCTCGCTGGATCGATCACAATGCAGCCGGCACCCCGTTCGGACGAAGGCTGCAGGCAGACCCGCGCATGCGCGCAGCGCTGACCGGAGAGCGATCGTGAAGCAGATTTCCTGGATGGCGGTCGTCGTCGCCGTGCTGGCGCTCACGTCGTCGGTGTCGGCCGCGCCGCCGATGCGCATCGCACTCCTGGTCGACAACAGTGCCGCCACCGCGAGCGCGATCGTCCAGATTCGCGCTGCCGTGTCCGCCTTCCTCGACGCCCTGCCGACGGAACACGAGGTCCTGCTCGTCTCGACCGGGCGACGGACCCAGGTCCGCGTGCCACCGACCACTGATCGGACCAAACTCAAAGGCAACGTCGGCGGCCTGCTCCCCGAGCTCGGACCGACGGCGCTCCTCGACTCGCTCAAGGCCGTCGACGATCGGTTCATGCGGAAGCCAGGCGATCACCGGCCGGTCTTCGTCATCCTCACCGCTGACGGTTCGGAGAACAGCCACGAAGTGGACCAGAAGGGGTTCAACCGCTGGGTAGACGAGATCGCGTCCCGCGGCGTTCTGGTGAACGCCATCGTGCTGAAGACGTCCGCCAATGGCGTGCCTGAGTCGATCGCGTCCGGGCTGGCGCAGGTGACCCACGGGCACTACGCCTCGATGGGCATCGCGGGCAACATCGCCGAGGCGATGACACGGCTCGCCCGGCAGCTGGCTGACGATGCGAGCAGGCGTCCGTGAGTCTTTGAGCGCCTTCTAACGCCGGCGGCCGCCGCCCTGCAGGCGCAGCAGCATCAGGAACAGATTCACGAAGTCCAGATACAGCGACAGCGCGCCGACAATGGCGTACGACCCGGCGCTGCCGGCCGAGGTCATCAGCGCCATCGCCTTCAGCCGCTGGGCGTCATAGGCGGCAAGACCGGTGAACACGATGACGCCGATGAAGCTGGTGACGAACTGCAAGGCGTCGCTCTGCCAGAAGATGCCGACGACCGACGCGATCACTACGCCGATCAATCCCATGAACAGGAACTGCCCCCAGCCGGAGAGGTCGCTGCGGGTGACCGTGCCGTAGAGCGCCATCGCTCCGAACATGCCGGCTGCGACGACGAACGTGGAGGTCAGCGTCTGACCGGTGTACACCAGCATCAAGAACGACAACGTGACGCCGGTCAGCACCGAGTACCCGACGAACAGGCACGAGGCCGCGGCCGCCGACAGGCGCTGCACGCGCGACGACAGCACGAAGACGATGCCGAGTTGCGCGATGAACAACCCGATGTACAGCGGGCCGCTCCGGGCGATCGTGGTGAGCAGTGCCGGCGACGAGGCGACGAACCAGGCGGTGACGGCGGTGATCGTCAGCCCCGCGCACATCCACCCGTACGCGGCGCGAAGAAACGCGGCGATCCGCTCGCCGGTTTCCGCGGTCGCGGGAATCGCCGAGCCGTGAGTGATCTCGAAGTCCGCCATGGTCGATCTCCTCCCTTACATCCCTATCTTACTGAACTGCGCCTACGGCTGGAACCGCACACTCTGCCAGAGTGCCGGCGCGTCGTAGACCCGGCCGTCGCTGATCGTCCACCGGACGCTGCGGATGTTGCGAATCGCCTCCAGCGGGTTCGCGTTCAGCACCACCATGTCGGCGCGCTTGCCGCGCTCGATGGTGCCGAGCTCGGCGTCCATCTTCATCGCCCGGGCGGAGACGATCGTGGCCGCCTGCAGCGCCTCCATCGGCGTCAGCCCGGCCTCGACGTACAGCTCGATTTCGCGGTGCACGCTGTGCCCCGGAATCCCCTCGTCGGTGCCGGCGACGATCGGCACGCCGGCATCGTGGAGCGCCTTGACGATCCGGAGGCCGCGCTCGAGGCGCGTCCGTGCGGTCGCGGCATCGATCCCCGCCGCGCCGGCGTTGGAGAACACGCGATTGAGCGGCGCCGGAATCTTCAGCACCCCGGGTTGAAACGCGGCGATCGGCGTGCCCACCGCGTGTCCGAGCAGCTCGTTCCACGACTGGGTGGGATCGATCACCGTCTTGTGATCCCGGAGAAACGCGATGGTCTTGTTCACCTCGTCGGAACCGGCCTCGCCGCGGATGCCGAGGTGCGCGATGTGATCCATGCCCGCGGCCGCCGCCTGTTCGATCGTCATGCCGTTGGGGATGTGCCCGGTGACGGTCATGCCGAGGCGGTGCGCCTCGGCGCAGATCGCTTCGACGATCGGCGGGGCGACGAGGCTGTAGATCTTGATCTGCTGAAAGCCGGCGTCGTGGTACTTCGCCACCGCCTGCTTGGCCTCCTCCACCGTCGCCGCGTAGTACACCCCGAACGCGTTGGGCCCGCCGCCGTCGATCAATCCGGCGGCGACGATGCGCGGCCCGAGCGCGCGCTTCGACGCAATCGCGTCGCGCAGCGGCACGATGAACTCGAACTCGTTCCCCATGTCGCGGACGGTGGTCACGCCGGCGGCAAGATAAACCGGCGCCCATTCGATCTGCGTGGCATGGGTGTGCATGTCCCACAACCCGGGGACGATGGTCTTGCCGTCGACCGGGACCACCGGCACCTCGGCCGGCACCGCGATCGACGCGCGCGGTCCGACCTCCGCGATCCGCCCGTCGCGTACCAGGATCACCCCGTCCTGAATCGGCGGCCGCCCGGTGCCATCGACGATGGTCGCGCCGGCCATGGCGTAGGTGCCGCTCTTCAGCAGCCTGGTCCGCTGCGTGATCGCTTCGAGATCGGCGATGCGATCGCGGGTGGCGCGCTGGACGAAACCGACCAGCGCCGGCTCGAGATCCTCGCGCACCGCCTCGAAGCTGAGCCCGCCGGCCCGCGTGATCGCGGCGGCGAGCGAGCCCCGCTCGTCGAGCCACACCGTCTCGCGTCCCCAGACGACGCCGTCGATCGCATAGCGCTCCAGCCGCACCTGGGTCGATCCGACCCGGATCGCCTCGCGGCCGCGCGGCTCGATGAACACGTCGTTGGTGGGCAGGCCCGGGACGGTGTGCATCACCCGCGGCTGGCCGTGCAGCTTCCAATAACGCAGCAGCATCATCTGCGCCGCAAACGGCGCGTAGCCGTCAACGGTATAGAACGGCGCGGCGATCGGGACGCGCGTTTCGGCGCCGTCGGCTTTCACCATCGCGGCGTCGCCTTCGATGCGCACCTCGGAGTCGACGTTGACGAAGCGGTAGCTCTTGCCGCTGGCCTTGAACGTCAGCGGGGTGAAGTCGGCCTTGGTGCGAAGCGTCGCGGTGAGCTGGACCCGCCCGCCGCGATCGGTGAAATCAAAGTCCGAGGTCAGCGTCAGGCCGTCGCCCGCGCCGTCGTGGACAATCTGGTACCGCTCGTAGCCAATCGGTTTCTGGACGTAGTGGAGCCGCAGCGTGCCGCGCTCGATCGGCTGCGACCCGTCGGTCTGAACGGTGGAGTCCGGCTTTACCCGGACCGGCGCAGTAAAGAGCGATGCACCGAGCATCGCCGCAAGAAAGATTCGCACGACGGCGATCATCGCACACTATGATGGGCGCCATGGCGTACCCGGTGTCGACCGCCGTCCAGCCCCAGCTCACGAATCGCAACCGGCTCACGACCGCCTTCCGGATCATCCTGGCGATTCCCCATCTGATTCTCGTCGGCGGGCTCGGCGCCAGCATCGCGATCCGCAGCGGAGGCAGCGACACCACGTCGTTCGGCGGTGAAACGGGGATCCTCGGCACCGTCGCCGTGCTGCTGGCCATCTTCAGCTGGTTCACGATCGTCTTCACCCGCGAGCACCACGCCGGCATCCGGCGGTACACGCTCTTCTATCTCCGCTGGCGCGTTCGCGGCCTCGCCTACGTCATGCTGCTCGCCGACGTGTACCCGCCGTTCGACGACGGACCCTATCCGGTGTCGCTGACGTTCGACGATCCGGGAAAACCGCGGGATGTCCTGAGCGTCGGCTTCAGGCTGTTCCTCGGCATCCCGCATTTCATCGTGTTGTTCTTCTTGTCCTGCGCCTGGTGGGTCACCACGGTGCTGGCGTGGTTCCTGATCCTGATCACCGGGACATATCCCCAGGGACTCTATGAATTCGGCGCCGGCGTCCTCCGCTGGCTGGTCCGCGTCGAGGCCTACATGCTGCTGATGGTCGACGACTACCCGCCCTTCTCGTTCACCTGACAACTCTCGACGGCGCCGTCTCGTCTAAGGTCCGCGAGGACCCCTGTGTCTACATTGTTCCAGGACTTGCGCTTCGCCCTTCGCGGTCTGGCCAAGCAACCGGGCTTCACGCTGGTTGCGCTGCTCACGCTCGCGCTCGGGATCGGCGCCAATTCGGCCATCTTCGGCATCGTGAACGCGGTGCTGTTGCGGCCGCTGCCCTATCAGGATCCCGATCGGGTCGTCCTGTTGTGGAGTCATTGGACCAACTGGTCGAAGACGTGGGTCTCGCAGGGCGAGCTCGTCGATTACCAGGAGCAGTCGCGCTCGCTCGAGCACGTGGCAGCCTTCAGTTCGGCCTCGTTCAACCTGACCGGCGGCGGCGATCCCGTGCGGGTCCGCGCCGCGCAGGTGCAACCCGAAATCTTCGCCGCACTCGGCGCCACACCGATCGTGGGACGCGTGTTCACCTCGGAAGAGGACCTTCCGGGCCACGAGCACGTCGTCATGCTGACGGAAGGCCTGTGGCGGACGCAATTCGGATCGGACCCCTCGATCGTGGGACGCACCGTGCAGCTCGACGCCGAGCCGTACACCGTCGTCGGGGTGCTGCCGGCGGCGCTGCGACTGCCGCTCGACTACGCGAGCCGGACCTTCACCCAGATCTGGGTTCCGATCGCGCTCGGGCCGAACGATCCGCAGCAGCGAGGCAACCACGGGCTGAACGCGCTCGGACGTCTGCGAACCGGCGCATCGCTCGCCCAGGCACAGGCCGAGATCGACACGATCACCAAAGGCTTCCAGCTCAAGTACCCCAACAACTACGACCGCGAGTTCGGCCTGTCGCTGGTCGCGGCACCCGTCGAGGTGTTTGGTGACGTGCGGCCCGCCCTGGTGATTCTGCTGATGGCGGTCGGCGCGGTCCTGCTGATCGCGTGCGCCAACGTGGCGAACCTGCTGCTTGCGCGATCGGAGGCGCGGCAGAAGGAGCTCGCGATCCGCGTCGTCCTGGGTGCCGGCCGGGGACGCATCGTGCGACAGCTGCTCACCGAATCGATGGTGCTCTCCACTCTCGGCGGCGCCGCGGGCATCGCGCTGGCGTACGGGCTGACGCGCGGGCTCATCGCGCTCGACCCGCTGAAGATTCCCCGCGTTCAGGACATCGCGATCGATGGGCGGGTGCTCGCGTTCACCGCCGTCATCGCCACCATCACCGGCATCCTCTTCGGCATCGTCCCCGCCATCCAGTCGTCGCGCGCCGACTTGCAGCCGGTGTTGAAGGAAGGGGGGCGAGATTCGCGCGTCGCCACCGGCTGGCTCCGCCGGGTCCTGGTCGTCGGAGAGGTGGCCGCATCAGTGGTGCTCGTCGCCGCGGCGCTGCTGCTGGCGCGGAGCTTCGCGCGGCTGCTCGACGTCGACGCCGGGTTCAATCCGGCGCATGTCCTGACGCTGCGCACCTCGCTCCCATCCACGACCTACACGAGCGGCGCCGCGACGGTTCGCGCCTACGCCGAGGTCGGGCGGCGGCTGCGTGAGTCACCGGGGGTGCGTTCGGCTGGAGGCGTCACCGGGTTGCCGCTCGCGACCACGCGCGGCGACTGGGGGATCCGCATCGAAGGTCAACCGGCGCCGACCGCACGCACCAATACCGCGGCCGACTGGCAGGTCGTCACCCCCGGATACTTCGATGCGATCGGCACGCCGCTGCGAGCGGGACGCCCGATCACGGACGCCGACGCCGCCGACACCCTGCCGGTGATCGTCGTCAACGAAACGATGGCGAAGAAGTACTGGCCGGGCGTGAACCCGATCGGGCGGCGCATGATGATGGGCGGCAACGGCGTGTGGCTCACGGTGGTCGGCGTCGTCGCCGACGTGCACCATCGAGGGCTGGACGTGCTGCCGCGGCCCGAGATGTACCGTCCGCACACCCAGTTCCGCTACGGCGACGCCAACGCTCCGGCGGTGACGGCCCTCACGTGGGTGCTGCGCACGACCGCCGATCCGCTCGCGGCCACAAGCCACGCGCGCGCCGCGGTGCACGCGGTCGATCCGAGCCTCGGCATCTCCGACGTGGCGACGATGGAGCAGGTGCTCTCGGACTCGACGTCCGATCGCCGGCTCAACATGCTCCTCTTCGCGATGCTCGGAGGTCTGGCCCTCGCGCTGGCCACCGTCGGCGTGTACGGCGTGGTCGCGTACTCCGTGACGCAGCGCACGCACGAGATCGGCGTGCGCATGGCGATCGGCGCCAGGCCGGCCGACGTCGTCCGCATGGTGCTGGGCGAAGGGGGCCGCCTCGCGATCGCGGGCGTGGCCGTGGGATCGGCGGTGGCGATCGCCGGCGCGCGGCTGATCCGCGGCCTGCTGTTCGAGGTGAGCGCGACCGATCCGCTGACGTTCGCGGGCGTCGCCATCGGACTGCTTGGCGTCGCGCTGCTCGCGAGCTACATCCCCGCCCGCCGGGCGACGCGCGTCGACCCGATGGTAGCCCTTAGAGGCGAGTAGGGGCCGAGCTTGCCCGGCCCTTCAACAGCTCGCACACCCTGCGACAGGGGCGGAGCAAGCTCCGCCCCTACTTGATTGATATGCCTGCGCCGATGATCAGCAGCCGCATGCGGGGCGAGGCGTCGAAGATGTACGCGAAGCCGGGGCTGATGTTGTAGAAGCGGACGTCGAAGCTGAACGCCAGGTGCGGCTTGATGAACCAGCGCGCGCCTCCACCCCAGTTGAAGGTCTTCAGCCTGTCGCTGTTCGGCGGGTAGTCCACCATATCCGACGGCGCCAGGTACAACGTCGTCGCCCCCAGCCCCGCGGTCAGATAGCTCCACCCCGACCCGTTGCCGAAATTCAACGACAACTGCGGCGAGAGCGACGTAATCCGCTCCTCGGAGGCGCGCAGCAGCTTGCCACTGGAGTCGGCCGCGCCGTCCACCGGCGTCTGCCTGGCCCGGGCGACGACCAGTTCTCCGCCGAGGCCGAGCGTCACGATGCGACTCTTGAGCGGGTACAGGTGAACGCCAATCTGCGTCCCGAGGCCTCGCCCCGGCAACTCGGCGGGGTTCATGCCCCGGCTGTTCGCCAGGTCGACGTCGTCCGAGGGAAAGTTGGGAATGGAGGCATGGAGATCGACGACGAACCACGGGATCGGCGGCGGAGGATCCTGAGCACTGGCCGGACTCGAGAACGACGCGAGCACGACGACGAGACACGCAACGAGGACGCGCACGGGCACTGGAAGCATTGTACTCATTGCGGCGAAACGGCCGCGAGGCGCAGCAGAAGCGGCTGCTGCAGATCCTCGATAACGATGAGACGCGACAGATCGCGAACGCGGCGGACGCGCGCGTCCTGTTCGGCGCAGGCCGACGGCGCGGTGGCGAGATGGCGCAGGAGATCGTAGCAGGACGCCTCACCTCGCCCGGCGAGGAACAGATGATGCGCGTCGAGCCAGTCGCCGTACGGGCGAGGCACCGGCCGATCGTCCGCGGCGCCAAGCAGGTTCCGCCCGAGATAGGGCAGTGGTGCCGGATCGATTCCGAGCAGGGCGAGCAGCGTCGGCGCGAGGTCTGTCTGCCCAGCCGGCATCGAACGATCGCCGGCGAGATCCACCGACGGTTCTCTTCCTGCCGCTCCCGGCGCACCCGCCCCACCCGCCCGACCTGCCCCAGCCGCCCTGATGAACAGCGGCACCCGATCGTTGAGCGTCCACGCGGCGTCGCCGCTGCCGATCCCGATCGTCCGGGCGAGCGCCGCGTCGCGGGCAAAGCCCGCATCGTGATCGCCGAAGACGACGAGCAGGCTGTTGTCGAGCAGGCCATCGCGAGCCAGCGCCGCCTTGAAGTCCTCGAGCGCCTGGTCGAAGAAGCGCATCGTGTGCAGGTAGTTGCCGAACGACGTGCCTTCGAGCGCGCCGAGCTTCAGAACCTTGTGCTTGTCGGGAAACGATTCGAACGGATGATGCAACGACAGGGTGATGAGCCAGGCGGCGAACGGCCGCCCCAGCTGCTCGAGCCGCGGCACCATCTGCTGAAGAAAATCGTGGTCGTTCAACCCCCAGCCGATCTGCTCGGTCATCTGGAAATCCGGCTCGAACAGACTGCGCTGAAACCCATACGCCGGGTGCATCACCTGCCGGTTCCAGAAGCCAGGCTCGAACGAAACCGCCGACAGCGTCGTGTACCCGTGCTCAGTGAGGACACGCGGCAGCGCCGCGTAGTGATTGCCGGGAAAGCGGAAGGCCACCGCGCCATGATCGAGCGGCAGCAGTGAGGTCATCGTCGTGAACTCGGCGTCGGACGTGCGGCCTTCGCTGGTCTGGTCGGTGACGTTCGTAAAGCGCAGGCTGTCTTTGCTCCACTGGCGCAGGTGCGGCATGACGTCCTGGCCGCCGACGTTGAAATCCACGGCGAAGTCCTGCAGCGACTCGACCTGGACCACGATCAGATTCCTGCCGCGAGCCGCGCCGAAGCCGATCCCGCCGGCTCGGAGCGGTGCGCGTTCGCGAAGCCAGGCCGCCGCCTCGTCGAGTTGAGCCGCGGTCGCCGGCCGTCGCAGCCACGTGCTGCGGGCGTAGTTCCACGTGTCGTAGGCGTGGTAGCCGAAGGGACCGAGTTGTTCGACGACCGAGCGCGCGCGGAACATCTGATCGAGCGGGGTGGATGCGAGCGCCCGCGGAACCGCCACCACCGCGGCGCTCACCGACAGCACGGCGAGCGTCACCGCCGACGTGGTGACCACCCGAACGCCGGACGACGCCTGGTGGGCCTCCCGCGCTGACATTCGTACCGCGAGCCAGAAGGCGAACGGCCAGTCGACGAGCAGCCACACCAGACCGGGTGTGAACAGACTGCCGACCGAACCCCACACGTGGCCGGTCTGATGCACCGCGAGGAGCGCCGGAGTCGATAGGACGTCGCCGAAGAAGCGGTAGTAGACGATGTCGGCCAGAATCAGCAGCGAACAGAAGATGCCGGCCGCCAGCAGCACCCACGGCCGGACGCGGCGCGGAAGGATCAGCAGGCCGAGCATCGGCACGATGAGGGCCACCGTGAGGATTAGCCAGTAGGCGACGACCGTCGGTTCGAGCAGGGCGGTGTGCGCAAGGATGAGCGGTTTCGCCGCCAGGGTCGCTGCACACCACCAGACATCCCAGGCCCGACTCGTGACCGACCAGGAGGGATCCCTGCGACTCCGCCGCAGGGCGAACAAGCCCCACACCGCGACGAGCAGCGGCAGCGGCGCGACGATCCACGCCGGCGGCGGCACGACGACCACGAGCGTGCGCGGTTGTCGAGGAGCCACCTGCGCGAACCACGTAACGCCCTCCTCCACCATGTCCCATTGCAGCCAATAGAGGCCCGGCAAGGCCGGTGCAAGGACTCTCCCCTGGAGTGCGACGCCGGCCGCTGGCGCAACCGCCCCGCCGAGATCCGTCCGGATGCCGTCGTGATACGGCACCGTCCGCGAGCGATGCGCGAGCTCACGCGGCACCAGCCAGAGCCAGTGATACGACAGATGAATGCGCGACGGGTCCCACGCGCGGACGCCGCTGTTCCCGAGGGTGACGGGCACCGCGACTTCCTGCGACGTCACGAGCAGCCGAGGCGCGGCGGCGTTGAGGGAGAACGCCAGCGGATAAGGTCCCGGCGGCGCGGCGCGGCAGGCTGTCGCAAACACGAGGGCTGCGAACGCTGCGCCGACGGTGAATCGGGTAATCGAGTGATCGGGTAATTTGGTAATCGATTACCAGATTACCAGATTCCCCAATTATCCAATCCGGCGAGCCTTGCGGTCTCTTTAGGCCGCACGCGCATAATGCCGCCCATGCAGACGCAGATGTGGCACAGCATGTTCGCGCTCGGCCTGCCCCTCGCGGAAAAGGTGCTCCGGCCGATTCTGGTGTACGCCTTCCTGATCATCGGGCTGCGCCTCGCCGGGAAACGGGAGCTGGCCCAGCTCAACCCGTTCGACCTGGTGGTCCTGCTGACGCTGTCGAACACGGTGCAGAACGCGATCATCGGCGAGGACAACAGCATCACCGGCGGGCTGATCGGGGCAACGACGCTGCTGCTGGTCAACTACGTGCTGGTGCGGTTCGTCTCGCGCCACGAGTCGCTCGAGCGGCTGGTCGAGGGCGATCCGGACGTCCTGATCGAGGACGGCAAGATCAAGCACGACTGCCTGCAAAAGGAGGCGATCACCGTGTTCGAGCTGCTCGGCGCGGCGCACAAGCAGGGGTTTGCCGGCCTGGACGAAATCGACCGCGCGGTCCTCGAACCAAGCGGTAGTATCTGCTTCTTCGGCAAGAAGCCGAACCCCGACACCATGCGACATGATGAGATCATGAGGCGGCTCGATCAGATGACGGCGCAGCTGGCGGCGCTCAAGGCATGAGCACGGTCCGTGCCGGCTTGGCGATCGTGGCGGCCGGTGCGTTCCTGGCCGGTGCGTCGGCTCAAACGCGCCCCCGCGCGCGCGATCTCGGCATCGTCGTCGGCGTCTACCCGAGCGGGGCGCGCAATGCGATCACCGACGTCGAGGGCGTCCGGGTTGGGCATACGACGATCGTCGAAGGCGACCGCGTCCGTACCGGCGTGACGGCGATCCTGCCGCACGGCGGCAACGTGTTCCAGGAGAAGGTGGCCGGCGCAGTGTTCGTCGGCAACGCCTTCGGCAAGCTTGCGGGATCCACCCAGGTCAACGAGCTGGGCACGATCGAGACGCCGATCATCCTGACCAATACGCTCAGCGTCGGCACCGCCATGGACGCGGTGGTCCGCTACACCCTCGGGCAGCCGGGCAACGAACAGGTGCGATCGGTCAATGCCCTGGTCGGCGAAACCAACGATGGCGGCTTGAACGACATACGCGGCCTGCACGTGACGCGCGAGCACGTGATCGCGGCGATCACCGGCGCGACGAGCGGACCGGTGGCGGAGGGCACGGTCGGCGCCGGCACGGGCACGGTCAACTACGGCTGGAAAGGCGGGATCGGCACCTCGTCCAGGAAGCTGCCCGCCGATCGCGGGAGCTACACCGTCGGCGTGCTGGCGCAGACGAACTTCGGCGGCAACCTGACGATCGCGGG
>Ga0070665_100005864_pt1 | contig 12595 bp, 9 predicted proteins | sample KBSS13metaG_FD_65862 | JGI IMG/M metagenome (GOLD analysis project Ga0070665, IMG submission 65862) | Switchgrass rhizosphere microbial communities from Kellogg Biological Station, Michigan, USA - KBS S1-3 metaG | ecosystem: Host-associated > Plants > Roots > Rhizosphere > Soil ... | reverse complement strand
ACGCGTTTCGCGACCCGTCTCGCTCTCGACGGCGCGAGCCGCGTGCGGGTCGCCACCGGCGCAGGCCTGTACGACCACTTCCTCGAGCAACTCGCCTTCCATGCAGGCTTCGACCTGGTCCTCGAGGGCGTCGGCGATCACGAGACGGGCGACCACCACACCGCGGAGGACGCGGCCCTCTCGCTCGGAGCTGCGCTCGACGACGCGCTCGGCGACCGTCGCGGCATCGCGCGGTACGGCGATGCCGTCGTGCCGATGGATGATGCGCTCGCGCGCGCGGCGGTCGATCTCGGAGGTCGCGCACACAGCGAGCTCGCGCTCGAGCACGATCCCGGCCTCGCGACGCACATGCTCGCCAGCCTGGCGCAGTCGGCCCGCGCGTCGATCCATGTCCAGGCGTCCGGCCGCGACGCACACCACGTCGCGGAAGCCGCGTTCAAGGCGGTCGGTCGTGCGCTGCGCGCGGCAGTGCGGCTCGAGTCGGACGGGCTGCCGTCGACGAAGGGCGTCCTGTGAAGGTCGCGCTCTGCGAGTACGGCGCAGGGAATACTCGCAGTGTCCGTCTTGCCTTCTCGAGGCTGGGCGCGTCGGAGACGACGGACGTCGCCGCCGCCGATCTTGCCGTGCTTCCCGGTGTCGGCTCGGCGCGCACCGCGATGGCCGGGCTGCGCGAACGCGGCCACGACGAGGCGCTCATCGCCCGCTTCGAGTGCGGCCGGCCGATTCTCGGGATCTGCCTGGGTCTGCAGCTCGCGCTCGACCAGACCGAGGAGGACGGCGGCGTGCGGGGGCTCGGCTTGGTCGCCGGGCGCGCGGTCCGGCTTCGCGAAGGTCGCGTGCCCCGCATCGGCTGGGCCCGCGTCGGCGGTGAGGAGGCGTACTACTTCGCTCATTCGTACGCCGCTTCGACGGCGCACGCGGTCGCATGGTCGGAGGGCGTCGTCGCCGAGGTGCGGCACGGCTCGTTCATCGGCTGCCAGTTCCATCCCGAGAAGAGCGGCGCGGCCGGGGCGGCGTACCTGGAGGCGGTGTGCCGCTCCCTCGGCTGATTCCATGCCTCGACGTCGCGGAGGGCCGCGTCGTCAAAGGTGTCCGGTTCCAGGGCCTTCGCGACGCCGGCGACCCTGTCGAGCTGGGCGCGCACTACTCGGACGAGGGTGCCGACGAGCTCGTCTTCCTGGACGTGCGCGCGACCGTCGACGGACGGCGCACGCTCGTCGAGCTGGTCCGTCGCGTCTCCGCGCGTCTCGCCATCCCGTTCACGGTCGGCGGCGGTGTGCGGACCGTCGACGACGCGCACAACCTGCTCGCGGCCGGCGCCGACAAGGTCGCCGTCAACTCGGCGGCGCTCGAACGGCCCGCGCTGGTCACGGAGCTCGCAGCGGAGCTCGGGTCCCAGGCAGTCGTCGTCGCAATCGACTCGGCCGGAGGCGTCGTTCGCTCGCGTGCGGGCACGACGGATGCAGGGCGGAGCGCGGTCGCGTGGGCGCGAGAGGCCGAGGCGAGCGGCGCGGGCGAGATCCTGCTCACTTCGATCGACGCCGACGGCACGCGTGCCGGCTACGACCTGGAGCTGACGAGCGCGGTGGCCGCGGCGGTCGACGTGCCGGTGATCGCATCGGGCGGCGCCGGGAACGCCGCGCATGTCGCCGAGGCGCTCGGCGTCGCGCAGGCCGCGCTCCTCGCCTCGATCCTCCACGAGGATCCGGCGCGCCTCGGGGTGCTGCGCGCCGAGCTGCGCGACCGGGGAGTCGAGCTGCGATGACGCTCAAGCCGGCGGTCGTGCAGGACAGCGCGACGGGACGCGTGCTGATGCTTGCGTGGATGGACGAAGAGGCGGAGCGGCTCACGCGTGAGACGAACGAGGCGTGGTTCTGGAGCCGCTCGCGGGAACGGCTGTGGCGAAAGGGTGAGACGTCGGGAAACACCCTCCAGGTCGACGAGCTGCGAGACGACTGCGACGACGACGCCATCCTGCTTCGCGTCAGCCCCGCCGGGCCGACGTGTCACACAGGCTCGACGACGTGCTTCGCACCCGCCCTCTGGCGCGCCGTCTCGGAGCGCGCGCTCGAGCGCCCGGACGGCTCGTACACCGCCTCGCTGCTCGACGCCGGGGTCGGCGCGTGCGCCCGCAAGGTGGGTGAGGAGGCGGTCGAGCTCGCGGTCGCGGCGCTCGACGAGCCGGACGAACGGGTCGTCGAAGAGGCGGCCGACCTCGTGTACCACCTGTACGTCCTGCTCGCGGCGCGCGGCCTCGACATCTCCATGGTCGACGAGGTGCTGCGTTTGCGCTCGTCCGGTTGATGCTTTACTCTTTGAAGTAATGACGCGCCCGGCGGACCTGGTCAACCCGATTAAGGCCAAGTTCGCGCGCCCGCACAGCGGCTAGCCGGCACCGTGCTCCTCTCGCCCCGCCGGACTAGCCAAGAGTCAGGCGAGGGACAGAGCTGATGTGCGGCGTGGGGCTCGTTGCCCGGCTCGACGCTCGTGCCTGCCACGAGACGATCGCGCGCGCGCTCACGGTGCTCGCGAACCTGGAGCACCGCGGCGCGGCGGGAGCGGATGCGGACACCGGCGACGGCGCGGGGATCCTGCTTCAGCTTCCCGATGCGTTCCTGCGCGCGTCGGTGCCGTGGGAGCTACCCCGGCCGGGCAGGTACGGCGTCGGGGTCTGCTTCCTGCCGCAGCTCGGCCGGCGCCGCGCCGAGCTCGAGCAACTGCTCGAGGAGACCGTCGCAGCCGAAGGCCAGGTCGTGCTCGGCTGGCGCGACGTACCTGTGCGTCCGGGCGAAGCGGGCCGTCAGGCGGGGCTCTTCGCGCCGGTGATTCGGCAGCTCTTCGTCGGCGCCGCGGACGACGTGGACGATGCGCTCGCTCTCGAGCGGAAGCTCTACGTGATTCGCCGGCTCGCCGAGCGCGCGGCGGGTCCGGAGCTCGTGCTCCCGAGCTTCTCGGCGCGGACGCTCGTCTACAAGGGAATGCTGTCGGCGCCGCAGCTCGGCCGCTACTTCCCCGACCTGACCGACGAGAGGTTCGCGAGCGCGCTCGCACTCGTGCACTCGCGCTTCAGCACGAACACGTTCCCGAGCTGGGAGCTGGCGCACCCGTACCGCGTTGTTGCGCACAACGGCGAGATCAACACGCTGCGCGGCAACGTCAACTGGATCCGCGCGCGCGAGTCCCAGCTCGCGTCCGATCTCTTCGGCGACGACCTGCGCAAGGTGCTGCCGGTGATCCGCCCCGGCGGCTCCGACACCGCGATGTTCGACAACGTGCTCGAGCTGCTCACGCTCGCGGGTCGCTCCCTGCCCCACGCACTGATGATGATGATGCCCGAGGCGTACGCGGGCCGCGACGTGTCGGAGGACCTCCGCGGCTTCTACCGCTTCCACGAGTGCCTGACCGAGGCCTGGGACGGGCCGGCGGCGATGGCGTTCACCGACGGAACGGTGATCGGCGCGACCCTCGACCGGAACGGGCTCCGGCCCGGCCGCTGGCTCGAGACGGCGGACGGCTGGGTGGTCCTCGCCTCCGAGTCCGGCGTGCTCGACATCCCGGCCGACCAGGTCGTGCGCAAAGGACGGCTCCAGCCCGGGCGGCTGTTCCTCGTCGATCTCGCGCAGGGTCGGATCGTGCCCGACGACGAGGCGAAGGCCGAGGTCGCCGGCCGCAAGCCGTACGGCGCGTGGTTCGACGGCGGGCACGTTCGCCTCGCCGACCTGCCGCCGGCGCAGCCGCGTCCACTCGGCCAGCCGCTTCGCCGACTGCAGCTCGCGTTCGGTTACACCCAGGAGGACATGAAGGTGATGCTGGCGCCGCTCGCCGCGAACGGGGAGGAGGCGGTCGGCTCGATGGGGAACGACACGCCGCTCGCCGTGCTCTCGGATCGGCGGCCTCTCCTCTACTCCTATTTCAAGCAGCTCTTCGCGCAGGTGACGAACCCGCCGATCGATCCGATCCGCGAGGCGGTGGTGATGAGCAAGCAGTCGCTCGTCGGGTCGGAGCGGAATCTCCTCGAGGAGACGCCGGAGCATGCGCGGCAGCTGGTGATCGACAATCCGATCCTGCGCGACGAGGAGCTCGAGCGTCTCCGCGCGGTCGACTCGGATGTGTTCCGCGCGCGCACGATCGACTTCACCTGGCCGGTGAGCGACGGCGCCGCCGGCATCGAAGACGCGCTCGAGCGCATGTGCGTCGACGCGGACGAGGCGCTCGCGGCGGGCGTCAACGTGCTCGTGCTCTCCGACCGCGACGTCGGGCCCGAGCGCGTGGCGATGCCGTCGCTGCTCGCCGTCTCGGCGATCCACCATCATCTCGTTCGCGCAGGCACGCGCCTGCAAGCAGGGCTCGTCGTCGAGTCGGGTGAGCCGCGCAGCGTCCAGAGCGTCGCGGTGCTGATCGGGTACGGGGCGGCCGCCGTCAACCCGTACGTGATGCTCGCCACGGTTCGTGAGCTGGTCGATGCCGACGACGCGGTGGAGCGAGCGATCGCGGCGGTCAGCAAGGGCCTGCTGAAGACGATCTCGAAGATGGGCATCTCCACCCTGTCCTCGTATTGCGGCGCGCAGGTGTTCGAGGCGGTCGGGCTGTCGGCCGGGCTCGTCGACCGGCACTTCACCGGCACCCCGTCGCGGATCGGCGGCATCGGCCTCGCCGAGCTCGCAGAAGGAGCACTCGCGCGTCACGCGCGGGCGTACCCGGAGCGGGCGGACGAGCTCCTCCCCGTGGTGGGGCTGTATGCCTGGCGCCGCGACGGCGAGCACCACCAGTGGAACCCGGAGACGATCGCGCTCCTCCAGCACGCCGTACGCGGCGGCGGCCGGCCGACGTACGAGCAGTTCGCGGCGCTGGTCAACGACGACTCCGCGCGACGCTCGACGCTGCGGGGGCTCCTTCGCTTCCGCGAGCGTGAGCCGATTCCGCTCGACGACGTGGAGCCGGCAGCCGAGATCGTCAAGCGGTTCTCGACCGGGGCGATGTCGCTCGGCTCGCTCTCGCGCGAAGCGCACGAGACGCTCGCGACGGCCATGAACCGGATCGGCGGCCGCTCGAACACCGGCGAGGGCGGGGAGGACCCCGACCGTTTCGGCGACGAGCGCCGCTCGAAGATCAAGCAGGTCGCTTCCGGCCGGTTCGGCGTGAACATCGACTACCTCGTCAACGCCGACGAGCTGCAGATCAAGATGGCGCAGGGCGCGAAGCCCGGCGAGGGCGGCCAGCTACCGGGGCACAAGGTGGATCGCTACATCGCCTCGATCCGCTTCACGACTCCGGGCGTCGGGCTGATCTCGCCGCCGCCCCATCACGACATCTACTCGATCGAGGACCTGAAGCAGCTGATCTATGACCTGCGCTGCGCAAATCCGCACGCGCGTGTGTCGGTGAAGCTCGTCTCAGAGGTCGGCGTCGGGACGATCGCGGCGGGCGTCGCCAAGTGCAACGCCGATCACATCCTCATCTCGGGCCACGACGGCGGCACCGGAGCCTCGCCGATCTCGTCGATCCTGCACGCGGGCGTCCCGTGGGAGATCGGTCTCGCCGAGACGCAGCAGACGCTCGTTCTCAACGACCTCCGCTCGCGTGTGTGGGTGCAGACCGACGGGCAGCTCAAGACGGGCCGGGACGTCGTGATCGCCGCGCTGCTCGGTGCCGACGAGATGGGGTTCGCGACGGCGCCGCTGATCGCGACGGGCTGCGTGATGATGCGCGCCTGCCACCTGAACACGTGCCCCGTCGGCGTCGCGACGCAGGATCCCGAGCTGCGCAAGCGCTTCCGCGGCAAGCCCGAGCACGTGATCGAGTACTTCTTCCACGTCGCCGAGGACGTGCGCGAGATCATGGCCTCGCTCGGCGTGCGTCGTTTCGACGATCTCGTCGGTCGCGTCGACCTGCTCGAGCCCGACGCCGCGCTCTCGCACTGGCAGGCGCGGGGCCTCGACCTTACCCACCTGCTGCGCGCCCCGGATGTTCCCGACGGCACTCCGCTGCGCCGGATGGAGCCGCAGGCCTCGCCGCTCGAGGGCGCGCTCGACTGGCAGCTGATCGAGGTGGACGGCGGGACGTTCCCGGTGCGCAACGTCGATCGCGCCGTCGGCGGGCTGTTGTCGCATCACGTGACGAAGCACGGGTTGCGTGAACGCCGGCAGTACGAGCTCCACGGCTCCGCCGGGCAGTCCTTCGGCGCGTGGCTCGCCCAAGGGCTCGAGCTGACGCTGGTCGGCGACGCGAACGACTACGTCGGCAAGGGGCTGTCGGGCGGCGTGCTCGCGATCCGGCCGCCCGGCGCTGCGACGTTCCGAGCGGAGGAGAACGTGATCGTCGGCAATACCGTGCTCTACGGCGCCACGGCGGGTCGCGCGTACATTCGCGGTCTCGCCGGAGAGCGCTTCGCCGTGCGGAACTCCGGTGCCCTCGCCGTCGTCGAGGGAGTCGGCGACCACGGCTGCGAGTACATGACCGGCGGGCGGGTGGTCGTGCTCGGGCCGACGGGACGCAACTTCGCCGCCGGCATGAGCGGCGGGATCGCCTTCGTGCTCGACCTCGATCCGGCGGCGTGCAACAGGCAAAGCGTCGATCTCGAAGCGCTGGAGCCTGCCGACGAGGAGGAAGTCCAGGCGCTCCTGCGCGAGCACGCGGAACGCACGGGCTCCCCCGTGGCCGCGTCCGTACTCGGCGACTGGGACGCAGCCCGGTTCACGAAGGTGATGCCGCACGACCTGAAGGCGGTGCTCGACCTACCCCTCTCGGCCGGAGGGATCGGCTTCGTCACGCGCGAATCCGAAGAGGCGGTTGCCTGATGGGTCGCATCGGCGCGTTCAAGAAGGTGGCGCGGCTCGAGGCACCGGAGCGCGATCCCCGCGACCGGACGAGAGACATGCGGGAGTTCGTCGGCACGCTGCCGCTGACCGAGCTCCGCGAGCAAGCGGCTCGTTGCATGGAGTGCGGTGTGCCCTTCTGTCACAGCGGCTGTCCGCTCGGGAATCTGATCCCCGACTGGAATGACCTCGTCTATCGCGACAACTGGCGTGAGGCGATCGACCAGCTCCATCGCACGAACAACTTCCCCGAGCTCACGGGCCGTCTTTGCCCCGCGCCGTGCGAGGCGGCCTGTGTGCTCGAGATCCAGGAGGGCGACGCGGTCGCGATCAAGCAGGTCGAGCGGGCGATCATCGACCGTGCCTGGGACGAGGGGTGGGTCGTCCCGCAGCCGGCCGAGCGGCTGACGGGCCGTCACGTCGCCGTTGTCGGCGCCGGGCCGTCAGGGCTCGCGTGCGCCCAGCAGCTGGCGCGGGCCGGCGAGCGCGTCGTGGTGTACGAGCGCGACGAGGCGGCCGGCGGGCTCGTGCGCTTCGGCGTGCCGGAGTTCAAGATCGAGAAGAGGCTCGTCGAGCGGCGTGTCGATCAGCTGCGCGCCGAAGGCGTCGCGTTCCGGTTCGGCGTCGACGTGACGTCGGTCGACGAGCTCGACGGCTACGACGCGATCGTCCTCGCGGTCGGCGCGCGCGTGCCTCGCGACCTGCCGGTGCCCGGTCGCGAGCTCCCCGGCGTCCATTTCGCCATGCAGTACCTCTACGACCGTCAGCGGGGTGGTGGCGCGATCAGCGCCGCCGGCAAGCATGTGGTTGTCATCGGCGGCGGTGACACCGGCGCCGACTGCGTCGGCCATGCCCACCGCGAGCAAGCCGCTTCGGTGACGCAGATCGAGCTCGTCGGCGAGCCGCCCGCAGCACGTTCCGACGAACTGACGCCGTGGCCGGCGTGGCCGATGAAGCTCCGCACGTCGTACGCGTTGAAGGAAGGCGGTGAGCGCGACTTCGCGATCTCGACGACGCGGCTCTCCGGTGATGGTCGGGTCGAGCAGATCCACTGGCAGCAGAACACCGGCCGCCCGCCATTCGAGCTCGTGCCGGGGACCGAGGAGGTCCGCCGCGCCGAGCTGGTGCTGCTCGCGATGGGGTTTGTCGGCCCGGAGCCGGGCCTCGTCGAGCAGGCCGGAGACGGCGTATTCGTCACCGGTGACGCCCGTCGTGGGCAGTCGCTGATCGTCTGGGCGATCGCGGAAGGGCGTGCGACCGCCCGCGCGGTGCGGGAATGGCTCGACGCGCGCGACGCTTCAGATTCGATAGCGGCAGCCCGGCACGGGGAGTACACTCCGGCGCGATGAAACGGACAATGAACGACGTCCATGACGCGTCGTGTGCCGTCGCGGCGACCGCGGAGATCGTCGCGACGAAGTGGACGCCGCTGATCGTCCACGATCTCTCGGAAGGCCCCCGCCGCTTCAAGGAGCTCGAGCGCGCGTGTCCCGGGATCAGTCCGCGCACGCTCTCGGAGCGGCTCGACATGCTCGAGGAGCACGGCGTGCTCGTGCGGCGGAGTTACCCCGAGTCGCCGCCGCGGGTCGAGTACGAGTTGACGGACAAGGGACGCGGCCTGCTGCCGATCGTCCGCGAGATGCGGAAGTTCGGCCATGCGTGGATCGCGCCGGCAGCGTCACCGCGCCGCCGCCGCGCCCCTGCGCGTCGCTGATCGCAGCGTCATTCCCGACGGGCAGCCGCCGCGCCGAGGACAAGCTGCCGTTGCACGGCGGCGCGGTTGACCGCGTTCACCACCGCCCGGAGCGACGCGTTCACGATGCTCGGGTGGAGGCCTACGCCCCACACCGGCTCGTCGTCGACGTCAGCCTCGATATAGGCCGCTGCGGTCGCGTCCGCCGCAGCGCTGAGCGCATGCTCGTGGTACTCGCGGAGGCTGATCTCGACGTTGCAGCCGCGCGCGAGCGCATCCACGAGGGCGGCGATCGGGCCGTTGCCGACACCCTCGATCGTCCGCGGCTCCCCGTCGACTGTGAGCTCGGCGACGATTCGGTCCTCGTCGGCGCTCGAATGCGTGTAGGAGACGAGCTCGTACGGCGTCGTCTGCGCGAGGTAGTGCTCGTGGAAGAGCGCGAGCAGCTCGTCAGGCGTCAGTTCCCCGCCGCGCAGGTCGGTGACTGCCTGCACCTTCTGGGCGAAGTCGACCTGTAGCCCGCGCGGCAGCTCCAGATGGTGCTCCGTCTCCATCAGGTAGGCGACGCCGCCCTTCCCCGACTGGGAGTTGACGCGGATGATCGCCTCGTAGCTGCGCCCGAGATCCTGCGGGTCGATCGGGAGGTACGGCACGTCCCAGAGCTCCGACTCCGAACGCTGCTGTGCGTACATCCCTTTCTTGATTGCGTCCTGATGCGATCCGGAGAACGCGGTGTAGACGAGCTCGCCGACCCAGGGATGGCGAGGATGGACAAGCAGCTCGTTGCACTCCTCGACGATTCGCTTCGCCTCGTCGAGCGCCGACAGGTCGAGGTTCGGATCCACACCCTGCGTGAGCAGATTCAGTGCGAGCGTGATCAGGTCGACGTTGCCGGTTCGCTCGCCGTTCCCGAACAGCGTGCCTTCGACGCGGTCCGCGCCGGCCATCAGGCCAAGCTCTGCGGTCGCAACGGCGGTGCCGCGGTCGTTGTGCGGATGGACGCTGAGCACGATCGCCTCGCGTGCCGAGAAGCGGCGCTGGAACCATTCGAGCCGGTCGGCGTAGACGTTCGGCGGGAACGCCTCGACCGTGGTCGGCAGGTTCACGATCATCTTGTCGGCGGCGGTCGGGCCCCACACCGCCGCCACGGCCTCGCAGATCTCGAGTGCAAGCTCCAGCTCGGTGCCGTGGAAGCTCTCCGGTGAGTACTCGAACACGACCTCCGTCGTGCTCTGCGCCGCGAGCTCCTTGCAGAGCTCGGTTCCACGCACGGCGAGCTCGATGATCCCCTCGGCTGCGAGCCGGAAGACGACGCGACGCTGCGTCGTCGACGTCGAGTTGTAGAGATGGACGATCGCGCGCTCGGCGCCGTCGATCGCCTCGAACGTTCGCTCGATCAGCTCCGGCCGCGCCTGCGTCAGCACGGCGATCGTCGTGTCCGCCGGGACTAGCTCGTCGTCGACCAGCGCGCGCACGAAGTCGAAGTCCGCCTTCGACGCCGCCGGGAACCCGACCTCGATCTGCTTGACCCCGAGCCGGACGAGGAGGTCGAACATGCGCTGCTTGCGCGTGGGATCCATCGGCTTGACGAGCGCCTGGTTGCCGTCACGCAGGTCGGTGGAGCACCAGATCGGCGCACGGTCGACCACCTGCGACGGCCAGGTGCGGTCAGGCAGGTCGACGATGTCGTACGGCTTGTACTTCCAGTAGGGCATGGACATGAGCTGATCCTCCCGAGGACGTAGTTCTCCCGACGGTGCGGGGTACGCGAGACGGGTATGTGCGGCGCGCTTCCCCTACCGGGGAAGGATCAGGCCGAGCGCGGGGATGAGGCTGCTCAGGCGGCGCATCGCTTCCAAAAGGATAGTGAGCTGACGTCGCAAAAGCAACTTTCACTTTTGAAGCTTGACAGGCAAAGGAGTTGTGGGCACACTCGGACGACCTTGCCTCGCCTGACGACGACTCTCGAGCTCGCATCGCCGCCCCTGCGGCAACTCGGCGCGCTCGGGATGCTCATCGTCGTCGTCATCCTCATTCTCCCCCTCTAGGGGGAGATTTCGCTCACGCGGCCCCAGACGCCGCACACGTCGACCGAAGCGCAGGAGTAGTGCGCGCGCGTCGCGCGCGACCCCGACGAAGTGAGTGAAGGAGGATCGAATGCCCAAGACCGTTGCGTGCCTGGCCGGGGACGGTGTCGGCCCCGAGTTGATGGCCGCTGCGACGCGTGCGCTCGACCGCGTCGCGGCGCTGCACCAGTTCGAGCTGGACGACCGCCATCTGCCGTTCGCCGGCGAGGGCGTGACGAGGTCGGGGCACCCGCTGCCGCCCGAGACGCGCGCGGGGTATCGCGACGTGGACGCGATCCTCGTCGCATCTCCGGACGAGCCGGCCTTCGCCGGCGTCAAGGCAGATCTTCAGCTGGCGTGGCGCGTCGTTCGCGTCCACATCGACCCCACGCACGACCTCGTCGTCTCAGGCCCGGTCGGGGGTGGGGAGAACGAGACCGCGGTCGGGCGCGCCTTCAGCTGCGCAGCGTCGCGTCGCGGCATCATCGTCACGGTCGGCGGCTCGGAGGCGTTCCGGCAAGCCGTCGCCGCCGAGCGTGCCCGCTGGGACGGTCTCGAGGTCGAAGAGGCGACGCTCGGCGAGGCGCTCGTCCGCCTTCGCGACGATCCCACCTCGCTCGACGTGATCGTGACCGAGGCGCATCTCGTCGACGGGCTCGTCGACGCCGCCGCGGCGTTCGCCGACTCGCAGGCGGTCGTCGCGCACGCCTGGCTCCCGGACACCGGCCCCGGCGTCTTCGCGCCCGGCCGCACCGCATCCGACGACGACGCCGGCTTCGGCGTCGTCGATCCGACGGCGATGCTGCTCACGACGTCGCTGATGCTCGCCGAGGGCCTGAAGCGTCGCTCGGCGTCACGCACGCTCGAGCGTGCGGTCGGTGACGCCGCCGATCGCAACGGGCACTCGCGCGACACGCAGGCCTTCACCGATGCAGTGATCGCGCTCCTCCCGCAGTCGCGCACGGATGTCGAGCACTTCGACGGAGCGTGGCGTTGAGGACCGGTTCCCGCATGCTCGGCTCGGACGCCATCCTGCGCGCGCTCGAGCACGAGGGCGTGGACGTCGCCTTCGGGATTCCGGGCGGCGCGATCCTCCCGACCTACGACGCGATCGCGCGGGGCACGTCCGTGCGGCATGTGCTGGCCCGGCACGAGCAGGGCGCCGGGCACATGGCCGAGGGCTACGCCCGTGCATCCGGCAAGGTCGGGGTTGCGATCGCGACGTCCGGACCCGGGGCGACGAATCTCGTCACCGCGATGGCCGACGCGTGGATGGACTCCACGCCGGTCGTCTTCATCACCGGCCAGGTGCGGTCGAGCTTGATCGGCACCGACGCGTTCCAGGAGGTCGACATCACCGGCATCTCGATGCCGATCGTCAAGCACTCCTGGCTCGTCCAGGACGTCGAAGAGCTGCCGTCGGTCCTGAAGTCGGCGTTCCACGTCGCGCGAACCGGGCGTCAAGGCCCGGTGCTCGTCGACGTCGCGAAGGACGTGCAGGAGGCGGTGCTCGACTTCGAGTACCCCGACGACGTCGACCTCCCCGGTTGGAGGCCGCCGCGCAAGGTGCACCTGCGGCAGATCCGCACGGCTGCGGAGGCGATCGCCGCTGCCGAGCGCCCGATCGTGTACGCGGGCGGCGGTGTGCTCAACGCCGACGCGTGCGCGGAGCTGCGCGCCCTCGTCGAAGCCGCGCAGCTGCCCGCAGTGGTGACGCTGATGGGCAAGGGGTGCCTTCCGGACTCCCACCCGCTGAACTACGGCGCGCCCGGGATGCACGGGTCGAAGTTCGCGAACTGGGCTCTCAACAAGGCCGACCTCGTGATCGCGATCGGCGCACGGTTCGACGACCGCGTCACCGGCAAGCTGTCCGCCTTCGCACCCGGCGCGAAGGTCATCCACTTCGACATCGACGCGGCCGAGGTCGGGAAGATCCGCCACGCGGAGATCCCGGTCGTCGGGCCGCTCAAGGTCGCACTCGCGCAACTGACCGCCGAGCTTCCGGCGACCGATCACGAGCC
>Ga0070665_100005862_pt1 | contig 12597 bp, 13 predicted proteins | sample KBSS13metaG_FD_65862 | JGI IMG/M metagenome (GOLD analysis project Ga0070665, IMG submission 65862) | Switchgrass rhizosphere microbial communities from Kellogg Biological Station, Michigan, USA - KBS S1-3 metaG | ecosystem: Host-associated > Plants > Roots > Rhizosphere > Soil ... | reverse complement strand
CGAGACGAAACCTCTGAGACGAAACCTCTGAGACGAAACCTCTGAGACGAAACCTCTGAGACGAAACCTCTGAGACGAAACCTCTGAGACGGGGCCTACCGGCGCTCCTCGAGATAGGTATACCCGTTGAACCCGTCCTCGTAAAACCGGAGCAGACGGCCGGAGGCTTCGACGTCGAACCGGCCGGCTCGGACGGCGGCCTCGACGTCGGCGCGCAGCTTCGCCATCAGCGTCTCGGAGTTGAACTCGACGTAGTCCAGCACCTCGCGGACGGTGTCGCCCTTGATGACGGCATCGACCACCACCGCGTTGTTCGCGTCCAGACTGACGTGCACGGCGTGCGTGTCTCCCAGGAGGTTGTGCAAGTCGCCCAGGATTTCCTGGTAGGCGCCGACCAGGAACACGCCGAGGCAATACTGCGAGCCGTCGAACTTGTGTAGCGGCAGCGTATGCCGGACGTCGCGCCGATCGATGAACTGATCCACTTTCCCGTCCGAATCGCACGTGATGTCGCCGAGCACCGCATGGCGCGTCGGGCGTTCCGTCAGCCGGTGAATCGGCATGATCGGAAACAGCTGACGGATCGCCCAGCTGTCGGGGATCGACTGAAAGAGCGAGAAATTGCAGAAATACGTGTCCGCGAGCGATTCGTCGAGATTCTGCAGATCCTCCGGCACCTCGTCGAGACCTTCTACCAGCTTCGACAGTTTGAGACAGATGGCCCAGTAGAGATTCTCGGCCAGCGACCGCTGGTCGAGCGGCAGGTAGCCGGCGGAGAACAGGTTCATCGCCATGTCCAGCGCCTGCTGCGCGTCGTGATAGCTCTCGAGCGCGTTCCTCGACGTCAGCCCGTCGTGCGTTTCCATCAGGTCGATGAGCGGCTGCTCCATCTCCGGGGTCACCGCGTTCGGATGGATGTCGTCGCCCATCCCCGACACGTCGAGGACATTGAAGACGAGCACGCTGTGATGCGCCACCACCGCCCGCCCGCTCTCCGACACGATGGTGGGATGCGGCACCTTCGCTTCGTCGCACACGGTCTGCACGTGATAGACGACGTCGTTGGCGTATTCCTGGAGCGTGTAGTTGACGCTGGACTCGAAGTTGGTCTGCGACCCGTCGTAGTCGACGCCAAGGCCGCCGCCGACGTCCAGGTACTGCAGTTTCGCCCCGGCCTTCACGAGCTCGACGTACACCCGTGCCGCTTCGTTCAACGCCGCCTTGATGATGCGGATATTCGGAATCTGGCTGCCGAGGTGAAAGTGCAGCAGCTGGAAGCAGTCCTCCATGCCACGGGTCTTGAGCTCTTCGAGCCCGCGCAGGATCTCCCCCACTGTCAGGCCGAACTTCGACCGGTAGCCGCCCGATGACTGCCAGCGGCCGCCGCCGCGGGCGGCCAGCTTCACCCGCATGCCGATCGTCGGACGCACGCCGGCCTTCTCGGCATATTCGAGAATCAGGTCGAGCTCGGAGTACTTCTCGACGACGGGAATAATCCGTCGGCCGACCTTCTGCGCCAGCATCGCCGCCTCGATGAACTCGGCGTCCTTGAACCCGTTGCAGATGATCGGCGTGTCGTCGCTCGCCAGCGCGATGACGGCGAGCAGCTCCGGCTTGGAGCCGGCCTCCAGGCCGAACTGGTACTGGCGCCCGAACTCGAGGACCTCTTCGACCACCTGCCGCTGCTGGTTCACCTTGATGGGATATACGCAGATGTAACGGCCGCCGTACTCATGTTGGGTGATCGCGGCCTGAAACGCGTCGTGAATGTCCTGCAGCCGGTGCGCGAGGATGTCGCGAAACCGGATCAGAGTCGGCAATCCCATGCCGCGAAGCTCGAGGTCACCGACCAGCTGCTTCAAATCGATCGATCGCCGCGGATCCTTCGTCGGATGGACCCTGACCTGCCCGTTCTCACCGATGGTGAAGTATCCCTGTCCCCACTTCTCGATCTCATAGAGCTCGGCGGCGTCGGTCACGGTCCAGGGGTCGCCGACTTCGTGTGCGGTGCGCAGGCGCGGCATCGAATGATTCATGACTGACACATGATATCGGGCTTCGTGCCGAACAACGAAGGTGGATTTGCGCGAACGCGTCTTTGATCGACGTCACACCTGTGACGAAGGGCCGCTGCAGTCCGCAAGGAAGTCGTTGCGGCCTATCTGATCTTCCGCGCGCGCCAGGACAGATAGGCGGCGAACTCGTCGGGGCGTCCCGGAGGGGCGACCTCGAAGCCGCCCGTGATCGTCGCATCGTCGGCACGGGTGTACGTGAGGCGGTAGCGCGGCTCGCCCGGTCGGATCTCGCTGACGAACACGACACCGCCAGGCCTCGGCTGAACCAGGTACCTGATGACGTGACCCTCGTTGTCGAAGTAGTCGGCCTTCACCGCGTCCCCTTCGACGTAAATCACCATCAGGTCGTCATGGCGCGAGGCCGGGCTGCCGGCCGTCGCCGGCGTGTTCGAGTAGTTGGTGCGGACGATGACGCGATCCTGGACCGTGGCGCTGAACGTGAATCCACCCGTCGCGCCCGCCTGATCGCCGATTCCTTGCCACTCGCCGAGGAGAAATCGCAGGGGCTCGAGGCGCGAGGCACTCTGCGCCTGCGCCGCGACGCAGAACAGCACCCCGACAATTCCCGCGAGGCACCACGCTAGCGCTCGTTGTCTTCGACGCATCACTGGATCCCTGGCGGACTGGCGTTCACGTCAGCCGCGACGACGAACCACGAAGTTCGGCTGGCGAGCGACGATCTCCACGTCCGCGCCGGCCTCGATGAACTCGTCCACGGCGCGGCGGCAGCCGCCGTAGTCGTTGTAGTCGTCGAAAACCAGGAACGCGCCGGCGGAGAGGCGCGGGACGATTCGCTGCAGGCAGAGTGCGACCGGATCGTACCAGTCGCAGTCGATGTGGGCGAACGCGATATCCGTGGCCGGGTGAAGCGTGTCCTCGAAGTAGCCCTTGTAGAGCGAGACGCGCCGGCCGTCCACCGGCTGGCCGAATCGGGCGAAGTTCTCGACGACCCGGTCGTACAGGTTGTCGATGTACCCGTAGTACTGCTCGCCGCCGATCCCGCGGGATTGGCCGCTTCGGATGGTTTCGTACCGTGCCCTGGACTTCTCGTCGTCTTTTTCGGACGCCGGCGGAGGAATCATCCCGAACACGTCATATCCGTGAAACGCGCGTCCCTCCGGCATCAGGCTCGCGATCATGATGCCCGAGCCGCCGAGCGCCACGCCGCACTCGACAAAGCAGCCCTGAACATCGGATCGGGCGACCTCTTCGATCGCGTGCTCGATTCGGACCAGCTTTTCATCGTTCAGATACGTGAGGTGGGCGTCTTTCACGCGTCGCGCAATCGAGGACATCACCGGCGCGGGGCGCGAGCGGCCGCGAAGCAAGCGGAACACACCACATTTTCGCCCAAAAGCGGACGGGATCCGAGGCCGAACGCCAACCTCGCCAGACCTCGGCGGCTCAGCCGACGCTCGTGACCTCGACGGTAGACAGGATTGCGCGAGTCTGCGCTCGGGCTTGCCCTAAACGAACGGCAGCACCGACCCGATACGCGGATCAAAGCATCTCGTGGGAGGAGGCCCAATGATGTCGACATCCCAGCCGGGCGCGCCGCTACTCCTTGAGGATCTACACCGCGAACCGTTTGCCGCGTTGATGCGGGCGTTTCACTATCGGCGGCATCATCAGACGCGAGAACATCTTCGACGGACGCGGCGGCTGCTGGAGCTCGGGTTCGGCAGCGCGCTGCAGCACCGCCGCGCCGAGGACCGCGTGCGCCTCGAATGGCACGACGCGCACGACGTCACGATCAAGGCGGGCAAGCGTATCGCGCAGGAGGCTCCGGGACCGTAACGCGGTTTCGACTCCGGTGTAGTGCAGGCCTCTAGGCCTGCCCGAGCGGGCGGACCTGAAGGTCCGCACTACCGAAGCGAGGACGCCCTAGGCGGACAGGAGCAACAGCAAGCCCAGCGAGAGAAGGTAGCCGGCAACGATGTAGGCGACGAAGAGCCGGAGTCGCGTGGCGCCTGGCCGCGATCGCCAGGCCGCGCACGGATGAACGAACATCGCGACCGAGCGGCCGACAAGGCTCTCGAAGCGAGCGGCTGGGTGAATCAGTTCGGACGACACATTCGCCATGCGGGCAAGATTGCAACCAACCCGCGACGTGTTGTTTGCGGGCAGCCTGTCGGCGAGCCGTTCGGTTCCGGGATTTCGAAGTCGAGACATGGCAACAAAAGGTCTGCGTCGAGGTTGTCTAATCTGCGCGGTGGGAGGACACAGGCCGGAGATCCAGGGCTCGGGTGAACGATAACGAGGCAGCGCAGCCGCCGAAATCGGTGGCGCGAAACTTGAAACAGTGCTCAACAGGTCAGGGGCACTGAGCGCAGTATATGCGCCAGTTTGCCAGAGACAAAAGCCCGGAGGGCTTTTGTCTCACTGACCATCCACGTCGCCGATTTTCGAGGGAGTAGTCAATGCCGGACAACAACGACAATCGGAAGGACGAAAAGGCGGTTCCGTTGCAGAACGACCGCAGCCAGGTGTGGGCGTTCTTCGAGAAGCATCCGATGGACCCCGGCTGCGTCGAGCATCTGAAATACTGGTTCAGCCTGAGCGAGCCGCCGATTCCGCAGACCCCTGGCGGCCGCCGATCGTAAAGGCCGCCGGCCCGATCCCGTTCGTCAGCGCTCGCTCCCGCTCGAATTCATCAGCGGCGCGGGAGCCAGCGGAACTGATGCCTCGATGCGGGTGCCGCGGTCGATTTCCGACGTGACCGACCAGGAGCCGCCGATGCTCCCGATGCGTTCGGCCATGCTCACCAGACCGAGCCCTACCCCGCCTTCGCAAGTACTCCCCGCAAATCCCCGGCCTTCGTCCTGCACGCACAACCGGATGTTGTCGCCGTTTGTAGAGAGGTCCAGCTGCACGCGCGCGGCGCCGCTGTGTTTCACGGCGTTGCGGATCGCTTCCTGCGCCACGCGATAAAGGCAGATCACCACGTCCGGCGGCAGGGTGTCGGGCACGTTGGCGGATGCGAGCTCGATCGTCATCCCGCTCTGGCGCGTGTACTCCTCGCACAGATTCAACAGGGCTGGGGTCAACCCGATGTATTCCAGCTGCGAGGGGTGCAGACGCCGCGACAGGCGATGCAGGTCGACGGCGATCTCGTCGACCAGCCCGATCGCGCTGTCGAGCGGTCCAGCGATCGACGGCGCCGCGTCGCCGCAGTTCCGCTTCAGCTCCGCCAGGCGCAGGGCCAGCAGCGCGAGCCGCTGGCTCGTGTGGTCGTGCAGTTCCCGGGCGACATGCGCGCGCTCCTCGTCCTGCACGCGCGTCAGCCGGCTGCGCAGCGTGCGGAGCTTCGCGGCCGACTCGACCCGCTCGGTGATGTCCTGATAGATCCAGAAGCAGCCGGCGAACGTCCCGCCGAGCATCAGCGGGCTGGCGTGCAGTTCGACGTCGACGCGCGTGCCGTCCTTGCGGCGCCGGACGGTCGTCCGGTGCACGGTCTGCCCGCTCATCACCCGCTGGCTGAGCGCGACCGCCTCCGGATCGTTGGGCACGCCGACCAGGTCGTCGGGATCCCGGCCGACGACTTCGCCCACCGCATACTGAAACAGGCGCTGGAACGCCTGGTTGCTGAACCGCACGCGGCCGTCCGGACCGCCGACGATGATCGCAAACGGGCTGCTCTCGAGCAGCGTCTGCAGAAACGCCGTGCGCTCCTTGATCTGCTCCTCGTGGTACTTGCTCGTCGTGATGTCGAAGGCCATGCCGAGAATGGCCGGACTGCCGTCAAAGGCAATCGGGGCGGCGGCGAAATCGAGCCAGCGCGTCCCGCCGTCCTTGGCGACAGTCTGCAGTTCGCAGCGCGACGGCAAATCCTCGCCGCGAAACCGCGCCTCGGTGAGCGCTCGCACGAAGGCCTGGAACTCCGGGTGCACCAGGTCCCACGCCGACATGCCGCCAAGCTCCTCGGCGCTGTATCCGCTGGTGATCGTCATCTGCGGGTTGACGTAGCAGAAGCGGCCGTCGACCCGATAGATGAAGATGCAGCACGGCGAGGTCTCGGCGAGCAGACGGAAGTTGGCCTCGCTTTGCCGCAGCGCGTCCTCCGCCAGCCGCTGCAGCGTGATGTCCTCGATCGCCGCCAGAACGCACGGCTGCCCGTCCAATTCGATGAGCGTGGCCGAATACAGGGTCGTGATCAGGCGGCCGGATTTCGTGCGGAAGCGCGTTTCGCGATTGCGAAGCGTCTGCTGCTCGCGGAGCGCGGTCACCATCGCCACGCGATCGGCCGGCGTGGGCCACACCTCGATCTCCAGGGACGTCCGGCCATAGATTTCGGCGCGGTCGAAGCCGATCTGCTTGACGAATGCGTCGTTGATTTCCAGGTAGCGGCCTTCGGCGAGCGACGTGATCGCCATCGGGATGGGGCTGGCGTCGAACGCGGCGGCGAATCGGGTTTCCGACGCTCGCAGCTGGCGGGACACGCTCAACGGGTCTGGTCGAGATGGCGCCGCCGACGATGTGCGTTTGGTCCTGCGTGACCGCTCCGTGCCGTCCACGGGCGCCTCCTCTCTGAACCAGACTCTGCCGCATCACGGTCGCGCCCACGACGAAGCGCGGCGCCGCGCCATGCGACTCGCTGCACGGACCGCATTGTTGTCCAAGCGCGCCGAATCGTCCAGCGTTCAGGAATGAGGTTTGGACGCACGCGTGCGTGAAAACAATCGATCGAGGTCGGGCGAGAATTCCTTCAGGATGTTCGAGACCGTGTCGACGGCCAGCTGGATGCCCAGCTTGGAAACGTTGCTGGAGAGCGTGCGATTGTCGGGATAGTACGCATTGCCGATCGCCACGGCGGTGGCGTTGCCGGCGACCTCCGACACGTTGAACTGCATGTGTCCGGAGTCGGCGTGCGTCCAGACGATTTGCCGCATGGCGTAGCCGAGCCTGCCCCACGCGTTCCCGCTGCCCTTCCGGAAATAGCGCGGATCCTGACGCAGCAGCGCCGGATACACGGCCTCGGTCATGAAATCGCCGATCATGAAGTCGGCGGTCGCGGCGGCAAAGTAGCGTGCGAACGCCGGCGCGCCGTGGCCGAATGACGGCGTCTCTTCGGTCAATTGCGCTTCGACGGCAAACAGTCCGGCGAGCGCGAATGTGCCGGGATCGACGGCGTCCTGACTCGCCATCCTGAATTTCTGCCCAGCGGTAAGCGGGACGTAGTTCGTGAGCGGCGGCGACGTACGGTAGTTGGGGATGATTCCGAGAATGCGCTTGTGTCCGCCGCCGCTGTCGCCTTCCGGTTGCGCAGGCTCATCCGCGCTTGCGGCGATCTGATCGGCAGGTTGGTCGACCGGATGGTCCTGCGCGACCGAAAGCGCTGGAAACAGGACGAGGGCTGCCAGCACGAGGATGACGGATCGAGGTCTATTCACGGCCTGGTGTCCGCGACGACATGTCGGCCGGACGAAATATTGTAACGGCTTCCTGGAAAAGCGCTGACGCAGGGATGAGGCGCGCGCATGGTTCATACTGGGGCGTGGACACCGATAAGAAGAAGCCGGCGATGCTGCTGCTGGCCATCCTGCTCGCGCAGGCCACCGGCATCGCCAAGGTCATCGAGGACAGCCGCTACCGGTTCCGGGTCGACCTTCCCGGGATTGTGTCCGACAGGATCGATCAGTCCGACGCGAAGACGGGCCCGCTCGTGTGGCGCGCGTACACGAGCAGCAGCCCCAACGGTCAGCGGGACGCCTACACGGCGTCGATCAAAGTCTTCGAGACCGACTCGTCGGACACTCGAGTGCTGTTCGAAGCCGGCGAAAGCGACGCCAGCCAGTCGCTCGGCGCCACGTTGATCGGGAGACGCGACGGCACGTTCGGCGCCGCCGGGCTTCCCTCCCGGACCTTGACGTTTCAAAACGGCAGGGACGGCGCCGCCGACATGCTCCGGGCCACCGTCCTGCTCGTCGTCAACGGCAAGCGCCTCTATGTGCTGACGTTCTCATTCACCGGAGGCACCGATCAGACGCCTCTCGCCAGGAAACTTTTCGCGTCGTTCGAGATCCTGAAATGACTAACGATCGCTCCTCGTTTCGTACGTCTTAGTGCGGCGGCGCCGCTCCGCGTGCCGGCGCTGGAGCGTTACCGCGGCCGACGCCTGGAGTCGGCACTTCCGGCGGCACGGTCTTGAGCAGCAGCGGGTACACCCATCCGGCCGGCAGCACCCGATCGGGATCCGGACGATAACTCAGATACTCGATGTGATCGGTCACCCCGCTCCAGCCGTGCGCGACTTTGTTGGGGATGATGATGATGTCGCCTGGGACGACGCGGCGGCTGTAGGCGCCGGGGCCGGCGATGCCGGTGCCGCTGGGACCGTTCATCGTATTCGGCACGCCCGTTCCTGGCCGCTGATTCAGAATCACGCCGCCAGTCGTCAGGACACCGGCCCCTGAGGTGATGTAGTAGATCTCCGGCGTGTAGTCGTGCCACAAGACCGGAACGGGGTCGCCGGGCTTCTCGTTCGTCGGTCCACGCCGGACGATGCCGACGCCAAGGTTGTACTTGCCCATATCCACGACGCGCAGCTGCCTGTCAGGCGGATTCGCGGGCGCGTTCTTCAGGACGTAGTCGATTTCCGCTTTCGTGATGTCGAACGCGTAGCCGGGCGCATCACCCGGCTGGATCTTGGCCGCCGGCGGAGGCACGGGCGCCTGTGCCGGCGCCTGCGCGCCGGAAATCGCGCCGTAGCTCACGACGGCCGCGAGACCTATCGCGACAGTGACGACTCTCTCTCTCATGCCGATCTCCTCCTGATGATTTCGCGGTGCACATCATCGCAGAAGACGGCATTCTATTCCTCCTGATCGAGCACCCACGCGACGCGGAAGAAGTAGGCGGCGAGCAGCGCGGCGCCGGCAGCGATCATCAGCGCCTCGCCCAGCGGCGAGGTGAGCATCTCCTCCCACTCGGTCAGGATCTGTCCAAACTGCCCCATCATCACGCCCATCTCGTGGTGCATGGCGCGCGTGTACCCGAACGCGGTCGTATCGTCGAGCGCAGGTCCCGCGGCGCGAACCTTCACCAAGTAGAACGCCACCGCAAAGATGAATCCGCCGGCCAGGACCAGCCAGCCGGTCAGGCGCATCCGATCCGATCGCTCGAGCGTCGATAACCGGGTCACTCATCAGATTTTACGCCGTGGTCCCCGGGACCGGCGGCCCCTTGTTCGTGGCCGTAGACGATCCGGACGCGCGGATATCTGGCGGCGAATCGGCGCAACGACGCAAGACTCTCGATCGCGCGAGCGCCATCGGCGCTGGTCCACGCCCGCGGAGCGACGTTCTGTTCGAACGCCCACGCGAAGTGGCTCGCATCTCCAAGGAGCAGCGTCGGCGGATCGGTGTTCACGAGATACGACGAATGGTCCGGCGTGTGGCCCGGCGTGGAGATGGCCCAGAGCGATCCATCGCCGAGCAGATCGACGGCTGGACCCAATGGAGGCATCGGCGGAACGCTGGCGTAGTCGAGCGTCTGCAGGTGCGACTTGCCGGCAAAATGCGACCCGACGCCGACGCGCGCGAGGAATCCGGCTTCGTCCTTCCCGAACACCAGATCCACGTCGGCGGGCAGATCCGCCGCGCCTGAGGTGTGATCGGGATGGAGATGTGTGAAGAACACGGCGCGCGCTTGCAGGCCGCGTTCACGCAACGCCTGCGCCGTGTCCTGACGAGGATGCTGGCCATTGCGGACGCCAAGCATTCGCGTGAAGAGTCGCATCGCCGGCGAATAGTTGCCGTACGGTGGCGCGTCGGCGAATCGCGCGGCAAGGCCCGAATCGATCAAGTAGACGCCTGACTGATGGCGAACCACGTGGACGAGGTCCTCCAGCGGCGCAGGCGACTGACAGGAAGCCGCCGCCGGATTTCCCTGATCGAGGTTGTCGCACCGGTTCATGTCAATGGTTCCGGTCACCAGCGTTTCAACGGTCACCGTCGATGGGTGCGCGAACACCTCGTCCCAGGAATGCGCGGACGCCTTCGCAATCGGGTACGGGGACGTCTGCCAGCGGCCGAAGCCATCACGAAGGAGAAAGCCGACGGCAAGCAGCGCCAGGATCACCACAAATGCAGAAAAACGGACGAACAGTCGAAGAAACGAAGACATATCTAGAGCTTGGACGCCGTCTTCGGTTTTTGGATTCGGATTCGCGATGACGTGAAAGAAAACGGCCGGCGGCGTCCTAGAGATCCGCGCAAACGGTCGCGCCAGCTTCAGGCAAGCGCGACCGCGTTTCTGACTTTCCTACTTCCAGTTCTAACTTCTCACTTCTCACTTCTCACTTCTAACTTCTAACTTCTAACTTCTTACTTTTTCCCCGTGGTCCCCACCGCGCGATCGGCCTCGCGAGCCATGCGCAGGTGTTCCTCGAGGGTCGGCAGGGTCTTCGCCGCCCAGGCCTTTACCTCGGCATCGCGGCCCGACTTTGATTCCATTTGAAAGGCACGAACGTCGGCTTCGTGATCCTTGACCATCGCATCCATGTAGGCGCGATCGAATGCGCTACCCTGCAACTTCATCAGTCGATCCCGGAGCGCCTTCTCCTTGGGATCGAGATCCGTCGGCAGGGAAATGTTCTTCGTCGCTGCCAGCGCCTTCAGCTCGGTGCCAGCCTTGCCATGGTCATCGACCATGCGCTGGCCGAACGACTTCACATCGGGATTCGTCGCGCGCTCGGTCGCCAGCTTGCCGAGCTCGACCTCGGCAGCGCCACCGCCGGCGGCCTCCATCACGAACTTCTGATCCGGATTGGCCGCTCCCTGCGCCGTGGCGATGGCCGCCGTCATGGCCAACACTGCCGTTCCTACCGCGATAACGCTCAGGCCTCTCATGTCTGCCTCCTTTGCGTCGTAATTCGCAAGAGAAGTGCCACGCGAGTTGAATCGCATTACCGCTCAGTGAGGTTTGAGCACGACCTTGATGCACTCGTCACGCTGATCGCGAAACATCTTGTAGGCATTCGCGGCTTCGTCGATCGGCAAGCGATGAGTGATGACGAAGGACGGATCGATCTCGCCCTTCTCGATGCGCGCGAGCAGCGGCTTCAGGTATTTCATGACGTGGGTCTGCCCCATCTTGAACGTCAGGCCTTTGCCGAACGCGGCGCCGAACGGCATCTTGTCGAGGAACCCGCCGTACACGCCGGGGATCGATACCGTGCCGCCCTTCCGGCATGCCTGAATCGCCTGCCGCAGCGCGGTTGGCCGATCGGTCGCCAGGAACATCGCCGCCTTGGCCCGGTCGTAGTACGCGTCGAGCGTGGCACCATGCGCCTCGAGGCCCACGGCTTCGATGCACGCGTCAGGACCACGGCCCGCGGTCAGCTGTTTCAGACGGTCGAGCACGTCTTCTTCCTCGAAGTTCACCGCGATCACGCCGGGGCGACGCGCAGCCATCCGCAGCCGCGAAGGGACGCAGTCGATGGCGATTACATGTTCGGCGCCGAGCATCAACGCGCTGGCGATCGCCATCTGACCGACCGGACCGCACCCCCAGACGGCGATGATGTCGCCCGGCTGGATGTTGCAGTTTTCGGCGGCCATGTAACCGGTCGGAAAGATGTCGGTCAGGAACAGGACCTTCTCGTCCTCGAGCGAGTCGGGCACCTTCATCGGACCAACGTCGGCGAACGGCACGCGCACGTACTGCGCCTGGCCGCCGGCATAACCGCCCATCATGTGCGAGTACCCGAAGAGCCCGGAGCCGGCGTATCCATACAGCGCCTCGACCATCCTGGCGTTGGGATTCGAGTTGTCGCACGCGGACCAGAGTTCGCGCTTGCAGAAGAAGCAGGCGCCGCAGGCGATGGTAAACGGCACCACGACGCGGTCGCCAACTTTCAGCCGGTGCGTGTCCGCGCTGCCGACCTCGATGACCTCGCCCATGAACTCATGTCCCAGCACATCGCCCGACTCCATCGTCGGGATGAAGCCATCCAGCAGGTGCAGATCCGATCCGCAAATCGCCGTCGTGGTGACTTTGATGATCGCATCGCGGGGGTTCACGATTTCCGGGTCCGGGACGCGCTCGACCCGGACGTCGTTCTTACCGTGCCAGACCAGCGCCTTCATCGCGCACCTCGCGGTTGATGTTCGGTGGTCGCGATCTCGCCAGTCTCCATCAGCTGCTTGAAGCGGCGAAGGCCTTCCCGCAGCACCTGATTCGGTGAGTCGCCGGCAAGCCAAGCGGCCGCGGCGCCGGCCGCTCCAGCGGGCGGATCGTATTGAAGCTTGATCCGCACGACGGTGCCCCGATCGTGGTCGCGCGGATCGAAATGAATCGAGCCCTGAGTCTCGAGATCGGATCGGCCGACGGTGCGCCAGGCGATCAAGGCGTTCGACATCTCGTTGATGATCTCCGCGTGCCACCGTACGACCCGTCCTCCGACGACGGACGCGACCCACTCGGATCGCCGGTGGTCGATCTGGCGCACGGATCTCAGCTCGGGAATGATCATCGGCAGCTGTTCGAGCCGCCGCCAGAAGGCGAACAGATCCTCGGCGGA
>Ga0070665_100005859_pt1 | contig 12601 bp, 9 predicted proteins | sample KBSS13metaG_FD_65862 | JGI IMG/M metagenome (GOLD analysis project Ga0070665, IMG submission 65862) | Switchgrass rhizosphere microbial communities from Kellogg Biological Station, Michigan, USA - KBS S1-3 metaG | ecosystem: Host-associated > Plants > Roots > Rhizosphere > Soil ... | reverse complement strand
ACCGAAGGCGTCCGCAAGGTGGAGGAGCTCGAGCGCCGGACTGCGCGTAGCGCGATCAAGGATCACAGCAAGGTTTTCAACACCGCGCGGGTCGAAGCGCTCGAGCTCGACAATCTGATCGAGACCGCGAAATCGACCATCGTTTCGGCGACCGCGCGGCAGGAATCGCGCGGTGCACAGGCGCGAAGCGACTACCCGACCCGCGACGACGTCAACTGGCTGAAGCACACGCTTTGGAATCGCGAGGGCAATCGGCTCGAATACAAGCCGGTGAACCTGAAGCCGCTGTCGGTCGAGGCGTTTCCGCCGAAGGCGCGGACGTATTGAGATGCCTGTTGCCATCGCTCAACCCCTGCACGGCATCGACTCCTGGAGCTTCGGATGAAATTCCGCATCTATCGCTACGATCCCGAGAAGGACGCGAAGCCCTATTACCAGGACTACGACGTCGCGCTCGATCCGCACGACCGGATGCTGCTCGACGCGTTGATGCGCCTCAAGATCGTCGACGATTCGCTGTCGTTCCGGCGGAGCTGCCGCGAAGGCGTGTGTGGCTCGGATGCCATGAACATCAACGGCAAGAACGGCCTCGCGTGCATCACGAACCTGAAAACGCTGAAGGAGCCGGTCGAGCTCCGCCCGTTGCCTGGCCTGCCCGTGATCCGCGACCTGATCGTCGACATGTCGCAGTTCTTCAAGCAATACCACTCGATCAAGCCGTATCTCATCAACGACACGCCGCCGCCCGAGAGGGAGCGTCTGCAATCGCCCGAGGAGCGCGAGAGGCTCGACGGCCTCTACGAGTGCATCCTGTGCGCGTGCTGCTCGACCTCCTGCCCGTCGTTCTGGTGGAACCCCGACAAGTTCGTCGGCCCCGCCGGCCTGCTGGCTGCCTACCGGTTCATCGCGGACAGCCGCGACCTCGCGCTCGCGGAACGCCTCGACAATCTCGAGGATCCCTATCGCCTGTTCCGCTGCCATACGATCATGAACTGCGTCGATGTCTGCCCGAAGAATCTCAATCCTACGGCTGCCATCGGCAGGATCAAGGAGCTCATGGTCAAGCGGGCGATCTGAACGCGCAACCCCGATGGACGACCGCCGACTCGCCCGGATTCGCTGGCGCTGCCGCCGCGGCCTGCTCGAAAACGATCTGATCCTTGCGCGTTTTCTGGACGCGAAGGGCACGAATCTCACCGAAGAATGCGCCGCCATGCTCGACCGCCTGCTGGACCTTGCCGACAACGACCTGTGGGAGTTGATCGTCGGTCGTGCGGAGCCTGCGGATGCGCGCCTGCGCCCGCTCGTCGAGGAATTGCGTAGCATCTAGGCGAGCCAACGAAGATGCCAAAATCAAAAAGACCGCCGTCGGAGGAGAACCCCCCATCCTTTCCCTGTCCGCCGACATGCCCCTAGAGGATCCACGATGACCGATCGCACCGCCACGCTCTCCTTCTCGGACGGGACGCCGCCCGTCACCTTCCCGCTTCTGGCCGGCACGATCGGCCCCGACGTGATCGACATTCGAACGCTCTACGGCAAGACCGGGAAGTTCACGTACGACCCCGGCTTTCTCTCGACGGCGTCCTGCAATTCTGCGATCACCTACATCGACGGCGACAAGGGCGAGCTTCTCTATCGCGGCTATCCGATCGAGGAGCTCGCGGTGCACTGCGACTTCCTCGAGGTCTGCTACCTGCTGCTCTACGGCGAGCTGCCGAACAAGGCCCAGGAGAAGAAGTTCGACGCCGTCGTGACGAATCACACGATGGTCAACGAGCAGATGCAGTTCTTCATGCGCGGGTTCCGCCGCGACGCGCATCCGATGGCCGTGCTGACGGGCCTGGTCGGCGCGATGAGCGCCTTCTATCCGGATTCGATGAACCTGCACGACGAGCATCAGCGCGACATTTCCGCGCACCGGCTGATCGCCAAGATGCCGACGCTGGTCGCGATGGCCTACAAGTACACGGTCGGGCAGCCCTACATCTATCCGCGGAACGAGCTCTCGTACACCGCCAATTTCATGCGGATGATGTTCGCCACGCCGTGCGAGGATTACAAGGTCAACCCGGTGCTGGTGCGGGCGCTCGATCGCATCTTCATCCTGCACGCCGATCACGAGCAAAACGCCTCGACGTCCACGGTGCGCCTGTGCGCATCGTCCGGCACCAACCCGTTCGCGGCGATCGCTGCCGGCGTTGCATGCCTGTGGGGCCCCGCGCATGGCGGTGCCAACGAGGCGGCGCTCAACATGCTCTACGACATCCAGAAGCAGGGCGGCGTCGAGAAGATCGGCGAGTTCGTGACCAAGGTGAAGGACAAGAATTCCAGCGTCCGCCTGATGGGCTTCGGCCATCGCGTGTACAAGAATTACGACCCGCGCGCGAAGCTGATGCGCGAGACCTGCCACGAGGTGCTCGAGGCGCTGGGCCTCGGCGACGACCCGCTGTTCAAGCTCGCAATGGCGCTCGAGAAGATCGCGCTGGAGGACGACTACTTCGTGCAGCGCAAGCTCTATCCGAATGTCGACTTCTATTCCGGCATCGTGCAGAAGGCGATCGGCATTCCGGTTTCGCTGTTCACCGCCATCTTCGCCACCGCACGCACGGTGGGCTGGATTGCACAGTTGAACGAAATGATCGCCGATCCGGAGTACAAGATCGGCCGGCCGCGGCAGCTCTTCGTCGGCGCGACGCGCCGGTCGGTGCTGCCGATCGACAAGCGCTGACGGATGCTGGGGGGACGCGTGGAGCCGGTTGCGACTCGCGCCTTTCGCCACCATCTAGTGGTAGCCGCACAACGCGACACGAGGTAACGCCATGGGCAGCATGACCGACTTCCTTTCGAGCAGCACCCTCTTCGGCAGCAACGCGCCGTTCATCGAGGAGCTCTACGAGAAGTACCTAGGCGACCCCGCCAGCGTGCCGGCGGAATGGCGCGGCTACTTCGACGAGCTCCGCGGCGGCGCGAGCGACGTGTCGCATGCGCCGGTGATCGCGTCCTTCGTCGAGCTCGCGAAGAACAAGAAGGTCGCCGGCGCGATGGTCGATTCGACGACCATGCACAAGCAGGTGCTGGTGCTCCGCCTCATCAGCAAGTTCCGCACGCTCGGCATGTATCACGCCGATCTCGACCCGCTGGGACGGGTCGAGCCGCCCTACATCGCCGACCTCGATCTCCGCACCTACGGCTTCAGCGAGGAGGACCTCGAGACCGTGTTCGACGTGGGATCGTTCAAGGCCGGTCCCGCGCGGATGCGGCTCCGCGAGATCATCGAAGCGCTCAAGGAGACGTACACGCGGACCTTCGGCGCCGAGTACATGTACATCTCGGACACCGCAACCAAGCGCTTCGTCCAGCAACGCCTCGAGCCCATCCGGTCGCGGCCCCGCTACAGCACCGAGCAGCGCCGCCACATCCTCGAGCGGCTGACAGCGGCGGAAACGCTGGAGCGTTACCTGCACACCAAGTACGTCGGCCAGAAGCGCTTTTCGCTCGAAGGCGGCGACTCGCTCATTCCCATGCTCGACCTGCTGATCCAGAAGGCAGGGGCCTTCGGCGTGGGCGAGATCGTGCTGGGCATGGCGCACCGCGGACGGCTCAACGTCCTCGTCAACACGCTGGGCAAGATGCCTGCCGAGCTCTTCACGGAGTTCGAGGGCAAGGCGGCGCAGGATCTGCCGGCCGGCGACGTGAAATACCACCAGGGCTTCTCGTCCGACGTGTCCACGCCGGGCAGCCCCGTGCACCTGACGCTGGCGTTCAATCCCTCGCATCTCGAGATCGTCAATCCGGTGGTCGAAGGCAGCGTCCGTGCGCGGCAGCATCGCCGCAAGGACGTCGCGGGCGACCAGGTGCTCCCCGTGCTGATCCACGGCGACGCCGCGATTGCCGGGCAGGGGGTGGTGCAGGAATGCCTGAACATGGCGGAGACGCGCGGCTACTACACCGGCGGCACCGTCCACATCGTGATCAACAACCAGATCGGCTTCACGACCTCGGACCCGCGCGACACGCGCGGCACGATCTACTGCACCGACATCGCGAAGATGATCGAGTCGCCGGTGTTCCACGTCAACGGCGACGATCCGGAAGCCTGCCTGCTCGCCGTCGAGCTCGCGATGGACTACCGCCAGCAGTTCCACAAGGACGTGTTCATCGATCTCGTCTGCTTCCGCAAGCTCGGCCACAACGAAGCCGACGAGCCGATGGTGACGCAGCCGCTGATGTACAAGAAGATTGGCCAGCATCCGGGCACGCGCAAGCTCTACGCCGACAAGCTGGTCGCCGACGGCGTGCTGAGCGGCGACGAAGCCGACGCGATGATCGCCACCTATCGCGCCGCGATGGACAAGGGCTATCACACCAACAAGACGATCCTGTCGAACTACAAGCCGCCTTTCACGGTCGACTGGTCGCGCTTCAAGAACCGTCATTGGACCGACAACGCCGATACGCGGGTCCCGCTGCCGCTCCTCCGCAGCGTCGCGCAGAAAGCCACCGCGGTCCCCTCCGATTTCAAGCTGCATCCGCGAGTCGAGAAGGTGATGGCCGACCGGCGCGCGATGGCGGAAGGCAACCTGCCTCTCGACTGGGGGATGGGCGAGACCCTCGCCTATGCAACGTTGATCGACCAGGGCTACGGCGTGCGCATCTCGGGCGAGGACGTGGGTCGCGGCACCTTTGCGCACCGGCATGCGGTGCTGCACGACCAGAATCGCGAGAAGTGGGATTCCGGCACCTGGATTCCCCTGCAGCACATCAAGGAAAACCAGCCTGACTTCGAGATCATCGACTCGGTGCTGACCGAGAATGCCGTCGTCGGCTTCGAGTATGGCTACACGACGTCGGAGCCCAACCAGCTGGTGGTCTGGGAAGCTCAGTTCGGCGATTTCGCCAACGGTGCGCAGGTCGTCATCGACCAGTTCATCAGCTCCGGCGAGGTTAAATGGGGCCGGATCTGCGGCCTGGTCATGTTGCTGCCGCACGGCTACGAGGGACAGGGGCCCGAGCATTCGTCCGCGCGACCCGAACGCTACCTGCAGCTTTGCGCGCAACACAACATGCAGGTATGCGTGCCGTCGACGCCGGCGCAGATCTATCACCTGCTGCGGCGCCAGATGGTGCGCGACTACAGGAAGCCGCTGATCGTGATGAGCCCGAAGAGCCTGCTGCGGCACAAGGAAGCCGTGTCGACGATGGACGAGCTCGCCAATGGCACGTTCCACACCGTGATCGGCGACGTCGACAATCTCGATGCGAAGAAGGTCAAGCGCGTGATCGTGTGCTCCGGCAAGGTGTATTACGAGCTGCTCGCGTACCGGCGCGACCGGAAGATCGACGACATCGCGATCCTGCGGCTCGAGCAGCAGTATCCGTTTCCGCACGAGGACTATAAGAACGCAGTGGCGAAGTATGGCGCCGCGAAGGAAGTCGTGTGGTGCCAGGAGGAGCCGCAGAACCAGGGGGCGTGGTATCGGTTGCGCGCCATGTTGCGTGCCGACATCGACGCGAAGAAAGTGCTCGCGTACGCCGGCCGCGCCGTCTCGGCCTCGCCGGCGGTGGGGTACGCGGCCAAGCACAACGCCGAGCAGAAGACGCTGATCGAGGACGCTTTCGCCGAGAAGCTGCAAAGCGGCGAAATGGTTCTCGCGCGCTAACGGAAGAAAAACGATCCATGAGAATTGAAGTCAAGGTCCCGCAGTTGCCCGAGTCCGTCACCGAGGCGACGCTCGTCAGCTGGCACAAGAAGGTCGGCGACGCGATCAAGCGGGACGAGAACCTGATCGACGTCGAGACCGACAAGGTCGTGCTCGAGCTGCCGGCGCCGAGCGATGGTGTGCTCGCGGAGATCCGGCAAGGGGACGGCGCGACGGTGAAGTCGAACGACGTGATCGCGGTGATCGATTCCGACGCCAAGGCCGCGCAGGCTGCGACCCAACCGGCGGCCGTCGCACCCGCAACTAAGGCCCCGCCGGCGCCCGCTGCACCGGCTGCGTCCGCAAAGGCGGAGCCCGCGACAGCGCTCCCTGCGGCTCGCAAGATGATGGCCGACCAGGGCGTGGATCCGGCCGGCGTCGAAGGCACCGGCCGCGGCGGTCGCATCACCAAGGGCGATGTCCTCTCTGCGGTCGAGGCGAAGGCGCCCGCAGCATCGGCGGCTGCCGCGCCCGCACCGCAGGCGCCGGTCGCGAAGGTACCGTCGGCGCCCGTGCCGCGGCCTTCGCTGGGATCGCGGCCCGAGCAGCGCGTGCCGATGTCTCGGTTGCGCCAGCGCGTGGCCGAGCGGCTGGTGCAGTCGCAGTCGACCGCCGCTATCCTGACCACGTTCAACGAAGTCAACATGCAGCCCATCATCGAGCTCCGCAACCGCTACAAGGAGCGGTTCGAGAAGGAACACGGCGTCAAGCTGGGCTTCATGGGCTTCTTCGTCAAGGCCGCGGTGCACGCGCTTCGAAAGTATCCGGCGGTCAACGCTTCGATCGACGGCACCGACATCGTCTATCACGGCTATTTCGACATCGGCATCGCGGTGGGCAGTCCACGCGGGCTGGTCGTGCCGATCATCCGCGATGCGGACCAGCTTTCCATCTACGAGATCGAGCGGCAGATTGCCGACTACGGCAAGCGGGCGAACGACGGCAAGCTGACGGTCGAGGAGCTGACCGGCGGCACGTACACGATCAGCAATGGCGGCGTGTTCGGCTCGATGCTGTCGACGCCGATCATCAATCCGCCGCAATCGGCGATCCTCGGCGTGCATGCGACCAAGGACCGCGCCGTGGTGGAAAACGGCCAGGTCGTGGTGCGGCCGATGAACTACCTCGCGCAATCGTACGACCATCGCATCATCGATGGCCGCGAGGCGGTGCTGTCGCTGGTGGCGATCAAGGACGCGCTCGAGGATCCGGCGCGCCTGCTGCTCGATCTGTGATCCATGGCTGATCGATACGACGTCGTCGTGATCGGCGCCGGTCCCGGCGGCTACACCGCCGCCATCCGTGCGGCACAACTCGGCTTCAAGGTCGCCTGCATCGACGACTGGTCGCGTGCCGGCGGCAAGCCCGCACCGGGAGGCACCTGCACGAACGTCGGCTGCATTCCATCGAAAGCTCTGCTGCAATCGACGGAAAACTACGATCACGCGAACCACGCGTTTGCCGATCATGGCATCAGGATCGAGGGCCTCGCGATCGACGTGGCGAAAATGCACGCGCGCAAGGATAAGGTCGTCGGGCAGAACAATGACGGCATCCTGTACCTGTTCAAGAAGAACAAGATCACGTTCTTCCATGGCCTGGGCGCCTTCGCGGGCAAGGACGGCGATGCGTATCGCATTCACGTCGAGGGTGCGGGATCGGCCGACCTCCTTGCCACCCACGTGATCGTGGCCACCGGATCGAAGCCGCGCCCGCTGCCGCAGGTCGCCATCGACAACGTGCGCATTCTCGACAACGAAGGCGCGCTCGCGATTCCCGAAGTGCCCAGGCGATTGGGCGTCGTCGGGGCCGGCGTCATCGGCTTGGAAATGGGTAGCGTCTGGCGGCGGCTGGGAGCCGATGTGGTCATCCTCGAGGCGCTGCCGGCGTTCCTGGGCGCGGTCGACGAAGCGATCGCGAAGGAGGCGCTCAAAGTCTTTGCGAAGCAGGGTCTCGTGATCAAGACAGGCGTGACGATTACCGGGGTCGACTTGGGCGAGCGCGAAGTGACTGTCGCCTACACGGATGCGCAAGGCGAGGCGACGACGGTCGCTTTCGATCGGCTGATCGTGTCGATCGGCCGGGTGCCGCACACCGCCGGCTTGAACGCGGAAAGCGTGGGACTGGCGCTCGATCCGCGCGGATTCATCGCGGTCGACGGCGAATGCCGCACCGACCTTCCGAACGTCTGGGCGATCGGCGACGTCGTGCGCGGGCCGATGCTCGCGCACAAGGCGGAGGACGAGGCGGTCGCGGTCGCCGAGCGCATCGCCGGCCAGCACGGCCACGTGGACTTCAACACGATTCCCTGGGTGATCTATACATCGCCTGAAATCGCGTGGGTCGGCCAGACCGAGCAGCAGCTGAAGGCGGCAGGCGTGGCGTATCGCGCCGGGCAATTTCCCTTTATGGCGAACGGCCGCGCGCGCGCGCTCGGCGACACCACGGGATTCGTGAAGATGCTTGCGGACGCGAAGACCGATCGCATCCTGGGCGTGCACATCATCGGCCCGCTTGCCTCCGAGCTGATTGCCGAAGGCGTGGTGGCCATGGAATTCGGCGCGTCGAGCGAAGACCTCGCGCGGATCTGCCACGCCCATCCGTCGCTTTCGGAGGCGACGCGCGAGGCTGCCCTCGCGGTCGATCGGCGCTCGCTCAATTTCTAGCGGCCGGCTCCGCCGCCTGCCGGGATGACCGACGCCGATTATCCCGGCCAGATCTCGCGCCGCCAGGGCGCGCTCATCGAATACCTCGAGCCGCTCCTCGCGCGGCGGAGCGCGATGCTCGATCACGCGCAGACCGACGCCCTCGAGCGGCTGCAGCAGCTGACCGACGAGCTGGCGGCCTTCCGGACGGCGCGCCGCTCGCGGCTGAAGCGTCTCTTCGCGCCACCGGAAGTGCCGCGCGGCGTCTACCTCTACGGGGGCGTGGGGCGCGGGAAAAGCCTGCTGATGGACAGCTTCTTCGCGGTCGTTCCGTTGAAGCGCAAGACGCGCGTGCATTTCCATGCGTTCATGCGCGACGTTCACGCCGAGCTCGCCAAATTGAAGCGCGAGGCCGATCCACTGGCCGCGGTCGCCGCGCGGATCGCCGCGCGCTGGCGCCTCATCTGCTTCGACGAATTCCACGTCTCGGACATCGCCGACGCGATGATCCTCGGCCGCCTGCTGGAGGCGCTCTTCACCGCAGGCGTCGTGTTCGTCACGACGTCGAACTATCGACCCGACGAGCTGTGGCCCAACGGTATCCAGCGCGAGCGCTTCCTGCCGACCATCGCGCTCATCGTGCAATGGCTGGACGTCGTTCAGGTTGACGGTGGCGTGGATTACCGGCTGCGCACCCTCACGCAGGCCCGCACCTTCCACGTGCCGGGCGGCGCCGAGGCGGATCTCGCGCTGGCGACCGCCTTCGAGGGCATGCGGGCGGGTCCCGACGAGGATCCCCGCCTCGCCATCGAGGGCCGCACGATCCTGGCGCGGCGCCGCGCCGGCAGCGTCGCCTGGTTCGATTTCTCCGCCCTGTGCGACGGGCCGCGGTCCCAGCGCGACTACCTGGAGATCGCGCGGCGCTTTGCAGTGGTGCTGATCTCCGGAATCCCCAGGATGGACCGCGAATCCGCCGACCAGGCCCGGCGCTTCACGTGGCTCGTCGACATACTGTACGATCATCGCGTCAAGTTGCTGGCGTCGGCGGAGGTGCCGGCCGAGGCGCTGTACACGGACGGCCCCAACGCGCCGGAGTTCGGGCGCACGGTGAGCCGCCTGACGGAGATGCGGACGCGCGATTACATGGCCTTGCCGCACCTGACCGACGATGCGGGCGATTCCGCGGCTTCCCCGGAATCGTCCTAGCGAAGACATCACATAACAATCCGATTTCGCTCCCCAGGAGATACCCGTGCAGAAATTCAAGGCCTATCGCACGTTCGAGCAGGACAAGATCGTGCAGAGCCGCTTCGTCGACATGACCGAAGACGAGCTCGATTCCGGCGACGTCGTCATCCGCACCAAGTACTCGACCATCAACTACAAGGACGCGCTCTCGTACAACGGGAGCGGGCGGATCATGCGCAAGTATCCGACCGTGGCCGGCATCGACGTGGCGGGCACGGTCGAGCGGTCGGCCGACAATCGCTGGAAGCGCGGGGACAAGGTGATCGTCACGGGCTACGACATGGGCGTCGCGCACGACGGCGGCTACGCCGAGCTGGTGCGCGTGCCGGCCGACTGGGTGGTGCGGCGTCCGGAAAGCATGACGGCATTCGATGCGATGACCATCGGCACCGCAGGGTTCACCGCGGCGCTGGCCATTCACCTGATGGAGCACAACGGCCTCAAGCCCGCCAACGGCCGCGTGGCCGTCACGGGCGCGACCGGCGGCGTCGGGTCCGTCGCGATCGAGATTCTCGCGAAGTCCGGCTACAACGTCGTCGCGATCACCGGGAAGCCGAAGGAAGCCGAGTACCTCAAGAGCATCGGCGCGAACGAAGTCCTGCTGCGGCAGTCGCTCGACTTCTCGCGCATCCGGCCGCTCGACAAGTCGACGTGGGCGGGTGCCATCGACAATCTCGGCGGAGAAATGCTCGCGTGGCTTTTGTCCACCATGCAGATCGGCGGCACCGCGGCGGCGGTGGGACTTGCCGCCGACATGAAGCTCAACACAAGTGTCGCGCCCTTCATCCTTCGCGGCGTGCATCTGCTCGGCGTCGACAGCGTCAACTGCCCGATGGCGCTCCGCCAGACCCTGTGGAACAAGCTGGCCGTGCAATGGCGCCCCGACCAGGTGCACGACGGCGTGCGCACGATCGACTTCGACGAGCTGCCGACGCACTTCGACGCGTACATCAAGGGCACGATACGCGGGCGCACGGTCGTGCGCATCGGCGCGGATTCGCATCCCTGACGCTGGCCCACCTGTTCCGGTCCTTTCATGACGTATCTCCAATTCCATCGCCGGTCGCTCGACGATCGCGACGAATTCTGGCGCGAGCAGGCGGCGCTGATCGACTGGCACACGCCGTTCACGGAAGTTCTCGACTACTCGAAGCCGCCCTTCGCAAAATGGTTCGTCGGCGGTCGCACGAACCTGTGCCACAACGCGGTCGATCGCCATCTGCCGACGCGCGGCGACCAGACCGCGCTCATCTATATTTCCACCGAGACCGACACCTCGGCCCGCTACACGTACCGCGAGCTGCATGCCGAGGTGAATCGCTGCGCGGCGGTGCTGAAGGCGCAGGGCGTCGGGCGCGGCGATCGCGTGCTGATCTACATGCCGATGATTGCGGAAGGCGTGTTCGCGATGCTCGCCTGCGCGCGGATCGGGGCGATCCATTCGGTGGTCTTCGGCGGCTTCGCGCCGGCGTCCCTCGCTTCGCGCATCGACGACGCGCGTCCCCGGGTGCTCTTCACCGCCGACGCCGGCATGCGCGGCGGCAAGGCGATCCCCTACAAGCATCTGGTGGACGACGCGTTGCGCATCGCGCGACATCCGCCGAAGTCGGTGGTCATCGTCGATCGCGGTCTCGACAAGGCGATGCCGCGCACCGCGGGACGCGACGTCGACTACGCCAGCGCGCGAGCGGCGCACATGTCGGCAAGCGTGCCCTGCGAGTGGCTGGAATCGGCGGAGCCGTCGTACATCCTCTATACCTCGGGCACCACCGGAAAGCCCAAGGGGGTGCAGCGCGATACCGGCGGCCACGCCGTCGCGCTGGCTTCGTCGATGCGCCTGATCTTCTGCGTCGCGCCGGGCGAAACCTTCTTCACGACCAGCGATATCGGATGGGCCGTCGGGCACTCGTACGTCGTGTACGGACCCTTGCTGAACGGCTCGACGACAATCATGTACGAAGGCCTGCCCATCCGTCCCGATCCGTCGGTGTGGTGGCGCATCGTGTCCGAGCACGGCGTCAAGTCCATGTTCAGCTCGCCGACGGCTATCCGCGTGCTCAAGAAGCAGGACCCTGCGCACATGAAGGCGCACGACGTCAGTTGCCTCAAGTACCTGTTCCTCGCGGGCGAGCCCCTCGACGAACCGACGGCGCGCTGGGCCGCCGATGCGCTCGGCGTGTCCATCATCGACAACTATTGGCAGACCGAGACGGGATGGCCGATCCTCTCGGCGCAACTGGGGGTCGAGGATACGCCACGCAAATTCGGCTCGCCGTCCTTCCCCGTCTATGGGTACGACGTCAGGCTGCTGCACGAGGCGACGGGGGAGGAAGTCCCCGCCGGCGAGAAGGGCGTGCTCACCATCGTGCCGCCGATGCCTCCCGGCTGCATGACGACCGTGTGGGGCGACGACGAGCGTTTCGTCAAGACGTATTTCACCGGCTTTCGCGGCCGGATGGTGTATTCGTCGTTCGACTGGGCGACGCGCGACGCCGACGGCTATTACTTCGTGCTGGGGCGCACCGACGACGTGATCAACGTGGCGGGGCATCGGCTCGGCACGCGCGAAATCGAGGAAGCCGTGCAGGCTCATGCCGGCGTCGCCGAGGTCGCCGTGGTGGGTGTCGCCGATGCCCTCAAGGGTCAGGTCCCGGTGTGCTTCGCCGTGGTCAAGAATCCGGCGACCGTCGAAGCGGCGGCCGACGCCGCGAAGATCCGCCAGGAAGTGCTCGACACCGTCGATCGCGAGCTGGGTGCGATTGCGCGTCCGGGCGCCGTGCATTTCGTCACGCTGCTGCCGAAGACCCGTTCCGGCAAGATCCTCCGCCGGTCGCTGCAGGCGCTCGCCGAAGGGCGCGATCCGGGCGACCTGACGACGATCGAGGATGCCGCGTCGCTCGAACAGATTCGCGCCGTTCTCGCAGCGTCGCGGCCAGTCTGAATCCGCTGCATCCTCGCTCGGGGCGCGCGGTCACAAGTGAGGAGCGCGGCGCGATAGGCGATAAT
>Ga0070665_100005858_pt1 | contig 12604 bp, 11 predicted proteins | sample KBSS13metaG_FD_65862 | JGI IMG/M metagenome (GOLD analysis project Ga0070665, IMG submission 65862) | Switchgrass rhizosphere microbial communities from Kellogg Biological Station, Michigan, USA - KBS S1-3 metaG | ecosystem: Host-associated > Plants > Roots > Rhizosphere > Soil ... | reverse complement strand
CCGCCCCATAAGGAGGAACTTCCAATGGGGAACGAAAAAAAGGCGTCCCCGCCGTCGTCGAATCGCCTAAAGCGACGATCGTAATTTTGCGCCCTTGCGCGATCATCGGTAAAAATAAAAAAAGCCCGACCACGCAGGCTCTCGTCGAGTGGGATGTTATAATCACAACTAATTATGCGAATAATCGGGGGAGATGCCAAACGCCGTTCTTTAAAAGCACCTGCGACACAAAGCACGCGCCCGATTTTGGCGCGGATTCGCAAATCGCTTTTCGATATTTTACGGCTGCGCGTGCCGGACGCCCAATTTCTCGATCTCTATGCGGGCTCTGGGGCTGTGGGCTTAGAAGCGTTATCGCGCGGCGCCAGGAATGCGACCTTTGTCGATCGCAATCCCAGTTGCTTGCACATCATTCGCCAAAATCTCATCACTTTAAATATGCTGGATCGCGCGCGGCTCATTCGTGCCGATGCCACGCGCTCCCTTTTTACTGTCGGAGGACCATTTGATGTCATTTTTATGGGGCCGCCTTACCACGATGAAAAATGGAATGCGTTGCGACTGACGGTTCCCACGCTTAAAAACATTGGCGATGCCACATTGCTGAAGCCAGGGGGATGGGTAATTGGGCAGCATCATAAAAAAGAACCCGTCGAACCGCCGGTCGGCTGGGTGGCTTTTCGCAAGGAATATTATGGCGATACGATTTTAACGTTTTTTAATCAGGACGTTCCCGCATGAATCCGATCGTCGTGAAATATGGTGGCAGCCTATTGGACGATACCGTCCAACAGGCATTATTACTGGATCAGATCGCTCTGGCTTGGAAAGCAAAACTTCCCCTAATACTGGTTCATGGAGGCGGAAAAGAGATTTCACGACAAATGGAAAAAGCCGGCCTCGTCGCGCGTTTTGTGAATGGCCGGCGTTTTACCGATGAAGCCACCATGAAAGTAGTCGAGCAAGCGCTTTCTGAATTAAACAATACGATTGTTGAAGAATTAGGTAAACGGAGCGTCCATGCGCGCGGTCTTTCCGGCCGAACCCATCATGTGATGCAAGCCCAGGCTCAAGCAGAGTTGGGGCGCGTTGGGCTCCCAAGAAAGATAGATGCCGAAGCCTTAGAACGGATTCTTCTGATGGAAGGGTTGCCGGTATTTTTTTCTGTGGCGGAAGATGCCGCGCATCATCCTTTAAACGTCAACGCCGACGACTTTGCTTTAGAGTTAGCGGTAGCCTGCCATGCCAAAGAACTTATATTTCTTACCGACACAGGCGGTATTTTAGATGCGAGTGGACGATTGATAGAATCGCTAGTCCCTTCGACCGTGGATCGCCTCATCGAAAAGGGGACGATCCACGGCGGTATGTTAGTGAAAGCGCAATCCTGTGTTGACGCATTACATCGCGGGGTCCATGAAGTGCACATTGGCAAAATGGTTCGATTGATTCATGGAAATTTCACGGTAGAATCGGGCACTGGGTTCGCCTTAAAATAAATGATGAAAGACATTAAAAAAAAGACCGCAGAGTACATTTTCAACACCTACAAACGAAACCCGTTGGTAATTGCGCGGGCTAAGGGGAGTTGGGTATGGGACGATAAGGGTAAAAAATATTTGGATTTCTTCTCGGGACTGGCTGTTTCTGGGATCGGACATTCTATGCCGTCGGTCGTGCGCGCGATACAAAAGCAAGCCAAGACGTTGATTCATACCTCTAATCTTTATTACACGGCGCCGGCCGCTGAATTGGCCGAGCAACTTTGTAAGCGGTCCTTTGCGAAAAAAGTCTTCTTCTGTAATTCCGGAGCCGAGGCCAATGAAGCAGCGATTAAGTTGATGCGCAAAAACGGTTATCCGCGCGGTCGCTACGAAATCATTGTTTTTGAAAATTCATTTCATGGCCGAACATTGGGAGCGTTGGCGGCCACCGCACAGCCCAAATTTCATGAAGGCTTTGGTCCTCTGCCACCAGGTTTTCCCGTCGCGAAAATGAACCAACTACAAACGGTCGAGGCGCTCATCGGTCCTAAGACGGCGGGCATTTTAATTGAACCTATACAAGGCGAGGGAGGGATTTATCCCGCGACGCCTGAGTTTTTAAAAGGCTTACGAGAATTAGCGACGCGGCATCAATTGGTTTTAGCCTTTGATGGGGTGCAATGCAGTCTCGGCCGAACCGGGGATCTTTTTAGTTATCAAACGTATTCAATCGAACCTGATATTTTAACGTTGGCAAAAGGTCTGGGGGGAGGCATGCCCATCGGCGCGCTCTTGGCCAATGCGGAATTTTCCGACACGCTTAAACCCGGCGATCATGGAACAACTTTTGGTGGCAATCCTGTATGTTGCGCGGCAGCCTTAGCGATTTTAAAATTGTTATCTCCTTCGATGCTTAAAAATGTGCGCAAGCAAGGTCAACAATTGATGAAGGAATTAGGCCAGTTAATCCAGGGAAAATCAGTTGTTAAAGAAATACGCGGACTAGGATTTATGATCGGACTTGAACTTTCCATTCCCGGAGCGCCATTGGTAGACGCCTGCCGTGAAAAGGGGTTATTAATTAATTGCACGCAAGGCACTATTCTGCGCTTTCTACCCCCATTAGCTTTATCCGCTCAAGAGCAGCGCTTTGCTTTGAATATTCTGCGTGAGGTTTTAAATCAACCGCCCACCAGCCATTAAATTTCCTGTCCTTTGGATTTTATTATTGGCGTCTGCCGCTTGGTATCCCACGTTGCGACTCGGATTTATTTGGGACGATCACTACACGATTGAGGCCAATGCCGCTTTGCACTCCTGGTCCTGGAATCACATTCGCCATGATTTTCAAACCGGTCTTTTCAATGATCCACAGGGGGCCGACTTCTATCGCCCGCTTGTCGCTTTAGCGAGCCGCGTTGATTATTCTCTATACGGTTTACATGCCTGGGGTTACCATCTGTCCAATTTAATTTTTCACGTTCTCAACAGTCTTTTAGTTTGGTTCTTATTTTTACGTATCGGATTTCCTGCGCGCGTTTCTTTCTTAGTCGCTGCCTTTTTTGCCGTTCACCCGCTTAATGTGCAAGACATGTTGATGGTCACGGGGCGCTGTGGTTTGTTGGGGCTTTTATTTTCTTTGACGACGCTACTTTTATTGCTGCGGCCGGAGCGCTGGGCTCTCGCCCTGAGTGTTTTGACCTTCAGCATGGCGCTGCTAGCCAAAGAAAGCGCTTTTATGACGCCACTCCTTTTTCTGGCGATTGTTTTCTATCAAAGAAACGCGTCGCTCCGCCCCGTGTTATGGCGTCTCGGTTTGTTGGGCCTTATGAGCATCATCTATTTATTCACGCGTCCTGCCGTCGGTGCTATGTGGCCGGCCCATGTTCCACTCACGTTATGGATGAAGTTTATGGTCTATGCGTTCCCAAAAATTTTAGTGTCTTATGCCAAATTAACGTTAATTCCGATCTTGCTGTATTCTGACCGACTTGTCCCTTCTGGCAGTCATTGGCTTTTCTTTACCTGCGGCGTCGGTATTCTTGGCGGATGGTTATGGCTACGATCGGCACGTTGGCCTTTCTTTTGTTTCTGTTGGATATTGGCGGCCTTACTCCCACCCACGGCGGTCATGGTATCCAAAAGTTTGATTCATGATCATTGGGCTTATCCTGCCTTGCCGGGTTTTTTATTGCCGATAGCCATGGGCATAGACGCCTTGTGGAATTCATCGCACGAGCGTTGGCATCAGGTCGCCAAAGGAGTGACGGTGCTTTTGCTGGGGTTTTGGCTTACGATGGCTCATCTGCATGTGGCTTGGCGGGGTACTAATGAATCTTTTTTCCGTTGGTCCGCACGCTTCTCCGCGTCAGAAGCCATGCAAAAGAACCACGCGGCCTATTTAGCCCGTTGACGGTTTGCGTCGGAAAGACATAAAATTTCGCATCGATTTTAACCCTCATATTAAGGAACCTTCCATGAAAGTCAAAAAAGTCGTCGTAGCCTATTCGGGCGGTCTAGATACCTCCGTGATTTTGCGTTGGATGAAGCAACATTATGGGGCGGAAATTGTGGCTGTAGCCGTCGATGTGGGGCAGGCGACAGAAACCAAAGGCATTAAAGAACGCGCATTAGCCACCGGCGCTTCTAAAGCCTATCTCATTGATGCGCGTAAGGAATTTGTCGAAGAGTACCTTTGGCCCACTTTGCAATCTCAAGCCATTTACGAAGGCAAATACTTGCTCGGCACCTCCATCGCCCGACCGATCATTGCCAAAAAAGTGATTGAGATCGCTAAAAAAGAAGGCGCTGATGCGGTCTGTCATGGATCCACAGGCAAAGGCAATGACCAAGTTCGCTTTGAATTGACATTTAAGGCGTTAATGCCGAATGTCAAAATCATTGCTCCTTGGCGCGAATGGGAAATGAAATCGCGCGAAGATGAAATTGATTATGCGCGACGTTACCACATCCCGGTCCCGGTGACCAAAGCCAAACCCTATTCGTCGGATCGTAATTTGTGGCACATGAGTTTCGAAGGGGGAATTCTAGAAAATCCGGATAACCCACCGCGGGAAGATATGTTTGTGCTCACGAAAGACCCCATCAAGGCGCCCAATAAGCCGGAACTGCTGACAATTGATTTCGAAAAAGGGATTCCCGTTGGCGTGAACGGAAAAAAATTAGACGCGGTGAAGCTTGTGGAAACGTTAAATAGTATTGGCGGCAAGCACGGGATTGGCCGCTGCGATATGGTGGAAAATCGCTTAGTCGGAATGAAGTCCCGCGGAGTCTATGAAGCCCCCGGCGCCACCTTGCTTTATGCCGCGCATCGAGAATTGGAATCGCTCGTGCTCGATCGCGATACCTTGCATGCTAAGTTTGTCCTCGCACCGAAAATGGCGGAGATGATTTATAACGGTCTCTGGTTCACACCGCTGCGCGAAGCGCTGACGGCCTTCATCACCCAAACGCAGAAACGCATGACGGGTTCGGTGCGTTTGAAGCTTTACAAGGGCAGCGTGATTATCGATGGTCGCACATCTCCGCATTCTTTGTATTGGGAAGATCTAGCGACATTTGGCGCAGATGTGGTCTATAACCAACGTGACGCTGAAGGCTTTATTAACCTGTACGGTCTGCCCATTAAAGTTCAAGCCTTATTACAGGGGGGATACAAATAACCTCATGAATCCGCAAAAATTTATCGCGTCACTCTCCTTCGATATTCGCCTGGCGCCTTATGACATTTTAGGGTCGTTAGCGCATGCCAAAATGCTTTCCAAATGCGGCATTATCCCCGCGTCCGATGCCAAAAAAATCATTCGCGGATTAGAACGTATTGAGCGTGATTTGGAACGCGGTAAAAAACTCCCTCAAGAAGAAGATATTCATTTCGCCATTGAGCGCGAGCTCATTCGGCGTATCGGCCCTGTCGGGGGAAAGTTACACACGGCGCGCAGTCGTAATGATCAAGTGGCTCTCGATTTGAAATTGTATTTACGTGATCAGACCGATCAAATAATTCAAGAAATCGTACGCTTACAAAAAGCATTTATCTATGTGGCCGAGCGCCACCTGGATGTGGTCATGCCAGGATTTACCCATGTGCAGCATGCCCAGCCAGTTCTCTTTGCTCACCACATGTTGGCGTATGCCTGGATGTTTGAACGCGATAAAGGGCGCTTGGTCGATGCCGCCAAACGCGCTGATGAAATGCCGTTGGGTAGTGCTGCCCTTGCGGGGACCTCCTTTCCTATCGATCGCCACTTTGTCGCTAAAGCCTTAGGGTTTGCTCGCGTCACGGCCAATTCCATTGACAGCGTTTCCGATCGCGATTTTCTCGTGGAATTCGTTTCGGCCGGCGCTTTAATCATGACGCACTTGTCACGCCTGTCGGAAGAATTAATTCTTTGGTCCAGCGCCGAATTCAGCATGATTCGCCTGCAAAATGAATTTACGTCGGGCTCGTCCATCATGCCGCAAAAACGCAATCCCGATGTGGCCGAAATTATTCGCGGCGAAACCGGTCGTATTTATGGAAATTTAATGGCGTTGCTGACGATTCTAAAAGGCTTGCCCTTATCCTACAACCGCGATTTACAGGAAGATAAACCGCCTTTCTTTGACACGGTGGACACGCTTCAAGGTTGTCTCGCGGTAGCCAGTCCGATGATTGCCACCCTGGTTGTGCGTGCCGACCGCATGCGCTCGCTCTGTGACCGCGGCTTTCTTGCCGCCACGGAACTCGCCGATTATTTAACAGAAAAGGGTCTTCCTTTTCGCACAGCGCACGGGGTTGTTAAACGCGTCGTGGCTTATTGCGAAGCGCAACGCATTCGGCTGGATGAACTGACAGAAGAAGAGTTAGAACGCTTTGACGAGAACTTTGATGCGGGCGCATTGAAAGTACTTTCGATAGACCAGGTGGTTCATGTAAAAGATTCCATCGGCGGCACCTCGCCACGTCGCGTACGCGAACAAATAGCCCAATTGAAACGGCTGGTTAAATGAATACACAACAACATACGGCGATATTCGATAGTCGTAAATCGAAAATCAATCGTCTAATTTCGAATATCCACCATCGCATATCGCTGGCTGCTTTCATAATCGTCTTATGTGTAAGAGTCGCTTTAGCGCTGGCCGCCGCCGATCCTTTCGTCGATCGGGTGTTGACGCTTGAAGACGCGGTGCGTATTGCCCAAGGCCAGTCGCAAATTGTTTTAAGTTCCCACGAAGATGTGAATATCGCGTTGCAGCATGTGCATGAAGCCGAGTCCTTGCTTTTCCCACAACTCGATCTCAATGCCAATTGGAGTAAATTTCGCACAGAGGGCGATCGTCCATTTTTGACGCAGCCAGATTTGGGATCGACTCTGATTCCGCAAAATGCCCGGCCCAATTACTACACCACCCGCGTCAATATTTATCAGCCGGTTTATGAGGGAGGGCGCTTAAAGAATACGTGGCGCCAAGCACGTATCGCCTATGAAAAAGCACGCGATGTGCAGGAAGGACTTCAAGCACAAGTGGCCGGCGCTGCTAAACAAGCTTTTTACGATTTATTGTTATCGCAGAAGAAACATCAGATCTATGCCGAGGCCTTAAAAAAAGCGGAGACGCTTTCACCGCAATCGCGAGGATCTGTATTTGATCGTGTACGCGGGGAACGCAACCGCGAAGAGTTGCGTGATTTGTCAGCGCAAGCCGGCTTGGAAGAGAATTCAGCGCGCCTTAATTTTTTACGAATTTTGAATTTGGAGTTGAATACGAATGTGCAAATCAGCGGTGAAATGAAGCCCGCTTCGTCGGCTATCGATCTGCAAAAAATGTTGGCTTGGGCCAACCGTTATCGATCCGAACTGCGGCAAACGGAATACCAGCAGGAATCGGATGCCTTAGGAATTAGTCTTTCCTTGGCGGAGCGCACGCCCAGCATTGGTCTTGGCGCCACTTATGAACGTTCAGGAAATGATTTGGCGCTGCCCGTTTTTAATTGGGCCGGGACGCTAAATATTCATCTGCCGGTGTCGATCTCGGACATGTTTTTTGGGTGGTCAAAAGTGCGCGAGCGCCGCGCCGAATATCGTCAAGCGACGCTGAAGCATGCGGACGCGTCGGATCAAGTAGAAAAACAAGTGCGTGAAGCCTATTTGACGTACACCTATTGGCAAGATGAAACCGTGCCGCGCAATGAAGATCTGAGTCGCGTCCAAGCCTTAGAGCACGATGTGGAACATGAGGCATTGGGAGCTGCAGATCGTTTAGATCTGTTGCGTTTAATGGCCGATGCGCAAGTGCGCAGTCTTCAGACCTTGCACGGTCAATTGTGGTCGCGCGCCGCTCTGGAAAAAGCCGTAGGTCACCCTCTCGATGAAAAATGAGCTGTTTATAAAACATCCACATAGACGCGGGCTTGCGACCTGGCGGGATGACGTCCTATTTTTTATTTTTTTGGTTGTTTGTTTGCTGTCGCATCCTTTGACGCTTGTCTTTGCCGTCGATCAAAGTCCGGTGGCCAATGAAGATCAGTATCTCCTCGATACCTTGTGGGATTATTATCAAGCAGTGCCGAATAAGTCGCCGGTTCATGTGGGTTTAGCTTTAGGCGGTGGTGGCGCACGTGGCTTGGCACATATCGGTGTGATAAAAGTGTTCGAACAAGAAGGCGTTCCGATCGATAGAATTGCCGGCACCTCCGTCGGCGCGTTGATTGGTTCTTTATATGCGGCGGGATCCTCGACGGAAGATCTTGAGCAAATGGCGCATGATATCGGATGGTCGGCATTGACGAATTATTCCGGTTATTCGATGGTTCGCTTGTTGGTACTGCAGACGCTGCTTTCAACGGACCGCATGGAAACCTATCTGCGCAAACGCATGGGCGATATCCGATTCGATGAGTTGAAGATTCCGTTTGTATGCGCCGCCACAGATTTGCAAACCGGGGAACGTGTTGTCTTCCGTGAAGGACCTGTCGTCACAGCGGCCCGCGCTTCGGCAACGATCCCGGGACTGTTTAGTCCCGTTGTGTTTCGTCATCGCTATTTGGTGGATGGCGGCTTGGTAAGTAATCTGCCTACCGATTTGGTGCGGAGTATCGGCGCCGATATCGTCGTGGCGTCTGATGTCTCTTCGGATTATTCCAATGTTGAACCTACGAATGTCTTGTCCACCATTACGCAGGCGGTTTACATTCAAGGGCAACAAATTAATCGTGAAAATCGACGCTTGGCGGATGTGATTGTATCCCCCGACTTACAATCCATAAGTCCCACAGACCTTACCCGCTCGGCTGAATGTATTGACGCCGGCAGCCGTGCCGCGCGCAATGCCGCCTTAGAAGTGAAACGGTTATTAATTGATCGTTTCTGGCCGCAACTATGGGATTTGAAATGGACCGGCAAAGCATGAGGCGCTCGCTACTGGTAGTCGGATTTGGTTTGGTTACGGCCTTGTCCTACGCGGTAGCCGTCCCGTTTGAGACGACAGAGCGGCAATTGCAATCGGCGATTAATCGCGCTTCGGAACAAGGTCATGTCGATGAAGTCCGGGCGTTGCGTTTAGAATTGGCGCGACAGGCGACTTTAACCGGCTATTATTTTGATGCGGCTCGCCAATATGAGTTGCTTTTAGCGACGCGACCGGGCAAAAAAGAGCGTGTGCGGCTTTTCACAGAATTGGGCCGTCTCCGTCAATCGACGGGAGATTATAAGGGCGCGATCTCGGCCTATGAAGATGCCCGTCATGATGATTCACGGGCCTGGCAGGCTAATTTGCAATTAGCCGAGGTCTACGCCAAAGTCGGCATGTATCAACAATCGGAGCAAGTGTATTTGCATTGTTTGGCGCTTCGCCCGAATGATGTGGGAGCGCGCGATGGTTTGGGACACCTTTATACCGAGCGTGGATTTCTTAAGCAAGCAATCGATATTTATACGGAAACATTAAAGCATCGTCCAACGGCTAAAACTTATACCGGGCTTTCGGAATGCTATTGGCGGCGAAATAATTTCTCGTCGGCGATCGAAACGCTGGAAAAAGCTAAAGCCTCAGGGATTCCAGGTGATTACGATACCGCCTTAGGGTTTGTCTATCGGAGACAAGGTAATTTTTCGCAAGCGGCTGCAGCCTGGGAAAAGGTGTTGTGGGCTCACCCAGATCGCGTCGATATAAAATTAAATCTGGTTTGGGTTTATGAACCGCTCGGACGCACGAAAGATAGTGAGCGGTTGTTGAAAGAATTATTGGCGGCCTATCCCCAATCGCCTTTATTGCATTTTACGCAGGCCTGGATCTCGGCACGGCATGGAAATATAACTGCCGCTCGCCGGGAGGCTGCCCATGTCGATGAGCTATCGCCAACCGATCTCGTAAAACATTACAATGAACGTCTAATTCAGGAATTTCAAAAATGAGCCCAAAAAAATCAGCCTTACCGCCTACTCTATCGTATCGGTCCCGCCAGTTATGGATGGATCATGTGCCCTTGTCGCGGATTGCCACCGAGGTGGGAACACCCGTTTATATTTATAGTCGTAACCGTCTTCTGGAAAATTTCCAACGCTTTGATGAGGCCTTCAAACCGATGAGTCACTTGGCTTTGTATGCCGTGAAAGCCAATTCGAGCGGGGCGCTCTTATCGATTTTAGGTAAAGCGGGCGCGGGGGCTGATATTGTGTCGGCTGGTGAATTATTCCGTGCCCGGCGCGCGGGAATTCCGGCGGATAAAATTGTGTTTTCGGGTGTGGGTAAACGCGCGGATGAAATTCGCATGGCACTAGAAGCCGGCATCCTGATGTTCAATGTGGAATCTGCTGAAGAGCTGCAAACCATTGATCGCGTCGCGGCTTCTGTTCACCGCGCAGCACCGGTCGCTATTCGCGTGAATCCTGATGTGGATGCCATGACGCATGGTCATATCACTACGGGAAAAAAAGAAAACAAATTCGGTATTGCCATCGATAAAGTCCTGCCGATCTTCCGCATGGCGGCCAAACTCCCGCGCATTAACTTGCTCGGTGTGCATGCGCATATTGGATCGCAAATCACGAGTGTGCGGCCTTATGTGGCCACCTTGGACCGGGTCTTGGCCTTAATCGATAAGCTCGAAGCCGAAGATATCCATTTGCGTTACATCGATTTGGGGGGCGGGCTAGGTATTACGTACAAAAATGAGGCTCCTCCCGCTCCCAAAGAGCTGTCGGACGCCATTTATACGCGTTTAACCCACCGCGATATCACGTTGTTGCTTGAACCCGGCCGATATCTAGTGGGCGATGCGGGCGTACTCATGACGCGGGTCCTTTACCGTAAAGATTCCGGAAGCAAACATTTCATTATCGTCGATGCGGCGATGAACGATTTGGCGCGCCCGGCGTTATATGACGCCTATCACGGGGTCTTCCCTTTGATCGAGAAAAAAGGGAAAAAAATAACCGCGGATATTGTAGGACCGGTCTGTGAGTCGGGGGATTATCTGGCCCGGGCTCGAACATTGGTGTTGCCAGAACAAGGGGAAGGAATGGTGATCGCGACCGCCGGCGCCTACGGATACGTCATGGGATCCCAATATAATTCACGCCCCCGACCGCCAGAGGTCATCATCCATGGCCATAAATGGACGGTTGTCAAAGAACGGGAAACCTTGGAAGATCTCGTGCGAGGCGAGCACATCCCAGTGGAACTATAAAATCAAAAAACCGTTGAGTTTGGTGTCAGACACCTAACGAAAGACCCAATAGTCGCAGACAACCAGGTGTATATGAAAATTAAATTTTGGAAAATGAGTGGGTCGGGCAATGACTTTGTAGTCCTTGATAACCGACGAAAAATGCTTCGCGGGTCTTTGTCGGCCTTGGCGAAACGTCTCTGTTTTCGCCAGGAGGGGGTCGGAGCGGATGGCCTCTTGGTCTTAGAACGCAGCCGACGAGCCGATTTCCGGATGCTCTATTTCAATGCCGATGGCTCGCGCGCCAGCATGTGCGGCAATGGGGCGCGCTGCATGGCCTGGTTTGCGCATGCGCATAAAGCGGTGGGGAAGCGCTTCATTTTTGAGACGGACGCTTATCTCGTGCATGCGACCGTCAAAGGCAATCTCGTCCGTATTTCATTGGCCGACGCGAAAGGCTATGCTCCTCAAGTTTCGATACCGGTGGGTGAAAAAGCCGTTATCGGTACTTCCTTGAATACGGGTGTTCCACACCTGGTTGTTTTTGTCGCGAATGCCAAAAACGTGAATGTTCAAGAATTGGGACGCGAATTGCGTTACCATCACGCTTTTGCCCCTAAAGGCACCAATGTCAATTTTGTCCAGAAGCTTGGGCCGCGTCGGTTGGCCGTGCGGACGTATGAGCGGGGGGTAGAAGGCGAAACCTTAGCCTGCGGTACTGGTGTTACCGCCAGCGCCATTGCGGCCGTTCTCCAAGGCAAAGTCCAAAATCCCGTGCAGTGCGTGACCACGGGGGGTGATGTTTTGACGGTACGGTTTACGCCGAATACCGATACATCATTCCAAGCCGCGTCCGATATTACCTTAGAAGGGCCCGTGCGCGTTACTTTCAAAGGGGAATATGTTAACGACAAGTTCTGATTTTAGATTGTGGGAGCTGAAGGTCAGAATGCAGAGTGTCGAGGTCGAAGGCAGAATGCGGAGTTAACTGCTCAATCTGACTTCGCACTCACCATGCTGCATTCTGAGCTTCACCTCAGCGATCAAAACTCTGTATTTCCTGTGCCATATTGCCAATGGTGACCCCACGTCCATTTAGGTAAAATGGAAACTGCCCCAGATAACCGTATAAAAAGAGGATTTATGTTTAAAGGTTCGTATGTTGCCTTGGTCACGCCTTTCCGCAAAGGGAAGGTAGATGAAGCGCGGATTAAAGATTTGGTGGAATTTCACCTCGATAATGGGACGGATGGCCTAGTTCCTTGTGGTTCGACGGGAGAATCCGCTACGCTTTCCTATGATGAGCACAAACGTGTCACCGAAATCGTAATTAAAACAGTGAAAGGCCGCGTTCCGGTTCTAGCCGGCGCCGGCTCGAATTCCACAGAAGAAACCTTAGATTTAGTCAAACATGCCGAAAAGGCCGGTGCCACAGGGGTTTTGCTGG
>Ga0070665_100005857_pt1 | contig 12604 bp, 14 predicted proteins | sample KBSS13metaG_FD_65862 | JGI IMG/M metagenome (GOLD analysis project Ga0070665, IMG submission 65862) | Switchgrass rhizosphere microbial communities from Kellogg Biological Station, Michigan, USA - KBS S1-3 metaG | ecosystem: Host-associated > Plants > Roots > Rhizosphere > Soil ... | reverse complement strand
TTCGACGTCGAGCGGCCGTGCCGGAGCAGGATCAGGGTGGTCACGAAACCGACCCTACGTGGTGAGCGAACGGCACTTTCGTTCACTAGGTCTGAGCGAACGGCACTTTCGTTCACTAGGTCTGAGCGAGGGTGCCGTTCGCTCAGGGGGTGGGTGGGGTCAGGTGGCCGAGACGGCGCCGATGGCCAGGGCCGCCAGCAGGGCCGCACCCAGCGCGATCCGGTACGCCACGAACACGTAGACGGTGTTCTTCTCGACGAACCGCAGGATCCACGCGATCACCGCGTACCCGACGACGCCCGCGATGAGCACCGCGACGATCATCTGGAAGGGGCTGGGCCCGTCGCCTGCGAAGACGTCCGGCAGGGTGAACAGGCCGGAGGCGAAGACGGCCGGAATGGCCAGCAGGAACGAGAACCGCACGGCCGCCGCGCGCTCCAGGCCCAGGAACAGGCCCACCGTGATGGTGCCGCCGGACCGCGAGACCCCCGGGATCAAGGCCATGGCCTGGGCGAACCCGAGGATGATCCCGTCCCTCATGGTCAGCTTCTCGACCGGGCGCTCCTGCTTGCCGAACCGCTCGGCCAGACCCAGCAGCAGCCCGAACACGATCAGCGTGGTCGCGATGAGCCAGAGGTTGCGCGCGACCGTCTGGATCTGGTCCTGGAACAGGATGCCCAGCACACCGATGGGGATGGTGCCGATGATCACCATCCAGGCCATCCGGTAGTCCTGGCTCGCCCGCACCTCCGGGTCCCGGAGGCCGCGGAACCAGGTGGTGATCAGGTTCCACAGGTCCTTGGCGAAGTAGACGATCACCGCCACCTCGGTGCCGATCTGGGTGACCGCGGTGAAGGCGGCGCCGGGGTCGTTGCCGAAGAAGATCCCGGAGACGATCCGCAGGTGCCCGGACGAGGAGATCGGGAGGAACTCGGTGAGCCCCTGCACGAGACCCAGGACGACGACCTCAAGCCAGCTCACGGGGCGTCACCGTAGCGGGGGTGGGGTGGGGCGCCCGCCGCGCACCCCCGGATGGCACGCTCGCAGCGTGCAGCGCAGGAGGGTGGGGTCATCCGGACTGCAGGTCTCCCGGATCGGCCTGGGCACGATGACCTGGGGCGCGGACACCGACGCCGACGCGGCGGGCGAGCAGCTGATCGCCTTCGTCGAGGCGGGTGGGACGCTGGTCGAGACCGCGGACGTCTACGGCGACGGCGCCGCCCAGCAGGTCCTCGGTGATCACCTGGCCGCCGGGCTGGTGCCCCGGGAGGAGCTCGTCGTCGCCGCCCGCGGGGCGCCCGCCGGGGCCGCGCTGGGCACGGACTCCGCCCGCGGCGCCCTGCTCCGCGGGCTGGACGCGACGCTGAGCCGGCTGCGCACCGACCATCTCGACCTCTGGCAGCTCCCCGGCTGGGACGCCCAGGTGCCGGTGGAGGAGACGTTGTCCGCGGTCCAGGTCGCGGTGCTCGCGGGCAAGGTCCGCTACGCCGGGCTGGTCGCGCCCGCGGGCTGGCAGCTCGCGACCGTGGCCGAACGGGCGCGGTCGCTCGGCAACCTGGTCCAGCCCGTCTCCGCGCAGGCGGAGTACTCACTGCTGCACCGCACCGCCGAACGCGATCTGCTGCCCGCCGCCCGCTTCCACGGGGTCGGGCTGCTGGCCTGGGCGCCGCTGGGTCGAGGGGTGCTGACCGGCAAGTACACCGACGGCACACCGTCGGACTCGCGCGGCAGCTCCCCGGCCCTCGCCCCGTACGTCGAGGCCCGGCGCAACGAGCGCAGCGCCCGGATCGTCCAGTCCGTGCTCACCGCCGCGGACGGGCTCGGGACCTCGCCGCTGTCCGTCGCGTTGGCGTGGGTGCGGGACCGTCGCGGCGTGACGTCCGCGGTGGTCGGCGCCCGGGACGCCGCTCAGCTCACCGCGTCGCTGGCCACCGAGACGGTGATGCTGCCGCCCGAGATCCGCGCCGCGCTCGACGACGTGAGTGCCTAGCGCGGTCCTGGCACCGGGCGGCGGGCGCTCGTATGGTGGCGGTGACCCCCCGTTCACCGGGGAGACGCGAGCACGGCGGGAGGTGACCGGTGGCGACCGGTTCGGTGGAGGCTGTCGATCCCGACGGGAATATCACCGTGGAGGGGGACTGGGAGTACCGCCCCCTCAAGATCGACGGGGACGTCCCGCGGCTGACGGCGGCGGTGCGCCTCGCGATCCAGGCCGAGTACGGGGGCTGGGAGCTCTCGCGGGTCCGGCTGTACCCGGGCGGGGTGCGGAAGGTGTGGCTGCGGCGCAAGCGCACGAACCGGATGCTCCCCGAGCTCTCGTACTGATCGCTGCTTGTGCGTCACTCAGGGGCGCTTGAGCCGCACAAGTGTCACTGGCCGGACCGCCAGTCCACGGACGGCGGCGCCCCACCGCCCCTCGGGCCGGGCACGCCGCGGAAGCCGTAGGGGGCGGGCTCGCGGCCGGGCTGGACGAACCAGCACTCCCCCGGCTCCCCCCGCTCCAGGATCGCCTCGATCGCGTCCGCGACGTCGTCGGGCGTGAGCAGCGGGAAGTCGCCGAACTGGGACTTGGCCCCGGCGATCAGCGGGGTGTCCGCGAAGCCGGGGCACACCGCGTTGATCCGGATGCCGTCGGCGGCGAGGGTCGGCGCCGCGGACCGCACGTACCCGACGACGGCGTGCTTGGTCGCCGTGTACAGCGCGTCCCCGGGCATGGCGACCAGGCCGGCGAGCGACGCCGTCGCGACGATCCGGCCGCCCCCGGCCCGTCGCAGAGCGGGGACGGCGGCGGCGGTACCGAAGATCACGTGGTCGAGGTTCACGCCCATGATCGCCCGGTAGCCCACCAGGTCGATGTCCTCGACGCCCGACTGGCCGGCGGTGATGCCTGCGTTGAGCAGGACGATCCCCAGCGGGCCGAGCTCCTCGGCCCGCGCGATCAGGGCGCCGACGGCCTCGGGATCGGTGACGTCCGCGACGACCGCGGTGCCGCCCAGCCCCCCCGCCAGGGCGTCGGCGCGCGCGGCGTCCCGGTCCGCGATCACCACGTGCTCGCCCGCCGCGGCGAGCCTGCGGGCGGCGGCGGCACCGATGCCGGACGCACCCCCCGTGACCAGCGCGACCATCAGGCGTTCCGCAGGAAGGTGTCCATGACCTTCGCCCCGAACTCCAGCGCGTCCACCGGGACCCGCTCGTCGATGCCGTGGAACAGCGAGGCGAAGTCCAGGTCCGGTGGCAGCCGCAGCGGCGCGAACCCGAAGCAGCGCATGCCCAGGTCGGTGAAGGCCTTCGCGTCCGTGCCGCCGGAGAGCATGTAGGGCACGGTCTTCGCGGTGGGGTCCTCGGTGCGCAGGGCGGCGGCCATGGCCTCGACCAGCGGACCGTCGAACGTGGTCTCCAGGGCGGGCAGGTCCTGGATCCACTCCCGCTCGACGTCCGGGCCCAGCAGCTCGTCGACCTCGGACAGGAAGGCCTCCCGACGACCCGGCAGCACCCGGCAGTCCACTGTGGCCTCCGCCGTCGACGGGATGACGTTCGCCTTGTAGCCCGCGGCCAGCATCGTCGGGTTCGCGGTGTCCCGGACCGTGGCGCCGACCATCCGCGCCACGGGGCCGAGCTTGGCGAAGGCGCCCTCGATGTCGGAGTCCGGGAACTCCAGGCCGGTCAGCTCGCGGACGGAGTCGGCGAACGCGCGCACCGTGTCCGTCATGACGAGCGGGAAGCGGTGGTTGCCGAGCCGCGCCACGGCCTCCGACAGGATCGTGACGGCGTTGTCCTCGTGGATGAACGAGCCGTGGCCGGGCTTGCCCTTGGCGCGCAGGCGCATCCACGCCATGCCCTTCTCCGCCGTCTCGATCAGGTAGACGCGCTGGTCCTCGGCGAGGGTCAGGGAGAACCCGCCCACCTCTCCGACGGCCTCGGTGCAGCCCTCGAACAGGTCCGGCCGGTGCTTGACGAGCCACTGCGACCCGTAGGCGCCGCCCGCCTCCTCGTCGGCGAGGAAGGCGAACACGATGTCCCGCGGAGGCACGAACCCCTCCCGTTTGAACTGCCGCGCGACCGCGATCGTCATCGCGACCATGTCCTTCATGTCCACGGCACCGCGGCCCCAGACGTAGCCGTCCTGGATCGCACCGGAGAAGGGGTGCACCGACCACTCGCTCGGCTCCGCGGGCACGACGTCCAGGTGCCCGTGGATCAACAGCGCCCCGCGCCCCGGGTCCGCCCCCGGCAGCCGGGCGAAGACGTTGCTGCGCCCCGGTGCCCCCGAGTCGAGCACCTCGACCTCGTACCCGACCTCGGTCAGCTCGCCCGCGACGTACTCCGCGGCCTCGGCCTCCCCGACCACGGTCGCGGGATCGCCGGTGTTGGACGTGTCGATGCGGATGAGGTCCGAGCAGATCCGGACGACCTCGTCTGCCGCACTCTGGGGGCCGGTCATGACCCACTTACTACCACCCCCAGGTGGCCCGCTATGCTTCTCCCCGTCACGCCGGGCACGCCCCGGCGCGGTCCGAGTGGCGGAATGGCAGACGCGCTAGCTTGAGGTGCTAGTCCCCGAGTAGGGGGTGGGGGTTCAAGTCCCCCCTCGGACACAAACCATCACCCCGAAACGGGTCACGCATCGCGATCTCCGCATCGGAGTCGGCGTCCAGGCCGACCTTGCCGCATGCACCGTCTCCGGCGAGCATCGCGAGGGCGCCCTCCAGGCCGTTCTGGGGAAGTGCCGGTCACGCCTGAGGTTCACCAAGGGGGATCACGGGCAGCACGATGCGGGAGAGCCGGGTGGCGTCGTGGGCGATCTCCTGGTGGGCGATCTGTGATCGCGTGCCGTCGCCGGTGTTCAGGTTGCGGTCCCAGCGCGGGAAGTTGCTGGAAGTGACCTGCACCCGGATGCGGTGCCCGGCCAGGAACACATGGCTGGTGGACCACAGGTCGACGACCTGCTCGGTGAACTCGCCCGGCGTCGCGACCGCCCGCACGACGCCGTCGACGACGTTCCGGGACACGCCCTCGGTGTCGACGTCGCAGAGGCGGACGACCCAGTCGGTCGTCGGGGCGTCGGTCGCCGCGGCGAGGTGGGCCCGGACCCGGCCGGTGACCTCGAGATCCTCGGCGAGCGGGTCGCTCGTGTAGACCAGGACGTCCGGCCGGGCCTCGACCCCGGCCTGGTCCAGCGGACCGGGCGGGAACCCGTTCGACATCAACACGGCACCGCCGGTGGTCGGCACCGGGTCGGCGGGGTCGTAGCCGTAGCCGTCGGCTCCTTCCCCGGCGTCCGGGGCGTCGAAGGCGAGCCGGTGGCCCGCGCGCAGGTACAGGTCGGTGTCGACGGCGCGGGCGAGGGGCCACTCCTGCTCCTCGCGCCACTGGTTGATCCCCATGACGTACAGCAGGACCGGCGGTAGCTCGGGCTGCGCGGGGTCGTCGCCGGGTGCGAGCCGGCTGCGGAGCCAGCCGAGTTCGAGGTCGGCGAACCGGCCGCGGAAGCCGAGGAGCTCGGCGCTCGCGGCCAGCCCGAAGTCGACGTCGCCGAGGTACCCCGTGGTGCCGGTGTGCGACCACGGGCCCATGACCAGGTTCGCGGGCCGCCCGGCCGCGCGCATGGCCGCGTAGTTGTCGAGCGTGCCCTGACAGAAGACGTCGTACCAGCCGCCGACGTTCAGGCTCGGCATGTCGATCTCCGCGTGCCGCCCGGCGACCCGGCAGGCCGCGCTCCACCCCGGATCCCGTCGGGCCCGTTCGAAGCCGATCTCGGGGATGCCGTGCCGTTCGAAGACCGGGAGCCGGTCGGCGGGCAGCTCCCAGTAGGTGGTGGACGCGGTCGCGTCGAGGTCGCCGACCAGGGCCATCAGCGCCTGTCCCTGGGCCATCGGGTCGTCGGCGTGCCGGCGCAGCAGGGTGTCGATGCCCTGCATGAGCGACCAGGGCACGGTGATCCCGAGTTCCCGCGCACCGCCGCGGGCGAAGAGCCCGTCGTCCGGCTCGGACCAGGTGATCATCGGCGAGATCGCCTTCAGCTCCGGCGGCTTCGCGAGCGCGGCCATCCACTGCGTGTTGCCGAAGTAGCTTCCGCCGAACATCCCGACGGACCCGTTCGAGCCCGGGAGCGCCGCGGCCCAGCGGACGGTGTCGTAGCCGTCGTCGGATTCGAAGGTGAAGGGGTCCCATTCGCCGTCGGAGGCGTAGCGGCCCCGGGTGTCCTGGACGACGACGAGGAACCCGCGCCGCGCTTTGCCGACCGGGTCGGTCATGGCGGCGAGCATCGGCGTGTTCTTGCCGTACGGCAGCCGGGTCAGCAGCACGGGCCACGGCCCGTCGCCCGTGGGCCGGTACACGTCGGCCCGCAGCACCACGCCGTCGCGCATGGTGGCGGGGACGTCGTGGTCGATCGTGACGTCGAGCATGGATGTCCTCGTTCCTCGGACTGACGGGAGCCACCGGACCCTGGCAGGCCTGCGACCTCCCCTGGCACACCCGAAAGGGCGTAGTGGCGCGTGACAGTCGCCCGCGGGGAACTGTTTGATGTGGACATGCAGGCGCACCACCTCCTCGACCTCGGGGAGCAGTACGCGGACCTGCTCGCCGCCCTCGACCGCGGCGAGGCGCTGCGGCGCGCCTTGACGCTGCTCGCCGAAGGCTCGGAGGTCGCTTGGACAGCGCACCCGGACGCGGACGGCGCCCTGAGGCTCGATCAGGTCATCGGCGACCGCAGCGGGCTGCTCCGGGCGCTGCGGGTGCCGACGGGCACGGGCCTGACCGGCAAGGTGTTCCAGGCCGGGAGCGCGGGCTGGGTCGACGACTACTTCGCCAGCCCGGACATCACCCACGACTTCGACCGCCACATGGCCACCGAGGACGTACGGCGGGTACTGGCCGTCCCGTTGCTCCGCGACGGCGAGGCCCTCGGCGTGCTCGCGCTCGGGCCGCGTGCGGACGGGACCTTCGGCGACCGCGAGGTCGAACGCGCCACCGCGATCGCGGCACAGGCCGTGCTGGCGGTCTCGGTCGCCGAACGCGCCCGGCTGAGCCGCGAGATCGCGGTCCACGAGGAGCGCCGCCGGGTGGCGGCGGACCTGCACGACAGTGTCGGCGCCCTGCTGTTCGCCATCGGTTCGGGCATGGCCGACCTCGCCGAGGCCAGGAAGGCGGACCCGGAGCTCCGGGCCCGGCTCGACCGGCTGCAGACGCAGGCCGAGGAGGCCACCACGGCGTTGCGCGACTCGTTGCGCATGCTGCGTTCGTCGCCCGCCGCGCTCGCGCTCGGGGTCGCGCTGCGTGCCGACTGCGCGGCCTTCGCCGATCGCACCGGGCTGCCCGCGGAGCTCGTCATCCTCGACGAGGACCCGCCCGAACTCGCCCCGTCCCGCTCGGACGTCCTGCTCACCGCCGTCCGCGAAGCGCTGCTGAACGTCGAGAAGCACGCCCGGGCCGGGGCGGTCACGGTGTCGGTGCAGCGACGCGATCCCTGGCTGACGGTCGCGGTGCACGACGACGGCGTGGGCCTGCCGCCGGACCACGCGCCGGGGCTCGGCCTGACCAGCACCGGTGAGGCTCTCGCCCGGCTCGGCGGTTCGGTGCGGGTGCTGTCCGACCCGGACGGTGGCACGATCTGGCGAGCGCGGCTGCCGTGCTGACCCGCGAGCAGACCCGGATCGTGATCGTGGACGACCATCCGGTGGTCCACGACGGGGTGGCCGCCCAGCTGCAGCGATATCCGGACATGGTCGTCGTCGGCCGCGCCGCCACCGGCGCGGCGGCGGTGACCGTCTGCGCCGCGGAAGGACCCGACGTGGTGCTGCTCGACCTGCGGCTGCCCGACTGCCTCGCGGCCGACGTGGTACCCGAGCTCCACCGGGTCAGCCCGAGCAGCCGGATCCTGTTGTTCACCGCGTTCCCGGAACACGCCGCTGTGGCGCCGACCCTCGCGGCCGGTGCCTGCGGCATCCTGGTGAAGCATGCGGGCAGCACCGCCATCCGCGACGCGATCCGCAGCGTCGCCCGCACCGGCACCCTCCAGACCGAACCGTTCGCCTCGCACACTGCACCGGTGACCGCGCGCGAGTACGACGTCCTGCGACTCGTCGCCGCCGGCCACACGAACGCCGAGATCGGCACGGAGCTGAACCTGTCGGTCAACACCGTCAAGTCCTATCTGCGCACGGTGATGCACAAGCTCGCCGCCCGCAACCGAACCCAGCTCATCGCCAACGCCCGCGGACGTGGCCTGCTCTGAAGTGTCCATGGTGGACTACCGGGAAACGGTCGTCGCGCAGTGGGCCCGAGCTTCTCCGCGCGCTCCCGGCTCAGGGCTTCGAGGTGTTCAGGCCGTTGAGCAGGACGGTCATGGCCGCTTCCAGAAGGGCGCTCAGGCGTGAGGGCTCGGCACGCAGCCTGTCGGCGCGCCAGGCCAGACCCAGCAGGCCGTTCATCATGGCCCACAAGGCGGTCGCGGTCAGGTCAGGGTCCACGTCGGGGTTGAGGCTGCCCTCGGCGATGCCCTCACGCAGGGCTGCAGCGAGTTTGGCGTTCTGTTCCTCGACCAGCTGGGCGACGCGCGCGAGGGCCTCGGGCTCCTCCGGCGGGTCGGCCAGCAGGCGGAACTGGTGGGGCCGTTCCGCGGCGAAGCGGGCATAGGCCGCCGCGGCCTGCAGGATGCGCTCGTGCGGGCCGCCCGGGGCGGCGTAGGCCGCGTCCATGTAGGCCCGGTTCTCTTCCAGGGCCCGCTCGGCGACGGCGATCAGCAGTGCGGAGCGGCCGCCGATGCGGTTGTAGATCGTCTGCACGGCGACGTCGGCGCGCTCGGCGACGGCATCCAGGAGCAAGGCGGCGGGTCCGCCTTCGGTCAGCAGCCCCTGGGCCGCGTCGATGATCGCCTCGCGGGTGGCGGCGGCGCGGCGGGCCGTGCGGGAGAGCCCCTTCGTGGTCACGTCTCAAGTTTATACACTTCCAGAGTTGGAACCCCTTCCACTATTAGAATCGGTCCCATAGTTTGGGTGCGGAAGCGCGGCACCCTGCCGCCGAACCCGAGGAGTACCGATGTCAGAGCGGCTGGAGGTGCACTTCCCGTCCGGCGACGAGAAGTGCCAGGCCTGGCTGTACCTGCCCGCAGGCGCGCAGCCCCACCCGGTGATCGTCATGGCCCACGGTCTGGGCGGCATCCGCCAGATGCGCCTGGATGCCTACGCGGAGCGCTTCGCCGCGGCCGGCTACGCCTGCCTGGTCTTCGACTACCGTCACTTCGGGGGCAGCGAGGGCGAGCCGCGTCAGTTGCTCGACATCACGCTGCAGCTGGCCGACTGGGCCGCGGCCATCGCCTATGCCCGCAGCCGCGCCGACCTGGACCCGGCCCGGGTGGTGCTGTGGGGCACCTCCTTCGGCGGCGGCCATGCCATCGTCGCCACGGCCCGCGACGGCGGCATCGCCGCCACCATCGCCCAGTGCCCTTTCACCGACGGCCCGGCCTCGGTGCTGGCGATGGATCTGCGGAGCTCGGTCAAGGTCACCGCCCGCGCCGTGCGCGACCTGATCGCCGCCGGGCTCGGGCGGTCCCCGGTCATGGTGCCGACCGCCGGTCTCCCCGGGTCCGCAGCCTTGATGACCGCCCCCGACGCCGTGCCCGGCTACCTGGGGCTGGTCGACGACGAGGCCCGTGCCGCCGGATTCGACAACCAGGTCGCCGCCCGCGTCGTCGTCGACATCGTTCGCCACCGCCCCGGGCGCAAGGCCCAAGAGGTGCGCTGCCCGATCCTGTTCAGCGTCTGCGAGACCGACAGTGTGGCCCCGGCGAAAGCCACCCTGCGTCATGCGCGTCGCGCCCCCCGTGGCGAGGTCCGGCTGTACCCGGCAGGCCACTTCGACATCTACGTCGGTGAGCCGTTCGAACGCGTCGTGGCCGACCAGCTCGACTTCCTCACCCACCACGTCCCCGTCGACGACTGACCGCCAACGCCTGGAGTCACTGTCATGCCTCGTTACGACCTGACCGACAAGGTCGTCGCCGACGGGCTGGTCTGCGGACTGCAGACGCGGGCACCCCGCATCTTCGCCCCGCGCTGGTGGTCGGCCGTTTCCGCGCTACGCGGGATCGTGAATCCGTTGACCGACTCGGTGCTCGACCGTGATCGCACCACCCACGACCTGATCCGGCAGATCGAGCAACAGCGGATCACCAGCCACGCCTGAAGCACCTGCCCCACCTCCATCGACGAACAAGGACGTTCTCATGACCCGCTACGACCTCGCCGGACGCACCGTCGTCCTCACCGGCTCCACCGGCGGCCTGGGTGCCGCCCTGGCCCAGGCTCTGCGCGCCCGGGGCGCCAACCTGGCCTTGTTCGACCTCGATGCCGAGGCCTGCGCAGCCCAGGCCCAGGCCCTCGGCGGCCCCACCGTCGCCCGGGGCCGGCATGCCGATGTGCGCGACCTGGCCGGCCTGCAAACGGCCATGGTCGAGGCCGCCGAGCACTTCGGACGCATCGACGTGGTGATCGCCAACGCCGGCATCGACACCATGGCCCCGATGGCCACCCTCGACCCGGCGGCGTTCGAGCGGGTGATCGATGTCAACCTCACCGGGGTCTGGCGCACCTTCCGGGCAGCCCTGCCGTACGTGGAGCAGCAGCAGGGATACCTGCTGGCCGTCTCCTCCATGGCCGCCTTCGTACACTCGCCGCTGCAGGCCTCCTACACCGCCAGCAAAGCCGGCGTGTGGGCGTTGTGCGATTCCGTCCGCCTGGAGCTGCGCCACCTGGGCGTGGGCGTGGGCAGCGCCCATCCGACGTTCTTCACCACGCCCCTGATGGACGACGTGGTCGCCGACCCCGCCGGGCGGATGCTGTGGGGCGGCAACGACAAAGGCCTGTGGAAGATGGTCCCGCTGTCCGCGGTCGTCACCGGCATCGTCTCCGGCATCGAACGCCGCGCCGAGCTCATCGTGGTGCCCAAGACCCTGACGCCGACCGCCAAGGCCCCGGGGATCTTCCGCCCGATCCTCGAGCGCCTGGGCTTCCGCGGGTCGACGATCGCCCAGGCCATCGAGCTGGCCGCCAGCTCCGGCTGGAACGACAGTCGAGCCCTGCACCGCCACGACAGCGGGTCTTGCACAGCGGACGCGGTGGGAGAGCCCGATCAGCCCAGCAACGCCGGGACGGTCAGCGCGGCCGTGTAGTAGGCCATGAACTGCACGCCGGCGTGCATGCCCAGCAGCTTGTTCATGAGCCCGCCGACGATGCCGACGGTGCTCGCGACGAGCAGGCCGAGGAGCCCGCCCTCGTACACCGAGATCACCAGGATGAGGCCGGCGAAGGTGCCGATGACGGCCTCCTGGCTGAGCCTGCGGACCACCCAGGCCGCCGCGGTGCGCGCGTAGTTCATCGCGAACGGGTACGCGACCGCGACGGCGACGAACACGGCCACCAACCCGAAGCCGAGGAACTCCCACGGCGACAACATGTCGTGCAGGTTGTGCGTCGCGCCCGACGCGGTGTCGATCGTGTAGACCGGCGGCGCGGTGAACAGCGGGGCGGCCGGGCCCGCGGCGACCGGGCTGAGCGGCAGCCCGATCGCGACCAGCGGAATGAGCGTCTCGGCGATGTAGGTGGACTCGGTGACCCCGTTCTTGACCGCCATCATCGAGGTCAGCCGGTGGTAGGAGTGCTTGATGCGGGCGCCCACCGCCTCGCCCAGCAGCACCGTCATCGCCACCGGGCTGACGACGAACGTGAGGCTGGAGAGCACAGCGCTCGCCCCGGTGGCGGCCTGCTGCGACCGGTCGAGGACCTTGAACGGGTTGGGGAACCACCCTGTCCAGCCCTTGACCTCGGGGGCGAGGAAGAAGGTGCGGCGGGTGTGCCTGCGCATCGACTGGCGGGCGAACGGCGACGAGAGGGCGAACAGGTCCGCGACGAGGGGCCCGATCGCGATGCCGAGGAAGAAGCTGATGCTCAGCGACGATCCGTGCAGCGGCGTGACGAAGGCCTGGAGCGCGGCGATCACCAGCACCATCGGCACCAGGCCTGCGACAGCGGCCCAGCGCCCGCGGGAGAAGTAGGCGATGAGCACCGCGGCCAGCGGGAAGACGTACGGCGCGGCCGCGGTCACCTGCCGGGCGAACGGGGCGATCAGAGCGGCCGCGCCGACCGCGACCGGAACCGCGATGAACGCGGCGAGGGCAGCCCCGGAGATCGCCTTGTGCAGCGCGATGTGCGGCACCCCGAGCCGACGCAGCAGGCTCGCCTCGCGCAGCAACGGAACCGCCAGCGTGTCGCCGGGGATGCCGAGCAGCGCGGTGGGGATCATGTGGGTCATGTGCTTGGCGACCGCACCGGCGAGGAAGAACGCCAGCACGCCTGCCGGAGGGACTCCGACCAGCACGACCAGCAGCGTGAGCGGAGCCAGGGTGGCCGTCTCGTCCGTCCCGGACACGAGGCCGATGGCCGAGAACACGATGGCGCCGAGCAGACCCATCGCCAGCGCGATGCCGATCGTCGCGATCATCGCCGCACCGCCTCCTCGTCCGGCGGGCGCGACTCGGGAGCGCTGTCGCCCCGGGCGCGCGAGCCCGCGAACAGGTCCTCGAGGCCCAGATCCCGCAGCTCCCGCC
>Ga0070665_100005856_pt1 | contig 12605 bp, 9 predicted proteins | sample KBSS13metaG_FD_65862 | JGI IMG/M metagenome (GOLD analysis project Ga0070665, IMG submission 65862) | Switchgrass rhizosphere microbial communities from Kellogg Biological Station, Michigan, USA - KBS S1-3 metaG | ecosystem: Host-associated > Plants > Roots > Rhizosphere > Soil ... | reverse complement strand
TTTTGCGCCCAACGCTTTACGCGTTCCAATTTCACGCGTGCGTTCGGTGACAGAGATAACCATCACATTGGCAATTCCGATAGCCCCGACGACGAGACTGATGGCCGCGATGCCTAACAGACTAGCCTGAACCCGGTTGGCCGTCTCTTGCGCCTGTTGCATGAATTGTTCTGTGGACCGAATCCGAAAGAGTTTGCTCCGCTCCGCGTCGCCATGCGAAAGAACGCGCGAGACGAGGGCGATCGATTGCGCGGCAGTGACATTTTCATGAACACGCACTTCGGCAAAATTGACGGTCGCGTTATTTTCATTGACCATCCATGTGGCCGGCAATAGCGCCGCGACTTCTAATTCCGATGTTCTTTGCGCGGTGTCCGAATCCCAATCGATGAGGCCAATCACATGAAACCCCATCCCGGCGATGACCACGGTCGAATCCAGCGCGTCACCGATGGGAAAAAGACTGCGCGCCGTGGCCTCTGAAATGAGGCAGACCATTTGTTTGCGATCGATTTCATTCTTCAAAAAGTTGCGTCCCCGCGTCAGCTTGACGCGATATAAACTCACGAATGACTCGTCCACTCCTACCACTCGGTTGGAATAGGTGGCTTTGGCCGCTCTGATCTCCATAATTCTGTCCGCGCGCTGCATCACCGAAAGAACCTCGGGTTGCGCTTGAATCTGATTCAGATCATCCGTCGTAATCTGGCCGCTCTTTTTTAGTAAAGGATCGTAGGCGGCTTGAATGAATACCACCCGCGCGCCGTGGGTCCCATAAGATTCTTTAAGTTTTTCATCGATTCCTTTTCCAATAGACATGATCACGACAAGTGCCAGGACGCCCATATAAATTCCCAAGAGAGACAAGACCGAACGCACCGGTTTGGCGCGCATCATTAAAATGGAGATATAAAAATAATCAAGCCACATGGTCGAATTTTCCGTCGCGCATGCGCAGCGTGCGCTGCGCGCGTTTGGCCACATTCTCATCGTGTGTGACTAAAACAATCGTCGCCCCCTGCCGGTTTAGCTCGCCCAAGAGCTCCATGACCTCGTAACCAGTCTTAGAGTCTAAAGCTCCCGTGGGCTCGTCAGCTAAAAGCAATTGGGGTTCATTGGCTAAGGAGCGGGCGATGGCCACGCGCTGTTTTTCACCGCCGGAAAGGGTGGTTGGGTAGGCATTGATCCGGTGATCCAGACGCATTTGCGTCAAAAGCTGAATACTCCGCTCCTGGCGATCGGTGCGCTGGGTATACCCCATAGGCAGTTCCACATTTTGTCGCGCCGTCAAATAGGGTAGGAGATTGAAGGATTGAAAAATGAATCCAATCGAACGCGCGCGCATTTCCGACAATTCATCTTCGGGCATATGGGCCGTTTCTCGCTCGAGCATCTTCAGCGATCCTGCACTGGGCGTATCGAGTAATCCGATAAGATTAAGTAATGTGGATTTTCCGGAACCGGAGGCGCCCATGATGGCGACGAATTCTCCGGACTGAATAGAAAGCGAAATTCCTTTTAATATATCAACGCGGCTTTCCGCTTCGCCCACCCATTTAAAAATATTTTCTAGCCGCATGACCTCAGCCATTTTTTTTATTCCGTTGCGGGGCCGGGTTTATAAAAACCACCTTCATTCCATCCGCGAAGAAACTTGATGCTTTGGTGCAAATGCGTTCCCCAGGTTTAAGACCGGCCGTGATTTCTACCGCAAACGGATTGGATTGTCCCAGCGTCACAATGCGGGAATGAATCTTTCCTAAGGCGTTAATAACCCAGACACGCGAGGTGCCGTCGGCATTGGCAATGGCGGTCAAAGGAACCGACAAGGTCGGCGGAGTGACGCCCGTAAAAATAAGCGATTCGGCGGTAAGCTTAGGCCGCAACATCAAATTTTTCGTATCCCGGATCGTCAACATCACGGGAACTTCGGGAATCCCTGTAGCTTCCGGCATCGAGCCCACTTCGCGGACGGTGGCCGGCAGCGGGGTAGACCCATAAATTTGAACCGTCACCTGCGCCGGTTGGGACGGTCGCACTTGCTTAATATCCAATTCATCCACACGCGCTTTCATCGTGAATTGAGAGATATCGGCGACGGTCAAAATTTCTTTCCCCATGCTGGCAAACTTATCATCACCAATAGAATCTTTGACGATCGTCCCCGTCAGCGGCGCATACACAGAGCTGCTATTCCACTGATCATCGCTCAGCCGCATGCCTTCTTTAGCGCTGATCAAGGCTTGCTCGGCTTTCACCAACGTGGTTTGTGCGTCATCTACATTGGATGAGGACACCGCGCCTTTTCGGAAAAGAAGTTTTTGCAGCTTAAGATCTTTGCGCGCTTTCTTAAAATCCGCATCGGCATTTTTTAAAGTGTCCATTTTCTTTTGATGATCTAAGCGGATCCGGTCGCGATCAATAACGGCCAGAAGCTGTCCCTTGGTTACTTTATTGCCTTCGCGATAATGTTTTTCCAGCACGCGACCATCAAATTGAGCGCGGATCGTCGTGCTATCCAAGGCTTCCAAATTTCCCGCGGAACGCACAATGAGGGACATCGGTCGCAGAGCTAACACTTCCATAGACACATGTGGGGAATAGAGGTGCGGCAAAAACACCACATTCAATACGATAGCGCCGATATATAGACTCGCAAAACCGTAGCGCGCCTTCATTGGATTTTTTCCACGTCGGCCCCTAATCCTTCGGACAGACGGTCCTTGGCCTGATTAAATTGCACCAGCAGCAGAAGGTATTCGGCATTGAGACCTCTTTCTTGATCTTCCGCATTGAGCACATCTAACAAATTGGTCAACCCATGTTGGAAACGTAAGCGCAGCACTTCGACGTTGCGCTTGCCTTGTTCGAGTGAAAATTGCATGTCGTTGATTTGTTTTTCCGTCCGCTTAATATCCATGAAACTGCTCCGGACAGCGACTTCGACGGAGAGAAGCGCATTGTTGAGGTTTAAATCCGCGACCCATTGCGCAATTTGTGCCTTGTGCGCTTGATCGCGCGTCACGAAGGAATCGAAAAAGAGCCAATTGATCGTAGACGTCCAGGTCCACCCATGCGTCACTAAATCCGGCTGCGTGCGCGCATCGGTGGTGTTGTAAGTCCCGTTCAGCGCAAATGTTGGCCGTGTGGGCTCAATGGCCGCTTCATAACTTAGACGAGCCAGCTCTTGGCTAATCTGTAAGGATTCCAGCGTGGGATTATGCAGAATGGCATATTCCAGCAAACGATCGACGGACCGTTTAAAGGGCGCCGCGGAAAGTGCCGTCACGAAACGCAAATCGTCATTCATCGGGAGATCGGCAAATTGCTTGGCTTGCAACAGCGCTTGTTCCCGTTGCACGACATCATTCTCCAGTCGCCGCTGATCTTCTTGAAGTTGGATCTTCGCGCGCATGATATCGACAGAAGCGGATTTGCCCGCTTGCACAAGCGCTTGGGTCACATCGAGCAGGCGTTTTGACGAATCTACTTTTCGCTGGTCTGCCTCAACGGATTCTGTCTCTAATTGGACGTTGTAGTAAAAGTTGCGCGCCTGGGTGCGCAAAGAAAGTTCTGTCGCTTGAAAGGTACTTCGCGCATTAGCGAAATTTAAATCGGCCCCCTGGCGTATCCGCCTAACAGGGTTTTTCACAAACAGGTAGAGCGGCTGCGTCACATCGGCAGAAAATCCCGGACGCTCGATGGTCGAGGCGGGGTCCCGGGTTCCTCCAAAATAGTCCCAACGGGCGGCAGCATTCATGGTCGTCCCCAAAGGGGTTGTTTCTTGCATGAGAAGATTGTTTTGTTGGGAATTGGATAAAAATGGAAATCCATTGACCGTTGTTTCGCCTTTCATATCCGTGCGGTTATAGGTAAAAGAGGGAGAATCCGTCTTCCGAAAGGCGATGGTGCGCGTATAGCCTTCAGATTCTAGCGACAGTTGATTAAGATGGGCTTGGATTCCTTGATTGATGGCTTGCGTCTCATATTGCTCCAATGTCAGCAGGCGCATTTGGGTCTGGGCAAACACCAAAGGATGAAAAAGCGGGAGTATCATAGCCGCTAAATTGAAGACCAGTAGAATTTCAGATCGCTTGCTCATAAACCGCCCGGCTCCAATAATTTCAACAAAACGGCGGCCAGACTGGCACAGATAAGCCAGACCATCCCAACGCCAATCGATGCACGCTTCTTATTGCCCCCTGACCATTGGCGAAGAAAAATCCAAAGCAACGCGGCCGACCAGAGTTCAAAAACATCCAAGCGTCCGAGGACCCAGGGCACTTTTCGCGTCATCAGAGCGGGGCTCAGGGTAAAAAGGAATGGGGAGAGGCTAATAAGGATCGAGACCACTGTCCCACCGATGATTTTTAGCAAGGCTGGAATTCCGGCTAACGAAATAATATAAGCGCCTTCTTTCCATTTGAGATGCAGTCCCATAATCGAACAACACATCACAAGCGTCGCCACGGCCATACCCCAGGTGCATGTCACCCAAAGACCCGCTGCTAAGGGCCGAATGGGGCTACTGGCGGTCATGGCGACACCCAGAAAGATGAAAGCCACGGCACTAATGACATACGTCGGGGCTAAGCGCGGATACTGAATTCCTTTAACGATCGTTGTGGGGTTGCATAAAACGTTTTCCATCAAGTGTCCCACATGGACAAAGGGGACCGGGGGATTTGCGACTTTGTTCTGCGCCGGCAAGGCCGCTATGAAGGGGGCGCCTGCACTTTTTACGGGGACTGTCGTCGTGGTGGCCGCCGGAACAGACGTTTGCGGAGCCAACCGTCGAATCACCATATGGATACGCGCTACTAATTCTTCCATAACGAATGGTTTTAAGATGTAATCGTCGGCGCCGCGTTCCATCGCTTTCACTTTATGCTCTGTTTGATGGTGGCTTCCCGTCAGCATGATGATGGGGATCGATTTAAGTTGCGCGTCATTCTTAAAGAACTGAATAAGATCAATGCCGCTCATTTCCGGCAACTGGACATCCATGAGAACAAGATCGGGGCGGCGGGCTGCTGCGGCTTTATATCCTTGGAAGGCTTCGGACGTAGCTTCAACTGCAAAGCCAGCTTGAGTTAACCCTTCCTGTAAAACCCGGGTCACCATTTCATCGTCATCAATAATGAGAATCCGACTCAATGCGCGCTCCTCTTGCTTTCAATCCAGGAGGCCAGATCTTCCGACCGAAAACGCCATTCCCTGCCGATCTTAAAGCCGGGCAATTCGCGTTTTTCTGCTTTGCGGAGAATCGTGATCGAATTCCATTGCAGGATTTCGGCCACCTGACGCACGGTGAGTAATGCCAATGGGAGTTTAGATTTTTTCGCCATACGTAGTTTTCATGCCCTGAATTGCTTTAACATGAGTATTCATGACTTGACAAGGTATAGTTATTTACTATTACAGGCAGGTTACAACGAAAATTCTCTCTCAGCCCAATATGGGTCTGTTGTCCGGCATCCTTGGTCATTTGATCTATAGAGTCCTCTAAACGAGTGGGTTACCCTTTTCTGGCTTCTGTTGGAGGCGATACAGACTCGAACTGTTCGATGGCTGGACAAATTGTTGGTGCGCTCGTGGGCTATAGCGCCCTGCCTCGCCAATGGATCGAGCGCGTGCCGCAACGGAAGTTTGTGGAACGCGTGGCGACTCCGCTGGCATTAAAAGACTTTCGAAATATCCCACGAAGTCGTAACGTAAACTCTTCCACGTGATTTAACCCTCTAAAGGGAACCGGAGATTTTGGGTATGAATATTTTTATGCGCCCATCGATGGCGGGAAATTTATTGCTGGTCTTATGCGTGGTGGCCGATTCTTCATTAGCATCTACCCGCACGCGGATAGCGATGACACAACCCAATCCTACCTCCGCCCATTTTTTTTCTGGGGAAGCGTTTACTGGGCGCGCCGCGAATTTCTCCGCTGCCATGGGAGCTGGCGCCAAATTAGCTGAATATCACGAAATGGCAACGGTGGACTTAACGCCTTATGGCACTGAAAACGCGGTCCTACGCCTGGTCCGCTGGCCGGGGCTTGAGAATACGGTAACAAAGATATTTGAGATCAGTCTGGAGCGCTTTGATCGTCCGGTCGGGGTCGCTACAGGGAAATTTTTTGATGCTTACATTCAGGTCCATTCCATCGGAACAGTTCTAGTTCACTCTGGGATTGGCGCTTCGTTTTTCCGCTGGCTGGCTTGGCAGGGCCAGCTGAAAAGTCTTCCGATCGTCCTCAAAAATACAACGTCGGATGTGTTGTATTCGTGTTTGAAAGCGGGGCTCCAGGTGCTGATCAATAATCACTATGCCGTCCATGCCGTTGAAGATCTAGCCCATGACCCTCTGGCCTCCATTGTGCAGGGGCGTTCAAGATTTGATGTAACAGCGCACTGGCCAAACGCGGCGGACACAGACTATTCGCCCATCGCCCCGATTAAGAGTCGGTCCAAATCCCAAACCACGAAACGGCCCTATTCCAGCGCGTTTCTTTTAACAAACACTTAAGTTTCTCAAAGAGCGGGGAGTGAATGGCCGGCTCAAGGCGAAGGGACCATAGAGAATTTTATTGCAATCGGGGCGTCATGGAATCCCCTTTATCTCTGGGTCCATTGGAACCCCAAAAATAGTACTGAACCTGTCGGTTTAGGTCTCGTCAAAAAATACCCAAATACTTAAAATTATCTATGTCGATCGGGCGTGCACTTTTCTCCTTAATTTTCATACTCGAAATGGCTTTACCCGGAGCGCCGCACGCTTTTGCAGAAACTCCGCGTCAAGCGCTTGAACCACAATTCCAGACCCTCCAAACTAATGCTTTATCCGAAGCCGGCGTATCCTTCAGCATTGGAAAAATGTTGGATGTCACCCGGCCTTTTATGAGCCGCTTGATGCAATGGGCGCTTCCCAAGTTGTCAACACCGATAGAGGCACAGGCAGAAAAACGTGATCTCATCAAGAAATTGAGGGATAAAACTGGGCTTGCAGATTATCAGCGTTGGTTAAAACTACAGGAGCATTTCTTAGGTTCATCTATTGTGCGTATCAAAGACGCTAGTGGCTTTATAGTGGCGGAAGATAAAGACTATTTGTATGCCATGACAAATAGTCACGTTGTTAAAATGGCTGAAGCCATCCCGCTTCAGTTTGGTCCGGGACCAAATCAATCCATTCTGGGTAGAGTTATTGTGCGGCATCGAAATAGTTCACAGGTGGCTAACAAACAGGAAGATATCGCCCTCATTGCATTCCAGAAAAAGGAAATCGAGAGCCAGGGAATACAGCTACGGCCCATTCGCTTTGCCAACGACGCTGAAACCACCCGCCTTCGTTATCCTTACGTGGGTTTGGTTTCTGCACGGCATCATGCCGTCAGAGCCACTGGTGTTATTGTGGAGATGGATTCTATCTATCGCGATGTAACTCCCTATTCGGAAAGCCCGACTGCGGAAGGGGGCGATTCCGGCAGCCCCTTCATCATCGCCGACCCTCTCGGCCAGCCCATTGTCATCGGAATGATGACGTCTATGCCCAGCCGAGATGAATTAGAAGATTTCATTTATCTTCCGGAACGACGTGGGGTTTCTCTAACTCCCCGCAACCGGCGGCGGCTGATCAACACATTTTCTAAATGCTTGTCGAGCAATGCCTCCTCCATTGCTTTCGTCACGAACGATCCGATGCTTTTGACTAGAGCCCTTCGTGCGCTTGAAGCTAGGGATATTTCGCTATACCCGCGTACGCCAAGGGGGCTTACTCCAGGCGGTGCTAAGGGTTTTTTTGGCAACCGTCGCGGTTCCCTGAGCGTCGGCAATGGCGATGACGTCGATATGAGTGAACTAGAATTTTTGCACGCGCTGAGTTCAAAAGCGGGAACGCGGTTCGTCTTAGAAGGGGGCCCGATGCACAAGCCCCATCCTTATTTTATCCTTCGACGCGATCCGCAGGCCAAGGCGACATTAAGCAACCCCGATTATGAAAGTGATCTCAGCTATGACCCGCGTCTTATCCCTGAATCGGAGGTACATGATTTTCAAACTGTCACGCAACAGTTTATGGCGGGACAGTTGTCTTCGAGACTCATTTTCAAGCCTAACCAAAGCGCTGACGGGCGCGGCGTGATGCAATGGGTCCGTGTCAATGATTCCATGGTGATCGTGCGCATGTGCTGGTCGCTTGACCATCCGGATTTCTTCCCCCCCACGACAGCCGCGATTCATCGGGTGGAGGAGAAAAATTACGGGAGAATTCAATATCTTTACTCCAGCAATTTGATAGAAATCCATATTCGCGACAATGCACAACATATTCAGGACGTGCTCGTGGATTTATGGCGGACAGTGAGTGTATCTCATGACGCCAACACCTACGACTCCGGCATTCTTGAAGTGTGGCAAGATTACCTCGACACCCAGGACGGAAAAGCATTTGAAATGCGTCTTGCTTATTTCGGAAATCTCGGCGACGGATCGATCTCAGAGTTTTTGCGCGGTGTACCGGTAGGGATTCCCTACAACGGATCACTCGGAAAAATTGGCAGCTCGGGTATTGTGTCCAGCGTTACACATCGCGGGCCGCAGGCACAGAGGCTTGCTTACGATGAGGCACTGGAAACACTGGCAAGCCTTTGCCATATTTCCTCATCACGCATCCCCGCATTAGATGCCTATCTGCAAGAGCAGGTGGCGCGGGAGTCCCGCTACCGCGCCGACCGTTTGCGTAAGTCGGGCTTCGAACTATCCATTCCCATTTATGGGGAGTTCGACGTTCGTTTTTTTGCCCCGTTACCGGGCGAAGAATTTCCACGTGTTAGTTTGATTGAATCGTTGGTTCGTCGCATGGGCGACCGGCCCTTTGGCGTGAGAGTTTACGGCCGAACATTGTCCGCGGCTTAGTCCCCATCGCGGCAAGGCGGTGCCATGCTCAGCATGACGATCACCACGCCGATCGCTAGGGCACAGGAATTCCAGGCAGGTGACAAAGGACGTTCTCTTTCGACGACAGTGTAACCTAAAACTTTCCGTCTGACTTTACCCCCAAATGGGAGAAATGCGCGCGCATGGTATAGTTTTACTCATCTTGGGAGATTTTTATTATGAGCCAACTACCTTTAGGATTTAGAGCGTCGGGATTGCCGCGGAAGGATCGGCCGCGACCTAGCCGGCATGGGCTGGCCTTTTTTTATTCCGAGCAGCCGGCGACCGCGGCGGCGAGTTTTACGATTAATGAAGTCAAATGCGTGCACATCCCCATCGATCAAGAGCAATTGAAATCGGGAAGAGCCCAGGTCATTATGGTGAATTCCGGCTGCGCCAACTGCTGCACGGGCGAGCGCGGAGTTCGCGAAGCGAAAAAAACAATCGCCTGGTGCGCCGATACCTTAGGCCTAGATCCTAAACAAGTCCTTATTGCTTCTACCGGCGTCATCGGTGACTTCATGCCGATGGATTTATTGGCCGAAGAAATTCCCATGCTGTCTAAAAAATTACGTACCGATGACGGCCTCCTTTACTCCTCTTTTCATAAAGCGGCTGAAGCGATTATGACGACGGACACGACCGTAAAAATCGCCCATATTTCCGTCACCATCGGCGGGAAAGAAGTCCGCCTGTGGGGATGCTGCAAAGGCGCGGGAATGATCCATCCGGCCATGACCTTGAGTGGGAAACCCGGAACGCTCAAAGGCAAGCATGCGACGATGTTGGGGTTCCTTTTAACGGATGCCGCCATCGCGCTGACGGATTTGAAATCGATGCTCCAACAGGCCACAGAGGCCACCTTTAATCGCGTGACCGTCGATGGCGACATGTCCACCAACGACAGTGTTTTCATATTGGCCAATGGCGCCTCAGGCGCCACAGTTAAATCGGCCGCCGATCGCGCCACTTTTTCTGACGCTCTTCAAAGCCTGTGCACTGATCTAGCGAAAAAGATTGCCAAAGACGGCGAAGGCGCGAGTAAATTTTTAGAAATTAACGTGGAAGGCGCGCGCACAGAAGCCGAAGCGCAAAAAATTGCCATGACCGTGGCGACATCGCCGCTGGTAAAAACCGCCGCCTATGGCGAAGACTCGAACTGGGGACGAATTTTAGCCGCCATGGGACGCTCGGGTGTCCGCATTCACCCGGAGCAAGTTGATATTAGTTTTGGCCCGCTTTGCGTGTTTCGACGCGGCGCGCCCACGAATGTCTCCGCCGAAAAAGCGCGTGAACCCTTACGCGCCAAAGAAGTGGCCCTCAACATCAAACTGCGCTCCGGAAAAGCCAAAGGCTGGTATTGGACCTGCGATTTCACCGGCGGCTATGTTGATATTAACGCCCGCTACCGCACTTAACTGCCTAATATATTAGTCAAATAGCTTGAAAAACATATAATTGCCTGATATATTAGGCATATGTATTCTTTAGAAAACCTTGGAATTGATATTGCCGCTAAACGAAAAAGCCTTAAACTCAGCCAAACCGCTTTAGCAAAAAAAGCTTCTATTAGTCGCGCTACGTTAGATGCATTAGAAAATGGCCGTATCCGGGAATTGGGCTATTCTCGAATTAATAGAATTTTATCGGCACTCCACCTCGAATTTCGCTTGCAAGAAGCTAATGCACAACGTCCCACATTTGAAGAACTTTTAGGAGAAGAACAACATGATCAAGGTTTGGACCAACAACGCTGAAGCGGGTTTATTAGAGCGGGAACGCGAACGTGGCAGCACGTTCTCTTATATCCCACTTACAGATGCTCATCGGGCCGTATCGGTGACTATGCCTATGCGTCTGGCATCCTGGACCATGTCATACGGTTTACTCCCGATTTTTGAAATGAATTTACCTGAAGGCGCTTTACGTGAACGTCTGCGTTTGGCATTTGCCAAAGCCACCGGAACTTTTGATGAATTCGATTTACTCAGCATCATCGGTCGTTCCCAAGTGGGCCGTATTCGTTACAGTGGTGAAAAAGAAAATTTGGATGAACAAGTCCCGTTTCAATCGGTTGACGAAATTTTAAATCAGAAACGAGACGGTAATTTATTTCGCACGTTGATGGATCGGTTTGCCTCTTTTTCCGGCATCAGCGGAGTGCAACCTAAAATTCTCATTCGTGATGAAAAAGCATCGGAGACATTAAACGCTCGACTATCCTCGACCTATCGTGGCGCCACGCATATTGTGAAATTTTGGGAACCCCAAGAATATCCACAATTGGCGGCTAATGAGTATTTTTGCCTTCAAGTGGCCCACCACTGTGGTTTAGAAATTCCTCACGCTCGTTTAGCGGATAATGGCATGGCGCTCGTCATTGATCGTTTCGATCTTCGTCCCGATGGAACCTATCTTGGATTTGAGGATTTTTGTGTGCTCAATGCACGCAGAACAGATGAAAAATATCGCGGCAGCTACGAAACCGCCCTTGTTAAACGGTTCATGCAATTCAGCAATTCTGAGCATATGAATGAAGATGTTGAAAAACTATTCACACTTATTGTGCTCAACGTCGTCTTACGTAACGGCGATGCCCATCTGAAAAATTTTGGGATTATTTACGACGATGTTTTAGGTGAAGCGCGTTTAGCGCCGGCTTACGATCTCATTACAACAACTGTTTATCTGCCCAAAGATACTCTTGCACTAACGTTGAATGGCAGTACGCGCTGGCCAGACCTAAAAACTATTCGTCGGTTAGGCGAAACTCAAATGGGACTCTCTTCTATAAAAATCAATCAGATATTGGAACGAATAAACCATGCCATCCAAGAGGGGTCTAGTCAAATTCATACTTACATGACCGCGCATCCGGAATTTTCCGAAATCGGGACGCGCATGGTGCAGGAATGGGAAAAAGGATTAAAGGGACTAACCCCGACTCATTAACCGCATAAAATCGTTGAGTTCATGGGCGTTGAGATCAGAAATCGCCCAGGTGGTCATGCCATCGCGATTCCAATGGATCAAGTGATACCCCCGCACGGTGGATTCTCGGAAGGCGGAGGCCAATTTTTTTGTTTCGGGCCATATAAAGACATTGATCACATGTTGCTGTCGCCGATAGACCAGCGCCGCCACCGGATGCCGGTCCACATAATCCAAGCGACCGCCGACTAAAGGAAAGCCTTCATCCGCAAAATCGCGCACCGTGGGGGCAAAATCAATTTTTCCGTTAAACCAGGGTTTGACCGTATGTTGATTAGAAGAGACCACATCCATTAAATGATTGGCTTGCAAGGCCCGCACATGGGCGGCGATCACTTCATTTTCCATCATGCCTGTGCGAAAAGGATTGATCGGCGCGGGCATTATAAGTCCCACTAAAAGTCCGGCCAAGGCTAGGCCGCCGGCGGGCGACCACTGTCCCCAACTAAACGCGGGTCGCGCCGCTTTTGCTGGATTTGGGGATTGCTGCCGGACCCATTCTTTTAAATCCTCCGGCGCATGGAAGGGAGTAGCTCCGGTTTGAAGTTTAAGGCGTAACGACTGCAACTCCTGCAACCGTTCCCGACAAGCGCTGCAACTTTCTAAATGCCGCTCCATCCCCAAATTTTGTTCGAGGGTCGTTTCGTTATCGACGTAGGCATGCAGCCAATCTTGCGTTTCCGA
>Ga0070665_100005855_pt1 | contig 12607 bp, 16 predicted proteins | sample KBSS13metaG_FD_65862 | JGI IMG/M metagenome (GOLD analysis project Ga0070665, IMG submission 65862) | Switchgrass rhizosphere microbial communities from Kellogg Biological Station, Michigan, USA - KBS S1-3 metaG | ecosystem: Host-associated > Plants > Roots > Rhizosphere > Soil ... | reverse complement strand
CCGATCCAGCGCGCGGCCAGCGCGGACGCGGACACGCCCTGCTCCTCGGCGACCCGCCGCAGGTCCGCGGCCTGGACGCCGATCAGCCGCACCTGGAGGGTCTCGCTGAGGTTCCCCGTCGCGCCGGCGTCCGGCACGAGGGCGGCGAGGTAGGAGTCGAGCTCGGGATCGTGCTGCTCGAGCTCGGGTTCGGGGGCGGCCCGCCGCGGTGCTCCGTGCTTCGGTGCGCGTCGGGCCATGCCGGGGACCCTACTGTCCCGAGCCCGGGTCTACGCGAGCGTGTAGCCCGCCTCGACGACGGCGGCCTCGATCTCGGGGCGGGCCAGGGCCCGGTCCGCGGTGATGGTGACCGCGCCACTGGCCAGGTCGACGTCCACCGAGCGGACACCGGAGAGCTCACCGACCTCCTCCTGGACGGAGCTGGTGCAGTGCCCGCAGGTCATACCGACGACGGTCACGGTGGTGCGGAAGGGGGTCTCGACGCTCATCTCGTCTGCCTCTCGGTGCTGGGGGAGCGATCAGGACTTCACGAGCCGGGCGATGGCGTCGGCGGCCTCTTTCACCTTCGCCGCGCCCTCCTCGGGGGACTCGCGGGCGGCGTCGACGACGCAGCCCGCCATGTGTTCCTCGAGCAGCTCGAGAGCGAACGACTGCAGCGCCCGGGTGGCGGCGGAGACCTGGGTCAGCACGTCGATGCAGTAGACGTCGTCGTCCACCATGCGCTGGAGCCCGCGGACCTGGCCCTCGATCCGGCGCAACCGGCGCAGATGGGCCTCGCGCGCGTTCGAGTAGCCGTGCATCGCGCCTCCCGGGCTCGGTTCGTCGTCGCTCTCGCCTCCACCATACCCCTCGGGGGTACGAGTGTCGGGCGGGCCCGCCTATCCGGACGGTCGCCGACCGGTGACGCAACGTCGCGGTCCTCACCCGGGAAGGGGCATGCGCCGGGGGGCCAGGGTAGGTAACGTTCCGGACACGGCCACGGGGGTGGTCGCAGGGAGAGGTCAGCGGTCGCGGACGCGGCGCCGGTCGGGGGACCGGCGGTCGTGCGCTTCGCCGTGCCCTGTGGTCCCTCGCGGGTCGTCTGGGGTTGTGTGGCGACCGAGGGGAGACGTCGTTGAGCGGGATCGACAGCGTGAGGGGCACCATCACCACCCACGGCGAGGGGTCGATCCCGAGCCCACGCAACGCCGCGGACGCGTACCGCGTGTCCGACGACGAGGTGAGCCGCGCCCGCAAGGTCGTCGCCCACAACTCGGAGGACCCGGACGACCTCCGCCTCCTGCTCGACATGCTCGGTCTGGTCTCCGCGAACCCGGACCTCCCGCCGCCGGTCAGCCGCTGACGCGTATTCATGCCCCTGAGCTGCCACGATGAGGTGGAGGAGGGGGGTGTGAACGGGCGCGGGAGCGTGTCGTATGCTTTCCTCGCTCCCAACGGACAGCCGTTGGAGGTGAAGGTCGGCCTCCGGGTTGGCCGAGCCCCCATCGTCTAGCGGCCTAGGACTCCGCCCTTTCAAGGCGGCAGCGCGGGTTCGAATCCCGTTGGGGGTACGGTTCCACCAGCTACACAGCAAGGCCCAGTGGCGCAGTTGGTTAGCGCGTCGCCCTGTCACGGCGAAGGTCGCGGGTTCGAGTCCCGTCTGGGTCGCTCCACTCTCCAGGTTCCCTCACGGGGCCGGGGCCAGGTAGCTCAGTTGGTACGAGCGTCCGCCTGAAAAGCGGAAGGTCGGCGGTTCGACCCCGCCCCTGGCCACACCCTCTCACCAGCGGATTCTCCGCTCGGCGCCGTCCCGATCTCACCGGTTGACGGCAACCGTGAGGCGGCGGACGGTCATGGCAGCAGAGTGAACGCCTCGACGTGGGACGGACGCACGGCGGCGAAGTGGCGCCGGTCCGTCGTCAGGATCGTGGTGATCGAGAGCCTCTCGGCGATGGCGATCACGCTGGCGTCGGAACCTCCGAGCGGAAAGTCCGCGTAGCGCACCACCAGGTCGGCCATCCGAGCGAAGTCGGAGACGACGAGATCGGCGACGACGAGGCTGCCGTCACTGAAGGAACGGAGGAACGCTGCTTCCGCCTCTGCACCGAACCCGTGGCGGGCGATCATGTAGCAGACCTCGGCCACGATGGTGCTCGGGACGAGTAGCGGCCCCGGCAGCGTGGTCAGTAGTTCCGAGCAGCGGTCGTGCCACTTGTCGCTGCGATCGAAGCCGGCGATCAGTGGGCCTGCGTCTACGACGATCTCGCTCAGGACTCGCGCCCCATGCCGTCGCGGATCTCGTCCTTCGCCCGCTCGCTGAGATCGCCCTCGCCAGTTGCGACGCTGCCCAGCCAGCCGAGGCGACGGCGGGGTATGGACGGCGCGGCTCCACCTTCGATCACCTCGAAACGGACTCGGTCTCCCGTGTGCAGGGGCAGGCCCAGACGCTCGGCAACCTCCGCCAGCTCCGGTGCGACCACGAACTCGTGCTGCTCGCCTGCGGCAGGCATGCTCATCGCGTCCACCTCCTCGGTTATCCCAGTGTCGCATCTGGCGGCCCAGAGCGTCTCGAATGACGACCCCCGACGGCAACCTCGACGGCAACGCACCCGGACGCAGCCGGTCACAGCGGGTCTGGGTCTGGTCGACCCGGTCGCGGAGATGCGTGAGCGCAGGCCTCGCGGTGCCTGAAAAGCGAAGGTCGGCGGTTCGACCCCGCCCCTGGCCACACCCTCTCACCAGGCACTCCTCCCAGCCTGGCTCCCGAGATCGCTCAGCTGTAGCAACGGGTCATCCCATCCGCTCCTGGAGCAGCGCCAGGGTCTCGCGCTTGTCCTTCAGCGACAGGTGCGCGTAGATGCCGATGGCGATGTCAACTGACGTTGGCGCCGGGGTGACAGTCCGAGCCCGCCTTGCCGTTGTGAGGGAGTGGCCTGATCTTGACGGTTGTTGTCCGTCCAGCCACTAGAGTTCGCGGAAGGCGATCGTCGATGCTGGGTCGCTCGACGCGCGAGAGCGTGCGTCGGCTCGGGTCGCGGGTAGGCGTTGCTGGAAGGAGCGTGTTCTCTATGCCGACGGGCGCCCCGGTCGATGGGTTCACCCTGAGCTTCGACCGTCTAGGGTCGGTTGGTCGGCCGCCGGTGGTCCTGCTTCATGGTTGGCCAGGGGACCGGACGGACATGGCGTCCGTCGCCGAGAGGCTTGGGGACGAGTTCGACGTCGTCGTGCCGGACCTGCGCGGTTTCGGCGCCTCGGATAAGCACCTCCGCGACCCCGGCGACTACTACAGCCTGGTGGCCCAGGCCCGCAGTGTCACGGGGCTGATCGAGGAGCTGGGGCTCTCCCAAGTCGTGCTGGGCGGTTACGACATCGGCAGCAGGGTCGGTCAGCAGCTCGCGAAGGACAGGCCCGACCTGCTCAGCGCCATGGTCATCACGCCACCAGCCCCAGGCGTCGGGTCACGGATTCTCGGCGAAGGTCCGTTTCGCGAGTTCTGGTATCAGTCATTCCATCATCTCGACCTGGCCGAGAAGCTCCTCGACGGGAAACCGGACGCTGTGCGGGACTATCTGGAGTACTTCTGGACCCACTGGTCCGGCCCTGACTTCATCGTGGATGCCGCCCGGCTTGAGCACCTGACGTCGGCGTATGGCCCCCCGGGCGCGTTCGTTGCCTCGATCGGGTACTACCGAGCGGCCGGAAACGTCGTGGCGCGCTACCTGGGCGAGACGGTCCCCGACGAGAAGATCATGGTCCCCACGACGTTCCTCTGGGCCGAGCACGACCCCCTGTTCCTGGGCGCCTGGTCCGACCGTGTCGGAGAGTTCTTCGCGCAGGTCACCGTTCAGCCCGTGGATGGGGTCGGCCACTTCGTCCCGGTCGAGGCGCCCGACACCTTCGCCGGCGCCATCGTGCAAGCAAGCAAGTAAGCCCCTGAGGGGCAGGTAGTCGGAGCCGTCTGAGACCGCGAACACGGAAGGGTCCGAAAGATCAGGAGGCCGCTCCTCGTCGGGCGCGGGCGTGGGCAAGTCGGTAGGACTGGGTGCCGGCTTCGATGATCAGGCCGGCGACTCTCCGCGTGGCCAGCGGACTGTGCGGTAGTCGAAGCCGTCCTGCTGCGCCGACTCGGCAAGCCTGGCGGCGACGCACCCGGACGCAGCCGGTCCGGTCGATCGGGTGGCGGAGAGGGCAGAGCACAGGCCGTGCGGTGCCTGAAAGCGGGAGGTCGGTGGTTCGACCCCGCCCCCGGCCGCACCCTCTCCTCGACGGGCTCTCCGTCGTTAGCGTGTCCCGCATGGATCTCCAGTTCAGCGCCGAGGTGTTCGAGTGGCGTGGGCCGGCTCCGTTCTACTGGTTGAGCCTTCCCGAGGACGGGTGTGCGGCGGTTCGGGCCGAGGAGGCCTCCTACGGGTGGGGGGCGGTGCCGGTCCGGGCGCGGATCGGGGGCACGGAGTGGGAGACCTCGTTGCTGCCCAAGGACGGCGGGTACGTGCTGCCGGTGAAGGTGGTGGTCCGCAGGGCCGAGGGGATCGACGAGGGGGACACGGTGACCGTCGGGTTGAGCGTCGCGCCCCGCGGCGGCCGGCAGGCGAACGGGAGCGGGCCGACCTTCTGACCTACTCCCCAGGGAGTAGGCGTGGTGTCCGCCGGCGACGGATTCGCCCGGGTCGTGGAGGCGGCAGGCTCGTCCCGACACCGAGGAGGGGCCACCATGACCACCGTGACCAGGGCCGTGCGCGACCCGATCCGCCTGCCCGTCCCCACACCGGCGCGGACTGCGCTGCTGACCGTCCACGTCGTCTCGACGGCGGCATGGATCGGGCTCGACGTGGCCCTCGGGCTGCTCGTCTTCGTGCCGACGGCGGAGCCGGAGTGGACGGCCGCCTGCTACCAGGTGCTCCCGTTGCTGTTCTGGCCCTTGATGGTCGTCGGGGTGCTGAGCCTGTTCAGCGGCGTGGCGCTCGGGCTGGTGACCCGCTGGGGGTTGGTGCGGCACTGGTGGGTCGCGATCAAGCTCGTGCTCAACGTCGTGCTGATCGTGCTGGTCGCGGTGCTGCTCGGCCCCGGGCTCGACGCCGCCGGGGAGTTCGGGCGGGCGGTCGCGGCGGGCGAGGTCCCGGCCGTGGAGGTGCCGCGGCTGTACATGCCGCCGATCGTCTCGACGACGGCGCTGATCGTGGCGACCGCGCTCTCGGTCGCCAAGCCCCGGGGGCGGCTCAGGCGCTGAGCACGAGCGCGCCGTCCCGCCGGAACGGCGCCGACGGACCAGATGATCGCCGTGGGTGACATCCGTCCACCCGTCCGCGCGCTCGGCCGTCCCCTTCCGAGAGGCCATCGGACCGTTCTGACGCCACCCGAGCCCGCACGATCGAGGATGTCCATTCCCCGCCTCAGGGACCCTTGCTCACGAAGCGTGACATGATCAAAGGATATGCGGCCGAACGGGTCACCCGTCACTGCACTGAGTGACAACATTCGTGCGATCGAGCTTGACGGAGCCCGCCGGCCATGCCCTATGAGAGCAGTATCCTCACGGCGAGTAATGCCGTTCATACGATAGTGGTAGTTCGCTCGCTAGATCGGTCGGCGGCCGGATAGCTTTTTGTCATCAGCGGGGCTCCCCAAGTCACACGCTGAAGACACGATGGGTTCGGCAACGAATCCCCGTACGTAACAGGAGAAGCACTGTGCTGAAGAAGGCTGGGATCATCACCGCCGGTGTCGCCGCGTCCCTCGTGGCGGTTTCCCCGCTCGCGTTCGCCGGTGAGGGCCACCACGAGAAGAGCTCGTCGCCCAAGAACGTCGGCGTCATCTCGGACGGCGGCTCCTCCAGCGCCAACGGCCTGATCGCGGTCAACGCGCTCAACGACGCCGAGGTCCTGAAGAACGTCAACGTCTGCGGCGTGGACGTCGACGCGGCCCTGTCCGTCCTGGGCATCCTGGGCGGCCAGGCGGCCAACGACGCCGCCCCGCAGTTCACCAAGTGCGACGCCGGCGACGCCGCGGCGATCAGCCAGGACTGAGCTGTCCGGAACGCCTAAGCGTTCCACCGGGGATGACGCACCGGATCCGCATTCCGCGGGTCCGGTGCGTCCCTGTCTCCGCACCATTCACGGACGTTTTCTCGTCCGCTTGAAGAAATGTCAGGAACCGGGCTGAAGCTCGGCCGGGAGGCCGAACAGGGCGAACAGTTTCGTGTCCAGGAATGTGCTGATCCCGGTGATACGCCCCTCGTCGATGCGCAGGACCTGAAGGCCCCAGGGACGGTGGACGCCGTCCTCGCCGAGGCGGTACTGCCCGAAGGCGGGCGACCCGTTCGCCGAGGTCGCGATCATCCGCGAGCCCTTGCAGCCGATGCCTGCGCCCTGCATCCAGGCCAGCACGTTCTCTCGGCCGCGCAGCCACAGCTCCAGCGGCGGCATGTTCTGCTCGATGTCTTCGTGCAGGATGGCGACCAGGCCCTCCATGTCGAAGGACTCGAACGCGGCCACGTACTTGGCCAGCAGCTCGAGGTGCTCCTCGGGCGGTGGCCCGGCCGGGGTGTCCTCCACGCTGCCGATGCCCCGCTCGTCCAGCGTGGCCCTGGCGCGCTGCAGGGCGCTGTTCACCGAGGCCACGGACGTGCCGAGCAGCTCGGCGACCTCGGCGGCCTTCCAGCACAGGACCTCGCGCAGGATCAGCACGACCCGCTGCCGCGGGGGCAGGTGCTGCAGGGCGGCCACGAACGCCAGTCGGATCGACTCCCGGGCGACCGCGGTCTCCGCGGGGTCGCTGTGCGACGGGGTGACGCGCGCATCCGGCATCGGCTCGAGCCAGGTGTCGTCCGGAAGGGGCTCGCGCAGGAGCTCGCCGCGCGGCTCGGACGGACCGCCGAAGTCCATCGGCGTGGCCCGGCGCTTGCGCCCGTTCAGCGCGTCGATGCAGACGTTGGTGGCGATCCGGTACAGCCAGGACCGCAGCGAGGAGCGCCCGTCGAACTTGTCCAGGGCTCGCCAGGCCCGGATCATCGTCTCCTGGACGGCGTCCTCGGCCTCGAACGACGAGCCGAGCATGCGGTAGCTGTAGCCGGTCAACTCCGCCCGGAACTGCTCGAGCTGTGGCTCGAGCTGCTCGCGGGTCGGTGCGGTCGCGGGCGCGCTCATCCCGTGCATCCCCCCAGATGGTCGGATCGTGGTGCCCACAGTGTGCCGTGGGCCACCGACAAAACCAGTGCCGATGCGCCGACCAGTCCGGATCCGACGGCCGGCGGCCGGATCGGAGGGCGTACTCCCGGTCACTTGACGGTGTAGCCCGCGTCGACCGGCAGCGTCACGCCCGTGATGTAGCGGGCCTCGTCCGAGGCGAGGAAGAGGATGGCGTTGGAGATGTCGACCGGCTCGACCCACGGGACGGGCAGCGCGTTGGTCGTCGCGAAGATCGGAGCTGCGGACTCCCGGGTGGGGTGCGGGTTGTCCGGCTCGAACAGTCCCCAGGTCTTCTCGTTCTGGATCATCACCGTGTCCACGCCGGTGGGGTGCACGGTGTTGCAGCGGATGGACTGGGCGGCGAACTCGGTGGCGATGGTCCGCATGATCCCGACGACGCCGTGCTTGGCCGCCGTGTAGTGCACCGTGTTCGGGGTGCCCTTCAGGCCCGCCGTCGAGCTGGTGATGACGATCGACCCGCCGCGTTCCTGCAGGTGGGGCAGGGCGGCGCGGCAGGTGTTCCACACCCCCGTCAGGTTGATGTCGATCATCTCCTGCCAGGCGGCGTCGGTGAGCTCGAGCGCGGGCGCGATCTCGAAGACACCGGCGTTGGCACACACGATGTCCAGCCGTCCCAGCTCGGCCACGCCGGCGTCGACCGCGGCGCGCAGGGCGCCGGAGTCCCGCACGTCCGCCTTCGTGCTGACGATCCGCCGGTCCAGCGCCTCGACCTGCCGCACCGTCTCGGCGAGGTCCTCCTCGGTCGCGGGCGCGTACATCTCGATGCTCGCGACCGGCCCGCACAGGTCCACGGCGATGATGTCCGCGCCCTCCTGCGCGAGCCGCAGCGCGTGGCTACGGCCCTGGCTGCGCGCGGCCCCGGTCACGAACGCGACCTTCCCTTCGACACGATTACCCATGGCGTGCTCCTTCCGGCGTCGTTGCCGTCTGCCAACCGATCGTTAGATGTTCGGCCGCGGCCCGCCGTCCTAGGATGCGATCACGACCGGGTGACCGGTCCCTCGACGGTAGCCCGAGATCACCGGGCGGAGGAAGGGCCGATGTCCGCAGCCACCGGCGCGCGCCGCGCAGGTCGCAGGCCGGTGACGAGCCGGAACGAGATCGAGCACATCGCGCTCGACCTCTTCTCCGCACGGGGGTTCGACGGCACGACGGTCGACGACGTCGCGCACGCCGCGGGCATCGGCCGTCGCACGTTCTTCCGCTACTACGCGTCGAAGAACGACGTCCCGTGGGGCGCCTTCGACGAGATGCTCGAGCGGATGCGGGCGCGGTTCGCCGCGTTGCCCGCGGACATCCCGGTCATGGCGGGGATCCGCGAGACGGTGCTGGACTTCAACGACATCCCCGTCGACGAGCGGCCCTGGCACCGGCAGCGGCTGCGGCTGATCCTGGAGACGCCGACCCTGCAGGCCCACTCCGCGCTGCGTTACGCCGAGTGGCGACGCGTGGTGGCGGACTACGTGGGGGAGCGGCTCGGTCAGCCGCCCACCGCCCTGCTCCCGCGCACCCTGGGCCACGTCTGCCTGGGTGCGGCGCTCTCGGCGTACGAGCAGTGGCTCGCCCAGGAGGACGCGGAGCTGCGCGACCTGCTGCAGCAGGCCCTCGCAGGCGTCGAGACCGGCTTCGCCGAGACCCGCGCCGCACACTGACCCCGCGGACCCCGTCACTGATCGTCAGACCCACAGTCCGGATACCGCACACAGGGCCTGATGACCACCGACGAGGGTGGTCATCAGGCCCTGAGGGCTGTTCGGAGGGGTCAGGGGGTGGCGACGGGCGGGAGTCCGGTCGCACCCGGGGTCACGGCGACACCGGGCAGGGCGCCGGGTGCGCCCGCGGCCGGGACGGCCGCGGCCGGATCGGCGGGCAGGGCGGGGGCGCCGGGCAGGGCCGGAACCTCCGGAGCGCCGGGGAGGGCGGGGGCGCCGGGGACCGCGGGCAGGGCCGGAGCAGCGGGGACCGCCGGGTCGGCGGGCAGCGCGGGCGCGGCCGGGAGCGCGGGGTCGGCGGGCAGCGCGGGCGCGGCCGGGAGCGCGGGGTCGGCGGGCAGGGCGGGCGGGGCGGGCAGCGCGGGGTCGGCGGGCGGCGCGGGCACAGCCGGGTCCGGTATGGCGGGCACCGCCGGGGCGGCGACCGGGAGGGCGGTCGCCGGGTCGACGGCCGCGGGGTCGGGAGCGGCGGGCAGCGCGGGGGCCGGGACCGCCGGAGCGCCGGGCAGGGCGGGGACGGCGGCGGCCGGGTCCGGCACCGGGACCGACGGGTCCGGGAGCGGGACGGTCAGGTTCTGCTCGGCCGAGGTCCCCAGTGGCACCGCGGGCGCCTCGACCGGGAGCGCGACCGGCACCGCCGGAGCGTCCACGGGCAGCGCAGGCACCGCCGGGACCGCGACCGGCACGACCGCCGTCGGGTCCGGCGGGATGAGCCCGCCGAGCAGCGAGGGCAGCAGGCCCTGCGCAGTCGTCAGGACGTCGTTGAGCAGGCCGCCCAACAGGGACGGGGCCTCCACGGGCAGGACCGGCACCGCCGGCACCGCCGGCACTGCAGGCAGCTGCTCCGCCGCGGGCGCGGCCATGGCCGTGCCCGCCCCGAGGACGGCGACACTGGTGCCCGTCGCCACAGCGACGAACGCCAGCGCGATCTTCTTCCGCACGGCTTGCCTCCTTGATGATGATCTCCGAAGCCGGTGACGTCGGAATCATGCGAAGCCCGACGGGTCGTGACCATGACCCGATCGGGGTCACGGCTCGGCTCGATCGCGGAGCGTGCCGATCACGGCGCGGCGCCACACTGCCGAGTGACCCCGAAACGGTGAGCCGGGCGGGCGCGCCGCGGCGGGACCCCGGTCGAGTGGGCTCGACCGTCCGTCGGTGTCACCCGGTGGCGTACGAAAGGGTTCACCCTCACCTGTTCGGTGCAGGAGTCACCGAACGTGGATGCGCGGCCGGTGTGTCGTCACGATGAGTGTGCGGAAGGGATCGGTCGGCCGTGCCGTCTGGGGGCCGGACGGTGCACAGAGCGTGCCTCCCCGAGTGCGTCCGGCGTCACGTGGCCCGTGATAGCGTTCTCGGCGGTTGCAGTCGTGTCTTTCTCGATCGCTGAGACAGCGTGCGTGGATGTGTGTGACAGCGGGCGCCGCACGCGCGGTCGGGGACACGCTCCCCCTCGGCGAGTGCTCCCGTGCAGCCTCCGGGCGTCAGGATGTCGCCCGGATCCGTTCAGTGTGTGGGAGAACAGTTATGCCGCAGGGCACCGTCAAGTGGTTCAACGCCGAGAAGGGCTTCGGCTTCATCGCCACCGACGACAACGGGCCGGACGTCTTCGTCCACTACTCGGCCATCCAGACCAACGGGTTCCGGACCCTCGAGGAGAACCAGCGCGTCTCCTTCGAGTCCAGCCAGGGCGCCAAGGGCCCGCAGGCCGACTCGGTGACCCCGCTGTAGTAGCGGCATCGCCACTCTTCCACTGCCGGCGCTCCCCTCGGGACGCCGGCAGTGGTGTGTCTGGGTACTAGAGCTCCTTCAGCCAGGAGCAGGTGAGCTCCAACCCCTCGTCGACCCCGCGGGGGGCGATGCCGATCGCGCGGGCGCCCGCGTCGTCCACGTGGACCGCCGGGAAGCGGCCGTAGACCTCGGAGCGGCGGGCGAAGGTGGGGGCGTCCGGCCCGAGCGTCGAGCCCGGTGGCAGCGCCCGGACCCGGTGGGGGCTGCCCAGCAGCGCGCAGGCCCGGTTCAGCACCGCGCCGAACGGCTCGACCTCGCCGCACAGCACGTAGCGGCGGCCCGGCTCGCCCGCGTCGAGGACGCGCAGGATGCCCGCCGCCGTGTCCTCGGCGAGCACCCAGCCGATCGGGGCGTCCACGATCTCGGTGATCTCGCCGCGTGCGGCGGCGAGGAGCAGCCCGTTGTAGCTCTGCGGGCCCGCGGGCGAGGGCCCGTAGACGCTGGTCGGCATCACGATCGACGCGGCCAGGTCCGCGGCGGTCACCAGCGCGTCGGCGTCCGCCTTGGCCCGGGAGTAGGGGTCTTCCAGGACGGATGGCCCGGTCGGGTTCTCGCTCACCAGACCGTCCGCGTCCATGACGGCGGCGCCGGTTCCGGTGTGTACGAGGCGCTCGACGCCCACCTCCGCCATCGCGGCGAGCAGGGTGCGGGTGCCCTCGACGTTGGCGGCCCGGATCCGCGCCTCGGTCCCGCCGACGAGCCCCGCCAGGTGGACGACGGCGGTGCAGCCGGTCAGCGCGGCCGCGAGAGACCCCGGATCGTCGAGCGTGCCCTGGGCCGTGGGCACGCCGGCCGGCAGCACCGTCGCGGCTTTCGCGGAGTCGCGGACCAGCACCCGCACGTCCCGACCCTCGCGCACCGCCAGCTCGACGAGCGCGGCTCCCAGGTATCCGGTCCCTCCGGTCACGAGCAGCATCCGGTCATCCTCGCCCAGCGCGGCGCCGAGCGGCGCGTTCGCCCGGCCCCCCATCCGGCCGGCCGCCGGTCCCGGCCCGACGACCGGTCGCCCACCGTCCACCGGTGACCGCGGAACCGATGATCGGTGTTCGTCACCACTTGTCTCGGCGTCACGCGCGGTCACCGCGACACCGCGCGTCACGCGCTCCCGGACCCCCGCCGATGGTGTTGCATGTGATGTGGGCGACGTCGTCGGGGCCGCCCTCGTCGGATCGGTTTCGGGACGGAAAGAGGAGTGGGTCGGATGTCGTGGTGGGACAGCTACCGGGCCGTCTACGGCGCGGAGCTGCGGGCGGCCGCGGTGGAGTACGAGGAGCACGGGTGGCCGCTGGTGGCCGGTCCGGGCGCCGATCTGCTGCTGGACACCGGCACCGTGCTCGACGTCCTGGAGGTGCCTGCCGAGGTCGGGCGCCGGGTCTGCGCCACGCTGCGTGACCGCGGGATGGTCGTGCCCGTGGCGTCGACCCCGCAGGACACCTTCTGGTTCCCGATGACCCCGAACCACTCGCTGCCCGCGGAGCTGTCGCTGCACACGGACGTCGTGCTGCACACCGACGGCATCGGGGTGCTCGCCCCGCCGACCGAGCGGCCCGCGGGCTGGGTGCAGTGGCGGGTCCGCCCGTCCTTCACCGGGTACGTGGTGCCCGAGGCGAACGTGATCGTGGAGGCCGTCCAGGACGCCGTGCGGCGTCGGGCGGTGCAGGAGGCGCCGATCGTGGCGCCGGACGACCAGCGGCCGGACACCCAGCGGTCCGCGGCGGCGGTCGTCCCGGGGGCCTGACGAGCCCCTCGCGTCCCCTCGGGCGTCGGAGGTCCCGCGCGGTGTCCACCCGCGCGACCGACGCCGGGACGCTCCAGGTGGTGCGGCGCGCGCCGAGAGGCGCCCGCAGCCGCACACACGGACCCGGCCGGGTCCGGCGGATGACTCGCCGGACCCGGCCGTCGTCATCGTCGACGGGACTC
>Ga0070665_100005854_pt1 | contig 12608 bp, 6 predicted proteins | sample KBSS13metaG_FD_65862 | JGI IMG/M metagenome (GOLD analysis project Ga0070665, IMG submission 65862) | Switchgrass rhizosphere microbial communities from Kellogg Biological Station, Michigan, USA - KBS S1-3 metaG | ecosystem: Host-associated > Plants > Roots > Rhizosphere > Soil ... | reverse complement strand
GTCCCCTCGCCGGCCGGCTTGGTCGTGAAGAACGGCGTGAACATCTTCTCCTTCACCTCCGGTGGGATGCCTGTGCCATTGTCGCGAATCCTGATCTCGACACGGTCGCCGAGATCCTTCGTCGATGCCGCCACGACCGGCTCATAGGCGGCGCCGTTGGCCTGCGCTTTGCGCTTGGCGGTAGCATAAAACCCGTTGGAGATCAGATTGAGAAGCACCCGCGTGATCTCCTGCGGGAAGAGGTCGACATCGCCGGCCAGCGGATCGAACTCCCGCACCAGCGTGATGTTGAACCCCGGCCTTTCGGCGCGCGCGCCATGATAGGCAAGGTTCAGGCTCTCCTCGACGACCGCATTGATGTCGATCGAGCGGTGCTCCCCCGAACCAGCCCGCGAATGCAGCAGCATGTTCCGGACGATGGAGTCGGCGCGCCTGCCGTGCTGGACCACCTTGTCGAGATTGCCCTTGAGCAAACCGGTCAACTCGGCAACCTCTTCGCGGACGGACTCCTCGAGCGGCGCCTCGGCAAGGACACCCGTCAAATCGTCGATCAGCTCGCCGGACAGCGCCGAGAAATTGTTCACGAAGTTGAGCGGGTTCTTGATCTCGTGCGCGATGCCCGCCGTCAGTTGCCCGAGCGAGGCGAGCTTCTCCGTTTGCACAAGGCGGTCCTGCGCGGTCCTCAGATCTTCGAGCGAGCGCGACAATTCGCGGGTGCGCGCCTGCACCTCGTCGAACAGGCGCACGTTCTCGATGGCGATGCCGGATTGGTCGGCGAACGTCTCAAGCAGCTCGATCTGTCGGGGCGTGAAGTCCCGCACTTGCGACCGCGTCAGCGCGAATACGCCAACCGGCGTGCCTTCCCGCAGGATCGGGACGCACAGGATGGTCCGGTAGCCGCCGAGCTTCTGGAGCTGCGTTGACCCGTATTCCGGGTCGGCCAGTACGTCCGAAACATGGACGGCGCGGGCTTCGAGGGCTACCCGTCCGGTGACGCTGTCGCGACCGGGCATATAGGGATTAGCCTTGGCGAAAACCGCGGACTCGGGCGTATTGCCGTAGCTGGCCGACCATCGGTACAGGTCGCCGTCGCGTTTGAAGATGACGCTCGTGTCGGCGTCGCACAGCCTGGCCGCGGATTCCGCGAGCGTATCGAGAACCGGCTGCAGGTCGAACGTCGAACGGCTGATCGCCTTGAGCACGTCGGCCGTCGCCGTCTGCTGCTGCAGTGCTTCGCTCAGCTCGGCGGTGCGCGCCTGCACTTCGTCGAACAGACGGACGTTCTCGATAGCGATCACTGCCTGGTCGGCAAACGTCTTGACCAGCTCGATCTCCCGTGTCGTGAAAGGATTTGGCTCGGTCCTGATCATGGCGAAGACGCCGATCAATTCGTCTTGCCTGAGCAGCGGTACGGCCAGCACCGTACGTATGCCGCCGGCCTCGGCAACGGCGCCATGTGTGTATTCAGGGTCGTCGAGAATGTCGTCGATCTGGACGATGCGCCGCTCCTCGACCGCGCGCCCGACGGTTGATCCGCGGCCGATCTGCGTTGGATGGGCCTCGCCATACGCGCGGAAGCTCGCTGGAAATCCATGCATCGCGACATACTTGAATCCACCATCGATCAGCCGCTCGAGGGAACCCTTGTCGGCACGACACAGCCGGACCGCGGACTCCGTCAGCGTGTCGAGCACTGTCTGCAGATCAAAGGCGGAGCGGCTGATCACCTTGAGCACGTCGGCCGTCGCGGTTTGCTGCTGCAGCGCCTCGCCAAGCTCCGCCGTTCGCGCCTGCACCTCGTCGAACAGACGGACGTTCTCGATTGCGATCACGGCCTGGTCGGCAAAGGTCTCGACAAGTTCGATCTGCCTTTCGGTGAAGGGCTGCACCGTCGAGCGGGTGAGCGAGAAAACGCCGATCGGGAGCCCCTCGCGCAGCAGCGGCACGGCCAGCACCGTGCGGTATCCGCCGAGCCGCTGTCCTTCCCACAACGTGTAGTCGGCGTCTGCCAGCACGTCCGGAATCTGGACGGCCTTGCCTTCGAGCAGGACTCGACCGACCCCGGTGCCGCGCCCCGGTACGTGCACAAAGCCGCTAAAATATTTCTCGAGCTCCGCCGGATAGCCGTAACTCGCAGCCTCCACGAATTTGCCGTCCGTCTCACGCACGATCGACGCGTTGTCCGCCTCGCACAGCCGGGTCACCGATTCGGCGAGTGCGTCGAGCACTGCGCGGAGGTCGAACGTCGACCGGCTGATCGCCTTCAGCACGTCGGCCGTCGCCGTCTGCTGCTGCAGCGCCTCGCCGAGCTCCGCCGTACGCGCCTGCACCTCGTCGAACAGGCGCACGTTCTCGATGGCGATCACCGCCTGGTCGGCGAAAGTCTCGACCAGCTCGACTTGACGCGGCGAAAAGAGCCCGGCCGTCCGCCGCGCCATGCCGAAAACGCCGATGGTCTCCTGACCCCGCTTCAACGGAACAGAGAGCACTGCCCGGAAATTTCCCAAGGCTGCCGCTTCCGGCCTTTCGTACTCCGGGTCTTCGAGCGCGTCCGCCACATGGATCGTCGCCCCCTCCAGCGCGGCGCGACCCTGGAACGTCCCTCGTCCCACTGGATGAGGATGAGCCCGCTCATAGGCAAGGAGTTCCGGCGCCTGGCTGGAGCCGGCCATGTAGTGCAGGCTGTCGCCCTCGCGCAACGTGATGGCGCCCATGTGAGCTCCGCACAGGCGTATTGCGGATTCGATGAGCGTCTGCAGTACCGGTTGAAGATCGAAGGCCGACCGGCTGATCGCCTTTAGCACATCGGCGGTCGCGGTCTGCTGCTCGAGTGCCTCGCCGAGGTCGCGCGTTCGCGCCTGCACCTCTTCGAACAGGCGGACATTTTCGATGGCGATGATTGCCTGGTCGGCGAAGGTCTGCACGAGCTCGGCTTGGCGGGCGCTAAAGGCGCCGGGATCCGGTCGGCCAAGGAAAAAGACGCCATCGACCTGTCCATCTCTCAGCAGAGGCACCCCCATCAGCGCTCGGGTGTTCGAAAATCTGAGCATGGCGGTATCGTATTCCGGATCTGCCAAGATATCCGGAACATGTTCGGCATGTCCGGATACCATCACGCGACCCGAGACGGTTCTGCGATCGACCGGGATTACCACGCTCATGATGTCATCGATGTCTTGTGCGTTGGCGCCGACAGTAGCGACGGCGGACAGCGCCTCGCCCCGTCGCATGAAGATTCCGCCGTAGTTTGCATCGCAAAGCTTGGCCGCGGACTGGATCAGCGTGTCGAAGACCGTCTGTAGATCGAAGGCGGAACGGCTTATCACCTTCAGCACGTCGGCCGTCGCGGTCTGCTGCTGCAGCGCTTCGCCAAGCTCGGCCGTGCGAGCCTGCACCTCATCGAACAGGCGAACGTTCTCGATGGCGATGACAGCCTGGTCCGCGAAGGTCTGGACGAGGTCGGCATGGCGAGGCGTAAAGGCCCCGGGCTCAGGCTTGTCGAGCACAAATACGCCATCGACTTTGCCTTCCCTGAGGAGGGGCACCCCCATGAGGGCTCGCGTCCCGGGAAATTGTAGAAGGGCAAGCGGGTCGTATTCCTGGTCCGCCAGGACGTCGGCGATATGCTCGACCTGGCCGGACAACATGACCCGACCCGAAACCGTCCTGCGATCCGGTGCAATCGGCGTCTCCATGACGCTGCTGATTTCGGCGCGGTCGACGCCGAGAGTTGCCCCTGCTCGCAAGACGTTGCCATGCCGCATGAAGATGCCGCCGTAGTTCGCACCACAAAGTTTGACCGCGGAATCGACCAGCGTGTCGAAGACTGTCGGGAGGTGGAAGGCCGACCTGCTGATTACCTTCAGAACATCGGCGGTTGCCGTCTGTTGGCGTAGCGCCTCTCCGAGTTCGCTGCTGCGCGCCTGCACCTCGTCGAACAAGCGGACATTTTCGATGGCAATCACAGCCTGATCGGCGAAGGTTTGCAGCAAAGCAATCTGTCGCGCAGAGAAAAACCCTGGCCTCGATCCAGCGACGTTGATGGCGCCGATCGCGCGGCCCTTCCTGAGCATCGGCACGGAAGTGATGGAGCGGGCGTTGACGGCCGTCGCCACGTCGCCAATTGCGTAGTCGGGGTCAGCCTGGAAGTCGGGGATTTGCTCGATCTCGCCGCTCATCACCGCCCGGGAAACGGTGGCGCCACGACCGGGCGGGATGGGATAGGCGCGGACCATCGCCTCATGGCCCTCTGCCGAAAGTCCGTGCTCGGCAACAAAATGGATAAGTTCGCCGTCGAACCTGAAGACCACGCAATATTCTGCGTCGCATAGGCGCGCCGACCTCTCGGCAATCATATCGAACACCGGCTGCAGGTTGGTCGGCGAGCTGGAGATGACGCTGAGAATGTCGTTTGTCGCCGTCTGTTGCTCCAGGGACTCGATCAGCTGGCGGTTGCGCGCCTGCACCTCGTCGAACAGGCGCACGTTTTCCAACGCGATCAACGCCTGATCCGAGAAGGTCTGAACCAGCTCGATCTCGCGCTGGCTGAAAGGCTTTACTGTCGGGCGGGCCAGGACGAAGACACCCATCACGCTGCCGTCGCGGAGAAGCGGGACGCCAAGAAGCGTCCGGAAGTGTCCGACTTGCGGTCCCCCGAACGTATATTCCGGATCGGCGAGAGCATCGGGGATATGAACGATCGACGCCGTCAGCGCGGCGCGCGACGTGACGGAACCACGCCCCGGGCGCATCGGATGCTGGCTCATATATTCGTAGAATTCTTGCGTCCAGCCGACCTGCATTGCCGTGCGGAACGCATCGCCTTCGCGCAGGTAGATGCATCCCATCGGCGCGTGACAGAGATCGGACGCTGACTTCACCAGCGTCTGGAGCACCGCATCAAGGTCGAACGCCGAGCTGCTGATCGTCTTCAGCACCTCGGCCGTCGCCGTCTGCCGTTCCAGCGCCTCAGTCACCTCGCGGTTGCGCTCGCGCACCTCGTCGAACAGGCGCACGTTCTGGATGGCGATAACGGCCTGGTCGGCGAAAGTCTTCAGCAGCCCGATCTGCTTGTCGCTAAACGGCCTTACCTCGGTGCGGCGTATCATAAGCGCGCCGATGGCTTCTTCCTCCCGCAGCAGCGGCACCGTGAGGACGGTGCGGTGGCCGACCTTGAGCGCCATCGACCGCCCCAAGGGAAATTCCACTCCTTCGGCCTGCAGATCGTGCACATGGACCGGCAGGCGATCAACGACGGCGCGGCCTGTCACCCAGTCGCGCGATACCGGAAATGCAGTTCCCTCCATGGGGATCGGCCCGTGGTGGGTCGCCGTCACCAACCTCCCTTCTTGCATCAGCAAGATGACGGCGTCATAGGCATCGCAAAGGCGCGCGGCGCTCGCGGCAACAGCGCTCAGGACCGGCTCGATGTCGGTCGGCGATTTCGAGATGACGTGCAGGATTTCGCTGGTCGCGGTTTGCTGCTCGAGGCTTTCCGCCAGTTCACGATTGCGCGCCTGCACCTCGTCGAACAGGCGAACGTTCTCGATCGCGACGACGGCCTGGTCGGCGAAGGCTTTCAGCAATTCGATTTGCCGCGCCGGAAAGAAGCCGGGGCGCGATCTGCCGACGTTGATGGCACCGATCGCTCGGCCGTTCTTGAGCATCGGTACTGCAACGAGCGAGCGGGCGTTGACGTTCTTCGCCACATCACCAAGCTGGTAGTCGGGATCCACCAGGACGTCAGGTATTTGCTCGACTTTGCCGCTCATTACCGCGCGAGAGGTGGTGCTGCTTGGCCCGGGCGGCATGGGATAGCTATGTGCCATAGCCTCGTAGCCGACCCTCGAAAGTCCGTGTTGTGCCACCAGATGAATTGAGGCCCCATCGAACCTGAAGACCACCGAGAACTCCGCATCGCACAGCGGCACCGACCTCTCGGCGATCATCTCAAAAACGGGCTGCAGGTTTGCAGGCGACCTCGAGATCACGCCGAGAACATCGTTTGTCGCCGTCTGCTGCTCCAGAGACTCCGCGAGCGCACGTTGGTTCGCTTGCACTTCGTCTAACAGCCGAGCGTTCTCAGCCGCGCTCGCTGCCTGCTCGGCGCGCGCCTCGGCAAGCTTGCCGGCGAGCAGCGCGATTTTTCCCTCAAGTTCGGCGCTCAATTCCGCCACGGCCTGGTCTCCCGGGTCACCGGTCCAATCACGCGTCGCGTCGATTGCGCCAGTGAGCGAGGACCATAGGCCGAACCGGGCCGCGAAATCTAGGCGGTGACAACCCGCTCCGCAGCACTTGCATCGCCATCGCCGGGAGCCGGTTCCCAGCCATACACGCTGCGGCCGTGATAGGAATGCGAGTTGTGCAACTCCTGCGCGATCAGCTCCTCGACCGACGGGCCCGAGGCGTGCCGTTCCAGCACGCGCGCCTGGTCGTCGAGCCGGCGGATAGCGGCGAGTTCCTCGTCGCGGCCGAGCTTGGCCTTGCCGACCGCCGACTTCATGACGCGGATGGTTTCGTCATAGACGGCAATCGGCACTGGGAACGGATGCCGGTCCTTGCCGCCATGCGCGAAGGAGAAGCGGGCCGGATCGCTGAAGCGGCAGGGCGCCCCATGCACCACTTCCGAGACCATGGCGAGCGCCCTGACGGTGCGTGCGCCGACGCCCGGCACCAGCAGCAGCTCGGCAAAATCGGCCGGCCCGGACTCTGCGGCGGCGGCAAGATTGCCGTTCAGCCGCCGGGCCATCACATCCTCGGCGCGTACGTCATGATGCGCCGGCATGATCAGATAGGGCAGCGCCATCTGCTCGCCCGGCAAAGGCGCGGGGGCGGACGCGGTCTCCGCCCTGCCCTCGATCCGCGACAGCTCACGCGCGATCCTGTCCGGTCCCATCGTCTGCAGCAGGTCCAGTTGCCCACGGCGCGACGCCTCGGCGCGCCGGTCGGTCAGGTTGATAATGTTGCCGCGCCCCTCGCCTTCGATCGCCGCATGCGGCTCCTCGACGAAATTCTTCAGGCCGGCAGACAGCCAGTGGTAGCGGCGCGCCTGCCGCAGTTCCTCGTTCATGCCTTGCTGGACGACCACCCAGCTGCCGTCATCGGCAACGATGAAGCCATGCAAATAAAGGTCGAAGCCGTCCTGCACAGCCGCGCTGTCGACCTTGGCAACCAGCCGGCTCGCCTTCGCGAGTGCTGCCCCGTCGAGCCCGACCCTGTCGCCCACCGCCACCAGTTCGTCGGGCGTCTTGCGCGAATGCTTGCCGCGGCCACCGCAGACATGCAGGCCGAGCTCGCCCGACAGCGGCTGCAGCCCGCGCTTCAGCGCGCCGATGACGCTGGTAGTGATGCCTGACGAGTGCCAGTCCATGCCCATCACCGCGCCAAACGACTGGAACCAGAACGGATGCGCCAGCCGCCGCAACAGCTCGTCGCGGCCATAGTGAAGGACGATCGCCTCGCACATGACCGCGCCAAGCCTGGTCATGCGGTCGCCCAGCCATTTCGGCACGCGCCCGCCATGCAGCGGCAGATCGGCACTTCCCGCACGTCGTGTCATTTGCAGAGCCCAATGTTCTGCAAATGTTCTACACGAGGAAAGAGCCGAACGCCAGCCCGCTCGGTCATCCCTCAGCTCAAGTCACGCTGGGCGTGCAGCCTATTCCTGCGGCACGTTGCGCACCGCGCCTTTGGCCGCGCTGGTCGCAAAGGCGGCGTAGGCGCGCAGCGCCGTCGTCACCTTGCGGTTGCGTTTCTCGACCGGCTTCCAGCCCTTGGCGTCCTGTTCGGCGCGCCGCTCGGCAAGCTCGGCGTCACCAACCGCCAGGCTGATCGTGCGGTTGGGGATGTCGATCTCGATCATGTCGCCTTCGCGCACCAGCCCGATCGTGCCGCCTTCGGCGGCCTCAGGCGAGACATGGCCGATCGACAGGCCCGACGTGCCACCGGAGAAACGCCCGTCGGTCAGCAGCGCGCAGGCTTTGCCGAGCCCCTTCGATTTCAGATAGCTGGTCGGGTAGAGCATTTCCTGCATGCCCGGCCCGCCGCGCGGTCCCTCGTAGCGGATCACCACGACGTCGCCGGCTTTGACCTCGTTGCCTAGAATGCCCTTCACGGCAGAATCCTGGCTCTCGAACACTTTGGCCGGGCCAGTGAATTTCAGGATGCTCTCGTCGACGCCGGCCGTCTTCACGACGCAGCCCTCGAGCGCGATGTTGCCCCTGAGCACGGCGAGGCCGCCATCTCTGGAGAACGGGTGCTCCGCGTCGCGGATGACGCCCTGCGCGCGGTCGAGGTCGAGCTCTTCCCAGCGCTGGTCCTGGCTGAACGCCACTTGCGTCGGCACGCCGCCCGGCGCTGCCATGAAGAAATCGCGCACCTTCGCACTGTTGCTGCGCGAGATATCCCAATGATCGATGGCCTCGCCGATGGTCGCCGTATGCACGGTCGGCTGGTCGCGATGGATGAGGCCGGCGTTGTCGAGCTGGCCGAGGATGGCCATGATGCCGCCGGCGCGATGGACGTCCTCCATGTGCACGTCGCTCTTGGCCGGCGCCACCTTGCACAGCACCGGCACGCGCCGCGACAGCGCGTCAATGTCGTTCATGGTGAAATCGATCTCGCCCTCATGCGCGGTCGCCAGAATATGCAGCACCGTGTTGGTGGAGCCGCCCATCGCGATATCAAGCGCCATGGCGTTTTCGAAGGCCGGCCGTCCGGCGATGGTGCGCGGCAGCACGCGCTCGTCATTCTGCTCGTAGTAGCGCTGGCAGAGGTCGACGATGAGATGGCCGGCTTCGACGAACAGCCGCTTGCGGTCGGCATGGGTGGCGAGCGTCGAGCCGTTGCCCGGCAGGGACAGGCCGAGCGCCTCGGTCAGGCAATTCATCGAGTTCGCCGTGAACATGCCCGAGCACGAGCCGCAGGTCGGGCAGGCCGAGCGCTCGATCACCTTGACGTCCTCGTCGCTGACCGTGTCGTCGGCGGCCGCCACCATGGCGTCGACGAGGTCCATCGCCTTGGTCTTGCCGGCGAGCACGACCTTGCCGGCCTCCATCGGGCCGCCCGAGACGAAGACAGCCGGGATGTTCAAGCGCATCGCCGCCATCAGCATGCCCGGCGTGATCTTGTCGCAATTGGAGATACAGACCATCGCGTCGGCGCAATGCGCGTTGACCATGTATTCGACGCTGTCGGCGATCAGCTCGCGCGACGGCAGCGAATAGAGCATGCCGTCATGGCCCATCGCGATGCCGTCATCGACGGCGATGGTGTTGAACTCCTTGGCGACGCCGCCGGCCTTCTCGATCTCGCGCGCCACCAGCTGGCCGAGATCTTTCAGGTGCACATGGCCCGGCACGAACTGCGTGAACGAGTTGACCACCGCGATGATCGGCTTGCCGAAATCGCTGTCCTTCATGCCGGTGGCCCGCCACAGGCCGCGCGCGCCGGCCATGTTGCGGCCATGGGTGGTGGTTCGCGAACGGTATGCCGGCATTTCTTTGCGCTCCTGTCGGGCCGCTCTCCCTGCCGCGTCTGGCGCGAGGGTATGAGCCCGCCGATATGGTGTGTCTTGTCAGGCTATTAGCCGCAAAACGGCGTGAGGTCACGGCGGAAAAGCGACCGCGCGTTGTGCCAGTACATGGCGCACCGGCCGGTGGCCCAAACAGTCCCGCGCTTTGGCGTCACCATTGCAGGACGCCCGGCTTGCGGCTTGAGGCCGTGGCAGGTAGTCAACGAACCGGCAGGCGCGATGCGCCCAAGATTCCAGGAAAGCCCAAGCGTGAAGAGCGGCGTCATTCTGGCCCTGGCGGGGTATGCCGTCTATGCATGGGGCGACGGCATCACCAAGGCCCTCGGCGGGCATCTGTCGGTCTTCGAGATCGGCTTCTTCAACATCGCCTTCGCCAGCATATTCCTGTTCTTCCTCAAGCCGGAAGGCGAGCAGTGGCACGGTTTCTGGCGCATGCAGCGGCCATGGGCCGTGCACGCGCGCGCCATCTCTGGCACGGTCGGCGGCGTGCTCGGCGTCTACGCCTTCACGACCATCCCGCTGGCCGAAGTCTATGCGCTGATCTTCCTGGCGCCGCTGTTCGTGACGCTGCTGGCGGTCGTCGTCCTCAAGGAAAAGGTCGGGCCGTGGCGGTGGGCGGCGGTGGTCGCTGGGTTCATCGGCATCGTGCTGGTGGTGCGGCCTGGTTTCCGCGAGCTGCAGCTTGGCCACCTCGCCGCCCTGCTGGTTGCCTTCCTCGCCGCCGCCACCATCATTCTCATGCGCTCGCTGGCCGGGGAGAAGCAGACCACCATGCTCGGCGTGCTGGTCTGCTACGGCCTGGTCGCCAACGGCCTCGCCGCGGCGGTGACATCGTCATTCACCGTGCCCGACCTCAAGCTGCTGGGCATGCTGGCCGCCGCCGGCGCCTGCACCGCCGGCGGTCATCGCCTGCAGCTGCTCGCCACGCGTCGCAGCCCGGCCAACCAGATCGCCTCGACGCACTATTCCCAGATCATCTGGGCAGTGGTCATCGGCGCGACATTTTTCTACGAGTATCCGGACTGGATCAGCCTGGTCGGCCTGGCGGTGGTCGCCGGCTCCGGCCTGCTGACGCTGGTGCGCGAGCAGATCAGGCTGGGCACGGTGCGCTGGAACCCATTCTCGCGCAACCGGCTCTAGGGATCGGGACTAGCGTGAGAACAGGCCTTCGACTTTGCCTTCTGGCTTGCGCGGCGCTCCCGCCGATCGCCGCGCGCGCCGACTGGAAGCCGGTCGAGAAGGTCGACGCCTATGCAATATCGGGAAAGTCGGGGCCCGAGCTCTACGCATCGATCGGCGAGCACGGGCCGAAGATCGGCAAGATCCGCGTCATCGCCTACACCGATTTCAAGCTGACCTGGTCGAGGAAATACGAACGCCAGGGCGATGCCTGCGTCCTGGCCTCGGCGGTGCCGAAGCTCATCATCACCTACAGGCTGCCAAAACCGTCGCAAAAATTGCCGGCCGCCATCGCAGGCAACTGGCAGACTTTCATCACCGGTGTCAGCAATCACGAAAAGGTGCACGGCGACACCATCAAGGACATGGTGCGCAAGATCGAGGCGACAACCGTCGGCCTGACCGTCGCCGGCGACCCCGACTGCCGCAAGATCAAGACCGAAATGACCAAGCGCCTGTCCGCGCTGTCGCAAGCGCAACGCCAGCAAAGCCGCGACTTCGACCAGGCCGAGATGAGCAATGGCGGCAACATCCACCGGCTCATCCTCGGCCTGGTCAATGGCGGCTAGAAGCGGCGATCGGCAACCTTCCTTTTCCCGGCGCTGTCACACCGATGTCAAACGACGGACACGTTCCGATGCTATTTGCGCATTGAACCACAATGGAGGTCCCGACATGCTGCACGTCGACCCCACGATGCCCGCCACAGTTCTCACGCTTTCGCCGCCCGACGGCGACAAAACCGTGACCATGCGCCTGCGCGAGACCAGTCTCAGGAACGCCGTCCGCTTCGTGATGGAGCGGCTGCCGGATCCCGAGCGTTCCCGCGCCATGATTCGCACGACCACGCATTCGATCTATTTTGCCGAGATCGAGGCGCTCAACTGCCAGCCGGAATTTCAGGCCGAGGCGATGCCCCGACACTAGCAAGGGATCGGACTGACCACAGCTCCAGCGGGAGGCGTGTTGAGATTCAGGTCAGGCCGAGCCGAAAATGGTGGATTTCGAGAACCGGCGCGCAGCGTACGTTTGGGTACGTGAGCACCGGAAGCGCGGAAAGCCGGCATTTGCAGGCCGGCATCACCTGAATATCAGCACGCCTTAGTCCAACGAGTAACGCAAATGCCCCGTCCACCACGCAGCGTTGCTGGTGAAGCGGATCAATAACATCACGATGCCGGCGCTCAAGCCGCCCCAATAGAATAGCTTGGCGGTTGCCCAGCGCGAATCGTCGGGCGCGAAATCGTTGGACAGCGCCTTGAAGGTTCCGACGACGCCGACGATCAGACCGATGTTAATGACGATGTCCAGCACCTGCTCGGTGCGCATTGAATATTCATGCGCAGGCACGAACACGCGCCACAGCAACAGCAGCATCATGTAGCCGCCGATGACGCGCAAGATGTTCCAGTTCCTCGTCCCACCGCTGGTGCTTGGCATGTTCCTTCCGCCTTTCGCTGTATCCAATCCGTCGCCAACAGAAGGCTACATTGGCTTAGGCGGAGGTCATCAGGCAAGATGGGCGCGCAGGCTTGGGCTATGCGCTGTTGGCTGATCCTCGACGCCGCGCCAGCCTGAGCAAACGCCCGTCCATCGCGGCGAGGCCGAGCCCGATCAGCGCCATGCCCAGAAACTCACGCGGATCGAGGCGCTCGTTAAGCAGCAGCGAGCCCAGCAGGACGGCGGTCACCGGCATCAAGAAACCGACCAGCAGCAGGTTGGTGGCGCCGGCCGTCGACAGGATGCGGAAATAGAGGAAATAGCCGAACACCGTCGACAGTATGGCCAGGCCGACAACGGCGCCGATCGCCGATCCGCTCGGGAAGGCCAGCGTCCACGGCCGGTCGACCAGCAGCACGATCGGCAAAAGGATCACAGTCGCGGCGGTGACCTGGCC
>Ga0070665_100005849_pt1 | contig 12614 bp, 10 predicted proteins | sample KBSS13metaG_FD_65862 | JGI IMG/M metagenome (GOLD analysis project Ga0070665, IMG submission 65862) | Switchgrass rhizosphere microbial communities from Kellogg Biological Station, Michigan, USA - KBS S1-3 metaG | ecosystem: Host-associated > Plants > Roots > Rhizosphere > Soil ... | reverse complement strand
TTTTTTGGGCTAGTGAATCAGGCGATCTGGATCTGCAGCGGCGACGTCGACGCGTGGTCGGCATTGATACGCAGGTTCGTCACGAGGTTGCCACCGAGGCTGGTCTCGAACGAGCCGCAGCGGTTGCACGCGATGGTCTGGGTCTCGCCGTCGGCGTAGGTCACGGTCACGCTGTAGATCTCGGTGCCGTTGTCGCCGGCGACGCGCAGCGTGTTGATGTACTCACCCGCGCCGAGATCGATGCTCTGCGCGCCGTCGAACGCGACGCCGAACGTGCCGATCGTCGTGAAGCCATCCGCGCAGGGCGTGCCGTACGGAGCCGACGCGACGATCACGGGCCGAACGATGGGCTGGATGATCGGGTTCCACACCGGGTGGATCACGACGGGCCGGCCGATGCCTCCGCGCTCGATGACGACCGGGCCGTGGCCGATCGGGCGCGTCGGGCCGCGATTGATGACCACCGGGCCATGACCGACCGGACGAGCCGGGCCGCGGTTCACGACCACCGGGCCGCGATTGATGACCACCGGGCCGCGGTTCTGGACGATCGGTTTGACCACCCCCCGCCCTTCGACGCGAACCGCAGCCGGCGTGCGGTTCACGACTTCCACCTTCGGCGCCGCGAACGCGGCGGTAGAGGTACCAACGACGAGAGCGGCAGCGGTGATGAGGGTCTTGAGGTTCATGACTGTTCTCCTTCTGACCCGACCAAATTGCAGCGCGCGGGCCACTCTTTAACCTGCTGGGATCACGAAGGAATGTGCATAAACTACATGCGAGAACCGCAGCCGATCTGCGAAACTTGCAGGCCCATGGCAGACGCGGTCCGCTACCACGCCGAGGGCACGGTGGGCGTCATCACGCTCGACCGTCCCGACAACCGCAACAGCATGACGCCGGAGCTGCTCGACGCGTTCTCGCGCGCAAGCGCCGCAGCACGCGCAGACACGCTCTCCGCAGATCGGCGCGCGATCGTGATCACCGGAACCGGAACGTGCTTCTCGTCCGGCGCCGACTTCAAGTCGACGTTGCAGCGCGAATCGGGCGCGCCGCACGAACGCTCGTACGCGATGTACGAGCCGTTTCTGACCGTGCTCGATCTCGAGGTGCCGGTGATCGCCGCGCTCAACGGTCACACGGTCGGCGGCGGCTTCGGCCTCGCGCTCGTGTGCGATCTCCGCATCGGCGCCGAGCGCGCGAAGTACGGCGCGAACTTCGTCAAGCTCGGCCTCGCACCGGGCATGGCGATCAGCTACCTGTTGCCGCGCGTCGTCGGACTGCCACGCGCGAACGAGCTCTTGCTCACCGGCAGGCTCGTCGACGGAACCGAAGCGGCAGCGCTCGGCATTCTCAACCGCGCGCTGCCGGCCGACGAAGTTCTCGCGTACGCGATGGAGCTCGCGAAAACGATCGCGGCGAACGCGCCACTCGCGGTGCGCGCGACCAAGGCGGCAATTCGTCGCGGGCTTCAGCTCGCCGTGCGCGACGCAGCGCTCGCCGAAGCCTTTGCTCAAGCGGAGACCGTCGCGACCGACGACGCTCGCGAGGGCATCGCGGCATTACTTGGTAAGCGCGATCCTGTTTTTACCGGGCATTGAATTCGCCGTTCCCCGGCTTCCGCCGGCCGTGAATCGGCATCGCACCGCCACTCGGCCGTTACGTTTATCCACCTTCCGCGTAACGCCCTACGCAGTTCCCCGTCGGTGGCATCGTGATTCTCGTCGGTTACGACGCGGCGCGTCTCGCCCGAGTCTTGCTACTGGTCGGTCCAGATGCAGATCGGCGTCATCACCAATCCGAACAGCCGCAAGAACCGGAATCGACCGGATCGCGCCGAGCGGCTCCAGCGGATCGTCGGAACACTCGGCGAGGTGCACGAGACGTCGTCGGTGGAATCGATCAAGCCGGTGCTTCGCGATTTCCTGCGCAAGCGCGCGCGGTACTGGGTCGCGGACGGCGGTGACGGCGCGCTGCACTGGATGCTCCGCATGGGCATGGAGGTCCTGCAGGAAGACGAGTTCGTCGACCAGTCGGTGACCCTGCCGCTGACGCTTCCGACCAAGGGCGGCACGATCGACTTCGTCGCGAACAACGTCGGGATCCAGGGCGACGCCGAGGGCATCCTCGCGACGCTGCGCCGCGGTGTCGAAGCCGGCGTGACGATCGAGGACACCGAGGTGGACTCGATGGTGATCGACGGCGAGCAGCTCGTCGACGGCAAGCTCACGCCGTTCCGCACGTACGGCTTTGCGTCGGCGGCCGGCGGCATCGGCCAGCGCTTCTACTCGAAGTACTACGCGCACTCCGATCCGAACCCGCGCACGATCGTGAAGGTCGTCGCGAACACGGTCGCGTCGGCGCCGATCGCGCTCACGCCGCTCGCTCGCCTCGCGAAGATCGGCAACCTCGATACGTTCGCCAAGGAAATGTTCGCGCCGACCGAGTGCAAGGTCACGCTCGACGGCATGGTGCTGCCCGGCACCACGTTCACCGGCGTTCACGTCGCGTCGATGTCGATCAACCTCGGCAACGTGCTCCGCTTCTTCGGCAAGGCCGATCAGCCGGGCCTGATGAACGCGATCGTCGGCACGCCGAGCCCGTGGAGCATCATTCGCAACATCCCGCGCATGGCGCGCGGCGAAGAGATGAAGGGCCGCAACCTCCTCGACCGGCCGTGCCGCTCGATGACGATCGAAGCCCACGGCGACGAGCTGCTCGAGCCGGTGATCGACGGCGAGTACTACCGCAACGTCAAGCGCGTCTCGTTCAACGTCGGGCCGCGCGTGCGGATCCCGAAGGTCGTCGCGCCCAAAGCGGCGTAGCCGCTATTTCTTGCACGTCACCGACGCGGGGCCGCCGCCGTCGATCGTGCACATCTCGGCCGACGCGGTCTTGAGCGGACGCTTGCACGCCGTCGCGCACGCGGTCTTCTTCGACTTGAAGCAGTGGCGGCCGACCACGTAGAAGCACGAGGCTCGATCGCCCGTGTAGCGCCAGCCGCCCCACGGCTTGCCGTTCTCGTTGTCGAGCTCGCCGTTGGCCTTCGCCTCCTGGTACTGCTTTTCACGCGCGGTCTGCGGCTCGTTCGGATCGGGCGCGGCTCCGCCGCAGGCCGAAACCGCGAGCAGCGCCGAGATCAGGCACACCAGCCGCATGGCTCGAGATCATGCCATAGTCAGACGTGGCCGACGACGATCGCGGCGTCAGAGAACGCCTCGCGGAGCTCGAAGCCGAGGTCAAGGCCGAGGCGGACGCGTCGCGCGCGCGCAAAGAAGAGGCGCTCGCCCGCTTGCGCGAGCAAAAGGCGGAGCAAAGCGAGCTGCGTGCGCGCCAGCAGGCGATCGTCGCAAAGTCGAAACCCAAAGCTGCCAAGCGCGAGCGCGAGCACGACGACGACGATCCATCGAGCGGCATCGCGGGCGCGATCGAGCTCGCGAATCGCGCGAATCGCGTCAAGAACGAGCTCGCGCGCAAGCCCGGCAAGGGCGAGAAGTCGTGGCTCGTCTCGGGCGTCGCGTCACTCGCGCTCGGCCCGCTCGGCTGGCTCTACGCGGGCTCGCTGCGCGAGTCGATCCCCGCTTCCACCATCTGGGTGCTGCTCTTGGGGCTGGCGAGCAAGATCTTGCCGACGTTGCTGCTGTGGCCCGTGCTGATGGTCGTCATGCCCCTGTCGGGCATCGCCGGTGTGGTCTACGCGCTCCAGTACAACCGACATGGCGGACGTCAGCGCCTGTTTGACAAGGACAAGGACAAGAAGCAGCTGCCATCGGGGTCGTGAGGGGTAAGAGAGGTCTACCTGGCTAGCTCCTTGCCGGCCCTACACTTATCCTCGTGATCACGATGCTTCGCGTCTCGGCCTTGCTGCTCGTGTTGTGCGCCGCCGCGAGCGCGCAGCCGACCACAGCGACGACCGCGCCGAAGACGCGTGTCGCGGTAATCCCGGGCGTTGCAGTCAACATCGGTCCGACGCGCGTCGATGCGCTGACGCAGGATCTCGCGGACGCGCTCGATGCCGAGCTGATCGTCGATGCGGTCGGCGGGCTCGAGATCCGGCGCGAGCTGTCGGCCGATCTGCCGGCGGATTGCGTGACGCAGCCCGCGTGCGTGCAACAGGTCGCGAAGGCCACCAGCGCGCAGCAGCTCTTGTTCGTCGTGATGGTCGATGCCGGCGGCGATGCGATCTCGGTCGACGTCACGTGGGTCGATCCCGCGACCGGCAAGGTCCTGTCGCGTCCGCCGGTGTCGCTCACCAACACGTCCGACGTCGATGCGAAGGCGAAGTTCCAGCTCGCCGCGACGTCGCTGTTGCCCGATCTCCCGCTCAAGCCGAAGCCGAAGACCGTCGCGGTCGGCATCGCCGGTCAGGTCGTCGCCGGCACGCCGCGCCACGTGACGGTGCCTGCGATGATCACCGCCGGCGTCGCGCTCGCGGGCGTGGGCATGTGGATCGGGTTCGGGCTCGACGCGCGCAGCAAGTACAACGGCTGCCAGGCCGAGCTCGCCACGGGCGTCGCGTGCACGCAGGGCAGGCGCGATGCGATCAGTCACGTCGCGCTCGCGGCCGACATCGGCTGGGGCGTCGCGCTCGCGTCGGCGATCGCGACCGGCGTGCTGTACATGACCTCGGGCGAGAGCACGCACCTGATCGTGGCCCCCACCGAGGGCACCGGCGCGGCGGTGTTCGCCGCCGGACGGTTCTGATGTCGCGCGAGCTGCCGCGCGCGGACTCCGAGCGCACCGACAAGCTGATCGGCGAGGTGCTCGCGAATCGCTATCTCGTCGAGTATCGGCTCGGCGAAGGCGCGATGGGCGCGGTGTACAAGGCGCGTCACGTCAAGGTCGGCCGCGCGTTTGCGGTGAAGGTCTTGCACCCTCGCCTGCTCGAGGACGACAAGGTCCTGCTGCGCTTCGAGCGCGAGGCCGAGCTCGCCGGCCGGCTGCGCCACCCGAACGTGATCGGCGTGGTCGACGTCGGCGAGACGACCGACGGCCTGCGCTACATGGTGATGGACTTCGCGGAGGGTCCGGATCTGTCGACGCTGCTCGGCGAAGCACCGATGCCGGGGCCGCGGATCATCCACATCGTGCGGCAGCTGCTCGAGGGGCTGTATCACGCGCACACGGCCGGCCTCATCCATCGCGACTTCAAGCCCGAGAACGTGATCATCGAGAAGGACTCGCACGGCGGTGAAGTCCCGCGCATCGTCGACTTCGGGATCGCGATCCTGCGCGAAGGCGGCGATTCGTCGAGCGGGCCCGGCCGGCTCACCACCAACGGGCTCGTGCTCGGCACGCCGCACTACATGGCGCCGGAGCAGGCGGTCAACGATCCGATCGATCACCGCATCGACCTGTTCGCGCTCGGCATCATGGTCTACGAGATGCTGTGCGGAAAGCTGCCGTTCGACGGCAACGGCGCCGAGATCGCGCGCGCGAACCTGATGCTCGATCCGCCGGCGATCGCCGTGCGCGTGCCGTACCTCGACGTCGATCCGCTGCTCGAGGCGTACTCGCGCCGCCTGATGGCGAAGTCGCGCGACGCGCGGCCGCCAACGGCCAAGGTCGCGCGCGAGCTGCTCGATCTGATCGAGCGCGATCGCGATGCCGCTGCCGCGCAGCTCGGCGTGCCGCTCGCCGCGACGCGGGCGCCGCGTACGACCGAACCCGTCGCGCCCACGCGCGCGCTCGACGACAACTATCCGGGCACGTTCCCGCCGCCGATCCGCGCGCAGGCTCCGCCCGAGCTCGCGCGCACCGAGCTCGTCACGCCACCGCAGGCGCCGCCGATGGCCGACAAGGTCGCGCGCGCGGCGGATCCCGAGCGCGACATGGCGACGGATGTGGCCGACGCACTGCCCGTACCGCGTCGCCGGCGCGGCGTGTGGATCGGCGCCGCGGCCACAGGGCTGGTGCTCGTCGGCGTGCTCGGCATCGAGCTGTCCAGCCACGAGCCGCCCGCGCAGCAGGTTCCGAAGCCGTTCGCGACCGTGCCGCCACCTCCGCAGCCGGTGACGGAGCCACCACCGGCGCCGACACCAGCTCCTGCACCGACACCGACACCGACCGCCATCGTCGATTCGACGCCTGCGCCGACGCGGCCGGTGAGCCATCCGAGAATCTCGCATCATGTCGACAAGGCACCCGTCGCGACCGCCGTGCACGCCAACGTCGGCTCCGCGGCCGAAGCGGCGACGCCGCACGTGACCGCCACGTACGACGTCAACACGTTCGTCGCGCAGCTCAAGTCGGTCGGCGCCGAGCTCCACGCCTTCGCCGCCTCGCATGCCGACACGGCGAGCGATCTCCAAGCCAAGCTCACCGTCATCGACGTGACGGCCGCGTACAAGTCGCAAGCCGCGCGCGACGCTGCGCACGCGACGCTCGATCACATTCACGCCGAGATCGCGCGCCGCTCGAAGTAACGCTACGGCAGGAACGCCATCTCGATGCAGTCCTTGGCGATGTCGACGGTCGGATCGCCGCCATCGGTGAGCAGGCAGACGCGGTTGTAGCCCGCCGTCAGCGGGATCGTCGCCTGTGCAGGCCCGTAGCCGATGCCGGTGCCGTCGAGCCCACCGACGTACGAGAACGGGGTCAAGAGGTTCGCGCGGGTGATCACGACGCCCTGGATCGTGTTGCCGGGCGTGCCGAACGCCGGCACGACCGGCGTCTGCACGCCCGCCGAGATCAGCGACGCCGTGCCCAGGCCCGGGCCGTGATACGCAGCCGCGATCTTCGAGTCGGTCGCACCGTCGACGCGCGTGCGGCCCACCGATGCAGCCGTGCCACCGGAGCCAGCCGACACGTCGAGCGTGACGGTGCCGTGCGTCATGCCGCCGAGCGGGCGGATGACGATCAGGCCACCGGCGCCGGCACCCGCGCTACCCGCGCCACCCCCGCCCTTCGCGGCGATGCTCGCCAGCGTGATGTCGCCGTTCGCGGTCAGCTCGATCGTGCCGCCACCGCCGCCGCCGACGCTGCCGAGCGAGCCCAACGTACCGTCGCCTGCGCCGCCCGACGCGTAGTTGGTGTCGTACGTCGTGATCGACAGATCGCCGATCATCGTGCCGCCGGCGCCGCCGGAACCGCCTGCCGTGCCGTTCGCCGCGAATCCAGCGCCGCCGCCGCTGAGCAGCGCCGTCTTGCCGCCGCCCGCACCGTCGCCGTTCACGCCGATGGCACCACCGGCATGACCACCGGGCCCGGGATTCTGACCACTCGCGTTCGCGGTCACCGCACCGGTGATCGAGATGGTCGACGCCGACTTGATGATCGCCGCGGCGGCGCCGGTGATCGTCAGGCTGCCGCTCACGTTCACCTGCGAGTACATCGGCTGGAGCATCGCCGTATCGAGCGTCGTCTGCGTCAGCTCTTCGTGGCAGAGCAACGTCAGCGCTCCGGGCAGCGTCTGCTCGGTCGCGCCGTCCTCGTTGACGTGCACCGTGTACGCGTGCTTGGTGCCCTCGTGGCAGCTCGCGTCGACCGCGGCAATGACGGCGAGCGCGATGAAGTTGTGATCGGCCGCGACCGTCGGCGTGACCATCAACGCGTCGCCGCCGTCGTCCGGCGAGAGCGCGATCGCGATGTTGTCGGAGGCGTCGAAGTTCGAGCCGCGCATCACGAGCAACGCAGGCCGGCTGCCCGAGTCGCCGCGTCCCTCGTCGATCGTCGCCGGAAAGATCTCCGTGAGCTTGAGCATCGTCGGATCGGCCGGCTTGATGACCTCGACGTCCGGTGGAACGTCGATCGCCGCGTCATCCACGTGCGCGTCGGCTGGTTTGCCGAGATTGCTCGGATTGAAGATCAGCGAGCAACCACCGACGAGGACACACACGAAGGCGATTGCCAGGGACTGCCGCATCGATCTCGATTATATCGGTTCTTCGACGACGCTCCGCCCGACACTCGCGCAGACCTCACGATGGAATGATGGATCGTCGTCGGTTCGCGTGAGCATAATGGGCAAATGGGTGCATTACGTACCGTCGTGATGATGGTGGCGCTCGTGGGTTGCATTCCACCGCCGCCGCAGGATCCAGCGCCACCGCAGCCGCAGCCACAACAGCAGCAGCCGCAGCCCGTCGCGGGCGTGACGCCCGCCACGCAGCCGAATGATCCGTACGCCCAGCAGCCGCAGCCGCAGCCGTATCCGCAGCCGCAGCAGCAGCCGTATCCGCCGCCGCAGCAGCAGCAGCAACCGTATCCGCCGCAGCAGCAGCAACCGTATCCTCAGCAGCAACCGCAGCCGCAGCCGTATCCGCAGCAGCAGCAGCAGCCGTATCCGCAGCCGCAGCCGTATCCGCCACCGTATCCGCAGCAGCAGCCGTATCCGCCGCCGCAGCCGTACCCGCAGCAGCAGCCGTATCCGCAGCAACCGCCGGGCTACGCGGCGCTGCCGCCGGGACCGCCGCCGCGCAGCCACCTGCACGACGGCGAGATCATCCTCGACTTCGGCACGATCGGCACGCTCGCCGCGATCGACATCATCGCGCGCCAGGACATCACCAACGGCAGCGCGGGCACGCTCATCGTGCTCGCCGGTCTCGCCGGCGGCGGCGGCCTGGGCTACCTGCTCACGCAGCGGTTCAACGTCGACGCGAGCGTTGCGCACGCCACGACGATCGGCACGCTCGTCGGTCTCGCGAACGGTGCGCTGCTCATCCAGCCGACCGGCGCCGATACCGGCACCTCCGTCATCGGGCTCCTGCTCGCGGGTGGCGCCGTCGGCGCAGCCGGCGGCTTCATCTACGGCGAGAACGCGAGCCTGACGCCGGGCCAGTCCACGTTCATCACGAACACGACGATGATGGGCACGATGGCGTCGCTGAATGTCCTCACCGCGAAAGATCACTTCGACGGCTGGGCCGACGCGTCGCTCGCCATCGGCATGGACGGCGGCCTGCTCGCCGGCGCGCTGATCGCGCCGCACCTCGACTGGTCGCCGCGCCGCGCCGGCATCGTGTTCGCGACGTCGTTCGTCGGCTCGCTCGTCGGCCTGCTCGTCGGCGGGCTGGCCACCAAGCCGAGCAACGGCGGCACGGCCGATGCCAACGGCACGATCACGCTGGCGCTCGCGACCGGCGGCATGTTCGCCGGATTCGGCCTCGGCGCCTACACCACGCGAGACATGACGCCTGATCCGACACTGGCCCCACCAGCCCCGACCGCGCCCGCAGCACCCGCAGCGCCGCCACGGGCCGTGGCGCCCGCGCCGACGACGATGATGCCGTTCGTGGGGGATCACGGACAGATGGGCATGGCCCTGGGCGGGACGTTTTAGCGGCTAGCCGTGACTTGCGCGACTCGCAATTCTGAGGCGATCCTCACGATCGGGATGGCTGACTGTCTGTTGTGCGCGTCGCCGCGAACGATCGGCCTGTTGTGCACCGCGCACGGCGTGGCGATCGCATCGCCCGGAATCACCAGCGAGCAGATCTTCTCGCGGGTCCAGCCCGGCGCCGCATCGCTGGTCGACTCGTGGGGCTGCTCGCATCCGCTCGCGGACGGCACGAAGATCGGTCGCGACCAGCGCGCCGACGTGGCCGTGCTGCACGCGTCGGTGTCGAGCGAGCACGCGATGATGAAGTTCGCCAACGGCGAGTGGCACATCATCGACAACGCGAGCCGCAACGGCACCGAGGTCGATAGCCAGCGCATCACCGACGCGCCGCTCAAGAACGGCGCCGTGATCCGGCTGGGCGACGTGCGCTTCTACTTCTGGCCCGATTCGCTGCCGCGCATGGAGACGCCGCGCGGCGCCGGTCGAACCGCGCCGACGCGCCGCGACGAGCTGGTGTTCAGCGCGCGCGTCGTCACACCGCGCGGTCACGAGCTCGATCTTCGCCAGCGCGTCGACGGCGGCGTGATGCGCATCGGCGATGCGTCGATCGAGCTCGCCGCGATGGAGTTCGGCCTGCTCCAGCTGCTCGTCGAGCGGCGCCGGCTCGTCACCGACCCGGAGCTCGCGTACGTCGCGTGGCACGAGATCGCCGACGCGCTCGCGTTCAAGAGCGTGCAGGCCGACAGCGAGAACGTTCGCGAGCTCGTGCACCGCGTGCGGCGCAAGCTCGGCACCGTGCAAGCCGACGATCTGATCGAGAGCAAGCGCGGCGTCGGCTACCGCCTCGCGGGCGCCGCGGGCTGAAAATGTCGTCGGCGACCGAACGCCGGAAGCGCCAGGTCAGGTGGGCCAAGCGCCTGCGCCGCCTCGGGCTCGCGTGGGACAACGCGCTCGAGCTCGCACGCGCGGGCCGGCTGACCGCACCGTACGGTGCGCCGTTCGACGTGCTGCATGAAGGTCGCGTGTACCGGCTGCGTCGCTACGCGCGCGACGCGGTGAACGACGCGCCGGCCGAGCCGCTGCTGCTCGTGCCGCCGCTGATGGTCGCATCCGAGGTCTACGACATCTCGCCCGACGTCAGCGCGGTCGCATATCTCGCGAAGCGCGGCGTCGACGTGTGGCTCGTCGATTTCGGCGCGCCCGAGCGCGAAGAAGGCGGCATGAGCCGCACGCTCGACGATCACGTGCGCGCGGTCGTCGACGCCGTCGATCGCGTGCACGCCGCGACCGGCAAGCGCGTCCACCTCGGCGGCTACTCGCAGGGCGGCATGTTCTGCTACCAGGCCGCTGCATTTCGCAAGTCGGCCGAGATCGCGTCGATCATCACGATGGGCTCGCCCGTCGATCTGCACCGCCAGCTCGCGATCGACGAGGACATCACCGAGCGGCTGACGGCGGGACTGCGCTCGATCCTGCAGTGGCCGCTGTCGCGGATCGAAGGCTTGCCCGGCAACTTCACGTCGACCGGCTTCAAGCTGCTGTCGGCGCGCAAGGAAGCGCGCCAGCTGCTCGACTTCGTCAAGAACCTGCACGATCGCTCGGCGCTCGAGAAGCGCGAGGCCAAGCGGCTGTTCCTCGGCGGAGAAGGCTTCGTCGCGTGGCCGGGCCCGGCGTTTCGCAAGTTCGTCGACGAGGTGATCGTCGGCAACCGGATGGCGTCGGGCGGGTTCGTGATCGACGGCCGCGCCGTCACGCTCGCCGATCTGACGTGCCCGATCCTGTACTTCGTCGGCAGCCGCGACGAGATGGGCCGGCCGAGCTCGGTGCGCGGGATCCGCCGCGCCGCGCCGCACGTGACCAAGCTCTACGAGGTGCCGCTCAAGGCCGGCCACTTCGGGCTCGTCGTCGGCACGACCGCGCTGACCGTGACGTGGCCCGGCGTCGTGACGTGGATGCAGGGCGCGCTGCCGCCGACCGCGTTCGACGCGCGCGTCGAGCAGGAGCATCGCTCGCACGTGCCCGAGCACGAGCAAGACGAGGACGAAGAAGACGACGAGGGACCACTCGAGCTCGCGCGCGATCTCGCCGGCAAGACCGCGAAGGCGGCGCTCGAGCGGCTCGAAGAGCTCGGCGAGGATCTCGGCACGTACCTCGACAACGCGCGCTGGCAGGTGCCGCGACTCGCGCGGCTGCGCAACCTGACCGACGACACGCGGATCTCGCTCGGCCGCTCGCTCGGCGATCAGGCCGCGAAGATCGGCGAGCGCACGTTCTTCCTGTGGCACGGCCGCGCGTTCACGTACGCCGATGCCAACCGCCGCGTCGATGCGGTCGCGCGCGGCCTCGTCGCGTGCGGCGTGAAGCCCGGCATGCGCGTCGCGGTGATCATGCGCTCGCGGCCGTCGCATCTGTCGGCGGTCGCCGCGATCAACCGTATCGGCGCGGTCGCCGTGCTGATCTCGCCCGACGTCGAGTCGCAGTTACTGACGCGTGCGCTCGAGCTCGGCGAAGCGGAGATCGCGATCGTCGATCCGGATCACGCGGGACGCGTGCGCGCGGCCACGCCGATCAAGCTGCTCGCGCTCGGCGGCGTCGGCGAGCAAGGCGAGCTGCCGGCAGGCATGGAGCGGCCCGCGCGCGTGATTCCCGCCGGCGTGATCGACATGGAATCGATCGATCCGAAGGCGGTCACGCTGCCCGCGTGGTATCGGCCCGACGCCGGCCGCGCGCGCGACCTCGCGATGATCTTCGTGTCGGCGAACCCGTTCGCGCCGCCCAGAGCCATGCGCGTGACCAACCGGCGCTGGGCGTTCTCGGCGCTCGGCGCGGCGGCCGCGGCGACGATCACCACGCGCGACACCGTCTACTGCTGCCTGCCGCTGCATCACCCGACGGGCACGCTGGTCGCGGCCGGCAGCGCGCTCGCCGGCGGTGCACGCCTCGCGCTCGCTTCAAGGTTCGAGCCGACGACGTTCTGGGACGAGATCCGCCGCTACGGCGCGAACGTCGTCTACTACGCCGGCGAGATGTGCCGGAAGCTCGTCGACGCGCCGGCGGTGCCCGGCGAGCAGAACACGCCGGTGCGCTTGTTCGCCGGATCGGGGATGCGGCCCGACGTGTGGCGGCGATTGCTCGCGCGCTTCGGGCCGGTCGGCGTGCTCGAGCTGTACGCGTCGACCGAAGCGTCGGCCGTGCTCGCGAACGCGTCGGGCAAGAAGATCGGATCGGTCGGCCGTCCGCTGCCCGGCAGCGCCGAGGTCGCGGTCGCCGCGTGGAGCCTGCCCGACGACGATTTCGTGCGCGACGGCCGCGGCTATCTCGTGCACGCGCG
>Ga0070665_100005848_pt1 | contig 12615 bp, 7 predicted proteins | sample KBSS13metaG_FD_65862 | JGI IMG/M metagenome (GOLD analysis project Ga0070665, IMG submission 65862) | Switchgrass rhizosphere microbial communities from Kellogg Biological Station, Michigan, USA - KBS S1-3 metaG | ecosystem: Host-associated > Plants > Roots > Rhizosphere > Soil ... | reverse complement strand
CTTGCCGGGCTGGACGCACAGGTCGACAACGGCATTGAACAGATCGGGCGCGACGGCGGCATAGTGATGCACCGGCTCGGCAATGCTTGGCTTGTCGAGCTGGAGATAGGCATCGCGGCTGAGCGTGCCATCGTTCTTGCCGGCCTTCACGCTGTCGACCCACTGGGCGAACTGCTGGTCGGACACGGCGCGGGTGGCGAAGTGCATGTGCGAAAAGCCCGCGCCGCTATAATGCGCGGAAATGCCCTTGAACGTGCCTTCGTTGTTGAACACGGCGTGCAGCTTGGTTTCCATGCCGGGCATGGTGTAGATCATGCCGGCCAGCGCGGGGACATAGAACGTGTTCATCACGGTGGACGAGGTCAGGCGGAAGCGCAGCGGGCGGCCTGCGGGAACGACCAGTTCGTTGACCGTGGCAATGTTCTGTTCGGGATAGATGAACAGCCATTTCCAGTCCATCGACACCACTTCCACGTCCACCGGCTTCTCATCAGAGACCAGCGGCGTCTGGGAATCGATGCGCGAGATGGCGCGGTAGGGATCGAGCATGTGGGTGCCCACCCAGGTAACGGCGCCCAGCGCGATGATGATCATCAGCGGTGCGGCCCAGATCAGTAATTCGAGCTGGGTGGAGTGGTTCCAGTCCGGATCGTATTTCGCCTCCGTGTTGGTCGCACGGTAGCGCCACGCGAACAGGACCACGGTGGCCATGACGGGCACCACGATCAGCAGCATGAGCAAAGTGGCAACGATGACCAGGTCGCCCTGTTGGCGAGCGACATCGCCCGATGGGTTGAGCACGACCCAGTCGCAGCCGGAAAGCGGCAGGGCCAGGAGCGGGACGATGGCGCAGCGCAGCAGGCGCGCCCGATTCAGGAGTTTCGCACGCATGCCGCGCACCTAGAAGCGGTGGCCCGTGCAAACGATAGGACATTTTGTCCAATCCCCTTCGCAAGCGCACACAGACAATAGGGCACATCAAAGGCAGGTTGCCCGTGCGGCCAGCCATTCGGCGCGTTTACAAGAAGCGCGCGGAATCTGAGGAGTTTGTGCCAGTCATGACTGCTGCCGTAGTCGATTACAACGCAGAGCTGGGGAGCGATTCCCACGCCGGACACGGCCCGATTTCCCCGGGTGAGATCGCCATCGGCGTGATCATCGGGCGCACGTCGGAGTTCTTCGACTTCTTCGTCTATGCGATCGCGTCGGTGATCGTGTTCCCCAAGGTGTTCTTTCCCTACCTTGATCCGCTCAACGCCACGCTGGCCTCGTTTGCGGTGTTCCCGCTGGCGTTCATCGCCCGCCCGGTCGGCTCGCTGTTCTTCATGTGGCTCGACCGCGCCTATGGCCGGGGCTTCAAGCTGACAGTGGCGCTGTTCGGCCTGGGTGGCTCGACCGCGGCGATTGCGTTCCTGCCCGGCTATGCAGACCTTGGCCGTAATGCCGTGTTGCTGCTGGCATTGTTCCGGCTGGGCCAGGGATTTGCCCTGGGCGGCACGTGGGACGGGCTTGCTTCGCTGCTGGCGCTCAATGCGCCGGCGGGCAAGCGCGGCTGGTACGCCATGATTCCGCAGCTGGGCGCGCCGCTCGGCCTGATCGTGGCCAGCCTGCTTTTCGCGTTCTTCACCGCATCGCTGCCGGCAGACGATTTCCTGTCGTGGGGCTGGCGCTTCCCGTTCTTCGTGGCTTTCGCGATCAACGTGGTTGCGCTCTTCTCGCGCCTGCGCATCGTGGTGACGCCGGAATTCCAGCGCCTGTTCGAATCTCGCGATCTCGTGGCCGAAAGCCCGATCGTGACGATCCGCGAACAGTGGAAGACCATCCTGATCGGTGCCTTCGCCCCGCTCGGCAGCTTTGCGCTGTTCCACATGGTCACGGTGTTTCCGCTCTCGTGGGTGTTCATCTTCACCACTGAAGAACCCACCCGCTTCCTGACCATCGAAGCCGCCGCCGCCGCGCTGGGCGTGGCCGCCATCGTGATTTCCGGCCTTGTCGCCGATCGCGTCGGCCGCCGTACCCTGCTGGGCTTCTCGGCCGCTGCGATTGCCGCATTCTCGGGCTTTGCTCCGCAGCTGCTCGGTATCGGCATCGCCGGCGAAATCTCGTTCATGCTCACCGGTTTCGTGTTGCTCGGCCTTTCGTTCGGGCAGTCTTCGGGCGCCGTGGCCGATGCCTTTGAAACCCGCCACCGTTACACTGGCTCGGCCCTGACCGGAGACCTTGCCTGGCTCCTGGGTGCGGGCTTTGCCCCCTATGCCGCGCTGTGGCTTTCGGCCAACTACGGCCTGCTCGCGTCGGGCGCCTACCTGCTTTCGGGTGCCGCCGGCACGATCATCGCGCTGTGGGCCAACCGGACCGCCGCCACCAACTGAGGCGGGCCGTCAAGGCGCAGAAAAAGGGCGGTCTGGACATGCTCCAGACCGCCCTTTTTCGTTGGCCACCATCACGCCTCCATTGCCGCCCCGGTTGCGCTTGATGGTCGCTGGACAAAAAAAGGGCCGGTCGGAAAATCCGATCGGCCCGGGAAGTTTGGGAGAGGATGCCTGAAAGGCCCGTTTCGATTGAAACATGTTGGGTGGCAGCGCAAATGCGTTTCGCGCGTGCACAATTGCAATTACCGCAATCATGAGAGCGGTTTTGCGGTGCTGACAGCGAAAGACAGTGCGTCGGTGACAAAAATGCAAGCGTTTTGGAATAGTTGCCAGACCGCGTGGCGATCAAGGGGCTTGCCCTGCGGCGCGGAGTGGGAACCCGTGCATTGGTATGCATTTTGTTAACAGCTGAACTCGGCAACCCGTCGATGCCGTTAGCAGCCGCCTGCAAGGCGAATCACATCGCCAGAAGATCGGCGGCCAACGCTTCTGCCGCGCGAATGCCATCTACTGCGGCCGAGAGAATGCCGCCGGCATATCCGGCCCCTTCGCCGGCAGGATAGAGCCCGCGCGTGTTGAGGCTTTGGAAATCCTTGCCGCGCGTGATCCGCACGGGGGAGGAGGTGCGCGTTTCCACGCCGGTCATCACCACGTCGGGGTGATCGTATCCGGCCATCTGCCGCCCGAACACCGGCAGTGCCTCGCGCAGCGCGTCCGTCACGAAATCGGGCAGGCACTGCTCCAGCGCCGTCAGGTGCACGCCGGGCTGGTAGGAAGGCACGATGCTGCCAAATTCCGTGCTGGGCCGGCCGGCCAGGAAATCGCCCACCTTCTGGCCCGGCGCCTGATAGTTGGACCCGCCAGCCACGAAGGCGCGCTCTTCCCAGTGGCGCTGCAGGGCAATGCCGGCCAGCGGATTTCCGGGGAAATCGCGCTCGGGCGTGATATCGACCACCAGGCCCGAATTGGCGTTGAACTCGGCGCGGGAATACTGGCTCATGCCATTGGTCACGATGCGGCCTTCCTCGCTCGCGGCAGCCACCACGCGCCCGCCCGGACACATGCAGAAGCTGTAGACCGCGCGGCCGTTGCTGCACTGGTGCGCCAGGGCATAGGCTGCGGGGCCCAGGATCGGATGCTTGGCACAGGCGCCATAGCGCGCCTGGTCGATCAGGCTTTGCGGATGCTCGATCCGCACGCCTATGGCAAAGGGCTTGGCCTCGATATGCACGCCGCAGTTGTAGAGGGCCTCGAACGTATCGCGCGCGGAATGGCCCACGGCCATGATCACGTGGCGCGCCGGCAGGAATTGGCTATTGGACAAGTGCAGCCCGGCCAGGCGCCGCTCGCCAGCCGCATCGGTCTCGATCTCGAAATCGTCGACCCGCGTGCCGAAGCGGTATTCGCCGCCCAGCTTCTCGATCGTCTCGCGCATCGACATGACCATGGTGACCAGGCGGAACGTGCCGATATGCGGGTGCGCTTCGGTCAGGATATTGTCGGGCGCGCCGGCCTTGACGAATTCCACCAGCACCTTGCGGCCCAGGTGGCGCGGGTCCTTGATCCGGCTGTAGAGCTTGCCGTCCGAAAACGTGCCTGCACCGCCTTCGCCGAACTGGACGTTGGATTCCGGGCTCAACACCGATTTGCGCCACAGTGCCCAGGTGTCCTTGGTCCGCTCGCGCACGGCCTTGCCGCGTTCCACGATGATCGGCCGCAAGCCCATCTGCGCGAGGATCAGCCCGGCGAGCAAGCCGCAAGGCCCGGCACCGATCACCACGGGCCGCTCGCCCTCACCAGGTTGCCAGCCTTCGGGCGCGCGCACCGGAAAGCGATAGGTGGTGTCGGGCGCGGGGCGCACATGGTTGTCGCCGGCAAGCCGCGCCAGCACATCGGCTTCATCGGCCGGGCTGAGCGTTACATCGACGGCATAGACCAATTGGATGGCATTCTTGCGGCGCGCATCGTTGCCGCGCTTGGCCACGGCAAAGCGCACCACGGCGCTCTCTGCCACGCCGAGCCGGGCGGCGATTGCGGGCAGCATGGCTTCGGGGGCGTGATCGAGGGGAAGCTTGAGTTCGGTAAGGCGCAACATGGCTTGCGCCTCTACCCCTTGCGCCGGCTTAGGGAAAGACGGATGAAGACGAGACGAAATTGAGGAAGCCTGCTCCTGCCGCGCCGTTCCCTGGCGCGGCAGGAGGCATCAATGGTCAGTATGTATAGCCCAGGCGGATCATGAACTGTCGCGGCGCGCCCGGCATCACCCAAACGCGGGAATAGGAGCTGGGGAAATAGTTGACATCGAACAGGTTGGTAACCTCGCCCGATATGCGCAGGTGCTCCGTGGGTGAAATGGCGGCGGAAACGCGCGTCGTCGTGTATCCGGGCAGCATGAAGAAATCGCCATTGGGGAACTTGTAGCCGGTCTCACCCAGCCGCTTGCCCACATAGTTGACGCCCGCGCCCAGGCTTCCCTTCATGTCGCCGACGAAAAAGTCCTTGAACACCAGGGCACTGGCGCTGTGCTTGGCAATGTTGATCAGCGGATCGCCTTTGAGCAGCGCGTAATTGAAATTGGGATCGATCGCGTCCTTGCCGTTCTCGGCATCGATATAGGCATAGTTGATGTCGACGCGGAAGCCGGCCGGAAGCTTGCCCGTGATCGCGAGTTCCACGCCCTTGCTGGTGGCCTCACCCAGCGCCAGCGAAAAGCCGGCGTGGTCGGGGTCGGCGGTCAGCACATTCGTCTTCTTCATGCTGAACAAGGCGAGCGATGTCAGCAACCGATCCCCGAATGCGGCGTATTTCGCGCCTACTTCAAAGGCCTTGGTTTTCTCTGGCGCGAATGGTTGGGAAGCGAAGTCGGTGCCGATATTGGGGCGGAAACCGCGGCCATAGCTGGCGTAGAGCGTCAAGCCCGGCGTTGGCAGAACACTGATGCCGACCTGGGGGCTGAACGCGGTCTTGCGCTGGTAGGTATGCGCTTCATTGATACGATCGAAAACGTGCTGTTCGAAAATGTCGTAACGACCGCCGGCGCGCACTTTCAGCCAGTCGGTAATGTCAATCATGTCCTGAACGTAGAAACCGGTCGATTCATCGGATTCCCGGCTATCGATGAGGGGCGCGAGCGCGGGCATGTCGCCATAGACGGGATTGAAGACGTTGATGGCATGGCCAGCCGCAAGCGAGGTCTGCCGCGCGATCGGCGGCGGACGGAAGCGGTTCTGGATGGTTGGCAGGGTGAAATAGTTCCAGTCCGCGCCGATCTGGAGATGGTGGACAAGGCCCGCCGTATTCACCTTGCCGCTCACTTCGCCGCGGAACGTCAAATCGGTGGTGTGATAGTTGCGGAAAAGCCGGCGGCGTGACAGCGTCTGGCCGTCGACAAAGAGCAGCTGGCGGCCCGCTGCGTTCTCGGCTTCGCTGCTGTAGCCGATGAAAGAGGACGTCCGATAGGCCGCGCCAAGCAGAAGGGTCCAGTTGTTGTCGAAGTTGTGCTGCAACTGGGCCTGGTTGTTATAGGACTTGGTCTTGATGTCGCCATCGCCAGGCTCGCCCAGGAATGTGCGGCGCGAAACTTTCGTCAGATCCCCGTTGATCGCCACGATGCCACGGTCGAATGGCACTTGCTGATGCGTGAATTCGAAATCGTAGGATAGGCTGGTCGCATCGTCGATGTTCCACAGGATCGACGGCGAGACCGTGATCGTCTTGTGGTGCACGAAGTTGCGATAGCTGTCGCCCTCGTCATAGGCGCCGGTAATGCGGAAGGCGAGAGTGTCGCTGAGGGGAATGTTCACATCGCCCTGGCCGCGATAATTCTTGTAGCTGCCGCCGGCGGCCTCGAAATTGGCGCCAGTGGTGAAATAGGGCTTCTTGGTCACGATGTTGACCGCGCCGCCCGGATCGCCACGGCCAAACAGCGCCGATGTTGGCCCCTTGATGACCTCGATCCGTTCGATATTCGACGCATCGCGCGCGCCACCATAGCCGCGCGAGGCATTGAAGCCGTTCAGCAGATAATTGCTCGATTGCTGCTCGTCACCGGAAAAGCCGCGGATGGCATAGCTGTCGAACAGGCCGCCGAAATTGTTCTGGCGCGAAACGCCCGCCACGAAATCGAGCGCGACCTGGAGCTTGGTGATGCCGGCGTCCTTGAGGGTCGCGGAATCGAGCGTCTGCACGACCTGCGGCAGGATCTTGAGAGGCGTGGTGCCGATATAGGCCTGGCGCATGCCCGAGACGGTAATGGTTTCGGCGTCGGGCGTTTCTGCGGCTTCCTCGGCATGGGCTGCGGTGGATAGCGCAATCGCCGTGGCTGTTGCCGCCAATAGCTGCGTGCGGAGCGAAGTGTTGAAGAAGCGCATGATACCCCCGTCTCGTGTGTTGATTGGCTTCGTTGCGAAGGCCTGCGGAGATGCTGCGTCTTTCCGGGGCGGCTCCTTGCCGCTGCGTCGCGCGCTTGCTCGTCCAGTCCTTTCGGCCAAAGGGAGTATGAGCCGGCGCCATGGCATTAGATTGCGATATTGTGGGGGGGAAACGGAATGGACGCCGAAACCCGATCGTCCGGGCGCAGGAAATGCCGTGTTCAGGACTCGGGAAGTTCCGACCGCGCCAGGGCGACGAAAAAGCCGATCCCCGTTTTCATGACACTATCATTAAAATCGTAGCGCGGATGATGGAGCGGCGCATCGTGCGCGGGTGCCTTCTGGCCGAGCCAGACATAGGCGCCGGGCCGCGCCAGAAGCATGAACGAGAAGTCTTCCGAGGTGAAGGCGGGCGCCGGTGCCTCGGCGACATCGTCCGAGACGAGGCGCGCCGCGACCAGTGCGGCACGCGCAGCGGCGGGATCGTTGATGGTCGCGGGATAATAGCGGTCGTAGATGACCTCGATCCGCGTTTCGGTGGATAGCGCCACCCCTTCGCACATGGCCCGCAGCGAACTCTCGATCCTGTCCTGGATGGCGGGGTCGAACGTGCGCACCGTGCCAACGATCTCGCAGATCGCGGGAAGCACATTGTGCGCCTGGCCGCCGGCGATCTTCGTCACCGACAGCACCGCAGCCTCGGTCGCCAAAACGCGCCGGGAGACGATCGTGTTGAGTTGCTGGACCAGATCGGCAGCGGCGAGCAGGGTATCGGGCGTCTGGTGGGGCAAGGCGGCATGGCCGCCCCGGCCGTGGATCAAGATCTGGAACTTGTCGGCCGAGGCCATGATCGGGCCGGGCCGGGTGCGGATGGCACCGGCGGGAAGGTCGGGCCAGTTGTGCAGGGCGAAGACGCGATCGCAGGGAAAGCGATCGAACAGGCCATCGCGAATCATCGCGTCCGCACCGCCTTCGCCTTCCTCGGCCGGCTGGAAAATGAAGTGGACCGTGCCGGCAATGCCGCCATGCGCGGCCAGATGGCGGGCCGCGCCCAGCAGCATCGCGGTGTGTCCATCATGCCCGCAGCCGTGAAACACGCCATCGTGGGTGCTGGCATGGGGCAGGCCGCTTTCTTCCTGGATCGGAAGGGCATCCATGTCGGCACGCAGGCCAATGGAAGGCCCATCGCCACAGCGCAGCGTGCCGACAACGCCGGTGCCGCCGATGCCCGTCGTCACGTCCAGGCCAATGGCTCGCAAAGCCTGGGCGACGAGACCGGCGGTGCGATGCTCGCGATAGGCCAGTTCGGGGTGGGCATGGATGTCGCGGCGAAAGGCGACAAGGTCTGGCACCAGGGTGTCGATGGCGGTCTGGTCGATCATGGTGTTTGCCCTCGGAAAAAGAGATGTCAGCGCATGCGATCCTCGAAGATCGTCTCGATCGGATCGTAGCGCTTCACGATCGGGGACTTGATCACGATGAAGCTGAAGTATTTTTCGATCCCGAATTCGCTTTCCAGGATTGCCTCGATCACTTCTTGGTAATGGGCGACATCGCGGGTGATGAACTTCACCAGATAGTCGTACCCGCCGCTCACCAGATGGCATTCCACGATCTCGGGAACGTTGCGCGCTTTCTGCTCGAACCGCGAGAAGTCGTTCGAGCGGTGATCCTTCAACGTGATCTGCGTGAAGACGGTCAGCGTCGAACCCAGCTTGGCCAGCGCGATGTGGGCGCCATACCCGGTGATGTAGCTGGCCTTTTCCAGCCGCTTGACCCGCGACAGGCAAGGGCTGGGCGACAGGCCGACGGCATCGGCCAGATCGACATTGGTCATGCGCCCGTTACGCTGCAACTGCGCAAGGATCTTGAAATCCAGCCGATCGAGTTTGGGGCCTAAGCTCATTGCGCGTCTATCACAGTCAGCATGTGGGGAGGGTGTATATCATGTCACAATCGAACGCACAGCGGGATCGTCAAGAACATCGGTCAAGGTTGTGCGCAACCGGTTGAGCAATATGTGCATGTCGGTCTCGCTGCAGCTGAGCGCCGGGGCCAGGCCAATCGTGCCATCGGCAAAGGCGCGGAAGATGAGGCCGCGCTTGTAGGCGGCGGTCGACAGCTTGCCCGAGATGTTCAGCGCCGGGTCGAAACGCGATTTGGTGATCTTGTCGCTCACCAGTTCGATTCCGGCCAGCATGCCGGCCGAGCGGATGTCTCCGACGAGCGGATGGTCAGCCAGGGTCGCAAGGCCAGCGGCAAGCTGCGCGCCGCGCGCCTCTCCATTGGCGAGAATGCCGCCCTGGAGATAGAGGCTGAGCACTTCGAGCCCCACCGCCGCGCTGACCGGATGGCCCGAATAAGTATAGCCATGGCCAACCGGCAGGTAATTGTCGGGACCATCGGCGATCCCGGCATAGATGTCCTCGGTCATCAGGACGGCGCCCATCGGCGCATAGCCACCGGTAAGGCCCTTGGCCATGGTCATCAGGTCGGGTGTCACGCCTTCGGTCTCGCAGGCGAAGAGCGGGCCGGTGCGGCCAAAGCCCGTGATCACTTCATCGGCAACGAGGAGAATGCCAAGTTCGGTGCATACGGCGCGCATCGCCTTGAGCCAGCCGCGCGGGGGGACGATGACGCCGGCAGAGCCCTGGACGGGTTCGGCAAAGAAGGCGGCGACATTCTCGGCGCCCAATTCCTCCACTTTCGCGCGGAGTTGCGCGACCGACAGGTCGATAATGGCCTGCGGATCGCTGCCCACCGGGCTGCGGTAGGGATAGGGCGCCGGAATGTGGTGCTGCCAGCGGTGCGGCACGTCGAACTGCCGATGGAATGCAGGCAGGCCGGTCAGCCCGGCGCCGTTGCTGGAAGACCCATGATAGCCCTTGTCGAGCGCGATCATGTGCTTCTTTGTCGGTCGACCGGTGGCGTTGAAGTAATGGACGATAAAGCGGATGGCGGAATCCACCGCGTCCGAGCCGCCCAGCGTGAAGTACACGCGGTCGAGGCCGGGAGGTGAAAGCTCGGCAAGCCGCTCGGCCAAGCGGATGGCCGGCTCGCTGGCGAAGGAGAAATAGCCCGTGGCATAAGGCAGCCGGCGCATCTGTTCCGTCGCGGCGGCAACGACGCTGTCCTGGCCATAACCGATATTGACGCACCACAGCCCGGCAAAGGCATCGAGCAGTTCGTTGCCTTCGAAATCGGTGACGTACATCCCCTTGGCGCTGGTCAGCACCGTGGCGCCGCGCGCCTCGTGCGTGCGATAGGCCGCGACGGGGTGGACCAGGTGGCGGCGATCGATTTCGACCAGATTATTCGGAAACATGATACCTCGCAGCAGTCTATGCCGGGAAACTATCGCTGCGGGCTGTGAAAAGGGACTGATCTTCCCGGCTTTGTCGGGCGGCCATGCCGAAACAGGCAAAGGCGCGGCATTTTCTGCCGCGCCTTTGCCTGTCATGCGATTACTGTCATGCGATGGCGGCGGCGACTGCCTTGCCGCATTCCTGGGTAGAGGCCGAGCCGGCCAAGTCCCGCGTGCGTCCCGCCGTCGTGGACAGTGTTGTTTCGATGGCCGTCATGATCGAGACAGAAGCTTGCGCTTCGCCCAGGTGCTCCAGCATCATGGCCGCAGCCCAGATCTGGCCCACCGGATTGGCCACGCCCTGGCCGGCAATGTCGGGCGCCGATCCATGCACCGGCTCGAACAGCGAGGGGAACAGGCCTTCGGGATTGATATTGCCCGATGGCGCGATGCCGATGGTGCCGGTGCAGGCGGGGCCAAGGTCCGACAGGATGTCTCCGAACAGGTTCGAGGCCACGACGACATCGAACCGGTCGGGGTTCATGACGAATTGCGCGGTCAGGATGTCGATATGGTACTTGTCTGTGCGAATGTCGGGATAGGCCTTGGCCATCTCCTCCACGCGGCCGTCCCACCAGGGCATGGTGATGGCGATGCCGTTGGATTTGGTGGCCGAGGTCAAGTGCTTTCGGGGGCGCTTTTGCGCCAGGTCGAAGGCATAGCGCAGGATGCGGTCGGTGCCGTGCCGCGTCATGATGGTTTCCTGCACCACGATCTCGCGCGGGGTGCCGGGGAAGGATATGCCGCCGATCGCGCTGTATTCGCCTTCGGTGTTCTCGCGCACGATCATCATGTCGATATCGCCCGGACCGCGCCCGGAGAGCGGGCAGGGCACGCCGGGCATCAACCGCGCGGGCCGAAGGCTCACATATTGGTCGTATTCGCGGCGGAACTGGATGATCGAGCCCCACAGGGAGACGTGATCGGGCACGGTTTCCGGCCAGCCGACCGCCCCGAAGAAGATGGCATCGACATCGCCGATCTGCGCCTTCCAGTCCTCGGGCATCATCGTGCCGTGCTTGAGGTAATAATCGCAGCTGGAAAATTCATGCCATTGCTGGTCGATGGCGAAGCCATGGGCCTTCGCGGCTGCTTCCAGCGCGCGGATGCCCTCGGGCATCACTTCGTTGCCGATGCCATCGCCCGGGATCACCGCGATCTTGTAGGTGCGTGGGTCGCTCATGCGCTTATTCCCTTGAGGCCCGCCCAGTGGAAGGCCTTGGTTTCCAGATATTCCTCGATGCCCTCGCGGCCACCCTCGCGACCCAGGCCCGAGAGCTTGACGCCGCCGAACGGCGCCATTTCCATCGCGATCACCCCGGTGTTGAGCCCGACCATCCCGAATTCCAGCGCCTCGCCCACGCGCCAGGCGCGGTTGAGGTCGTTGGTGTAGAAATAGCTGGCCAGGCCGAACGGCGTCGCGTTGGCGAGGGCCAGGGCCTCTTTCTCTTTCTCGAAGCGGAAGACCGGCGCCAGCGGCCCGAACGTTTCCTCGTTGGCGACGAGCATGTCAGGCGTTGCCCCTGTCACCAATGTCGGCGCGCTGAACGTGGCGCCGCCTGGCGCCGGGGCCGATGCCGCGATCCTGCCGCCAAGGGCCAGGGCATTGTCGAGGTGCGCCGTGACCTTGGCGGTGGCGGCCTCGTTGATGAGCGGACCCAGCGTCACGCCATCGGCACGGCCGTCACCCACCTTGAGGGCGCGGATCGCCTCGCCCAAGGCCGCCACGAAGCGGTCATGGATACCGGCCTGGACGAAGATGCGGTTGGCACAGACGCAGGTTTGCCCGGCATTGCGGAACTTGCTGGCCATGACACCGGCAACGGCGGTGTCGAGATCGGCATCGTCGAACACCAGGAACGGCGCGTTGCCACCCAATTCCAGGCTGAGGCGCTTCACCGTGTCGGCGCTCTGGCGCATCAGCAGCGAGCCGACGCGGGTCGATCCGGTGAAGGACAATTTGCGCACGACAGGGCTGGCCGTCAGCGCATCGCCGATCGCCTGGGGAAGCCCGGTGACGATATTGATGACGCCCGCCGGTATCCCGGCGCGTTCTGCCAGCACGGCCAGGGCGAGGGCGGTGAACGGCGTCAGTTCCGAAGGCTTGATCACGACCGTGCAGCCAGCGGCGAGGGCCGGCGCGATCTTGCGCGTGATCATCGCCGCCGGGAAATTCCACGGCGTGATGATGGCACATACGCCCACCGGCTCCTTGATCGCCAGGATACGGCGATCGCGGCTGGGCGCGGGCATGTCGTGGCCCGAGACGCGGCGGCCTTCGGCGGCGAACCATTTGACGAAAGAGGCGGCGTAGCGGATTTCGCCTTCCGCCTCTGCCAGTGGCTTGCCTTGTTCTGCCGTCATGATGCGGGCAAGGTCTGGCGCGGCATCCAGCATCAGGGCGTGCCAGTTTTCCAGCAGGCAGGCCCGCTCGTCGGCAGGGCGCGCTTTCCAGGCGGGCAGCGCAGCGGCAGCGGCGGCGATTGCCTCCTGCGTTTCCGTGGTGCCG
>Ga0070665_100005847_pt1 | contig 12619 bp, 6 predicted proteins | sample KBSS13metaG_FD_65862 | JGI IMG/M metagenome (GOLD analysis project Ga0070665, IMG submission 65862) | Switchgrass rhizosphere microbial communities from Kellogg Biological Station, Michigan, USA - KBS S1-3 metaG | ecosystem: Host-associated > Plants > Roots > Rhizosphere > Soil ... | reverse complement strand
GTTCCGCTGGTCGATCGATCGATTTACCCGGCTGACCAGTATCCGGATGGCCAGTGGGACTACTATCGCTACTACACCACGCACTTCAACTCAGCCGTTGCCGACCTGGATGCGGACAAGGCGGCATCGCTTTCGTCGATCTTCCGACGTGGCGATCCCGCCAGCATCGGTAAGCCTTCGCCGAATGCGATGGTCACCCGCAAGGGGGGACGTTTCGGTGCCGCGCATCACGCCCCGCCAAACCCGCCCGACCCGGCGCTCTGGCCTTCTGAGGACTTTGACGCGCTGGTGCAGGCGTTCAATACTCACGGCTTTCGCCCCCCTTGCGCGTGGTACTTGAACGACGACGCGAACATCGCTTATGCGCGTAAGGCGCCACATGGCGGTCGTATTTCGCAGCCCGTGCTTTTCGTCAACGGCGACCTTGATGCAATTAATACAATCGAGGGAAACCATTATGGCGATCCGATGCGCGCGACTTGCCCAGACCTTACGGTGACGAGTCTGCGGGGAGCGCATTGGCTGCCGCTGGAATGCAAGGCAGAACTCATTCAGGCCATCCGCAATTGGCTTCTGAATAGAAAGCTTTAGCAAGCTGAGAAGTGAAAACGGCCGATACGCTTAATGAGGAAATTTAGATCCACAACGTACACTGCGAGAAGCCGCTAGATCTGTTCGAAGTAGCGACGACGCTCCCAATCGGTCACGGACGCATCGAATGCAGCCTGTTCAGAGCGGAAGAAATGCACGTAGTGTTCTGCGACTTCAATCCCCAAGGTATCTCGAACGAGTGTACTTGAGGCAAAGATCTCAGTAGCTTGCCTTAAGGTTGTCGGTATGGGAGGCATGTCGGTCGCGGCGTAAAGATCTCCTTCGAAGATGGGAGGCGGCTCAGTTTTTCTGGAGATACCGTCCAATCCTGATGCCAGTGCAGCTGCGATCGCCAAGTACGGATTGCAATCAGCTCCGGGAATCCGGCATTCAATTCTGAGACTGGCTCCCGAACCTACAACGCGGAAGCTGGCGGTTCGGTTGTCGTAGCACCAGGCAAGCCGCGTAGGCGCCCATGAACCCGACTGAAAGCGTTTGTAGGAGTTTACCGTTGGAGCGTAGAACACCATGAACTCGGGAACGTGCGCGATCCATCCTCCGAGGAACCAGCGAAACGTATCGCTGCACTGTATCGGCCCCAGTTGATTGGTCCCAGCCATCGCATTCTTGCCATCCTTCCAGAGGCTCAGATGCAGATGACAACTTGAGCCGGCCTGATTAGCATCCGGCTTCGCCATGAACGTGACGCTCACGCCAAGACTATCGGCAACTTCCTTGAAACACTGCTTGAAGACGACGTGGCGATCCGCCATTGCTAGAGCATCGGCATAGCGAACGTTCAGCTCGTGCTGACCTTTTCCCCACTCACCTTTCGAGCATTCGACGGGAACGCCTGATTGCGCTAGATGCCGACGAACTGCGCCGTTCAGCTTCTCTTCTCGTGTGCCCTGGAGGACGTGATAGTCCTCCAGATACCATCCAGCTGCTTCCAAGCCGTCATACTTAAGCGCTGCAGCTTGCTTGTATGAGTTATTGAAAATGTAGTATTCGAGCTCGGTTCCGGCAGCAGCGGAATAACCCGATTGGGCTGCCCGATCGATTTGCTTGCGCAGAATCGAACGCGGCGCGTGCTCCACGAGACCATGGGAGCGGCAGTCGAGCAGGTCGCAGGTTACGAGAGCGGTGCGGTCGAGCCAGGACGCAAGACGAAGAGTGGAGAGATCGGCGCGCATATGAACGTCGCCGTAGCCTCGCTGCCAATTTGCGAACTGATACCCCGCGACAGGGTTCATCTCCATATCGGTCGTCAGCAGGTAGTCGCAGGCATGCGTTCCGGGCTCTTCATTTTCAATGAAGAATTGCGCATCCAATCGCTTGCCAAACTGACGACCGTAGATGTCGGTGAATGTCAGCAAGACTGTGTCCACGCGGCCTTCCTCTGCCGCGGTCCGAAGTTCATCGAGAGTCAGCATTCCATTCGTCTTCATCGAACTCCTCAGCCCGCTGTCTGCGTCCGCAAATTGAAGCTCTTGGGACGTGTCAGGTGATGGAATCCCAATCGGGATAGTGTGCAGCCATGGCCGCTATCCTTGATGCCGACCCAGGCGAGCTCCGGATCCAGGTAGTCACAGCGATTGAGGTACACAGTTCCGGCCAAGACAGCGTTTGCGAGCGCTTCTCCGCGTTGTGCGTCCCTGGTCCAGATGGATGCCGTGAGCCCGTATTGGCTGTCGTTCATCAGTCGAATTCCCTCTTCTTCGGTGTCGACCGCCATGATCCCGATTACCGGGCCGAAGCTTTCTTCAGCCATTAGTTCCATCCCATGGTTAACGTCAACGAGAACTGTCGGCTCGAAAAAGTATCCTCTTCCCGGGAGCCGCTTTCCGCCCGTCAATACCTTTGCTCCGGCATGCACCGCTTGATCTACCTGATGCTTAAGAAAGTCGAGCGCCTTGAGCTGCGCCAGAGGGCCGATTCCGGTTGCTGGATTCTCCGGATCTCCCACGGAGTACTTCTGTACTTCTGCGACAAAAGCATCAACGAACCTTGTGAAGAGCGGGCGAGAAACATAGATGCGCTCCACCGCGCAACAGCTCTGGCCCGTGTTGTAGAAGGCGCCGTCTACCAGGTTATTCACCGCGAAATCAAAGTCTGCATCCTCGCAGACCAGAGCCGGGTCTTTGCCGCCAAGTTCGAGTCCCATGTCGAGTAGCTGTGCCGAAGCCTGGCGATAGACCTCGCGTCCACCCTCAACGGAGCCCGTGAAGGAGATGAAGTCCACTTCGCGATGCTTAATCAAGCGGGCAATCGTTTCATGGCCGACGTGGATGGAAGCGGCGAGATCTCGCGGCAACCTGGTCCGATGGAGCGCCTGAGCAAAGGCGTCGCCGCACAGCGGCGTGAGGCGGGCATGCTTGATCAGAACTGCGTTGCCCGCGAGCAGAGCGGGGATGACGACATTCACCGCTATCAAGAGCGGGTAGTTCCATGCAGGAATATCCAGCACTATGCCAAGCGGCTCGTGGCGAATGAAGCGGCGGAGGCCGGGCCGTGGCTCGAGCATCTCGTCCTGCAGGGCTGAGGCTGCCATGCGAAGCATTGCCTCTGCGCGGTCGAGCATGGTATCCACTTCACGTTGAGCCTGCGTCAGCGGCTTCCCCATTTGCCGTGTGACATCGAGTGCGACGGTTTCTCGCATTTTGCGAAACTCATCTACGAAGCCCCGGCAGATTTCAACCCGCTCAATTACGGGGACACCGCGCCAGCGCTGTTGAGCAGCCCGCATGCGCTCCAGAATTGCGCCGACTTCTGCGTCGGAAGTCATCTCGAGTGTCCGGAATGTTTCTTCCGTTGCGGGATTTACAAGATTGATCGAGGAGGTCGTCATGATTACCAACTCTCCTGATACAGCTTCAGCAGATCTTCCTGCGTGCACGGCCGGACATTCGTCTTGTGGCATGAATCGGAGAAAGCACTTTCCGCAAGCCCTTTGAGGCCTTCCTGGGGCACGCCATGGTTGCGCAGCCCGCGTTTGATTCCAAGCCGGTCGATCATGTCCTCTACCTCTTTGATAGCGGCGACCGCCTGGAGGGTATCCGGCTGGTCGGATTTCCCGTTGCCATACATGCGAGCCAGCCGGGCGTAGTGTGGGGCAGCCACCTCCACGTTGAATCGCATCACGGCTGGAAGACAGAGTGCATTTGCCAATCCGTGATGCAATCCATATTCGGTAGACAGAGGATGTGCCAGGGAATGTGTAGCCCCCAGATCCTTCTGAAATGCGATTGCCCCCATCGACGCCGCGACCAGCATATTGCCGCGCGCTTCGATATCTCCGCCATCGCGCGTCGCCCGCTCCAGGTAGCGAACAACCAGTTCAAGACCGTGTATGGCAATTGCATCGCAGAGGGGATGGAAGACCGGACAAGTCAGTGACTCGAGACAATGCGTGAATGCATCCATGCCGGTAGCTGCAGTCAAAAACGCCGGAAGGCTTACGGTCAACTCGGGATCGAGAATTGCTCTTTTTGGCATCAGCCACGGACTGAAGATGATGATCTTCCGCTTCAACTTGTGAGAGGTGATCACCGAAGATCTTCCCACCTCACTGCCGGTTCCGGCAGTGGTCGGGATGGCAATGATCGGGTCGTAGGGGCCGGTCAGGCGATCCATACCGCCAGCCTGAGCTTCGAAATCAGCGAGCGATCCCTCGTGACGCGCCATGATGACGGTCGCCTTCGCGACGTCGATGGCACTTCCCCCACCAACACCAATAACGCCATCACAGCCGGCGGTGCGGTAGGTTTTGGAGGCCTGCACCACATCTTCCTCTACCGGGTTTGGGTGCACTCCATCGAATACTTCGTACTGAACTCCGCGGGCCTTGAGTGCCGACTCAACCGACTTGAAGGGAGGAGCAGATCGAAGACCGGGATCGGTCACAACCAATGGCCGTCGAACACCGATTTCTTCGAGGCAGGCGGGAAGCTGACGCACAGCACCGCTGCCGAAAACTATCCGAGTCGGAAATGAAAAACTTTCGATGTTGTCGAACATCTTGGGCTCCTGCGCGAGATCGCTGTACGTGTGATGTCCTCTTGGGTTCGGACCGGTGTCAATCGGCTTCGCTCTCGACGCCCCGTGCGGTGGTGCCGGGAACTCGACGGAGCTCTTCTACCCAGCCCGGAGTTACATACTTGCGGCGTACCTCGAGGATATATACCAGGGTCAGAACTACCAGAACTCCCAGGAGCGTTTTGGCAGCCAGTTGATTCGGGGGCATCATCAGCACGAAGCAAATGAAGAGAGTATAGACGAGCGCGATGCTGTTCAATGCTGGACCCCATTTGCCCAATGTCCATACCGCCAGTTTCGGCCAGTCCGAACCTCGCATGCGCGCCCGCAAGCCAAGCGCTACAGGGATGACATAAGCCAGATACAACGCTACCGTACTAAGCGAAGTGACGATCGGGACCGCGCCCGTCCAGGCCATCGCGGCCAGAGCGATGATGACAGTTGCCCAGATCGCCGCAACTGGAGTTCCGTGTTTAGAGCTGACCTTCTGCATTGTCGCAGCGAAGGGAGTGCCATGGTCGCGCGCGAGCGAGTAGATGGCGCGAGAGGCGGAGGTTACACACGATAGACCGCAGAACCACATGGCTACCGAGGCAAAAGCCGCAAGAGCGTTGCCGAAACGGTACCCGAGGCCGGACTGGAGAATGGCGATCGCCGCAGGAATCGGGTTGCCTTGCGCATCGTGCGCGGCAAGGACCTCTGGAACCGACCGGATGGCCAGCGTGACGGAGAGCAGCAGGATGTATCCCACCACACCTGAAACAGCGACTGCAATCACCATGCCCCAGGGAGCTACGCGGCGCGGGTCGTGCGTTTCTTCCGCCATGTGAGCTGATCCATCGAAACCGGTGTATGTCCAATGCGCCTGCAGCAATCCCAAAAGGAATGCCCAAGTGTACGGATGACCGCTAGAGCTGCTGGCGGTGGCAAGGAATGACACGGGTTGGCGTGGCGCCAACCAGAACAGCACGCCGGCGATGGCAAAGACGCCGAGGATATGAATCACTACGCTGGTGTTGTTCAACAACGCGACGAGACGTACACCGTAGTGGTTGATGAGTCCGTGCACCAGCAGGGTAAAGGCGAACATGAGGAATACGTGCCCGGGAGATGGCGAGATTCCCAGGAACGGCAAGACGAATTGCGCGGCGCTGAAATTGATGCCCGCCAGGGCTGCGATGAGGCCAACAATGTTCAGGGCTGCCACGAACCATCCCGGCGCGCGTCCGCCGAGCGCAGTCGCCCAGTGGTACATAGCGCCTGAGGTTGGATACGCGGAGCACAGTTCTGCCATGCTGACGGCCAGCAACAGCGTGAACACAGTCGCTACCGGCCAGCCCAGAGACATCTCAAGCGGGCCGCCCATATTCAAGCCGTACCCATAGAGGGTTACAGCGCCCGTCAGGATGGAGATGATGGAAAAGGAAATGGCAAAGTTTGAGAACCCTCCCATGCTGCGGAAGAGTTCCTGTGCGTAGCCGAAGTGCTTGAGATCCTGCTCGTCGCTCGACGATGGTGTATTCGACATAGATCGACTGGCGTCCCGCTGACAGAAGTCTCGCTGCTTGCATCAGGAGGGGAGTTCGACGTCCTGATAGTTGCCGTGAGATATGAAACGCGTGCCGCCGAACACAAGCAAGGAGTCTTGCCGATGTTGCGGCGGCACCCGAGAAGACTACTTTAGCTAGAACTCCAGTCGCAAGGAAACCTGACCTGTGCGCGCTCCGCCGAAGTCAGAGCTGGTCCCGTTATACGAACCGATGGTACCCGTAATCAGTCCGAAGCTGGATGAACTAAGGTCCATCTCCGGGTCGCCAAGGTTGGTGTGGTTGAGCACGTTTGTGAAAGTGCCTTCAGCCTTCAGCTTGAATCTTTCCGTGATGCCGAAGGTCTTGCTCACTCCTGATGAAAGGTTGACCAGGCCCGGCCCCTCGACGGAGCCCACCTGAGCATTGCCGAACCGTCCGATTGGATCAGGAACCTGATAGATGATGCCGTTGATTTGCTCGCAATCGTAGCAAATTGTGTTGCCGTCGCTGTCACTGACAGACGCACCCGCGTTGCCGGTCGCGCAGCTATAGCCTGGTTGCCAGTTGGGATCGCCGGGGCAGGAAAACGCACTTGCATTCGTCCAGTGAAAGCGAGTTTTGCCGCCGGCCGGCGAGAGGCTTGCACCTGATACACGGTCGGCATGCTGATCCCGATGGCCCGTATCGAAGCTGATCCCGCCTGCGCCCAGCGCGCCATCGAGACCTGATCCGGTACCGGAAGGATCGCCCTCTCCGCTGGGGAAGTAAGGCGTCTCAAAGGGACCGGTCTGCACGGTGAGGATGCTCGTCAGACGCCATCCGCCGACGGCCAGGTTCGCCCATCGGGACATGGAGCCGCCAAACATCTTGCCGCGACCGATGGGCAAATCATAAAGAGCAGTCGTCTCCCAACGAAGGCGGCGCGTTCCGTAGGCATTTCCGTAGTCGGCGTGCCGATCGAGAATCGACGTCGCGCGGGCACCCCCACCCTCGCCACCAAAGCCTGTGCCAGCTGGCCCTTGATTGTCGGCAAGGGCTTTGGCCCACGTGAAGGTGGAATGAAACTCAAGCCCGTGTTGCAGACGATGCTCGCCTTCGAATTGCAGAGAATGATAGTTCTCGTTTGCGCCTGTCGCCCGTGTATTGATGCGTCCCCAGTTGGGGAACTTGCGCGAAGAGATCGGCGCGACAAATGCTGAAACAGTCGTGGAAAAAGGAAGAGTATTCTCGTCGGGAGCCCAAACCAGTTGGTGAGTGCCCGACCCGATGTAAGAGATTCGACCCGCGAAGCCCTGACCAAAGTCGTGATCAATGGTAAGAGACCATTGTTCGGTATAGGGGTCCTTCCAGTTAGTGCTGTTCGCTGTTCCGAAGTAGTCAGTTCCGTAGCAATTGGTGCAGCCGCTGCCACCTGAGCCCGGACTGATCGAGGGCCACTGATAGCCCGGTGTATGGTTGGCCGTGTTCAGGGAGTTTTGGAACTGCTGCGTGTAAGCCTGGATAGTGCCGGTGAGGGAGTAGAACGTCGACCCCAGCATGTTGATGTTGTACATGCCGAAGCCAGCGCGAACCGCCCACTTATCGTCTGCAAATGGACGCCATGCCACACCGAAACGAGGCATGAAGCGCAGGTGCGGATACTTCTTCAAACCTGAGGGAAATCCGGCTGCGGTGTTCCCCACAACTTCCATGCACGGCGCGCCATTCACCGAGGCACTGTTCGTACTGGTTACGCCATCCGGATCGCAGGCGTTTGCGCTTGCCAGGTAGCCCTGGGCAAGCAGATCCTGCTTGCCGTGAGGATAGATAACGCGTCCGGCCAGCGGCACGCTCGGATCGAAGTTGCCGATGTCTCCAAATTTATCGTAGTAAGCCGGATGCAGTTCGTAGCGAACGCCGTAAGAAATGGTCAGCCTGTTATTCATGTGCCACTCATCCTGACCGAAGAAGTGGTAATGAGACGACACACCGTCGTTGTCCTGGCGAACGACGTCATAGAATGTCTGGTTCGGAAGCCCGAGAAGGAAATCGGCAAAATCAACACCGGTGAACATTCCTTCACTGCCGCTGATATTGAACTGATAGGTTCCGTAGTTGTCTGCACCGTTGAAGCCAAGCGGTGTGATCGCCTCCAGTGTCTGAATATCGGTGCCAAATTTCAGGGTGTGCCTGCCTTTTACCCACATCAACACGTCGCTGTACTCGTTGGTAAATGATTTCGAGAGGCTTGTAAGCCGGTCTGCGTTGAGGCTCTGGATGTTATAGAAATCCATTTCAGGTACGCCGTTGTAGAACAGGTTCTGCAATCCCTGCCACCCCTGCGCCTGAGTCCAGGCATTGCCGTCAAAGGGGTCGCTTTGACCTGATGTAAACCGAGTGAATCCGAATCCACCCTCATTGATGAGATTGGGACGAATCGTCCAATTGGTGTCGACCTTCATCTGGCGGTTCTGGCTTATCGACAGTGATGAAGGAATGTTGAGAGGCTCGGGATTGGTAATCGGGAAATTCTTCCAGGTGAATTTGCCCCAGACCAAGAACTTCTGGTTGCTGCCGAAATACTGATCACCCCGGACATCGTACTGATTTGAACGTCCGCTGCTATCAACGTTCGACTGCCAGTTTGCAATGCCGTCGTCTGTGTATGCCGTCGGATCGCCGATGTTCGGATCTGGATAGAACTGGGAAAGCGTGGAGACAGCAATCGGGTTAATCGAGCTCTGCGGAATCGATGTTCCATAACTGCCGCCGGTGAATGGATCATTGAGGCCCGTAAAGCTGTTTCCGCCGGATCCATTCGGCTCTACGTATTTCGAGAAGTCGCCGTTCTTCATCAGCGTGCTGGGAACCACCTCAAAGATTGTGCTCTGGGCCGGATGGCGCCAGCCTTCATAGGTGCCAAAAAAGAAGCTCCTGCTGTGTCCGTTATAGAGGTGCGGAATCACAACTGGACCGCCGATACTGGCCCCAAAGGTGTTGCCGTGAATACTGGGTTTTGTTGTCGTCGTCGGATACGTGTACGGAATTGCGTTGAACGCGGAACTCTGGTAGTACCAGAAAGCGGTTCCATGCAAGGCGTTCGTGCCGCCCTTTGTGGTCACAACGATCTGGCCGGGATCGCCGAATTCGGCACTGGCGAGTACTCCATCGGCACGGACCTGAGAGATGGATTCGGTCGACGGAAATGCGTCATTCAGAAAGTTGCCGCCCGTAGCATCCTTGGCAGTGACTCCATCGACGGTCACTTCCACTTGATATGGCAGCGCCCCCTGCAAAGAGATTCCTGACTGGTCCATCTGAACGCCGGGAAGCGTGCCGAAGATTCCGGCCGGACTGGTTCCGCTGAAGCTCGCTCTGGTATTGACCGGCAGATTCTGGGTATCCTCCGTTGTCAAGGTTCCACTGATCGTCGGTGAGTCGGTCTGGATCGTGCTCAAGGCATCGCCATTCACCTCAACTTTTTGCTGCACGTTTCCAAGCCCGAGCTTCGCGTCGATACGGAGCTCCTGCCTGACGGTAAGCGAGACATCAGACGCTGTCCAGCCGGCGAACCCACCAGCCGTGATCGCTACGGAGTACTGCCCTGCTTTCACGTCGAGGAACTGATAGTCGCCGGAGCGATTGGTTTTCGTGGTTCGAACCGCCCCTTCCTGAGTGTTCGTAAGAATCACCGAGGCTCCGGGTATGACCGAGCCACTTGGGTCGCTGACGTTGCCGACAATCGTGCCTTGGGTAGCCTGAGCATTGAGGCGGCTTGGCGAACAAAAGATGGCCGCCATCATCACGGCTGTTGCAAAACAAGTTCTCAACGCGGGGCAGAAAGATCCTGGCAAGATACGGGAGATCATCAGAGTTCGCCTCCAGAAGAACAATTCAAAAGCATGGATTGATCAACTTCAGAGCCGGGGATAGCAGGGATGGTACACCCGAACCTGATCGGCTTGAAATAAATTTCCATGAAGATCACCCCTAAGCGAACCCTGCCATGACCTAGATTTTCCCCGGCCCAAACCAAAAGCATCCGGACCTTGCTTTTGTTCATATATGAATATGTTTTGCAGGTTGTCAGTATGCAGATTGTTGAACTATAAGAAACCGGCAGGCAAATCGCGGGCGACTTGCAAAAGCCCGCACGTCGCGGCAATCGGACAGATCAACTTCGGGGAGACCGAGAGTGAAGAACCGACATTCGACTGGCGTGCCGCATCCTCTAAGCAGGCGCCAGTTTCTAGCTACCGGTGCAACTGCGGGCTTGGCGTTAACGGCCTCGGGACAACTGGGAGCAGCCTCACCCCCAGAGGCATTACTCATTTCCAACTTTCATCCTGCGAGCTGCGGATGGCTGACTACGTTCAGTCGCGAGCGCGTCTATTGCGCCAACAGCTACTTTGACCACCTCGACCGCGTGAGAGATGACTTTAAACTCAATGAAGCGCGTCGATTCCTATGGTATCGACAGCGCTCCGCTTTTCTATACCTAAACTAAGTGCTCAAGAAAGCGAGACCATTCCACAGATGCTGGGGCGGAAGGCAGGAAATTAAAGGTGAGCGATCTCGGCGGTTTTGATTTAGTTCGTCCTTTTGAATACTGCAAAGTAGGGCTGATTGGAGAGGGGCTGGTTGAAACCCGGATACGTCCGTTCCGCTCCGCCAGCATCTGACAGCTCGAAGTAGTATTCGAGCGCAAATTCACTTCGGGTGTATTCGGATGGAATGGCTGCAATAAATATGTCGTTCTCGCCCTTCGAGTCGACGACATTCCATCGTTCCGCTTGATTTACGTGACGATATCGGAGCCGCACAGAACTCACCGGTTTGGTACCGTCTCCGGCCGAAGAGCCAGAAATGAAGAGCTTGAGCTCAAGCGCATCTCCCGGCGTGAAGCTCTCGGGCGGCATATGACGGCACTTGAATTGGGCCACAGATGAAGGTGCGTCACCCGCGATGGTTTTTATTTGCTCCGAAGCCGCCCGGCGCGCACCTGGCCCCTCATTGTTCAGGTGCATTTTCGCCTTCATGGCGGCGATGTCGGTGTCAATGCCAGCCAACCTGTCAAGCCAGTGGCCGCTTCGCTTGGGAATGCTGCCGTAAGAGATGTTCGCGCTATACACCTTCCTGGCGCGCTCCGCCATCGTCGCCCATGCATCTCTCGCCTTCAGATAGTGCGTCAGAGCGGCATCGGCGGCGTTAGTGTCGTTCGAGGCCAGAAAGATGTCGTAGAGAACAGCGCTACGCAGTTTGTGCGCAAAGAAAGTCCCCAGGCCGATCTGAATAAGCACATCTTCCTCAATCCGGCGAAATGTTCCTCCGCTGCGGTACTTTGTCGTTCCTTTTGCTTTATCCAGCCATTGCTTTGAATTCTCTACGCATTGTTCCACCCATTGCGCGACGTCGAGAGGCGAATACTTCGCACTTGGCGTTCGGTGTATCAGGGACTGCGCATACTCGGCGACGGTTGAGAACAGTTGGGGATCGAGCGGACTTACCGTTCCGAATAACTTTGGGAGCGGAGTATCGCCGTAGGGGGAGGGCTCGCTGCCATCAACAATAGGCATGTTCATCGGCAGTTCGTACCAGAGGTCGTGATTGCTGGCCGATGGAAGATGAGCCGAAGTGAGCAGCGGAAGGATTCGGGATGCGTACGCGAGCGAGTTCTCGGTCGCCTCGGTGGCGGCTCCAAAATCCTTACGCATGGCTCGACGCCATATTTCTGGATCGGCGTCCGGATCGTACAGTTTGCGTCCCCATACGCGGTAATAGAGCTCGTACTTCTGCCAATCCTGCCTTGGACTCAGCGACGAGTCAGCGTAGGCGCATCGCCCTCCCGCCTGGCCGGAACCCTCGCGGCCTTTGAAGGTCAACGGCTCCATCAGGTCGAGGCCGGTCGCTCCGCAGAAACTCGCGGTTCGCCCGTATGCCGCTGCCATTTCGGGGTCAACCGAAAGCAGGTGCCGCTGAGTTCCCGGCCAGAGCCGGAACCAGAGTTTGTAACGCGCATCTTGCCGGAGGAAGTCAGCATAGCCGTACCGTGTAAAGCTTCTTGATCCGCTGCTGAAGCGAAAGAGCGATTCATCCGATTTCGACAGGCTTCCGTGGGGAACCTCCAGGGAACGAATGTCTGCCTGCTGGTATCCGAGGCTCTGATGCTCGGCCGAGTATTTGGCGCCCAGCTTGACCGGCATCCCGGTCGCCACCGCAATATCGATCATCTTTTCATCCACGCCTTTGGCGTGCATATCGATCTCGATCGTCCGCCCAGCACCGGTGATTGCGCCGAAGACGGTCTGCCAGAAATCGTATCTTCCTTCGGGAATCCCGCTCTCGCCGTGAACGCGCATGGTGAGTCCCTGTATCTGGGGACACTCCCGCAGAATGACAGCAAGTGCCTCGCTGCAGTAGCGAGCGTGATTGTCGGGGCTTAAGCCTTCGATGCGGTGATAGGAATTCGGACTGTCAGTCCACTG
>Ga0070665_100005845_pt1 | contig 12619 bp, 11 predicted proteins | sample KBSS13metaG_FD_65862 | JGI IMG/M metagenome (GOLD analysis project Ga0070665, IMG submission 65862) | Switchgrass rhizosphere microbial communities from Kellogg Biological Station, Michigan, USA - KBS S1-3 metaG | ecosystem: Host-associated > Plants > Roots > Rhizosphere > Soil ... | reverse complement strand
CGACAGCAGCACCACGGCGAACGTGACCCAGCGATGAACGGCAGGCATAGGCGTCAACCCCTTCATCGCTGGAATGCGACATCGGCTGCGCCGCCGGCTCACCTCGACTGATTCACTTCACGCGGACGCGGCTCTCGAGATACGTGATCGTGCTGTCTATCGCGTTGAACCAGTGGGGAGTGCCCGGCGGCACGACGATGACGTCGCCCTTTGCGACTTTGTGCGTCACCCCGTTCTTGATGGACTTGCTTCGGACCACATCAGGATCTGCCGGCACAGCGGCCGGCGGGTCGAGCACACCACCAGTCACGAGCGATCCCGCGCCATCGACGATGTAGTAGGTCTCGGCGCTGAAGGGATGGACGATCGCGTATTGAGTCTCGCCGCCACTGCTGCGGCGGCGGACCATGATGCCCGGCGCCACGGTGACGGCCGCACCGGCTGCGGCGTCGGTGGCGACGGCAGTCGAGAGTCCCTTGCTGATGTCGGCCGCGCTCATGTAGGCGCCCGGAGGACGAGCGGTCTCCTGTGCCAGCAGCAACAGCCCGAAGGCCGGAAGCGAGGCGAACGCGAGTCGTGCAGCGCGCATGGTCAGGCTCCTTGCGCGTAACACTACCGCGATTCACCCGCGTGTCGTGCGTTTCCGTGCGTTTCGTGGAGCGACCGATCTAGCGGACGCGTCCGAGCCAGCGATCGGCCGTGTAGCGAAGCATGCGGATCTGCCCTGGCCCAAGCTCCAGCTCGGTGTCGAACGCGCTGTCGACCACGACGCCTGCACGCGTGAGGCGATCGAATTCGTCGAGCGAGATGGTCGCGACCACCGACCGCTTGGCGTGGAGACGCGCGACAGTCGACACAGTTTCGCCATCCACTCGCAACACCATCGGCGGCGAATCGTCCTCGACAGGATGTTGCGTCACCACCACGTCCACCACGCCTGGCGACGCGACCGGTTCCTGCACCCGGTGGCGCACGGTGAAATCGATGGTATAGACGGGACCGCCATCGTGATTCTGGAAGGTCAACGTTGCGGTGTCGGTCACCGCACGCGTCGCACCGTCGGTCTGCATCGTGCCGGAGATGCGGTCGCCGACGATGTGCTGCGGCGGTTGCGCCGCGACAGGTCCGGCGACGGCAAGAAGGCCGACACACATCATGGCGAGCTTCATAAGACCCTCCGTCTCAATCGCCACATGGGCGACGCGCTGGTCCATTAGACACCGCGATCGCCAACTTGGTCGGGCCGATCGCCGGGCCGAAGCGGCCCCGGCTGGCGCCGTCAGTCTCGACCGCCGACGCTGTGTCTAGAACGCTCCGGTCACAGCGATGGCGTCAAACACCGCTGACACGGACGAAGCCGCATTGTGGCTGGTTACCGGCAGACCGATGTAAAACTCGCTGCCTGCAAAGGGCACGTGCACGGTCCCTAGCACCGTCCAGGAGAAACCGTTGATCGACCACGACGCGGTGAAGTTGCCCGCGGCGACGCTGTCCAGCGAGAGCCGAACCCACGCGGGCGCCGCGCCTGCGACGTTGGCCGCCTGAATACTCGACGCCCCGGGCGCTGGACGGTACTGCACGGCGACGCCTTTTCCCGGCGTGAGGACCGTCATCACCTGTCGGGATCCGGCGGTGAGATTCTCGCGAATCATCACCCCGGCCTTCGACCACGCATCGGTCGGCGTGATGCTGCGGACGCGCGCCGTGATCGTCAGGCCGCGCTGCCGCTTCGTTGCCACGTAGAAGAACGCGTCAGCAGTGCCCCAGATGTCAGCGCCTCGGCCGTCTACCGACACCACGGAGGCGGACTTCGTAAACGAACCCGACCCGGCGCCGATGACGTGTCCTGTGAACGACGGCACGTCGACCTGCAGACCTGAGAAGGACGCGCTTGCCACTTTGCCGTCAGCATGACTTGTCACCGCGATGCCGACGAACGGTACGGCCGCCAACCCGGCGATGGTCTCGACGCCAATCTTGATCCACGGATCCGTCGTCGTCTTCCGCGAATAGGCCGTAATGACGTCGCCGGTGCGCTGGAGTTGCAGCCACACCGGCGCCGTTGTCACGGGGCCGGCGGTATGCACACTCGGGCCGGCCTGCGCCGGACGCCGCTGAAACGCGATGCCTTTTCCCGGCGTCGCGAACACCGATGCGTGTGCGCTGCCGGCGTCGAGCGTGTCGCGGATCATCAGGCCCGCTTTCGTCCACGCGTTGACGTTCTGGATCGCATCAACACGCGTGGTGATCGTAAAGTCGCCGCCCATCCTGCTCCAGACGTAGTGAAACTCGTCGGCGATGCCCCAGATGTCGCTGCCGCTGCCAGAGACCGTGTACGAGTTGGACGAGCCGTCGTAGGTCTCGCTGCCGGCCGCAGCGACACGGCCGACGTCGGTGCCCGTGGACAGACCGCCGACATGTTGGACAACCCTCGTAAAGACGACGGTGTCGGAGACGGCATGCCCGTGTCCGTCGTTCACCGTGACCGTGAACGGATTGTCACCTTCATGAAAAAGCGAGTCCGAGCAGCCGTTCGGATACCTGAAGAACACCGTTCCGGTCGCGTCCCTCACCTCATACGTGAGTACGTCATCGTCGGGATCGGAGGCGATCGGGCGGAAGACCGTGCCGCCCTCGGAAGTCGCCGTATCGGGCCCTGCATCGACCATCGGCGGCCGGTTCGCCACCGCTGGAACGTTGACAAGAATCGCTCCGTACGAAGCGATCAGATCGGTGGCGTGGTCGCCGTTCAGGTCCGAAGTGTTCAACGACGAAAGCGTGTTGCGATAGCGATCGACTTGCGGATTCGTGGCGTCCATCAGGCTCTGGTCGCCGACCGAAAAATTCCAGGCCGGCGCGAACGTGCCGTCCGGCCGGCCCGTGAGAATCGTGACGCTATCCCACGTCTTGAGCGTCCCCGAGCAGTCATCGGTGCCGATGCTCGATCGATTCCCCGTGGCTACGTCGATCATCCCGTCGCGATTGAAGTCGCCGGCCACGATCTGGAACGCACCGGTTGCGGTCGGATAGACCACGGGAGACCCGAACGTGCCGTCGCCGTTTCCGCGTAGCACCAGCATCGACCCGACGCCCCTGGAAGAGTCGGTGTCGAACCTGCCTGCCGCAGCAAGCAGATCGAGCCGGCCGTCGCGATCGACGTCCGCCACAGTGACGTCGTTGACATCGTGCGGGATGAACATGTCCGAGGCGGTAAACAGAAACGCGCCGCGGTTCATGAAGATCGAGATGGTGTTCGCCTCGCCCTGCGCGGTCACCAGATCCTTGCGGCCGTCGCCGTCGAAGTCTGCGACGATGCCGTCGAGCGGAAGCCCCGTGGTGACCAAGCCGATCGGGGTGCCGAACGTGAAGTCGCCGTGCCCCGGATAGATATCCACACCCATGGGACCGGGAATGACGAGGTCACGGTTGGCGTCGCCGTCGAAATCGGCCGACAACGCAAACATCATCTCGGGGAGCCCTGACGGTATGTGCACCGATGGAGCGATGACGATGGCGGATCCCAGCTTCGCGGTGCCGGTACCGGGCAGCACGACGAACTCGGCGGTTCCGAGCGTCTGCCGGGATGCGATGACGTCCGGACGCTGATCACCGTTGAAGTCTCCGGTATTCAGGACTATGCCCTCGAAGCTCGACTCGACCGGCGGATCGAACGTACCGTCGCCTTTTCCGATCGACACCTGGACTCGGCCGCTGACCGACGCGGTAGACACGAGATCGCTGATCCCGTCGCGATTGAGATCGACCGGCCATACGCGACCGCCAAGCTGATAATCGCGATGCACACGAACGGCCGGCGAGGCCGAACCCTGGGCCGCGAGCCGCTCCACGACTCCGCCAATCGCGGCAGCCGCGGCCATCGCCGACACCGCGCAGCACGCGCCTCGTACCAGCGAACGGAGATTGGTCCGCCGCCCGAGCGTCGGGCGACTGTTTTTGGCGGCTTGCATCACTGACGCTCCCTTCCTCGAGGACATGGGCCGGGCGATGACGTTCGCGTTCAGAATTGTGAGCCGATCTGCACATCGTCGAAGACGGCGGACGCCGACGCTGATCCGTTATGACTGGTCACGGGGAGACCGACATACAGGAACGGCGCCGTAAACGGGACGTGCACCGTTCCAAGAACAGTCCATCGATCTCCATCCGTCGACCACGAAGAGGTGACTGTTCCGTTGGAAACCGACAGACGAATCCAGGCCGGCGCGGTGCCGGCGACATTGGCCGCCTGAAGGCTCGTGCCGCCAGGCTCGGGCCGGTATTGCATGGCCACACCCTTGCCCCGCGTCATCACGGCCATCGCATGGCGCGACCCGGCCGTGAGGTCCTCGCGAATCATGACCCCTGCCTTCGTCCACGCTTCCGCCCCGTCGATGCTGCGCACTCGAGCGGTAATCGCGATGCTGTTCGAGGTCTGAAACGACACGTAGAAGAAAGCGTCGGCGGAGCCCCAGATGTCGGCGCCGCGGCCCGTCACCGTGTAGACGATGCCATCGGTGGTGAACGAGCCGGATCCAGAGCCGATGGCGTGTCCCGTCAGTGGAGGCGGCGCCTGAATCTCCACGCGCGAGAAGACGCCGGTCGCGACCTTTCCGTCGGCATGACTGCTGACTGCGAGGCCGACCAGTGGCGCACGCGAAAGGCCGGTCAGCGTTTCCTGGCCGATTGCGGACCAGGCATCGGCGGTCGCCTTCCGATGGTAGGCGGTGATCACATCACCGCGGCGTTGCAGTTTCAACCACACAGGCGCCGTCGTGTTCGGGCCGGCAGTGTGAACGCTGATGGCGTTCTCGACCGGCCGGCGCTGGAACGCCACGCCTTTGCCCGGGCTCGCAAAGAGTGACGCATGCGCGCTGCCGGGATTGAGATTCTGGCGAATCATGATTCCGGCCTTCGTCCACGCGTTCACGTTCTGCACGGAGTCGACACGGACGGTGATGTCGAAGTTGCCGTCCCATTGCGTCCATACGTAGTGGAACTCGTCGGCCGTGCCCCAGATATCGCTCCCGCTTCCCTTCACGGTGTAGATGCCGGTCGTGCTATCGAACGCGTCGCTGCCTGCCGCTGCCACTGGTCCGATGTCCCGTCCATCGGCGAACTGCCCGATGCCGTCGTTGGTCGTCACGGCGGTGTAGACCACCGTGTCCGACGCCGTGTGGCCGTGTCCGTCGTTCACGGTGACCGTGAAGGTGTTGACGCCGTCATGGAGGTCCGGGCGGCACGCGTTCGGATACGTGCTGACCAGGAATCCGGTCTCATCGCGAATCTCGTAGGTCAGCATGTCCTCGTCGGGATCCGACGCGGCCGGCCGCAGGACGACGGTGTGGTCATTCAGGATCACGGCGTCCGAACCGGCGTTCACTGTCGGCGGCCGGTTCGTCACCGCGGCGATGTTGAAGAGGATCGCTCCGTCCGAAGCAATGAGGTCGGTCGCGTGATCGCCGTTCAAATCGGACGTGTTCAACGACGTGAGCATGTTGCGGTAGCGATCGACCTGAGGGTCGCCAATGTTCATCAGGCTCTGGTCGCCGATGGAGAAGTTCCGGGCCGCCGCGAACGTGCCTCCCGTTCGGCCGATCAGAATGGATACCGTGTCCCAGGTCTTGAATCCGGACGTGCAGTCGTCCACCACAATCGGCGACCGGTTGCCGGTGGCGACGTCCAGCACGCCGTCGCGATTGAAGTCGCCGACCACAATCTGCACGGGACCGACCGCCACCGGATACTCGACTGGCGCAGCGAACGTACCGTTGCCGTTGCCGCGAAACACGACGATGAAGCCCTCCCCGAATCCGGAGTCCGAGTTCGTCCGCCCAGCCGCGACCAGCAGATCGGTACGGCCGTCCTGATTGACGTCAGCGACCGTGACGTCGTTGGCCTGATGCGAAAGCGGCAGATCGGTCGGCGAGAAGACGAACGCTCCGCGATTCACGAACACCGAGACAACGCCTCCCTCTCCGTTGGCGGTGATCAGATCCTTGCGGCCGTCGTTGTCGAGATCCGCGACGATCCCATCGCGCGGCGCGCCGTTAGTGACCAGCTCGGTCGGCGTGCCGAACGTGAAATCGCCGCGCCCGGGATACACCGCCGCACCCGCGGACGCAGGCAGCACAAGGTCGCGTTTGCCATCGCCATCGAAATCGGCTGACACGGCAAATGGCGGGAACTCGATCGCGGCGGACACGATAGTGATCGCCGTGCGCAGCGCTGCGGTGCCAGTGCCCGGCAGCACCACGAATTCCGTTGCCAGCCCTGTATTGCGGGCCGCAATCACATCGATGCGCTGGTCCCCGTTGAAATCTGCCGTCGCCAACACCAGACCCTGGAAGCTGGATTCGACCGGCGCATCGAACGTACCGTCGCCGCGGCCAATCGAAACCTGCACGTGGCCGGTGCTCGAACTGGACACCAGGTCGGTGACGCCGTCGCGGTTGAGGTCGGCGGGCCACACGGCCTGACCGAGTTGATAGTCACGCTGAATACGAACCGCGGGAGGCGTCGCAGATTGCGCGAAGGTTCCGTGACCGGACGGGAGTGTCGCGATCAGAACAGCGACGAACCATTCCTTCCACAAACGTGGCGTCGCACAACTCTCTTTTGAGCCGCCCATGGCATTGTTCTCCGTGCGGCGCGTTCATGCGGGATCCGTGCCGCGCTGCAAGATTGAACAGCACACACATGTGACGATCGGAAGGAACCGCGAAGCCGCTGAGACCGGTGAGAAAAGTGGTGAACGCTCGCGAAGAACGCTGATGAGGTCGACCGGCGACCCCTCGTATACTGATGGCCATCGCACGCCGAAGGAGACCTCGATGTCCGCGACGCTGACGCTTCTCTCGATGCTGATCGCGCAAGTGGCTGGCGCGAGCGGAGCGGCGCCCGCTCAACCGTTCTCCACCGAGCAGGTGGAAATGCCGACGGCCACTGGCACAATTCGCGGTGCCCTCGTCGTGCCTCCCGCCTCGGACAAGGTGCCGATTGTCCTCATCGTCGCGGGATCAGGACCCACTGATCGGAACGGCAATTCGGCGCTCCTGCCCGGCAAGAACAACGCCTACAAGATGCTCGCGGAATCGCTCGCGGCCGCGGGCATCGCGTCGCTGCGCTACGACAAGCGCGGGCTCGGCGCGAGCGCCAAGGCCGCCGGCGCGGGAGAATCGAGCCTCCGCTTCGACACGTATGTCGACGACGCGGCGTCGTGGGTGGCGCAGCTGCGCACCGACAAGCGGTTCTCACGCGTGATCGTGGCGGGTCACAGCGAAGGATCGCTGATCGGCATGCTGGCGGCGCGGAAAGCACAGGCCGACGGCTTCGTCTCGATCGCCGGCGTCGCTCATCGCGCGTCGGAGGTGCTCCGCGATCAGCTGCGCCCGCAGATCGGCGCGCTGCCCGCGCTCTGGGACGGCAACGAGACGATCCTCGCCTCGCTCGAGCGAGGCGTCGTCGTGGACGCGCTGCCGCCGGCCGTTCAGGCGGTTCCGGCGATCGCGCAGCTGTACCGGCCGAGCGTGCAGCCGTACCTGATCTCGTGGTTCAAGTTCGTGCCCTCCTCCGAGATCGCCGCGCTGAGCGTGCCGGTGCTGATCCTGCAGGGCACGACGGACATCCAGGTGAGTGTGGACGAGGCGAAGGGGCTCAAGGCGGCACGGCCGGACGCGGAGCTGATTCTCGTCGACGGCATGAATCACGTGATGAAGCACGCGCCCGCGGATCGCATGCAGAACGTCGCGACCTACAGCAACCCCGATCTCCAAATCGTGCCGGACGTGCCGAACGCGATCGTGGCGTTCGTCCGGCGCGTTGGGCATTCCTGACGACCGATCGTAGGCCGGGACGGGCAGGCCTGCCGCCTCCGCGCTCCGCGCTACGGCGCGCCTCGCCGTAGCGAAGCGAAGGCGGGAAGGCCTGCACTACTTGCGGCGCCTGGCTTCAGCCTTGCGGCGCGGACGCGCCGGCGCCGGCGCGCTCGACGCGGCATCGAACTCCTTCAGCAGCCTGAGCGGCGCCTTCCGCCGCCAGGCTTCCGTAATGAGGTCCACGAGGTCCGCGCGCTTCACCTTCGCGAGGTTCACGAGAATCGACCCGAAACCATCGTAGTGCGGCGTCGTGTAGTACGCGGGATCGCCCGAAGCCAGCAGCGCGGCCTTCTTGTCGTGATCGCACAACACGACGACCCCGCCGTCCGACTCCGTCCGGTAGCGAAGGAATCCCTTGCCCGCCACCTTGACCCCGGGTGTGCCGTACCACATCGAGACCTCGGTTTTCGGCAGCGCCAGCGCGATGGTCGTGACGTCCTTCCAGGTTGGCATGCGCAGACTGTACGGGATCTTGAGGGGGATTCGCATGGCTAGAGCCATGCGCCACACCTGACGCACTGTTCACCAGTGGCGCAGGGCTTCAGCCCTGCGTCATGGCGCTGTCAGAGTGCGAGCGTTGCAGCGGCCCAGGCGGCCGCATCCGTGTCCGATTTGATGATGTGCGACAGATCGACGTAGACCGCGTCGCCGTCCCTGCGAATCGCGAGCCGATCCATGTTGCGGGTCGCACGTCCGGACATGAACGTGCCGTTCGGCTGATATTTCGACTCGTGCTTCGGACACTGGAAGCGCATGTCCTTCGGCAGCCACTTCAGCGCGGTGTTCTCGTGCGGGCAGGAAAGGTTGAACGCATAGAGGTGGGCCTGGTATCGAACGAGGATGACCTGCGCCTTGCGATCGATCGTGACGCCGTCGCTGGCCGGCAGCGGAAATCGCTGCTCCGCGTTGCCGGCCGAGGAGTCGACGACCGACACCGGCAACGGCGCCGCGTCAACGTCGCTCAGGCCGAGCGCGATCGCGGTGAACGACGCACACGCCAGCTGCAGGAAATCGCGTCGGGAAGCGCAGGCATCCGTCATCCCCATCACGTCACCCGATATTGAGCAGGGCGACGCCTGCCAGTGTCGCCGCGAGCCAGGCGAACACGCTCGTGAGGGCCGTCGAGCGCAGCCGTCGCCATGCCAGGGGATCGCCCGCGACAGCGCGGCGTTCGGCGGCGCGCAGCAGCGCCCCGTTCACGATGAGACCCGCGACGATCGCCATCTTGATCCAGAACACGCGCGACGCGATCAGCGCGTCCACGTCGGCGGCAAACATCAGGACGCCGCTGAGCATCACCAGCACGAGCGAACCGATCACCACACGATGCGATGCGCCGAGCGCGGCGACCACTTCGGCGCGGCGCGCATCGGTGACCGACAGCGTCGTCCGGTCGAGCGTCACCGCGGCGCCGCCCCCGACGACAAGAGCGCCGACGTGCGCGAAGGCGACGAGGGTGCGCAGCAGTGCGTGGTTGGCATACATCGATGCCCACGGCGCCGCCAGCTTCGAGAGCTCGGCCATCGGCTACTTGTTGCCGAAGAGCATCAGGAGATAGCTGCCGGTCGCGACGCCGATCGACGTCAACGCGATCGCGCGATGCTGCTGCTTCTGGTCGCCGAACGCGGCCGCGCGATCGTTGGGGCCGGTCGCGAACGTCGCGACGAATCCGGCGTCGGCGCCGAGCATCAGGATGCCGTGGACCAGTTTGAGCTTGCGATGCGCGGGGTCGGCCCGGCTCTCCCACAGGTTCCAGATGCCGGTCACGCTGTTCACGGCGAACAGCCCCGTGATGGCGGTGCCGACGGCGATGTGCGCGCCCTTCGCCGTACTCGACCGCGCATTGGGATCGTTGTAAATCGTCTGGCCGAGCGCGAGCTCGGTCGCGAACAACGGCAGCGTCGCGTAGCTGGCGTACTTATGAATTTTTGCGCGGGTCTCGTACGCGTCGCTGTATTCGATGGCCTTCGGACGCGCGTCCTGTTCGACTCCGTCGGGCTGTGCCGCATCCTGCGCGCGCGCGACGCTCGCGCCACCGCAGACGAGCGTGAACATGAACAGAGCATGAACGGCTTTCACCATCTCGCGATGGTTCAAGCAACAAATGCGCCGCGGAAATTGACGGGAAAACGTTGGATGCCGCGCACGCGTGTATCAGCGGCAGGACACGTGTGTCTCAGCGCGTGAACATGGACTTCGCCAGCATCGCGTGCACGCCCTTCGTCCCGTCCACGAGCTGCGTGACGTGAAGATCGACGGCGACCGAGCACAGAATGTACGCCTCGTCGCGGTTCATCTTCTTTTCGGACACGAGGAAGTCGATCATCTCCTTCACCGCCAGCTTCGCGGCATCGTCGAGATCGGTGTGCAGCCCCATCGCGATGTAGTGCGTCGGCGTTTCCGCCCGCGGCCACTTCAGCGCCACGCCCTTGCGGACCGAAATCTGGACCGTGCCGCGCAGCGAGGTCTCGAGTGCCGTGAGCGTCGCTTCGCCGTCTCCCTGCATCGCGTGGCCGTCGCCGAACGAGATCAACGCGCCCGGGACGGCGACGGGAATGTAGAGCGTGGATCCGGCCACCAGTTCCTTGTTGTCGAGATTGCCGGCGTGAGGTCCTGGAGGGCCGCTCGAAATGCGTCCAACGAGCGGGTTCGGCGCGACGCCAATCGATCCGAAGAAAGGCGCGAGCTTCAGCGTGACGCCTGGAGCGAACGACGCGGTGCCGGCGCGCTCGTCGAACCGCACGAGATGAAACCTCACGTAGGGAAAATCTTCCGGGAGCGTGCCGCTGCCCGGAATGAACCCGCTGACGCCGTACGGGTGCAGGAACTCGAAGCCGATCAACTTCACCTCGAGCACGTCACCCGGCTCGGCGCCGTCGACGAAGATCGGACCGGTCATCGGATGCGCGCCCGGGCCCCGCTCGGTGACCGTCCGCTCGACCAGCTTCAGCGATTCGGGGATCTCGTCTTCTTTCACGCCGGCGGCGCGAAGCCGCGGCAGTCCTCGCGCGATCATCGTCTCGACGCGTACTGTGTCGCCCGAGGCGACGTGCAGGACCGGCTTGACCGACGGGTCGTAGTATCCCCAGTGAACGTTCTGCGGCAGCAGTTTCAGATCGTGGGTCCGGGGTTGCGCCACGATGATGGTCGAGATCGATGCGGCGAGCGCAACGGCCAGCGCGCCTGTGGCGAGTGAACGGTTCATGGCGTGCGGCTCCGCCCCTGCCATTTCGCCAGCAGCGCGTCGCGGTCGAGCAGGCGGCCGCGCAGGTACACGCGCGAGATCTTCCGCGTGTTGTGAATGTCGTCGAGCGGGTTCGCGTCGAGGACGACGAAATCGGCGCTCTTGCCGGCGGCAAGAGTTCCCATATCGGTGATGCCGAGCAGCTCGGCCGGCCGCGACGTTGCCGCGACGATCGCATCGGACGGCGACAACCCCAGCTGCACCCAACGCGCCAGCTCGTGGTGATCGCCGGTGCCGAACGTATGGCCCGGGTGCAGGCCGGTGTCGGTGCCGAGCACGATGCGCGCACCGGATGCGATCATCTTCTGAAAGTTCTCGCGGACGATCACCTCGCGCCTCGCCGCGTTGGGCGACACCGGCCCGCAGTAAGGCGCCAGCGGCTTCGCCTCGGTCGTCGCGCGAATCTCGGCAACCAGCGCGGCAGGCAAGGCTTCTTCGAAGAACGGATCGTGCTCGCACACCTCGGTGCGATCGCCGAGCCCGATCACCGTCGCCCAGTACGGCTTCTTCTCCTTCAAGAGCGCCAGGTACTCGTCGTCCAGCGGCTCGCCCTGGACGAGATGGACGAGGACATCGGCGCCATCCCTCACCACTTCCTTCTGATCGACCAGCGTCGTCGCGTGGGCGTTGACGCTCATCTTGTGCGCGTGCGCCTCGTCGATGATGGCACGCACGATCTCGGGTGACAGCTTCGGGTAGGTCCCCCGCCGATCGTCGACCCAGATCTTCACGCTCGAGATGTGCTTCGCCGCCATCGCCTTGACGGCCGCGCGCGCCTCCCCGGCCGTCGAGACTTCGTTCACGACATGGAGCGCCGTCGTCGCGACCCGCAGCACGGCGTCGGGACCGCCGTTGGGCGGCGCCATGCCCGGCATGAAGAAGAATCGCGAGGCGGGCGGAAACTTCCCCGCCCGCTGATCCTGCTGAAATGCGAGCGCCTGTTCGGTGGGACTGCTTCCGACCGACTGCGTCGCGCCGACACCGTAGAACGCCTCGCGCTGCAGATGGTCGAGCACGTTCTGCGGCGTGTAGTTCGCCGCGCCCCAGCTGCTGTAGCCCTCGTAGCCGATGTGGACGTGCGCATTGATCATCGCGGGCATGACCGTCTTGCCCGTCAGATCCACACGGACGGCGCCGGCCGGAACCGCGACGGCGCCTTTTGCACCAACAGCCGTAATGCGGCCGTCCTGCACGACGATCGCGCCGTTCTCGATCGGCGGCCGCGCATCGCCGGAAATCAGGCGGGCGCCTTCGTACACCGTCACGCCGCCCGGCGCCTGCGCGAACGCCAGCACCGCGGTCAACGCCGCGGCGCCGAACGTCGCGGCCGATCGGGACCAGACTACCTTGGTCATCGCTACGGTTCGAGCGCCTGATACACGAGCGTCGGGAACTTGCGGCCGATGTCCGTGGTCGTGGGGACGACCTGCACCATGAAACAGATGACGAGATTCGCTTCGGGATCGACCCTGTACGTCGTGCTGTAGGCTCCCGACCAGCC
>Ga0070665_100005844_pt1 | contig 12621 bp, 10 predicted proteins | sample KBSS13metaG_FD_65862 | JGI IMG/M metagenome (GOLD analysis project Ga0070665, IMG submission 65862) | Switchgrass rhizosphere microbial communities from Kellogg Biological Station, Michigan, USA - KBS S1-3 metaG | ecosystem: Host-associated > Plants > Roots > Rhizosphere > Soil ... | reverse complement strand
CCAGATGCGGACGCGTCCGCCGGTCTTTGCCCTTGCAATGAGGCCCGGCAGGACCTCGTCGCGCAGGTGTTCGAAATGGTGGTTCTCGCGGAAGAAGCGCGTGAAATTCGTCGTCAGGTGCGACAGCATTTCGCGGCGCGCAGCCGCTCCATCGGGCGATGACACCAGTGCGCAATATTCCCGAAACCCGGCCAGTCCGAGATTGCGGATATGCTTGGACAAGCGCGAATAGACCAGCGACGCCTTGGTGTCGTTGAGATAGATGCCCGCATCCGCGTAGATCATCGCAGCGATCTCCGACAAATCGCGTCTCGTCAGCGGATATTCGCCGCTGGCAAGAACGTCATCGGGAGACTGTCGCTGATCGCTGAGATTAAGTGCTGCCATTGGATATCCGCCTTCAACCCGTCGCCGCGAGTGACATTTCCTGTTTCAGTGGCTGCCCGCGCGAAGCGCTGACGATGGCGTCGACATCCAGAATGAGCGCAACGCGTCCGTCACCCAGAATGGTGGCGGCGGCAATGCCTGGAACATGGGTATAGTTGGCTTCCAAAGACTTGATGACGACCTGGCGCTGGCCCTGGATCGCATCGACCATCAGGGCGCGCTGGCCGCCGCCTTCCGATTCCACCAGAAGCGCCACGCCTTCCACAGGATCGGCCTGGGTCGGACGGAAGTTCAGAACGCGTCCCACGTCGACCAGCGGGCAGAAAGAGTTGCGGATGGAAATCAGCCGCTGGTTGGCGCCGAAGGAGTGAATGTTCTTCGCTTCCGGCTGCAGGGTTTCCACGATTGCCGTCAACGGAACGACAAGCGTCTGGCCGGCCACGGTTACCACCATGCCGTCGAGAACGGCAAGCGTCAGCGGCAGGCTCATGGTGAAGGTCGAGCCAAGACCGGGGCGCGAGGAGATGTTGATGCGGCCGCCGAGCGCCTGAATGGAACGCTTGACCACATCCATGCCGACGCCACGGCCGGAAATGTCGGAAATCTTGTCCGCGGTGGAGAAGCCCGGCGCGAAGATCAGATTGTCGATCTCCTCATCCGTGAGGTTCGCATCGGCAGCGATGAGATCGTTGTCGATCGCCTTCTGGCGAACGCGCTCGCGGTTGATGCCCGCGCCGTCGTCCTGAAGCTCGATCAGGATGCGGCCCGACCGGTGCTTGGCCGAAAGCTTGATGGTGCCTTCCGGGTTCTTGCCAGCGGCTTCGCGTTTTTCCGGCGTTTCGATGCCGTGGTCCACCGCATTGCGGATCATGTGCGTCAGGGGTTCGGCCAGCTTGTCGATGACCGTCTTGTCGACTTCCGTGTTCTCGCCTTCGGTAACGAGGCGGATCTGCTTGCCGATCATGTCGGCAACTTCGCGAACGATACGCGACATGCGCTGGAAGACAGGCTTCACCGGCTGCGCACGGATCGCCATGACGCTGTCCTGGATTTCGCGCGTCAATTGCTGGAGTTCGTCGAGACCCATGTTGACGGCAGACGTGCCGCTCGCATCGTTTTCGATGACGCTCTGCGACAGCATCGCCTGATTGATGACAAGCTCGCCGACGAGGTTGATCAGGCGGTCAACACGGTCGAGATCGACACGGATGGTCTGGCCGGCACTTGCATTGGCCGCGGCATTGGCATTCGCCTGCGCTGCGGCCGGCGCTGCCGCAGCCTCACGCTTTTCGATGGCGGCGTTGACGCTCTGGGCGATCTGCGTCGTTGCGACGGCAGCCTCGACGACTGCGGCAACGTAAGGCTCTTCGGCCCCGGCGGTCACAACGGCCGGTTCCCCTTCCGCATCGCCGTCGAGAGCCGACAGGTCGAACGGAACCGGGATCATCGGCAGCTCTTCCGCATCCGCGGCAGTTTCCGAAAGAATCGGGATGATTTCGAGATCGCAATCCCATTCGGCGAATTCGAAGACGCTGCGGATTCCCTCTTCACCCTTGTCGGTCGAGATCAAAACCGTCCAGGAGAAATAGGACGCTTCTGGATCGAGCTTGTCGAGCGAGGGCAGTTCCGACAGGTCGCAATTGACGCTCATCTCACCGATGCGCGAGAGATCGCGCAGGAGAAGGGCTGCTTCATTGCCTTTCGAATAAAGCGATGCGTGCGGCTTGAAGGTTATCTGGAAAGACGGCGTCTCCATCAACGGCGTCGTTTCATCGGCAAAGTCCGAGAAGGAGAACGGGATCGGCTCGAAACCGCTATCGTCTGTCGGCTTGGGCGCAACGGGTTCCGGCATCTTTGCGACAACCGGCGCTGCCACCGGCGCGGATGCGTGGACGGTTTCGCCGTTGGCCAGGGCTTCCAGTTCCTTGACGAGGCCACGGGTGCGGCTTTCGTCGACGCTGCCGCCGTCTCTCGCCGCATTGGTCAGGTCCGCCAGCACGTCGGCGGAACGCAGCATGACTTTCAGGACGTCCTGTGTCGGTTCCAGCTTGTTGGAGCGAACGCAGTCGAGGGTCGTTTCAAAAACGTGGGCGAAGGCCACGAGATCATCCAGACCGAAGGCACCCGCCCCGCCCTTGATGGAATGAACGGCACGGAAAACGGCGTTGACGGTTTCCGGATCACGGTCACCGTCATTCAATTTAAGAAGCCCCGATTCCAGTTCCGCGAGTTGTTCCTCGCATTCCTGGAAAAAGATTTCCTTGATTTCGTTCATATCCATCGTGAAATGTCCCGTATCAGGCAGTTACGCGTTCAATGGCATCGATGAGCTTCGCAGGATCGAACGGCTTGACGATCCAGCCGGTCGCACCGGCCTGACGGGCGCGGTTCTTCTTCTCTGCGTCGCTTTCGGTCGTCAGAACGAGGATCGGTATGGCCCGGTACTTCTCGTTGCGACGCACACCCTCGATGAAGCCGAAACCGTCAAGACGGGGCATGTTGATATCGGTCACGATGACGTCGGGGTTGCTCTGCTCCAGCACTTCGAGACCCTCAATGCCGTCTTCGGCCTGAATTGTCTCGAAACCGGCATTGTTGAGCGTGACCAGGAGCATGTTCCTGATCGTTCTGGAATCATCCACAGTAAGAACTTTTTTCTTCACTTCTTGATCTCCTTCAGGAGCAAATGATCGATTTCGACGCCTATCAGTTTCATGGTCTTGTCGAATGCATCGGACACTCTGGCAAAACCGAACGGCTTGCCGTCCTCTTCCCAGGACTTCGCACCGGCCATCAGGACCTGGGCGCAAAGCGCACCGATACGTTCCACCTCGGACGCATCCACCGACAAAGGTGCTCCTCTCAGCGTCATCAGCTTGCCGTGCAGCGCCGATGCCTCGTTGAGATCCAGCACCGGTGACAGTCTCAGCGTCGCCTCAGCTGCTTTTCTGGCTGCCATTACATGACTCCTTGGCGTCTGAATTGTTGGTAATCCTGGCCGTAATCCGTGCGGTTATCCGCACGGGCCACAAATGATGTGTCCTGCCGAGCCGTAGCGGCGACAGCTGCCGCCTGTCCCTGACGGGCAATGCGGAATTCGCGAATGGTGCGGCCGAGTTCCAGAATGACAGTGTGAAGCGTATCGGCCTCCGAGGAGCCATTGCCCATATCGGCAAGGTTCCGGTCTGCCTGTCTTTGCTGTTCACCGATGTCGGCAGCGACTGATTGCAATTCGCCGGCGTGCTCTGCCGCGTGCCGGGAGACCTCGGTGATCATGTCGTTGATGCCGGATACCTGCCGGACAACACCGCCGATTGCGTCCTGCGTGCGGTTGACCATGTGCACGCCGCCTTCGACCTGCTTTTTCGTGGAGCCAACGAGGCTTTTGATCTCTCTTGCAGCGTCTGCGGAACGCTGGGCCAATGCCCGGACCTCCTGCGCGACAACGGCAAAACCGCGTCCGCTGTCACCGGCGCGTGCTGCCTCGATGCCGGCGTTGAGGGCGAGAAGGTTCGTCTGGAAAGCGATCTCGTCAATCGTGCCGATGATCCGTCCGATCTGCTCGGCGGATTGCTCGATATCCGACATGGCGTTTATCGCCTCGCCGATTGCCTTGCCGCTTTCGACCGCCGCCTCACGGGCATGGGAAACCGCCGTCTCCGCCGCCGAAATGCGGGCGCCGTTTTCGGCCACATCCCCGATCATCGTCTGGATCGCACGGGAGGTCTCGGCAAGGGCCGCGGCCTGCTGGCGGGAGCGCTCCGCCATTGAACGGCCAATGTCGGCAAACCGTGCGCTCAGCGCCTCGGCTTCGCCGATGCTGTTTTGCGCCGATGTCAGTGACGCGCCAATCGTCTCGAGTGCCGCATTGAAAGTGGCAGCAACGTCGCGGTAGGCGTCGGGCACGTCGCCGCCGATGCGGGCCTGCAAATCGCCTGCGGCAAATGCCGTCAACGCTTCGCCCAGCAACCTTGCAGCTTCAGAGCGGTCATTGTCACGCTGTTCTGCCAGTTCCCGGCCATGGCGCAGGCGCAATTCATTGAAGCGCAACGATACGGCAATCTCGGTATCGACCATCACCAGACGGACGACGTTCTTGACGGCTTCCGCCAGTTCGCGGCTCTTTTTGCGGTTGCCGGGCAGGATGGAGCGCGGCGCGTGCTCAGTCACCAGACCACCAAGAAGATTTTCCAAAACGACGGCATGGCTGGCGATCTGCCAGCGAGGATCGAGACCCATGCGACCGGCATTGTCGGAAAGCACTTTCACCCGTTCGGCATAAAGCCCATCGAAACGCGCATCGGTCAGCACGCTCCAGTGCGAGGATTGCAAATCGTGCAGGCGGTCGAGCTGGTTTTCGCTTTCGAAAGACGGCGAACAGTCCGGCATAGACTGGAAACGGTTCATCACATCGCGCAGGCCAGCCTTAACGTAAGGCTCCAGCATACTGCGATAATTGCGCAGGAAATCGGATTGCGTCTCGTCGAGGCCGGCAAAGCGCAACCGCCCCGCCAGGCTTGCGCCTGCCGATCTCCGCGCTTGTTCTGATGGCAAGTCCTGCCCCAACCGACGACCCCAATAATATGACGGCCGGTAAAACCCGGCCAAATGGCAAGGTTCAGAACGCCAGCACCCTTAAGGGGGATTTTTGAACGAACATACCCATCGCGGACGATGCGGCATCGACGCTTGCCTGACCTTCTTGAACCAAGAAACGAAATACCGGATCGGGCCCGGTACGGCAGTGCGGCGTCATGCCTGGAAGGGGAGATAACCCCATTCCGCCGTGGAAATACCATCAATCTTTATGGTTAATTCCTTGCTTGAAAGTTAAGAAACATCAGCACCGGCGTCAAACGGTAAAATTTGTAAAAGCTTTTAGCCGTTGTCGCCCCTACTTTGCCGCAAACGGGCAAAAACGAAAAGGAATCGGACGCGACGGGCGGTTTTTCCAGCCTGTGCGCTGGACAAGCGTGTCCGCCTTCCCCTAAAACAAATCAACGGGATATTCGCTCAGCGGTGATGCTTTAGAGAGACCTTTACGATCAAGGAGACGCCAACTTGTTACGGATGGAGAAATGCCGCTGTTCAAGGCGCCATCCGCAAGTGTTGATCGGTCTTGTGGTTGCGAGCCTGCTCGTCATCATCGGCTTTCAGGCGCCATCCGGCATCAAGGCAATCTCAAAGACCAGCCGTCTGGAACGATTGCAGACGGCTGACCTAAGCCACTCCCCCTCGCTTCGCGATAAGGACTGCACCACCGGCGACGATCACGGCTGCAAGGCTCACAACGGTGCTTCGGGGCTTCGCCCCGTCGGTTTTCCCTCGACCATCCTGCGGATCGTGGCTGACGCCAAACCGGCCGTCACGCCTGTTGCCATCGCGCCACAAACTTTCCGAGACTTTGCGAACGTGGTTCCAAGAGCACCTCCGCATATTATCTCTTAGTCATTCCGGCGGTCCTCATCATTCGGTTCCTTGCGAACCTTGAGGGATCGGAGTCGTCGGAAACCCGCCGTAGGCTCCAATTCCAGAGAGAAAACCGCCGCCGCATATGACACTTGCAACCGTTCTACCATTTATTATCGCATTGCCGTTCGTCGGCGCTCTCATAACGGCCTTCATGCCGCGCGAAGGCGCGGCCGCAAGCGCGGCCTACGTAGCTAGCGCCGTAGCCCTCTTCGGCCTGGTCGGCAGCATCCTTCTTTATCCAAATGTCAGTGGCGGTGGCGTGCTGAAATACGATGTGGAATGGCTGCCGCAGCTGGGGCTTAATTTTACCCTGCGGCTGGATGGCTTCGCCTGGATTTTCGCGATCCTCATTACCGGCATCGGCCTGCTCGTGGTTCTCTACGCCCGATATTACATGTCGGCCCAGGACCCTATTCCACGGTTTTTCGCCTTTCTGCTCGCCTTCATGGGCTCGATGCTCGGCATAGTGCTGTCCGGCAACGTCATTTTGCTGTCGATCTTCTGGGAAATGACCAGCATCTTCTCGTTCCTGCTGATCGGCTACTGGCACCAGAACGCCGGCGCGCGCGATGGCGCCCGCATGGCGCTGACTGTGACCGGCATCGGCGGCTTCAGCCTGCTCGCCGGGCTTCTGATCCTCGGCCACATGGCGGGAAGCTACGATCTGGACAAGATCATCGCGGCCGGTCCCGATATCCGCGCCCATTCCCTTTATCTGCCCGCACTTATTCTCATCCTTGGCGGCGCGCTGACGAAAAGCGCACAGTTTCCGTTTCATTTCTGGCTGCCCAATGCCATGGCGGCGCCCACGCCCGTTTCCGCCTATCTGCACTCGGCCACCATGGTGAAGGCCGGGGTTTTCCTGCTGGCGCGGTTCTGGCCGGTGCTGGCAGGCACGCCGGAATGGTTCTGGCTGGTGGGTGCTGCAGGCGTCATCACCCTGCTGCTCGGCGCCTATTTCGCCATGTTCCAGCAGGACCTGAAAGGCTTGCTCGCCTATTCCACCATCAGCCATCTGGGGCTCATCACCACGCTTTTGAGCCTCGGCAGCCCGCTTGCGGCGGTTGCGGCGATCTTCCACATGGTCAACCACGCCACCTTCAAGGCATCGCTGTTCATGGCGGCCGGCATCATCGACCATGAAACCGGCACGCGCGACATGCGGCGACTGAGCGGACTTTACACCTATATGCCGGCAACCGCGACGCTCGCCATGGCGGCGAGCGCTGCAATGGCCGGCGTACCCCTGTTCAACGGCTTCCTCTCCAAGGAAATGTTCTTTGCCGAGGCCGTCGAAACCCACGCAGACTCGCTGCTCGACCGGGCTTTGCCATACGTCGCGACGTTGTCAGGCGCCTTCGCCGTCGCCTACTCGCTACGCTTCATCCACACGGTCTTCTTCGGCCCCAAGCCGGTTGACCTGCCGAACCCCAATCCGCATGAGCCGCCGCGCTGGATGCGTTTCCCGATCGAGTTCCTGGTTTTCGCCTGCCTGATCGTCGGCATCGTTCCGAGCCTGTCGATCGGCCCGTTCCTGCATTCGGCCGTGCTTTCCGTTCTCGGTCCGCAAACGCCCGTCTACAGCCTGTCGATTTGGCACGGTTTCAACCTGCCGCTCATCATGAGTATTGCGGCACTCGGCGGCGGCGTTGCCATCTATGCCCTGCTCGGCGGCTATTTCTCCCGCTGCGACGACGGCCCGCCGATCTTCCGGCATCTTCGGGGACAGCGCATCTTCGAGCGCATTCTCGTCACCGTGTCCTGGAAGTGGGCGCGGTGGCTGGAAAGCACGCTCGGCACCCGGCGCCTGCAGCCGCAGCTGAGGCTTCTGATCCTCGTGGCGATTCTTGCCGGTTTCTCGCCGCTTTTCCTCTCGGAATTTTCATTATCGCTGCCGCGCGTGACGTCCTTCGATCCGATCTTTGCCATTCTGTGGCTGATCGGCATGATCGCCGCGCTGGGTGCCGCCTGGCAGGCGAAATATCATCGTCTCGCCGCACTCATCATGCTCGGCGTTTCCGGCCTTGTCACCTGCCTGACATTCGTCTGGCTTTCTGCACCCGATCTCGCGATCACCCAGTTGCTGGTCGAAATCGTCACCACCGTTCTGATCCTGCTCGGTCTCAGATGGCTGCCGAAACGCTTCGAGAAGGTGGACAGCAGCGATGAATTGCCGGCGCAGCTTCGCCGCGCCCGTGACTTCCTGCTGGCCGCAGCAAGCGGCATTGGCATGTCCGTCATCGCCTATGCGGTCATGACCCTGCCCGTGCCGAACGCCATCGCGACCTATTTCCTCGAGCGCGCTTATTCGGAAGGCGGCGGCACCAATGTCGTCAACGTCATCCTCGTCGATTTCCGCGGCTTCGACACGTTCGGCGAAATCGCGGTGCTGGCGATCGTGGCGCTAACGGTCTTTGCGCTGCTTCGCCGTTTCCGCCCTGCGCATGAAAGCATCGGGGTGCCGGAACAGCAGCAGATGCAAAACGCCTTCGATGCGGAGCGGCCCGACCGCAGCAAGGGCGATACGGTGCGCGACTATCTCTATGTACCGTCCATCGTCATGCAATGGATGTTCCCGGTTATCGTCACCTTTTCGATCTTCCTGTTCATACGCGGCCACGATCTGCCCGGCGGCGGCTTTGCGGCCGGCATCACCATGGCAATCGCGTTCCTGCTGCAATATCTCGCCGGCGGCGCGCGCTGGGCGGAGGATCGCATCCGCATCCTGCCGCTGCGCTGGATGGGCTTCGGCCTTCTGATGGCGGCGGCAACCGGCATGGGGTCCTGGTACTTCGGCTATCCGTTCCTGACCTCTTATTTCCAGTACACGGAGATACCCTATATCGGCAAAATGCCGACAGCATCCGCCTTGCTGTTCGACCTCGGCGTCTTCTCGCTGGTCGTCGGCTCCACCGTTCTTATTCTTATAGCACTGGCACACCAATCGTTGCGTAACTACCGCGTTCGCACGCCTGAAGCCGCAAAAGCGGAGGACGTGTAATGGAACTCATTCTTTCAATCGGCATCGGCATCATGACCGGCTCCGGCGTCTGGCTGATCCTGCGCCCGCGCACTTATCAGGTCATCGTCGGGCTTTCGCTGCTGTCCTATGCCGTCAACCTGTTCATCTTCGGCGTCGGCGGCATCAAGACCAATGCGCCGCCGGTGCTGGTGAACGGCGTCGACAGTTCCACGCTTGCCGACCCGGTGCCGCAGGCGCTGGTGTTGACGGCAATCGTCATCGGCTTTGCGACGACTGCGCTGTTCCTCGTCGTGCTTTTGGCCGCCCGGGGGCTTACCGGCACCGACCATGTGGACGGGAGGGAATCGAAATGATGTCGTTCCCCTTCCACATCGTCATCGCGCCCATTCTGGTGCCGCTGATCACCGCAGCCCTCCTGTTGTTCTTCGACGAGCGCCAGCGCGTGGCGAAGGCCGCCATCAGCCTTGCCTCGACCGTGATATTGCTTGTTGTCGCCATCCTGCTGTTTCGCGAGGTGAACTCGACGGTCAATACCGAGATCGCGGCGGTGGTTTCGAGCGGGGTCTATCTGCTCGGCAACTGGCCAGCGCCCTTCGGCATCGTGCTCGTTGCCGATCGCCTCTCCGGGCTGATGGTGCTTTTGACGGCACTGCTTGCCATTCCCTCGCTGATCTATTCGCTGGCGAAATGGCATAAGGCAGGCGCGCATTTCCATTCGCTGTTCCAGATGATGCTGATGGGCGTCAACGGTGCTTTCCTGACCGGTGACCTCTTCAACCTCTTCGTTTTCTTCGAGGTTATGCTCGCGGCATCCTATGGTTTGCTGTTGCATGGCTCCGGTCAGCAGCGCGTCAAGGCCGGGCTGCATTACATCGCCATCAACCTCGTCGCCGCATTGTTCTTCCTGATCGGCGTCAGCCTCATCTATGGCGTCACCGGCACGCTGAACATGGGTGACCTTGCCCACCGCATCGACGGCCTCAACCCGGACCAGCGCATGCTGCTTGAAACCGGCGCTGCGGTTCTCGGCATCGCGTTCCTGGTCAAGGCTGGCATGTGGCCGCTGAATTTCTGGCTGCCTTCCGCCTATGGCTCGGCTTCAGCACCTGTCGGCGGGCTGTTTGCTATCATGAGCAAGGTCGGCATCTATGTCATTGCCCGCCTGTCCTTCCTGCTTTTCGGGCAGACGGCCGGGGAATCGGCCGGTTTTGGCCATGATGCCCTGCTTGTCGGCGGCATCGCCACCATCATCTTCGGCGCAATCGGCGTACTCGCCTCGCAGGCGCTTGGGCGGCTGGCCGGGTTTTCGGTTCTGGTGTCCTCGGGAACGCTTCTCGCGGCCATGGGCACCGGCAATCCCACGGTTGCAGCCGGCGCGCTCTATTATCTCGTCAGTTCCACACTGACCATCAGCGCTTTCTTCATGCTGATCGAACTGGTGGAACGCGGGCAGGATGCCGGCGCGAACGTTCTTGCCGTAACCATGGAAGCCTATGGCGAGGGCGAAGAGGAGGAAGAGGAAGAAGAAGTCGGCGTAACCATGCCCGGCACCATGGCGGTGCTCGGGGCGTGTTTTGCAGCCTGCGGCATTCTCCTCGCCGGTCTGCCGCCGCTCTCGGGCTTCATCGCCAAATTCTCCATGCTGACCGCCATTCTCAACCCTTCAGGGCTGGGTGCCAATGACAGCGTCTCCACCCTTTCCTGGTGGCTGGTCTTCCTGATTGTCTTTGCAGGTTTCGCCTCGCTGATCTCGATGACCCGCGCGGGCATCCGCACCTTCTGGGCCTCCCTCGAAGGCACAGTACCGCGTGTTCTCGTCATCGAAATAGCGCCCATCATGCTGCTGCTGGGACTGACACTCGCCATGACCGTGCAGGCGGGGCCGGTGATGCGCTACATGCAGGAGACGGCGCGTATTCTCGATCTGCCGGCCAGCTACATTCAGGGCGTCATTTCCGCCCCAAGAGCGGGAACCAATCCGGAGGCGCAGCCATGATAAGCCGTGTCCTGCCCTACCCGCTGCTGACGGTTTCGCTGATCATCTTCTGGATGACGATCAACAGCTTTTCAGCCGGACATCTGCTGCTAGGCACCGGTGTGGCCCTCATCGCCTCCTGGGCTATGGCGTCGCTCCGGCCGGCAAAACCGCGCATCCGCAACTGGCACAAGCTCGTCAAGCTGATCGCGATCGTGCTTTACGACATCGTCCTGTCCAATATTTCCGTCGTGAAGATTATTCTGTTCCAGCGAGAGAGAGATCGCAAATCCGGTTTCCTCGCGGTGCCGCTCGATATTCGCGATCCGATGGGATTGGCCGTTCTGGCGACAATCCTCACCTCGACACCGGGAAGCGCCTGGCTCGAATATAATTCCAGCCAGGGCACGCTTCTGCTTCATGTTCTCGACGATGAGGATGAGGCGGCCTGGATAAGCCTCATCAAGAACCGATATGAAAAACTGTTGATGGAGATATTCGAATGAGTTCGATTATCCTTTTCTGGTCCTTTTCGCTCGCGCAGCTGATGCTCGCCATTGCCATGACGATTTCCGTTTACCGCATCGCCATCGGCCCACGCGCCCAGGACCGGGTGCTCGGCGTCGACACGCTCTATGTCAACGCCATGCTGCTTCTCTTGACCTTCGGCCTGCGCACCGGCAACGACATCTATTTCGAGGCCTCGCTGCTCATCGCGATCCTTGGCTTCGTCTCCACCGTTGCCCTGTCCAAATTCATGATGCGTGGCGAGGTGATTGAATGAACAATGCCGCAGAATTTCCGCTCTGGGCCGCCATTCTGGTGGCGTTCTTCGTCCTTCTGGGCGCCTCGCTGACGCTGATCGGCACCATCGGCTTTGCCAAGCTCAACAGCTTCTACGAGCGCCTGCACGCACCGACGCTCGGCACCAGCTGGGGCACCGGCGGCATCGTCATGGCCTCCATCATCTATTTCTCCGTCTCCGGCGACCGCTTCGCCTTCCACGAGATCTTCATCGGCATCTTCGTGACGGTGACGACACCGGTTTCCCTGATGCTGCTCGGCCGCGCCGCGCTTTATCGGGACCGGGCGGAGCAGAATACGGATAACCGGGAGCATCTGTAGCACCGCGGACTAAGATAAGTTTTGCGTGAATTACCTTCCTGAAGGTCAAGGAAACTCTCCTGCGACGGGTCTTATCCGATGATCCACTTGCGGGCGGCTTTCCGATTGTTGGACAAGTAGGCAGACGTAACGCATCGAGTTACATCGTCCGCGCTAAAAAACTGATGACAACGGAAGCAATCTGATCTCGCCAGCGCGGGGGAGGCAACACGCATCCAATTCAGGAAAAAATGAAATTAAGAAGAATGGTGCCCGGAGGCGGATTTGAACCACCGACACGCGGATTTTCAATCCGCTGCTCTACCAACTGAGCTATCCGGGCACTTCAGGTCCATGAAGAACCTCCGCTTTTGGCGGGCGGGGCTGTTTGGTGCCCCGAAAGTGAGCGGGGTTATAACATCTTGTTCGGACATGGCAAGCGCCATAGCGAAGTTTTTTGACAGTTTTTTCACGGCGCCTGTGGATGGCTGGAATACTTGCGCTGTGAAGGCCTTATCGTGGCTGGAAACGCGCTATCGGCAATCCGCCAGACCTGATCGACATCAGTCAGGTGGCGGGTTCAGGCGCGGCTGATCCGGGCGAGCGGCGGTTGGGCGGCTTGGGGCAATTATGCCCCTTCCCTGCGCCGTGCGGCAAGTCCAAGCGCAAAAGGCACCACAGCCACCAGAGCCGCCATGAC
>Ga0070665_100005843_pt1 | contig 12623 bp, 13 predicted proteins | sample KBSS13metaG_FD_65862 | JGI IMG/M metagenome (GOLD analysis project Ga0070665, IMG submission 65862) | Switchgrass rhizosphere microbial communities from Kellogg Biological Station, Michigan, USA - KBS S1-3 metaG | ecosystem: Host-associated > Plants > Roots > Rhizosphere > Soil ... | reverse complement strand
CAGAGCCCGGCAAGCACACCCAGCTGGCTGGCCGCGATCAGGAACAGCCAGGTCGAGAAAGGCTGCTTCCTAGTCTTGTGACGAAACAACCGCCGCGCCAGCAGGGCGCCCGGAGAACCGCCGATCAAGGCAAGACCGAGCAGATCAGCCTCCGCGATTCGCCGTTCGCCCGCCACCGCCCGTTGCTTGTCCTGCCAGAAGCGCAGCATCGTGAAGAGATTCACGGCCAGCAGCAGGACAAAAGCCGGAATGATCGGAAGCACCACAGACACAGATTAACCAGCGCGACTTACGAGATCGTCAACGAGCGCTTTGGCGGACAGCCTCTAGCCCATGCAGAGCGCGTCGATCGCGCCCTGAAGGATGTAGGCGGCGGCCATCTTGTCGACCAATTCGGCGCGGCGGGCGCGGCTGGTGTCGGCTTCGAGCAGGGTACGGGTCACCGCCTGGGTGGACCAGCGCTCATCCCAGAGCAGGATCGGCAGAGCCAGCGGCTTTTCCAGATTGCGGGCGAAGGCGCGGAGCGACTGGGTGCGCGGGCTGTCCGTGCCATCCAGGTTGAGCGGCAGGCCAAGCACCAGGCCCGCGACCGACTGGGCCTTGATCAGGGCCTGCAGCGCCGCGAGATCCTTCGAGAATTTCGTGCGCCGGATCAGCTCGGCCGCGGTGGCGATCGTCCAGCCCGCATCGCAGAGCGCGGTGCCGATCGTCTTCGTGCCCACATCCAGCCCGAGCAAACGGCCGCCCGTGGGCAATGCCTCGCGGAACTCGCCGGTGGCCGTCGTGATCATGGCGTCGCGACCGCCGGCCCGAAGGCCGTCAGCCGGCGCTCCGCGTCGGCGCGGAGGTTCGCCCAGAACAGGGCATAATCGTAGACGTGATAATTATTCCCCGGCAGCGCGTAATTGCCCATTTCCGGCAGGCCGTCCCGCTCGCCGATCAGCAAGATTCCGCGAGGGCCGCAGCGGGCGGAGACCGTGTTCGGGCGGAGCGTGGCCTCGGTCATTTGCTCGTTGGGGATGAGCGTGCCGAGATTGCGGTCGGCGCCCGAGGTGCCGTTCCGCGTGCCGGTCAGCGGATTGGTGCAGAGCATGTCGGTGCCACGCCGAGGCCCACGCGGGCCACTGGTCTCGTCCCAGACGTCGAGGATCTGGCTGGGGTCGGCCGGCTCGGCATAGCTCATCCAGGAGACGACGCAGCGCGCTTGCTCTGCATTCTCGCAGGCGGGGAGGGGCAAAGCCGGCAAATCGGCGCTCAGCGAGACAGGCCAGCCCACCAGATAGACCGCGGCGATCCGTGAGGCCTCGGGCGCGTTCCGGATCCTTTCCTGCAGCAGGCGCATCAGGTGCATGCTGCCTTGGCTGTGCGCAGCGAGAATGATCGGCTGGCCGGCGGGCGCCTGGCGGATAAACTCCTCATAGGCCGCGACCACGTCGCGATAGGCGAGTTCCAGCGCCTGGCGGGCGTCATCATTGTTGGTCAGGAAGGCGCCGAATGTGGCCTGACGATAGCGCGGCGCCCAGACCTGGCCGAGGCCGTTAAAGGCGCTGGCCTGGCTGCGGACGAAAAGCTCCGCGAGGTTGCGCGACTCGCCATGATCGAGCGGCGCGTTCCAGGCATTGCTCTCGGTGAAGCTGGTCGGGTGAACGAAGAAGATGGCGGCGCGGGGCGCGGCATTGTTCCGTTGCACACCGGTCGGCAGCCACAGCGCCGGATTGCTGGCGATGTCCGGGCGGGCGATCCAGAGCGCGGCCTGGCCGTAATTGGCGCCCTGCGGCAGCGGTACGTCGCGATATTCGGTGCCGGGCACCAAAGCCCAGCGCATCAGCTGCTTCTCGAAGAAGCGATAGGCGAACGCACCCGCGATCACGAGGATGATGCAGAAGAAGACGAAATAGAGGAACTTCGTCGCGCAGCTTCTTGGAGGCTTGGCCATAGCCGCCCCCTCAAGCCGATGCGGCGGCGTCTGGCAAGCCGGGCCGGTCTGCGAAATAGCGGCCGGGGGTCGTACCAAAGGCGGTGCGGAAGGCCGCGGTGAAGGCGCTTGGCGTCGCATAGCCCGAAGCGGCAGCGACCTGCTTGATCGGTACGCCGGCCGCGAGCCGTTCAAGCGCGCCGAGCAAGGCGTGCTGGCGGCGCCAGCGGCCGGGGGTGAGCCCGGTCTCGGCGAGGAACTGGCGCTCCAGGGTACGGGTGCCGAGGCCGACGGCGCGGGCGAGCGCGACGGTGCTTGCTGCCTCGGGTGCATCGGCGGCGATCAAGGCGGCGGTGCGGACGAGGGGCGGGCTGACCGGCTGCGGCAGGTCAAAGGGCGGGGCGCCGGCCCGGCGGAACTCGTCGAGGATCAGGGTGGCGAGCGCGGCCTCGGCGGGGTCGCGCCGGTCGAGCATATTCTCCCGCACGGCGCGCAGGATCAGTTCGCGCAGCAAAAGCGAGACGCCGATTACCGCGCAATCGTCCCCCGTTTCGTCGCTCCAGCCGGGCCGCAAATAGAGTGTGCGCAGGTCGCTCGGCGCGGCGAAACGAATGGAGTGGATCGTCGCAGCGGGCACGAAGATCGCCCAGTGCGGCGGCACGATCCAGGCGCCCCGTTCGGTCCAGACGTGAAGCACCCCGGCCGAGGCGTAAATGAGCTGGTGCCAGTCATGGCTGTGGCGCTCGATCACGCGGCCGGCCTCGACCGAATAGCCGAGCGTGCGGATCACCAGGAAAGGCTCGTCGGCCCGGGTTCGACGCTTTTGCGACATAGGCTGCCGGAATAGCGGGATTGCGGCAAAGGCGCCAGCGGCCTAGTCTCGGCTCATGACAGCCAATCTTGCCGCTTTCGCCATCCATGTCGACGACGTCGAGCGCGCCGTCGGCTTTTACGAGGCCGTGTTCGGCTGGCGCTTCCGGCCCTGGGGGCCGCCCGGCTTCTACCTGATCCAGACCGGACCGGACGAGGCGCCGGGTGTGCAGGGCCTCATGCACAAGCGCATGGAGCCCAGAAGCGGCACGGGCCTGAACGGCTTCGAGCCGACCTTCGCGGTCGAGGATGTCGACACGGTGGCCGCCGCCGTGGAGGCCAATGGCGGCACGGTGACCGTAGCGAAGACGCCGATCCCGACAGTCGGCACGCTGATCCGCTTTCTCGACACCGAGGGCAATGACGTGGGCGCGATGAAGTACGAGATGCCGATGCGCAGCTGAGGCGGGTCCGCCTTGCCGCAGTGCAGCAGGAATGCTAGCCGCGCCTCCATGTCCGTAGACGAAGCAACCGTTCGCCATGTAGCGAAGCTCGCCCGCATCGCCGTGAGCGATGCCGAGGTCCAGAAGCTCGCGCCAGAGCTGTCCAACATTCTCGGCTGGGTGGAGCAGCTTGGCGAGGTGAATGTGGACGGCGTGGCGCCGATGACCGCGGTCATCCCCAACACATTGCGACTGCGCGACGATGTCGTCACCGAGCCAGACCGGCGCGACGATATCCTCGCCAATGCGCCGGTCGCCGAGCATGGCTTCTTCGCCGTCCCGAAGGTGATCGAATAATGAGCGGCATCACCGATCTGGGCGTCGCGGCCATCCGCGACGGCGTGAAGGCCGGGACCTTCTCCGCCCGCGAGGCGGCTGTGGCCTATATCGGCGCCATGGAGGCCGGGCGGCCGCTCAACGCTTTTGTCGTGGAGACGCCGGAGCATGCGCTGGCGGCCGCCGACGCGGCCGATGCGGACCGGGCGGCGGGCAATTTGAAGCCGCTTTCCGGCGTGCCGCTCGGCATCAAGGATCTGTTCTGCACTGCGGGCGTCCAGACCACGGCAGGCTCGCGCATGCTGGAGGGCTACAAGCCAGTCTACGAGAGCACGGTCTCCGCCAATCTGTTCGCGGCGGGCGCGGGTATGCTCGGCAAGCTCAACATGGACGAATTCGCCATGGGCTCGTCCAACGAGACCAGCGCCTTCGGCAACGTCCTCTCGCCTTGGCGGCGCAATGACGGCGGCAACGTCGCTTTGACCCCGGGCGGCAGTTCGGGCGGCTCGGCCTCGGCGGTCGCGGCGCGGATGGCGCCGGGCGTGACGGGGACGGACACGGGCGGATCAATCCGCCAGCCCGCCGCCTTCACCGGCATTACCGGCATCAAGCCGACCTATGGCCGCTGCTCGCGCTGGGGCGTCGTCGCCTTCGCCTCCTCGCTCGACCAGGCGGGGCCAATGGCGCGCGATGTCAAGGATTGCGCCGTCATGCTCGAGGCGATGGCGGGCTTCGATGCGAAGGATTCGACATCGCTGAACCTGCCTGTGCCGACCTGGGAAGCCGCGCTTTCCAGCGACATTCGCGGCAAGCGCGTCGGGATTCCGAAAGAATATCGGATCGACGGCGTCCCCGCCGAGATCGACGCCGTCTGGGAGCAGGGCATTGCCTGGCTGCGCGACGCGGGCGCGGAGATCGTGGAGGTCTCGCTGCCGCACACGAAATACGCGCTGCCGACCTATTACATCATTGCCCCGGCCGAAGCCTCGTCCAATCTCGCCCGTTATGACGGCGTCCGCTACGGCCTGCGTGTGCAGCCGGAGCAGGGCGGGCTGAACGACATGTATGAGGCAACGCGCGCCGCCGGCTTCGGTGCCGAGGTGAAGCGCCGGATCATGATCGGCACCTATGTGCTCTCCGCCGGTTTCTACGACGCCTATTTCAATCAGGCGCAGAAGGTCCGCGCGTTGATCGCCCGTGATTTCGACACGGCGTTCGAGGATGTCGATCTGCTGCTGACCCCGACCGCGCCGAGCGCCGCCTTCGGCATTGGCGAGAAGATGGCCGATCCCATCGCCATGTATCTGAACGATGTGTTCGCGGTCCCGGCCAGCCTCGCCGGCCTCCCTGCCATCTCCGTGCCTGCGGGCCTCGACGGCCAGGGCCTGCCGCTCGGCCTGCAGATCATCGGCCGGGCGCTGGATGAGCAGGGTGTGCTCAACGCCGCTTTGGCCTTCGAGGAACGGGCCGGCTTCAATCATCGCGCGGAGGCCTGGTGGTAATGTCTGACTATCGCATCCAGGGCGCTACGGGCGAATGGGAGGTTGTGATCGGGCTGGAGGTCCACGCTCAGGTCACCAGCAATGCCAAGCTCTTCTCGGGCGCCGCCACCGCCTTCGGCGCGGAGCCGAACACCCAGGTCGCGCTCGTCGACGCGGCCTTCCCGGGCATGCTGCCCGTGCCGAACGAAGAGTGCCTGCGCCAGGCGGTCCGCACCGGCATGGCGCTCAATGCCCAGATCAACGCCTGGTCTCGCTTCGACCGGAAGAATTATTTCTACGCTGATCTGCCGCAGGGCTATCAGATCAGCCAGCTCTACCACCCGATCGTCGGCGAGGGCGAGATCGAGGTCGACCTGGAGGGTGGGGCGACCAAGACGATCGGCGTCGAGCGCATCCATGTCGAGCAGGATGCGGGCAAGCTGATGCACGATCAGCACCCCAATTACTCCTATGTCGACTTGAACCGCACCGGCGTCGCCTTGATGGAGATCGTCTCCCGGCCGGATATGCGTTCGCCTGAGGAAGCAGGGGCTTATGTCCGCAAGCTGAGAGCTATTCTCCGCTATCTGGGCAGTTGCGACGGCAATATGGAGCAGGGCTCCATGCGCGCGGACGTCAATGTCAGCGTGCGCAAGCCCGGTGCCGAATTCGGCACCCGCACCGAGACCAAGAACGTCAATTCGGTCCGTTTCATCATGGCGGTGATCGAGCATGAGGCGCGCCGCCAGGTCGACCTGATCGAGGACGGCGGCACGATCGTGCAGGAGACGCGGCTTTACGATCCGGACCGCAACGAGACGCGCTCGCTCCGCTCCAAGGAGGATGCGCACGATTATCGCTATTTCCCGGATCCGGACCTGCTCCCGGTCGAGCTCAGCGATGCGTTCCTGGAGGAATGCCGTGCGAGCCTGCCCGAGCTGCCGGATGCCAAACGCGCGCGCTACGAGAACGAACTCGGGCTCAGCGCCTATAACGCCTCGGTGCTGACTGCCGAGGTCGAGACGGCGCGCTGGTTCGAGGCCTTGCTCGCCTCGCCCGGCAAGCCCGATGCGCAGCGCGCCTCCAACTGGGTCACGTCGGAATTGTTCGGCGCGCTCAACAAGGTTGGCAAGGGCATCGAGGACAGTCCCGTGACTCCGGCGCAGGGCGGCGAACTGCTTGGCCTGATCGCCGACGGCACGCTCTCCGGCACGCTCGCCAAGCAGGTCTTCGAGATCATGCTGGAGACGGGCGAGGGTCCGGCCGCGATCGTCGAGGCACGCGGCCTGAAGCAGACCTCCGACATCGGCGCGATCGAGGCGGTGATCGCCGGGGTGCTGGCCAACAACCCGAACCAGCTGGAGCAGTATCGCGGTGGCAAGGAGGCTTTGTTCGGCTTCTTCGTCGGCCAGACGATGAAGGCGATGCAGGGCAAGGCCAATCCGGCGGTGGTCAACGAGTTGCTGAAGAAGGCGCTGGGTTAGCCTGTCGGGCTAGCCTCTCGGCTTCGGCCGTCCGCCGCCGCCTTTCCCGCCGCCGCCGCCGCCGGGTCTCTTGCCCCCGTGTGGCGAGCGACCGCCGCCGGGGCCCTCGCGGCGCGGCGGGCGCGGGCGCTGGTCGTGGCGCGGCGTATTACTTTCCCGACGCGGCGGCGATGGCGCCGGCTGCGCGGTGGAGACCGAATAGCCTTCTTTCAGCAGCCGGCTGAAGGCGCTCCGAACGCTCGCGTTGATCGTCGCCTGCAGCTCCGGGGGTAGATCGGCGAAGGTTGTGTTCGCGTGGATGGCGCCGAGGTCGCGCAGCAGGTTGTTGGGCACGCCGCCGGACCGCGCCTTGAGCGCGGCGATGCCGTCGAGCATCGCGGCAACGAGAATTTCCTGCATGAGGTCGATGGCCGATTTGGTCACGGGCGAGAGCCTAGCGCAGCCGGCGCGGGCGGGAAACCGGCTGCGCGCAGAGGCGGCCTGATTTTTCCTGCGGGTCCGCTGCCGCGGCGCCGTCTTACGGGCAGGTCCCGGCTCCCCGATCCCCTTGAGCCGGGGCCTTCGTCCATGTCCGCGCTCGGGGAGGCACGGCGCCACGCCGGGGGCACGATCAGTTCAGGAGTTGAAGTTGAAGATGAAGATCCGTTCTCTCGCCGTCCTGCTTGCGGCTTCGGCGACTGTGGCGGCCCGGCCGGCCTTCGCGCAGGCAGAGGAAGGCCCCAGTTTCACCGGCGTCCGGTTCGAGGCGCGCGCCGGCTGGGACAGTTTCGGCGGCCGCGTCGCCATGACCGATCCCGACGATGAGGACGAGACGATCATCGTCTCCTCCAGCCGCGACAAGCTCGGTTATGGCGCCGAAATCGGCTATGATTATCAGCTCGGCCCTGTCGTGGTCGGCGCCTATGCAGGCATCGACAACAGCAGCACGTCTGACTGCTTCGAGATTGCCGGCGACGACGCCGGCTGCCTGGAAAGTGGCCGCAACCTTTATGCGGGCGCGCGTGCAGGCGTGGTCATCGCGGACACGCTGCTCGTCTACGGCCGGGGCGGCTATTCGCGGGGCCGCTACAGCCTCGCTTACATCCCCGACGGCGGCAACGCGGCCGCGTATTATGTCATCGCCGACAGCGCCGGCGGCACGCACTATGGCGGCGGCGTGGAAATGGCCTTCACGCCCAATTTCTACGGGCGGGTGGAATATGTCCGCACCCGTTATAACCGGCTCGAGACCGTCAGCCCCCTGGATGACGACATCGCCGTCGGTGTCCGCGCCCGGCGCAACCAGGTGACGGCAGGCATCGGCTTGCGCTTCTAGGGGAAGGATCGGGGCGCCGGTCGCATCAGGAGTTGGCTTCGTCGCTGGATGGCGCCCCGGTCGCCCCCTCCCGCCCTTTCGTCGCGGGCAGGGCGCAAAGGGCGGCAGGTGCGGCTAGGGGCTGGATCAACAGGAGATTGACCATGTTGACCAGAGCCCGCCGCCTTCGCGACGCTTTCCCCCACGACCCGGTCTTCCGCGGCTATCACGCGGTCTACCGGGCCGGCCAGTGCAACCACTGCCCCGGCTGCGGCCGCAGCCAGTGGATTGTCGGTCGGCTGCTCGCCGAATGCGCTTATTGCGCGACGGCGCTGCCCCTCGTCGAGGGCGGGATGACCGGCACCGGTCTCTTCAGAAACAGCTGGCGCTCGCCGGAAGCGCTCGCCGCCTGACTGGAAGGGCGCGCCGTCGCTTACCCCCCTGTGCGACGCCGCCCTTCCAGGCTCCATCTCTAGAGTAAGCGTAACTGCGCCCCCTGTGGCGGCCTGAACAGGTCGCGCCGCAGGGGGCGCTTCTCCATGTTCAGCCCATGCTTGCGGATCGCCCGCTCGAAGCGGGTCCTGAGCAAAGCCGCCCATGGACCCTGGCCGCGCATCCGGCTGAACCAGTTGGGGTCGTTGTCCTTGCCGCCGCGGATCGACTGGATGATCGACATCACCTTGCCCGCCCGGTCCGGGAAATGCTCGTCCAGCCAGGCGCGGAACAAAGGCGCGACCTCAAGGGGGAGGCGGACGGGCAAATAGAAGCAGCCGAGGGCGCCGGCTTCCGCGGCCGCCTTAACGAGATGCTCTATTTCATGATCTGTGATTCCCGGCACGACCGGCGCGATCGAGACCCAGGCGGGCACGCCAGCCTCGGTCAGCGCCCTGACCGCGGCGAGGCGCTTTCGCGGCGCCGGCGCGCGCGGCTCCAGCGTGCGGGCGATCTCCGGGGTTAGCGAGGTGATGGAGAGGGCGACGCCGACGAGATGGTCCTTCGCCATTTCGCCAAGCAGATCGAGGTCCATGAGGACGCGGTCCGACTTGGTGGTGATCGTCACGGGATGCTTCGTCTCGGCGAGCACCTCCAGCAAGGAGCGGGTGATGCGCCACTTGCCCTCGATCGGCTGATAGGGATCGGTGTTGGTGCCCATCGCGATCGGGCGGACCTCATAGCCCTTCTTGCCCAGCTCCACGCGGAGCAACTTCGCCGCGTCCGGCTTGGCGAAGAGCTTCGATTCGAAGTCGAGGCCGGGCGAGAGATCGTGAAAGGCGTGGGTCGGCCGGGCGAAGCAATAGATGCAGCCATGTTCGCAGCCGCGATAGGCGTTGATCGAGCGGTCGAAGCCGACATCCGGAGACTGGTTGCGGCTGATGATCGTCTTCGGGTGCTCGACCGTCACCGTCGTGCGGAGGGGCGGCAGGGTGCCGTCCACCTCGTCGCGCGCATCGAGCCAGTCGCCGTCCGCCTCGCGTTGCGGCAGGTTGAAGCGGTCCGGGGTGCGGTTTTCGGGCGCGCCCCGGCCGGGACGGGCGTCGGGCCGGGTCATGCAGCGAGGCTAGGCGCCCACAGTGAACAAAGCAAGAACGATCTGGCTTATTCCGCCGTCATCGCCGTGTCGCGGCGGGGCTGGATGCGGACCGCGGTGGGACCGGTCAGGCCCGGGAAGCGGGGCCAGAGGCCGGCGGCGAGGGCGCGGCGGCTGACGCTGCGGTCGCCGCCATGATCCTCGTAGATCCAGTAATTGCGCAGGATGATCGGCACATAGCCGCGGGTTTCCCAATAAGGGATGGACTCGATGTAGAGCAGGGGATCGCTCTGGTCGAAGCGCGTGTTCCAGGCGGCGATCGGCGCCGGGCCGGCATTGTAGGAGGCGATCACCTTGGGCAGCAGCCCGCCCGTGCCCGAATAATCGCGCAGGAACTCAAGGAAAGCCTGGCCATATTCGAGGTTCGTCGCCGGATCGTACAGGCGCGAGGGGTCGGCGCCCCCGGCGCCCGCATTGACCCGCGACATCCACTGGCTCGTGCCGGGCAGCACCTGCAGCAAGCCACGCGCGCCGGCGGGGCTGGTCACGTCAGGACGGAAGTTGGATTCGGCCAGCGCGTGGGCGTAAGCCAGCGCCTGATCGACCCGCCACCCGCTGACCGGGCGCCAGGATGGCGTGGGGTAGCGCTCGGCCGGGCCGAAACGGGCCCCCTGCGGGCCGTTATGCGACAGGTACATTTGGGTCGCAGTGAGGTTCAGCCGGGCGGCGAGGTGGATCAGGGCCTCATGGTCGCGCGGATTGCCGATCCGGGCCTGGTGGCGGATTACGTCGGAGGCGAGCTGGCTCTCGCCAATCTCCGAAAGGGCGATGGCGACGCGCGCGTTGCGCAGGTCGCGCAGCGCATGCCAGTCCCGCTCGGTGAAGGTGGTCATGTCCGCCGGCGGGCTGCGCATGCCGAGCGCGCTCTGTGCCAGCAGGCCGTAAAAGGTCTCGCCATAGCGGGCGGCGGCGCGCAGACGCCCCTGCACGCGCTGGGGATGACCGCCGGCCGTGTCGGCGCGGCCGGCCCAATAATGGCCCGCGGCGGCAAGCTCGCTATCCGTCGAGCGGGTGGCGACATCGGTGAAGTGGCGGGCGGCGGCGTCATAGTCGGCCATTCGCCAGGCGGCGAGGCCGGCGACCCATTCGGCCTGCAACGCATAGTCGCTGCTGCCGGTGCGGCAGAGCTCGGCGATGCGCCGTGCGTCGCGGTCATTGCCGTTCAGATAATAGACCCAGGCGATACGCTGCTGGAAGGCGATGAGGGCCTCGGGCGTCAGCTGGGCGCTGCGCGTGGCAAGCAGGGCCTCGGCCTCGACCGGCTTGTCGTCGCGGATGAGCGGCGCGATCAGCGGCTCGAGCCGGTCGGCCACCGCATCGCCGCGGATCGGACGGGGGCGGGCGCGGCGCGGCTGGCCGGGCAGGCCGTAGAGGCGCTGGGCGGTGGGGAGGGCCGGCAGGGTCTCGACGCCGCGCGTGCTGGCCAAGCGGGCGAGGGCAGGGGCCTGGGGCAGGTCCGGCGCGCGGCCGAGCAATTCGGTGAGCGGGCCGGCCTCGACCCGGGGCGAGCCCGACAAGGTATAGAGCTGGGCGCGGGCGATGTCGTGCAGCGGGCCCGGCCGCATCTCGGTCAGCCGGCTGGTGGCGCCCGCCCAGTCGCGCGCGCGCAAAGCGGCGAAGACGGCGCGGTAATTGTCGCGCTCGGACGTGGTCAGCTGCGAGGGCGCCGCATAGCCGCGGACGGGGACATTGGCGGCGTCCTCGGCCTCATTGGCGAAAGCGGAGGTGCCGGCCAGGAGCAGGCCGGCCGTGACGAGGGCGGCAACGGACTTCATGGCTTCAATCTCTCCGCGAGCATTTGCAGATCGGCCCAGGCATGGGTCCTGAGCCCGGCCTGGCTGACCAGTTCCTGAGGCCGGAGGGTGACGATCGCGGGCACATCGCCATCGGGCGTCTCCAGTTCATGCCAGGCTCCCCGCGCCTGGGTCATCGGCTTGCCGAGCAAGGCGCGCGAACAGCTGTCGCCGAAGATCAGCACCGCCTTGGGGGCGACGAGGCCGATATGGTGGCGCGTCGCCTCGGCGAGGAAGCGGACGCCGTCCCGGTCGATCCGGCCCGCGGGCGGGCGGATCGGCGAGAACGGCACGAGATAGAGGGTCTCGCGGTCGAGCGCGGCGCCGTCCAGCAGCCGCTCCGACATCCGGCGCAGCATATTGTCGACCAGGGCGCCCTGCTCGCCGCTGAACAGCCGGCCCGCGGCGACATCTTCCGCGCTCGGCACGTCGGTGATCGCCATCAGGCCGGACGTGGCGCTGCCGGTGGGCGGAAGGCGGCGGGCGCCGGGGCCGGCAAATGGAATGGCGTCGGTGGTGGCGAGCCAGGCCTGGAAGGCGGCGAGGTCGGCAGGAAATTCCGCGGCGGGCGGCGGGGGTGCGGGCGCAGCGGTCGCCGGCTCAGCCGCACGCGCGGGGGCAACGGCGGCGGGCTTCGCCGGCGCGAGCCAGTCGCGCGGTTCCTCGCCGACGAGCGTGTCGACGCCGGCTTCTTCCCACCATGACAAGGCGCTTTCGGCCCAGCGCGACATCGATCCCCACCCGATCCGTTCGAACGGACCCCTTTGAGTCCGCCCGGCCCGCTCTGGTCAACCGCGAAATCGGCGTTTATCTGCCAGACGTTGGCGCACTACGACGACGTGAGTGCCTAGGGGAGAGCAAAATGTCCGAACGCGAGTCCATGCCTTATGACGTGGTGATCGTCGGTGCCGGCCCGGCCGGGCTCGCCGCGGCCATCCGTTTGAAGCAGCTCGCAGAAGAGGCGGGGCGCGAGCTCAGCGTTTGCATCCTCGAAAAGGGCTCCGAGGTTGGCGCCCATATCCTGTCCGGCGCCGTGATCGATCCGAAGGCGCTCGACGAGCTGCTGCCCAATTGGAAGGAGCTGGACAGCCCGCTCACCGTCCCCGTCACCAAGAACGAGCATTGGGTGCTGACCGCGCGGAAGAGGTACAATTTCCCGCATGCGCTGATGCCCAGCTTCATGAACAACAAGGGCACCTATACGGCGAGCCTCGGCAATCTCTGCCGCTGGCTGGGCGGACAGGCCGAGGCGCTCGGTGTCGAGATTTTCCCCGGCTTCGCGGCGGCGGAAGTGCTGTTCAACGACGATGGCTCGGTGAAGGGCGTCGCCACGGGCGACATGGGGGTCGCGCGGGACGGCACGCACAAGCCCGATTACCAGCCCGGCATGGAGCTGCACGGCCGCTACACCTTCTTCGCGGAAGGCGCGCGCGGGCACCTGACCAAGGAGCTGAAGCGGATCTTCGAGCTGGACAAGGA
>Ga0070665_100005839_pt1 | contig 12627 bp, 6 predicted proteins | sample KBSS13metaG_FD_65862 | JGI IMG/M metagenome (GOLD analysis project Ga0070665, IMG submission 65862) | Switchgrass rhizosphere microbial communities from Kellogg Biological Station, Michigan, USA - KBS S1-3 metaG | ecosystem: Host-associated > Plants > Roots > Rhizosphere > Soil ... | reverse complement strand
CCGTTGCCGGTGCGGTGCTGCAGCGGAATGCGCCATTGCCAGCCCGGCTCGCGCGCGGTCGAGCGGGTCAGCGGGATGAGCGGTTCGGTCCGCGCGCACGGCACCGCCATCGCCCGGTCGCACGGCAGCCAGTGCGTCCAGTCCTCATACTCGGTGCCGAGGGTCTGGCCGATCAGCAGCCCGCGGAAGCCCGAGCAATCGATAAAGAAATCGGCCGCGATCGTTTGGCCGCCCTCAAGCGTGACCGAGGCGATGTCGCCGTCGTCATGTTGCTGGACGTCGACAATCTTGCCTTCGGTGCGCTTGACGCCGTGCTGCTCCGCGAGGCCGCGCAGATACTTGGCGTAAAGCGATGCGTCGAAATGAAAGGCGTGGGCGATATGGCCGATCGGCGAGTCGGCCATGTCGGCGCGCGGGTGCATGAACTTGTTGGCCAGCCCGGCTGAGGTGTTGATGGAATAATCGGCAAAGTCCCGCGCGCGGCCGCGCTGGTTCGCCTGCAGCCAATAATGGTGGCAGCGCAGCCACTCCCAGTCCTGGCCAATAATCCCGAACCCGTGAACGTAGCTATGGCCCTCGCGTAGCCAGTCGACGAACTGAATCCCAAGCTTGAACGTGCCTTGGGTGCGGCGCATGAACTCGGCTTCGTCGAGTTGCACCAACTCATTGTATTTCTTGATGGCCGGAATGGTTGCTTCGCCGACCCCGACCGTGCCAATCGCCTCGCTCTCGATGACCTCGACGTCGTACAAGCCCTGGAACAGCTTCCCGAACAGCGCGGCCGTCATCCACCCCGCCGTGCCGCCGCCGACAATGAGGATTTTGCGCATGACCTGGAGTGTTAGCGGCTATCAGCCGGACAGGCCACGCTCGGCTTCGAGACCGGCAGCTTGCCGACCGTTTTGGCTTTCGCCAGCGACAGGCCGTAACCGCGCGCGAACTGGACGCCTCCTGCCTTCGGGAGGCAGTCGCCAGCGGGCCAGTCGAATGACAGCCGCCCGGTGAAATCATAGGCCCGGCGGCCATCGCGACCAGCCAGCAGCAGGTCGGTAATCCCCAGCCCCTCGGTGCCTGGCAGCCAGGCTGCGACGAAGGCGTCCGAGCGGTTGATCAGATCATCCGCCGCGACCGGCCGGCCGGAGAAGAGGACAGTGACGACGGGAACGCCCTTCCCGCTGACGCGGTCGAGCGCGCGTAGGTCCTCTGGGTAACGGCTCGTGTGGCGCAGCGACGCGGGAAAACTGATGTCGCCCTTCATTTCGGCATAGGGATTTTCCGCCGCGACCATGACCACCGCGCGATAGTTGCGCGGGTCGATGCCCGCGCCGTCAGCGCTATAGTCGACCGCGCCGTCGCCGAGCGTCTTGCGCATCGCGGCCAGCAATGTGGTCGCGTTGGGATAATCAGCCGTCGTCGTCTGGTCGCCCTGCCACGTCAGCGACCACCCGCCAGTCTGCATCGGCAGGCTGTTCGCACCCTTGCCGACGAGGAGGATTTTCCCGCCGCGCTTGAGCGGCAGGACGGCGCCATTGTTTTTGAGCAGCACGAGCGACTTGCGCACCGCCTCGCGAGCGAGGTCGCGGACCGCGGGCGAATTCAAAGCCTCCATTCCGGGATGCGGCCCGGTTGCCGGCGACGCGGCGAACAGCCCGGAGCGCAGCTTGACCCGGATGATCCGCGAGACGGCATCGTCGATCCGGTTCATCGCAATGCGGCCAGCCTTCACGTCGTCGAGAGTCGCGGCGATGAATGCCTTCCAATCGTCGGGCACCATCGCGAGATCGATGCCTGCGTTGATCGCCTGCGGACAGTGCGATTTGGAGCAGCCCGGCACCTGTTCGATGCCATTCCAGTCACTGACCACCATGCCGTCGAACCCAAGGCGCTTCTTGAGCACGTCCGAGACCAGATAGCCGTTGCCGTGCATCTTACCCCAGCGCTTGCCGCTGGCGGTGTCGGTGAAGCTCGAATAGCTGACCATGACGGTCTGCACGTCGGCTTTCAGCGCACCATAATAGCCTTGGGCATGGGTCCGGATGAGGTTGGCTTCGGTGGTTCGGGTCTCGCCCTGGTCGACGCCGTGGAACGTACCGCCGTCACCGAGGTAATGCTTGGCGCTGGCGAGGACCGAGGTATCCGACCCCAGCTTGCCTTGGAGCCCGCGCACCATCGCTTCGCCGTAGGCACGAACCTGCGCCGGGTCCGAGCTGTAGCTTTCGTAGGTCCGGCCCCAGCGGGGGTTCTGGACCACCGCGAGGGTCGGCGCGAACGCCCAGGTGATGCCGGTTGCGCGCACCTGCGCAGCGGTCGCGCGGCCGATCCGCGTCATCAGCGCGGGATCGTGGGCGGCACCGAGCCCGATGTTCTGCGGGAAGAGCGTGGCGCCGTAGACGTTGTTGTGGCCGTGGACCGCGTCAGTGCCCCAAATCACGGGTACCTTGACCTTCATGTCAGTTGCCATCGACGCGCGATAGAAATCGTCGGACAGCTTCAGCCAGTCCGCGGCCGTCGAATGCATGTTCATGCCGGGCCACGCGCCGCCGCCGTTCAGCACCGAGCCGATATAATATTTGCGGACGTCGTCCGGCGTGACCGACCGGATGTCGGGCTGGGTCATCTGCCCGACCTTCTGCTCAAGCGTCATGCCCGCGACGATGCTGCGGACCTGCGCTTCGAGCTTGGCGTCGGGCGCGCGCGGCGTCGCACGCGGCCAGGTCTGCGCCGTCGCCGTACCGGCGAAGAGCGCTGCCGTAAGACACAGTAAGGCCTTGGGCGAGACGCGCCTCACCCCCTTTGACTCACGCATTTTTGACACGCCCTAGAAGTGGTAACTGGCGCCGAGCAGCCACGATCGGCCATACTTCTCAAACGCTTCGAGCGTCTGCACGTCGTTGACGTTGTAGTACGTCCGATAGGGCGAATCGAGCACGTTGCTGACCTGAAGCACGATGCCAAGGCCATCGAGCCTGGACCCCGGCTGGAACGTGTAACCGATCTGCGCATCCATCTGGCTGTCCGGCCCGATGAACGGGAAGCCCAGGTTCGAGAAGAGCGAGACGACCTCGCCCTTGAACCCGGTCCGATGCCGGTACGAGACACGCGCCTGGAAGCCGTTCTTCTCGTAATAGCCGGTGACATCGTAAACCCATTTCGAGAAGCCGGGCAGGATGCGATCCGGAAGCTGATCGGTTGCTTCCTTCTTGAGCTTATAGTCGGTGTACGACACGCTGCCGGCGGCGCCGAAGCCGTCGAGGAACCGGGTGAACCGGTTGAACTCAATCGCTCCGCTCACCTCGACACCCCGGATCCAGCCACCCTGCCCGTTGGCCGGCGCTGAAAGCGTGCCGATGTTGCTGATGGTGCAGCCGTTACACTGCGCCTGGAGGTTAGCCAGGTCGCCCGGCGGCGGCGTCAGGCCCGTGAAGTCGAGCGGAAGCAGCTGGTTATAGATGTAGTTGTCGAGCCACATGTAGAAGCCGTGGGCCGAGAAGTAGCTGGCCTTGCCGCCATACCATTCATAGCCAACGTCGAGTTCCTTGGCGCGCCACGGCTCGAGCGCCGGATTGCCGCCACCCGCCGACCATGGGTTGACCGTGACTCCCGGCCCGCATGGCGGCAGGCCCTGGCGCGCCTCGCCCGAGCAGGCTCCGCCACTGAAACTCGGCACCAGGTTAGCGCGCATGTCGTCCATGCGCGGACGGGCCATGACCTTGGCCAAGGCGAAGCGAATTCGGTTGTGCCTGTCGAGGTCGTAGTAAAGGTTCAGGCTCGGCAGGAAATCCGTGTAGGTAGCGCCTTCATCAACTTCCAGGAGCTGGATCGGCGTCACTGACGTATTGATGCGCAGCCCGGTTGAATCCTGTTTCTGCCTGACGACTTGGACGCCGACGTTGCCGTGCAGGTCGCCGGAATCGATATTGGCTTTCGCTTTGAACGTCAGGATATCTTCCTTGATATCCCACGCCTTGTCGAAGTGGTTCGAATCCTCGAGCTGGACGACGTCGTAATAGCCGCCGTTGTTCACCAGGTCCGACACCTGGACGCCGAGGATGCTCATGTCCCCGGCGAAGCTCAGCGCCGTGGGCCCTGTCAGATATTGTGGATCGATGAGGCTCTGGAGGCGGCCGTTCTTGAGGAACAGGTCGAGCTCCGTGACCGTCTTTTGCTTGTGCCGATGGGTGTAGTCGAACCCGATCTCGGCGTTGCTGAAGAACCTGCCGATGCCCGTGCCCTCAAAGTCCTGCCGCAGGGTCAAATCGCCGGAGCCCAGCGTTTCCTTGATGTGCGGCGACTTGATGTGCCCTTCGGACCCGTAGCCGTTCCAGGCAGCGCGATCGCCAAGCGAAACCTGGCTCGCATCGGCATAATCGAGGGTGAAATTCGTGTCCCGCAGGAACCCATTGGATGGGATGTCGCGGTCATAGCTGTCGAACACCCGGCCCCTGGGCGTCCGTCCGTCCGACGGATCCGGCGTGGTGCAGCAGCCGTAACCGCCGAAGATTTCGATGTCGGTTTCGTTCCGCTTGTTCGACGAATAGGACAAGTCGGCGATCAAATGGGTGCGTTCGGCGACACGGAAGTCGTTGTTCAGCCCGACCGAGAAGAGGTGATCGACGCGCTTGTTGTCGTCCCAGCGCAGCTGCGGAACGACGTTGGTCACATGGTCGGCGACGTCGAACGTAACACCACCGCGATCTTCCGTCTGGACGTTGGAATAAGTGACCCCATCGACCCAGGCGGAGGAGAACCACTCGGCCCCGCGCGTCGTCGTCTTCTGCTTGAAGCGGGAGTAATAAAGATCGAGCGTTGAATGGATGGCGTCACTCGGCCTCCACTCTACGCTACCGGTGATGCCGTCGCGAACGTCGCGCGAAGTAATGGCGCGGATTTCGTCGCCCGACAGCGTTTGGATGCCATCGCCATAATCGCCGTAGAACCAGTTCTTGGTGTGATCGGTGTGACTCGGCGCGTCGAGGTGCGCGTAGCTCACCATCCAGCCGAGCGTGCCGTCATCGTTCTGGTCGATGTAGCTGATGCTTCCCCGGCCACCCCATTTCGAGAAGTCCTGGTTGCGCCCGCCGTCCTCATCCAGCTGGCCGCGAAGGTTAACGACGATGGCGCGCTTGCCATATTCGATCGGCCGAATTGTCCGAAGGTCGACCGTGCCGGCAAGGCCCATGCCGGTGATCCCGGAGTCAGGAGTCTTGTAGACCACCACCGAACCCATCAGCTCGGACGGATATTGGTCGAACTCGACGGCGCGGTTGAAGCCCGAGCTCGCTTGCTGGCGTCCGTTCAACAGAACCGTGGTGAAGTCAGGCGAAAAGCCGCGGATCGAGACGATCTCCGCACGTCCAGCAACCCGCTGCGCTGCGATGCCGGGGAGCCGGGCGATCGATTCGGCGATGGAAACGTCGGGGAGCTTGCCGATTTCCTCGGCCGATACAGCCTCAACCGTCCCGCGCTCCCGGCGCTTGATATTGATCGAGTCCTGCAAGCTGCGGCGGAAACCCGTCACCACGATCGCATTCGGGTCGGCCGGCGCTTGGGCGTTGGGGTCGCCCGGCCCGCTCGGCGGTGCTGGCGGCGGCGCGGCATCGGCGGGCGGTGGAGTTTGGGTCTGGTCAGTGATTTGGGCGGAAGCCTCGGCCGGCACGCCAAGCGCCAGCAACGACGAGCAACAGCCACCGGCCAGCATCAGGGCACGGCGCGAGCGCAGCGAATGGACCAACGATTTCTCTCCCCGTTCCAACCTGCTTCGCAAGCGCGCCGCAGGCCTCGCTCCCATCTCCTAAATGGAAGCGCTTCCATTGCTGCGACAACCGCCCCTGCCTGTCAAGCGCCCCGGAGTCGATTTGGCGGCGCTGTGGATTCCCGGACAACAAGGTGGTGGGAAACCAGTTCGTAGGGCGGTTCCGCGTTGGCGCCGCTTTTCAATTCCGACAGGCGATGGATGGCGCGCTCGGCGAGAAACTGAATCGGCTGACGCACCGTCGTCAGCGGCGGCCACACGATCTCCGACATTGGCGTGTCGTCGAAACCCGCGACCGAGATCGCCGACGGAATTTCCAGCCCGGCGCGATGCAGGGCGAGCAGCGCTCCGGCGGCCATGTCGTCGTTCGCGCAGGCCAGCGCCGTTACCGGCATCCCTTCGCGTATAAGGCGCTCGGTCGCCTCGACTCCGGACTTGAACGTGAAGTCGCCGTCGGCCGTCCACGGTTGCGGGCCGCCGCCGGCGTCTGCCAACGCATCGAGGAAGCCGTCGAACCGCAACGCAGCGGCGCGGTGCTCCTGCGGCCCTTTGACGAAGCCGACCCGGCGATGGCCGAGCGACAGCAGATATTCGGCGATCGTGCGTCCGCCGGCCCGCTCGTCGATGCCGACGGCGGATACGATCGCCTGCGCCTCGGTCCCGGCAGAGATGGCGACTATCGGCACCTTGCTTTGCGTCGCCGCGGCGAGGAGGCGCATGTCGTCCGACAACGGCGGCGTCAGGATTATCCCCGCCGGCCGCTCCCGATCGAGAATCGAGCCGAGGAGGTCAGACGGATCCTCGCCATGGGGATCGATCGCACGCGTGACGAGGTCAAAGCCGAGGGCGGAGCAGCCGCGCAGCGCACCTAGCTCAAGGCCCGCGTGATAGTAGCTGTTGGGTTCGCGCTCCGGGTCGTGAGCGTGGACCAGCATGATCTCCCGCCCGGCCCCGCTGGCCAGGGCCCGCGCCTGTTGGTTGACCGAATAGCCGAGCGCTTCGACCGCGCGGCGGACGCGTTCCTTCGTCTCCGGCCGCACGTTGGCGCCGTTGTTGAGGACGCGCGACACCGTCACCCGCGCCACGCCCGCCATGTTGGCAACGTCGTCGATGGTCGAATTGCGCTTCATCGCGCGCGCAGCTTGGCAATCGATCGCGAGCTCCGCAACGGCATTGCGAACCCATTGGCGGAGTCGGATCGTACGCGCGTATACGCGGGAAAAGCGCTGATGACCGTTCGTATCTGTATCGCGTTGTCGATCCTGGCCTTCGCCGGTCCGGTCCGCGCAGCGGCGCCCGACCATCCAGCCCTGATCCCGCTGCCGTCGTCGGTCACGTGGCAAACTGGCGGCGTGACCGTCACGCCGGAATGGCGGGTCGAGGCAAAAGGCAAGGCCGCAACCGGGGTCGTGGACTATGCCAGGCGAACCTTCGGTCTGTCCGCCAACGGCAAGTCCGGCCAATTGAAGCTGGCGCTCGTACCCGCGGCGACCCTGCCCGGTCCCGAAGCTTATCATTTGCGCGCGAGTGGCGGCGAAATCCTCATTGAGGCGTCCGATCCTCGCGGCCTGTTTTACGGTGTGCAGACCCTGCGCCAATTGATGGCGGGCGGACGCGCCGTCCCCACCGTCGACATCAAAGATGCGCCGCGCTTTCGCTGGCGCGGGCTGACGATCGACGTCGCGCGGCACTTTTTCGGCAAGGCGGCGATCATCAAGATCGTCGACGAGATGGCCGCCTACAAGCTCAACGTCCTGAAGCTCCATCTGACCGATTACGAAGGCTGGCGGTTCGAGGTCCCCGCCTATCCCCGGCTGACCGAGGTTGGCGCGTTGGTCGACGGCAAGCCGCAATATTTCACGATCGCCGAGTTGCGCGACATCGTCGCCTATGCCGCCGAGCGGCACATCGTCGTCGTGCCGGAGATCGAGATGCCGGGCCATTCCGGTGCGGCAGCGCGCGCCTATCCCGAATTCTTCAACAAGGAGGGAAGCGCGTTCAATCCCGCCAATCCGCAAACCTACGACTTCGTGCGAAGTATTTTGACCGAAGCCGCGCGAATTTTTCCGGCGCCCTACATCCACTTCGGCGGTGACGAGGTCGGCGACGAAGTATGGACCGGCATGGCCGATGTCGACCGGCTGCGGGCCGCGCAAGGGCTGAAGAGCTCCGACGATGTCGAGGCCTATTTCGGGCGGAAGGTCGTCGGCATCATCGAGAGCCTCGGCAAGCGGCCGATGGCCTGGGACGAGCAGGTCGACGCGAAGGCGCCGAAGAGCGTCGTCATCCAATGGTGGCGCCGCGACAAGCCCGAGGTCCGCGACGCGGCCGCGCGCAACGGCTACGACATCGTCTTGTCGCCCGCTGACCAGCTCTATTTCGACTATCCGCAGGGTCCGGGCGAGCCGGGCGCGCCGTGGGAAGGCAACAAGGGCGGCCCGCAGTCCATCGCCAAGATGCTTGCGTGGGAGCCCGTTCCCGACGGCTATACGCCCGAGCAATCGGCCCATGTGCTCGGGGTCGAAGCGGCGCTCTGGACCGAGTTCATCGCGACCGAGCGCTATCTCCAGTTCATGACCTTCCCGCGCCTGCTGGCACTGGCCGAAATCGGTTGGCGAGCCCGCGGCCCGCGCGACGAGGGGGAATTTGCAAAACGGCTTGAGCCGCACGTCGAGGCCTTGCGCGCGAGAGGCATCAACGCCCGCCGCGGCGAGGGCGATGCGTACGAGTTTATCACTAACTGACGCGCGTAATGGGTCTTCAGGGGACGCTCGATGATCAGGACAATCGCAGCCGCCGCATTTCTCTCGGCCTTGCTGTGCACGGCGGCCGGGGCCGCGCCAGCGAACCCATCAACGGACCGGCCGTGGCTGAACCCCGCACTGTCGCCCGATGCCCGCGCCGAGGCAGCACTTGCCGCGATGACGCTCGATGAGAAGCTGCGGCTCATCTTTGGCTATTCGGACCAGGCGTTGACCGAATTGTCCAAGGTACCCGATGACATCGTCGCGCCGGACCTCAAGGCCTATGTTATGTCGCATCTCGTCAAAGGCTCGGCGGGCTTTGTCCCTGGCGTCCCCCGCCTCGGGATCCCCGATCAAACCCAGACGGATGCGTCGCTCGGCGTCCGCAACAGCTTCCTCCCGAGCACGGCCTTGCCATCTTCGCTGGGAACGGCGGCGAGTTTCGACCCCGCAGTGGCTCGCGCCGGTGGCGTGATGATCGGCGGCGAAGCCCGGGCGACGGGGCACAACACCATGCTGTCCGGCGGCGTGAACCTGGCACGCGAACCGCGCAACGGCCGCAACTTCGAATATACCGGCGAAGACCCGCTGCTCGCCGGTGCGATGGCCGGAGCGCTGATTGAGGGCATCCAGTCCAACCACATCATCTCGACGATCAAACATTATGCGGTGAACGATCAGGAGACGCTGCGCACGTCGCTCGATGTAACGATTTCCGCGGCGGCGATGCGCCAGTCTGACCTGCTCGCGTTCGAGTTCGCGATGGAGCGTGGCGAGCCGGGTTCAGTGATGTGTTCCTACAATCTTATCAACGGCCGCTGGGGTTGCGAGAACGACTATCTGCTCAACACCGTCCTAAAGGGCGATTGGGGCTTCAAGGGTTTCGTCATGAGCGACTGGGGCGCGGTCCACTCGACCGTCGGCGCCGCCAACAATGGGCTCGATCAGTTCACCGGTTTCTGCTGCGCCGCCGACAAGCCGTGGTTCGCTCCGCCGGCGATCAAGGCTGCCTTGCAATCGGGCGCAATTCCGCAAAGCCGGATCGACGACATGGTGACGCGGATCCTCTGGGCCCTCTTTGCAAAAGGTCCAGCGGACAATCCGGTGAAGGTCACGCCGATCGACTACGCCGCCAACGCTGCAGTCTCGCAGCGCGCGGCGGAAGAGTCGCTGGTGCTGCTCAAGAACGACGGCGACCTGCTTCCCTTGCGCAGGGTGAAATCGATCGCCGTCATCGGCGGCAACGCCGACCGGGGCGTGCTCGCCGGGGCCGGCTCATCCGATGTCACGCCAGTCGGCGGCGCGGTGATAATCGACAATCACACCTTCCTGCCGTCGCCGCCGCTTGCTGCGCTGAAGCGCGAAATGCCCAAAGCGAGGATCAGCTTCGATGCGGGCACCGACCCCGCCGTAGCCGCGGCGCTTGCCGCGCAGTCCGACGTCGCGATCGTCTTCCTCAACCAGCATTTGAGCGAGGGTTCGGATCATGTGCTTGAACTGACCGGCAATCAGGATGCGCTGGTTGCAGCCGTCGCCAAAGCCAATCCGAGGACCATCGTCGTCGCCGAGACCGGCGGCGCAATCTACATGCCGTGGGTCAACCAGGTGCCGGCGATTCTTGATGCTTTTTACCCCGGGATTCGCGGCGGCAGCGCGATCGCGCGGACCCTGACCGGCAAGGTCAACCCATCGGGCCACCTGCCGATCACTTTTCCGGCTTCCGCGGATCAGCTGGCGCGCCCGGACATCGCGGGCCTAGGTGCGCCCGACGGCACGCCCGCCGAGGTGCTTTACGATGAAGGCGCCGCGATCGGGTACAAATGGTATGACGTAAAGGGCTACACCCCGCTCTTCTGGTTCGGTCACGGCCTCAGCTACACCCGGTTCGCCAAGTCCGGGCTTGCCGCTCGACCGGATGCGCGCGCGATCAGGGTCAGTTTCTCAATTCGCAACGTCGGCAAGCGCGTGGGCAAAGGCGTTGCGCAAGTCTATGTCGCGCCGGCCGACTGGAAGAAGGCGGGTTGGGAAGCGCCGAAACGGCTCGGTGCATTTGCGAAAGCCGAGCTGAAGCCCGGCCAGAGCAAGGTGATCGAGCTGACCGTCGATCCGCGCCTGCTCGCGACCTACGAGGCTGCAGGAAACAATTGGCACATCCGCGCCGGCGAATACCGCCTCCTGCTCGGCGATGCGGCTAACGTGCTCCCGCAAAGCGTGTCGGTAACGCTTGGCGACAGCGTCTGGAGCGCGTCCGCTGCGACGACGGCCGCGGTTGTCCATTAGAACCGCAATCCTCGGCCTTGCCGCTGTCGCGCTGGCGCTGGCGGCGAGTACGCCGGCGGCCGCTTCGCACCTGGTCACCGGCAACGGCCATGGCTTTGCGGTCGTCGCGCCGGAAAACGGGGCAATCACCAAATTCTATTCGCACCCACACAGCTTTATGCGGCCCGACCCGAACAATGCCCTGAGCGAGGGGATCGAAACGCCGAACTTCCTTAAATCGCTGAGCTTGGGCACGTCAGGCGCTATCGCCACCGCGGAGTATGTCGAGGACTCCCACGTCATCCGCATGAACGGCGTCTCGGGTGAGGGCGTGATGTTCATGCCCTTCGAGTTCGAACGCCCTGCCCTTATGGTCATTTCCCGCGACTCCCCTTGGCGGATCGAGTGGAACAAGCCGATCCGGGCCGAGCGCAAGCTGACGGCCGGTGCGAAGCTGCTGCGCTTCACCGGGATCGACGAGCCGCTCCTGTTGATTCCGTTGGACGGAGCAGGTCGATCGCTGGCGCTGATTGCAATCGAGAAGGAGGACGATGCCCAGCCTGCGCTCCGCGATTTCAAGCGTTGGCGCGCGGGCCTGTCAGCGAGCGCGCTATCAGGTCGTGAGGTCGGGCGCTTCGAACGCTGGCGAGTGAAGTCGACCGTCCGGTTCAAGAACGAGAAAGAGCGCCACCTGTGGCGGCAGAGCGAGACGATGTTGCGCATCGCGCAAAGCCGCGAGCCCAACCGGCCCGGCCGCTACGGCAACGGGCTGATCGTGGCAGCGTTGCCCGACGTCTTCGCGACCCCGTGGGTGCGCGACATGGCATGGGCCACGGTCGCACTGGCGCGGATGGGTCACAAAGCCGAAGCGCGCGCGGCGCTGCTGGCGTATTTCCACGCCCGGCCAACTGGCAAAATGCGCGCGCAGGTCAACAATGCCGACTATCAGGTGTCGGTCGTGCGCTACTTTGGCAACGGCGAGGAGGAGCCGTTCTTCACCCAGGAAGGCAGCACCAACATCGAGTTTGACGATTGGGGCGAAGTGCTGTGGGCGCTCGGCGAATATCTCCGAAAATATCACGATCCAGCGCTGCTCAAGGAGCCGACGTATCGCGGACCGCTTGGCGAGGTTGCGCGCAACTTCATCGTGAAGCCGCTGCTGGCGAATACGGAGCCGCACGGCGACGGACGGATTGTCGCGGCCGACACCTCGATTTGGGAGGAGCGGCAGAAGGACAGGAAGCATTTCGCCTTCTCGACCGCGATGGCGATCGTCGGGCTGAGGGAACTCGCCGAGACCGTTGGCCTATCGCGCGCAGCGGCGCTGACCCACGCGATGCAAGCGGCCGCTCTGCTAAGGGGCTTCGATGCCGCCTTCATTCGCGACGGCAAGCTGCGTGGGACGCTCGAGCCGGGGATTAAGAACGACATCGACGGCGCGCTGCTGCCGATCATCAACTTCGGCGTGGTCCGCGATCCCGGCGTGATCCGCGACGTGATCGACCGCATGGAGCTATTGAAGGTCGCGTCGGGCGGCTACCGCCGAGTCCGCGGCACGTACACCGACCCGAAGATCTTCGAATATTGGTACGAGCAGCAGGAGTTCCTGTTCGTCGACTTCCATCTGGCGGAACTGCTCCGCCGGGTTGGCCGCCAGGCCGAAGCGGACGTGATGCTGCAGCGGATCGTCGACAAGTCCGCCGCCGACCACAACATCATCCCCGAAATGTATGTCGCCGTCCCGTGCGAGTTGTTTCCCGGCAAGATCGGCGACCCGACGAGCGCAATGCCGATGGTCGGCTACGGCGCCGGAGCTTACGTCCTGCATCTGCTTGAGCGGGAGCGCGGGTAAAGGCTGGTGGAGCTGAGGGG
>Ga0070665_100005838_pt1 | contig 12627 bp, 10 predicted proteins | sample KBSS13metaG_FD_65862 | JGI IMG/M metagenome (GOLD analysis project Ga0070665, IMG submission 65862) | Switchgrass rhizosphere microbial communities from Kellogg Biological Station, Michigan, USA - KBS S1-3 metaG | ecosystem: Host-associated > Plants > Roots > Rhizosphere > Soil ... | reverse complement strand
TAACCTGGTCCGAGGTGTAACACATAACCAGAGGTTTTTGTTTTTTGAGAAGCTCGGTGGCTGTTTTGATCTTGTCTTCGTCGGTGGTGTTGTAGCTGTGGCCCTGCATCTTGAGAGCGGTGCCAATCACTTCGCGAGCGTCTTCCAGCATGGTAAGACGACCTTTAAATTTGTCGTTCCATAGCATTTCCCAGGCCATATCCTGGCTCAGGTCTCGGCCCAGAGCCCGCTCAATAAGATCAAGATTAAAACCTATGCCGGTGGTGCCCCAGGTATAAGGCACGCTGATCTGTAGGCCTTTATCATAACTGGGGCTTTGAAAGCGCGGCAAAAGATTGCTCAAACCCTTGATTTTATCGTGTTCCAGCGGGCTCATGATGTCGAGTTTTTTCAACTGTTTGACCATATAGCTGGAAGGGACGATGACATCATATCTGGTGCCGCCCGCCTGGAGCTTGGCCAACAACGCCTCATTGGAGGCAAATGTATCTTGAACCACCTGGATGTTATAACGCTTTTCAAAAGTCGATATAGCGTCAGGATGCAGGTAGTCAGCCCAGTTGAGGATATTTACCTGACGGTCACCGCCTTCCATACTGCGACTGCAAGAAGTAAGCATGGTCGAGGCCGCGCCACCAAGGGCGCCACCAAGCAAAAGTGCCGCCGCCTGCCGAGCGCCGGCCTGAAGAAAACGGCGGCGCGAAAGTTCGTTGTCAGCTGACTGCGACATGCACAGCCTCACTGGGATTGGCGCTATCACCGGCCGTGCCGCCTATCACACCTTCACCGCCGGCAGCACTTTTAAGCAGACGCAAATCGCCGGGGGCGATATAAACTTTCAAATCCTGCGCAGAGGCAATTTCAGGCAGCGAAGCGGCGGGGACGGAGGCTCTGATTATTGTGCCGCTATTGGAATTGGAACCGGCATCACGGTTTAGCTCTGGATTGAGATTGAGTCTGAGATCGGCGAGACTGCCCTGATAGGCACTGGACTCCAGCTTGCAAGGAAGGGTGTTGCCCTTATCTGAGCCCGCCACCAGGGGCAATACCGCCTCCGGTTTGACACAGAGTTCGACCTTGCTGCCTTTAGCGGGCACGGTCATACCGGCCTCCAGATTGCAGCGTATCGGCAAGCCGCAGCCGGCAGAGCTGTCCAGCACCACAATTATTGCCTGTTCTCCTTCGGCCTGATGCACTTCGACAACGGTGCCGGCAAGAATATTTGAGCGCCCAATAAACTTGGCGACAAAGGCGGTTTGCGGGGCGGCGTATATCTCGCCGGGACTGCCGGTTTGCTCGATGTGGCCCTGGTTAAAAACCGAAACCGACGATGAAAGAGCCAGGGCCTCACTTTGATCGTGGGTGACCATGACAAAGGTGATATTCAGTTGGCGCTGCAAGCGCGACAACTCTTCCTGCATTTCCTCACGTATCTGCACGTCCAGGGCCGAGAGCGGTTCGTCGAGCAAAAGCACAATCGGCCGCATGACCAGGGCCCGGGCCAGCGCCACACGTTGCTGCTGACCGCCGGAGAGCTGCGCCGGCAGTCTGTCGCCAAAGGACGATAAGCGCACGATGGCCAGCGCTTCTTTGCTCTGGGTCAAAATATCGGCGGCGTTGACGGCCTCTTTTGCCCGTTTGGCGCGCAGACCAAAAGCCACATTTTCCAGTACGGTCAGATGCGGAAAGAGGGCATAACTCTGGAAGACCATGTTGACCGGTCTTTTATTGGGCGGCACACCGTTCATCAGATTGCCGCCAATCAGGACATTGCCGCTGGTAGCTGTTTCAAAGCCGGCAAATATGCGCAGCATTGTAGTTTTGCCGCAGCCGGAAGGTCCGAGGAAACTGTAAAACTCACCCGGCCGCACAGCCAGACTGATGGCCGCCAGCGCGTCTTGCTTAGCTCCTTCAAAGCGCTTGCGGACATTTTGTGCCTCGAGGGCAAAAGCATCGGCCATAGCCAGAATTCCCCCCAAGAAATTAGCGTTTTTTGAGTCCGACTTTCATGTCGCGAATGAGAAAGGCCACCTGCAAATTGAGCAAGACTTCCTGCGAGTCTATGTCCACTTTCAGGATGTCGGCAATTTGCTCAAGGCGATAGCGCAAGGTGTGTCTGTGGATAAACAGTCCGCGGGCGGTGGAGTTGAGGTTGGCGCCGTGCTCTAGATAGACGCGCAAGCTGTCGACCAGTTCAGATTCCCATTCTTCATCGTAGGCTTCCAGCGGGCTCAGATTTTCTTCCAAAAATCTGTCCAGCTCGGGGTGGTCTATGACCAGATAGAGAAGACGTTTGACACCCAGCTCCTGATAGCCCAGCTGGAAATCTCCGCCTTCATTGATCATCGAGCCTATTACCAGCGCCTGTCGCGCCTCACCGTAAGCGTCGGGAATGTCGAGAACGGTATCGATCAGTCGGGCCGAGCCCAATCGCACATTGACTCCGGGATTGAGTTCTTTGATTTTGGTGGAGACGTTTAAGGCCAGTTCGTTCCAGGGGGCAGTAGTCTTGGCGTTATAAGGGACGACGAAAGCACGCATGCCCTCAGCTTCGCAGGAGATAAATCCCTCGTCGGGATAGGTCACCACCGGTGATGCCGGCTTGACGTCATCGGGATAGGTGGCATCCACTGCAAAAACAAAAAATCCATCGCAGAGGTCAAAACCAAAATGCCGGTCCAGGCGCTCCTGGTCGGCGGCGGAGAGAGTGAGCCCGGAGAGCAGGTCTTTGAGCAGACTCTTCTGGGTAACGCTAAAGGATGGCGAGTCTTTCATGCGGTGACTGAAGTCAACCTTACAGGCCAGGGCCAGAGGATGCATATATTCGGAGAGGGTGGCCATGTCATCCTGGGGGCGGATCATAACCGAGACATAGCCGACGATTACTTCGCTCAAGGGCACGGGGAAAACCAACCGGCGACCGAGCTTGACCGGGCTCAGATGGACGTCGAGATTGACTTCGCTCAAGGGGCTGGCGGAGGGCGAAAGTTGCTCCATGCTCTTTTTATAGAGGCGCAGAGAACTCATCCCTTCTTCGGCCAGATGTTTTTGTTGATTGGCGGGGGTGACACCCATATTGCGGGAGGCCAGTACTTTGAAGTCGACATTTTCCACAACCAGGGGCCGGTTGAGCCAGGAAGAGGCAGTCTCTATCAGGCCTTCCAGGCCTTCTTCCAGGACTATGCTGAGCATGATCGAATAAAGTCGAGCGGCGGAAAGTTTGAGTTCGCGCAAAAAGACGAAACGCAGATCCTCAATCACCTGCACCGGATCACCGTAGCTTGGCACCACGATTAGTGGCACGGACGCCTCAGAGCAGCGCTTGAGCAATCTTTTCACACCGGCATCGCTGAGGGAGGCGGCACGAACGGCCTCGGCCTCGCCAGTCTGACCGGCGGCGACCGTGACATTGCTCTGCACTATGTCGGGCGTACCCTTGACTAGGACGAGGGCGGAAAGTTGGGGCAAAGCGGCAATTTCAGCCGGACTGAGGGCATCCGATCGCGTGACAACCATGCTGCCCTGACGCGGGGTAGTGCCGAAATTGACGATAACCTGGCTCACAGGCTCGGCCAGCAGGTGTTCGCCAAAAAGCACCTGTGCTTCGGCCAGGGCGTCTGAGGCAAGCAACTGCTTGACTGTCGGCTGGATTGAATAAGGTGCCTGTGACATATCCAATATATTAGCGCGGCTTCAGCACTCTTGAACAATCACATTAGGTGGTGATAACATTCCCGGCTTGGAAGCCTCTATCTGGATTTTCGATTAGTTATATAGACTAGGAGGACGACGCACATGAACCGAGCTGATCTCATCAGCCACATTTCCGACCTGACAGGACACACAAAAACTGAAGTCGGCACAACCATCACCGCCATCATCCACACCATCACCGGTGCGATGAGCAAGGGCGATAAGGTAACCCTCGTAGGATTCGGCACGTTCGAGCGCCGCACACGTCAAGCAAGAACAGGCCGCAACCCGCGTACCCTGGCTCCTCTGCGCATCCCTTCGAGCAAGGTCCCCGCTTTCCGCGCCGGACAAGAACTGAAGGACGTAATTGACGGCCGCGCCAGACAAAAAGCCTGGGAACACGCCAGCCCCGCTCACAAGGCCACAGCCAAAAAAGCTGCGCCCAAGAAGCCGGGCAAATCGTCCAAGTCCAAAAGACGCTAATTAGGAGCTAATCCAGCGCTCAGGACAGGACCAGGACATTAAGTCAGTAAAGCAAGGGGGCTCGGTTTCAACCGGGCCCTCTTTTTCTTGGCGGAAATTGGAACAAACAACCCCTAATTTGCGCCTTAAAAGCAGTATCAAATCTGGTGACTGAAAAAAAGCGATCAGACACACCATTAGTAGTACCACTCGATATACACTGTAAGATAGAAAGATAAAAACTCGTCCGTTGGAAAGATTTTTTCTCCCAGACCTATTGAGCTTTTCGGCGACACGAGTAAACTAATAAATAATTCATTCTGCACCCGATCAATTTTCCAAACTCAAACAACATTTTTACCCTGAATAGCCGCCTAGAAACGAGCATTTAAATGACGACAAGCACCAACGAACATGGCAAAGCACTGGACCGAAGACTATTAGGGTTGTTCGAGAGCAAAGCCCAGGAATTCACCAAATATTCTGAGGAGAATCCCAAAACAGCGGCCATCACTCTCTTAATCGCCGGTCTCTACAAAGATCTGGCCGACGTCGTCAAAAACTGAATCTCCGCAGTCAGTCGGGCTGCGCATTCAGAATCAATAAATTGAAAAAGGGGGTCCGACCGGCCCCCTTTTTTGTCGGCCGGCGGGCAAAAAAAAGCCCCGCGCCGGGGCCATGTGAGTATTCTTCCCATTTACATCCCTGTACCCATGGGTTACCCTACCCTTGAAAACGTGTCCTAAAAACGTTGGAAATTTGCAGGGGTCCTCACCTACAGGGGTTTATTCCACATGGATATTGCCTTCAACATATTCGCACTGTTCGTCGCCGCCATGATTTTATTTGCCGTGGCCGAATCGGACAGACTTCTGGATTTAATCAAGCCCAAGGGCAAGAAGTGCCAGTCAAATTATTGGGGCGTCTATGAAGGCACCTCGGCCACCGCGTCGGTGGGCGAAGTTGAGGCCAAGGCACCCAATGCCAAACATCGCAACATCATGGGCAGCTCGACCTACGCCGCCGGCAGGGGCGTACGCATGAGCGGCGGCTAAGTGCTGTCATTCAAATTTAAGATGGGCAAAAATAACCATTGCGCGCTGCCTCAGGTCCGGCATTTCTTGTGCGCGCTGGCTCTGGGCGGTCTATGCTTCACTGCGGCGTGGGCGGTGCCTGCAGCCGAAATGGATTCGCTGCTGGGCCAGGTAGACGCGGCCAAACAGACACTCTCGCCCATACAAAAAGGCATCGAATATTGCAGCGACAAAGAGTATAAGGCTCGCTTCGCCGCCGCCTGCGAGGACGGGCGCAAAGCCGTCGACCGGGCGCTGGAAGAGAATAAAAACAAGACGGGTTCAGAGAAAGCCAGCCTGGCCATAGTGTCGGATCTGGACGAAACTTTGCTCGACAACCGTCCATTTTTTGAAACCATCAAAGGTCAAAATGAAGATCAAATTGACTGGAGCGCTTTTGAAAACTGGCAAAAGACGGGGCAGGCCGAGACCTTAAAGCCCACCAGAGACCTGCTTTCCTACGCCCGAGGCAAGGGTGTGGCCATATTTTTCATCACCGGTCGCATGGAAAGATTGCGCCGCGTCACTATCGATAATTTGCTCAAACATGGTATCGCATATGATGGCCTCTATATGAGGGCAAATGGCGACGAGCAAAGCGCTTCTACGATGAAAAGCGCCTTCCGCAAACAGATTGAAGACATGGGCTTCAAAGTTGTCGTCAATATCGGCGACCAGTATTCGGATCTGGCCGGCGGACATTCAATCGACTGCGAAAAATTGCCCAACAAAATCTATTACATCCGCTGAGCTCAGAGTCCTTCTCGGGGACGGTCTCTCTTACTGCGCCTTGACCAGGCGTCCGGAAGTGAGCGTGTCGTAGCTGATCACACCAATATCGCGCAGCAGTTGCACCTGCTGGATGTTAAATTGAATAATGGCGTCGGCCTTGTCCACCAGCGCCTGCGTAAAGTCGCGCTGGGCGTTGATTACGTCGATGTTGGTGCCCACGCCGTTGGCCAGTCGCACACGGGCCAGACGCAGTTCTTCCGCGGAAGAGAGCACCGCCTTGGTGGCTACTTCAATCTGACGCTCGGCCGTTTGTGAGTTGAGATAACTTTCGCGCACCTGCTGCAGCACCGCCATGATTTGTTGATTGATGCGCAGGGAGGCCTGACGGGCAAGAGCCTTAGCCGATGCGGCGTTGGCCGCCTGGGGGATGCCCATGTTGAGGAAGTTCCAGTCTACTTCCATACCTATTTGATAGGATTTGCGCACCTGTCTGTTGACGAGCTGGGGCGGATTGTAGACATAACCGGCGTTATACACTTCACCGGTGGCCACACGCGGCGTGGTGGAGGAAGAACCGCTGGTGGTGAACTGTGTCAGGGTGGGCGCACCTGCTACCTGTACCGCCGTTGTGGAAGGCGCTGAGTAGGCGTATTGACGGGTCAGAGTCTGACCGTTGCCGGCGAAGTTACCGAAGAATTGAAACTGCGGATAGAGTGAAGCCACCTGCAGCTGAATCTGACGCTTGGCGGCGATCCACTGTTCTTTAAATTGTTTCAGTTCAGGACGGTTTTGAAAGGCGATATTGATCAGACCGTTGATGTCGACCGAAGGGTCAATCAGGCGCACCTTGCGCACTTCGGACTCCACCGAGAGCAAGTTGACCGTGGCGTTCAAGTTGAGATTGGTGGCCAGATCAATGGCTGAGTTGCGCAGTCCCACTTCCTGGGTAAGCAAATTTTGCTGATCTCGGGCCAGCTGAGTTTGTGATTGCAGCACCTGAAACCTTGTGCCTGTGCCGGCGCGCTCAAGTTGTCTGTTGAGTTCGACCTGGGCTTTTGATACGTCTACCGCCCGGGTTTGAATCTGCAAGAGCGCCTGATTGCGCACCAGATTGTAATAGTTTTGACTGACCTGATTGAGGGCGTCGTTGATGGAAGCGCGGTAACCCTGCTTCGCAGCCCTGTACTGGTGCAGATTGGAGAGCATGTTGAATGTTACGGCACCGCCCTGGAAGCCGAAATACTGGAAGCCGGCCGAGATGTTGACGAAAGGATTGCCGAATTTTACCGGGATAACACCGCCGACAAGGCTGGTACCTGCCTGGTATTGCGAACGGTAGAGCAGCAGCGCGTTGGGCAAGTAGCGACCCACCTGGGCGATGGTCAACCATTTGTTGGACTCTACTTGTTCGCCCTGGATGCGGATTGCCAGATTATTGTCGAGACAGTAGGAAACTACTTCGCGCAGCGAGATCGGCTGTGTGTAAGTAGCTTCCAGTCGAATGGGGGGCAGTTTGCTGCCCAGAGGCATGAGCTGATCGCCCATGGGCAGGCGCAATTCTATGGCTTCGCCCTGCAAAAAGCGGCGGCGGAAGTTCTCGGCCTGGGTATTGATGACGTCATAGTCGTCTTTGCGCTCGCGCGGGCTGAGGCCGGAAGCGTCGACAGGAAGGCCCTGACTGGCCGGCGGCAGGCCCGTGGTGGGCATTGGGTTGGTTATGTCGGTGATGGGCAAGTGCGGCGATGGCACGCCCTCAGGCATGGAGGTGGGGTTAAACAGATTGGGATTGTCGCCGGGAGCGGCTGGAGCCTGCAGATGGTCCGCTCCGCCGCCCAGGGCGGGGACGCCCGGTGAGCTGAGGGAGGGATTTTGCACCGGCGGGCCGGAGTTTGTCCCACCGGGCGGGTTCTGGCTGCTGGTCGAAGACGGTAGCTTCTGGGCCACAAGAGGCTGCAGGGCTCGCTTGAGAGGGGCCAGGACTTTCTGCGTCGGCAGAGTCTGCGGCGCCAGCGGCTTTTGAGCCTGCTTGCCTTTGGCCGGCAAGGCCGGCAGAGATACAGCCTGGGCCACGGCCTCCGTCGGATCGGCCTTGGCGCTTTCTGCCGCCAGGACCGCCAGGGGCGGGCTCAGGGTTATAACAGCCGCCAGGGCGGCCATTATGTGATTAGAAACTGGGGTTTTATGGGATGCCTTCATTGTCATGCTCTTCAATTTGTAGAATTAAACTACTTACTAATCGACCAGTCAATTACTTCACTTGACCAGACTTTGCACCTCTTTAAATTTGGCCGTCCCCGCCTCGACCAGCATTTCAAATAATGCCATCTCCACTGTGCTGGGCTGGGCTCCGGAGGCAAACATCTTTTGCAGGCCTATTTCTTTATTGATTTTGCTCCTGCTGGCAACCGCATCGACTACGACATGCGGCTCAAAACCCCAGGCCAGAAGGCCGTGAACAGTCTGGTTGACACAGACATGGGTCTCTATGCCGCAGACGATTATTTGTTTACGCCCCAGTTGGGCTAAACAATCTTCAAAACCGGCGGCACCAACGGCCGAAAAACAATTTTTCTCAAAATAACGCCAGGGCTTTGCCCCTTCCAGATCTTTGATCTCGGCGACTGTCGGACCCAGTCCTTTTGTATATTGTTCACTGACGATAATGGGCACGTTCAGTGTTTCACAGGCTTTGATCAGAGTGACTGCGGCGGCCACAAGCGCGCCATAGCCTTCGATGTGCGGGCGGAAACGCTCTTGCACATCAACTACTAATAGAACCGAATTTGAGGCATCCAGAAGATTTTTATGTCGTGTCTCTAGCTCGCCCATACGTACCCTCCAGGCAAATAGAGACTATCAGACCCGGGAGGCTCAAATTGTGAGCCGTGACCAATAAAGGTAGTTAGTTAGGAAAAACTCAGCTTTTATTATTGAATAAACTCCTGTAAACAGGCCGATATCCAAGAGTTTATCCAGGGGCCGGACTTGTGGTATAAGTTCAAGATATGGGGTGTTGGCGCAGTTGGTAGCGCGCTTCAATGGCATTGAAGAGGCCAGGAGTTCGAATCTCCTACACTCCACCATTTTAAAAGCGGTTTTTTCGCTCAGGCACCAGGACATAAGTCGGTGGCTGGATCTGAAATCGGCGCGTCGGGCAAAGAGAAGAGTCATATACTAGACTTACTGAAGCACGGCCACAGACAGATTCAATGAAAAAGAAAGACCCGATAGCTCTCATCTTTATAACTTGTCTGATTATCGGCGCCGGTTTTGTGCTGGCTCTTTTTCAAGCCATCTGGCATGCGCCCGAATATTTAAGCGCCGTCCTGACCAGGGTCGAGCATCCAATCCATCCCAATTACGATGAATACGACAAGCTTCTGCAGGAAGTGGTCAAAGACAATCGTGTCGATTACAAGGCGGTGCGCTCCAGTGCGCATCTGCAAAAGGCGCTGGATCGACTGGCCGCCACCGATTGCAGTGAGTTTCCCACCGACGGCGACAAGCTCGTTTACTGGATAAACGCCTACAACTTGCTCGTTGTTAAAGTGATTGCCGATCATTTTCCGGTGCAAGACTACCGGGCAATCGCCAACGACTTGAGCTCGCGCCGCTTTACCGTGGGCGGCCAGGCCATGACGGTAAAGGACATGCGCCAGCTAAAAATTCAACAGCTTTTGCGCGGCACGAGCAAAGGCGACTATACCGACTGCCGCATGCTCATGCTTATCTGCGGCGGAGCGGTGGGCTATCCCAGCCTGCGCGACCACGCTCTAATCTCCGACCCCGAGCGCTTATACAAGGATATGGAAGAAGGCACCTACAACTTTCTCATTCAGAAGCGTAACTTGAGCTTCGACAAAGCAAGCTGTACTCTGATGATTTCGCCATTTTTTCAGTGGTATGACTCAATCTTTCAACAAAGTTTTGAAGAGCCTTTTGATTTTGCTATTCACTACAAATCTGAAAAAATCAAGTTCAACGCCCTCGACTTTCATCTGAAGAGGGTCTACAACACAAATTTTGATTGGAGAATCAATGACATTGCGACCAAGGATAAGGATTGAGGTCAAATATTTCCTGGCGGCATTCGCCGCCGGCGCTTCAATCTGCTCCTGTGCATCAAACGCCGAAACCAGCACCAAGACTCTTTCAAAGCCCAAGCCGCAGCTGATCGCGGTGGCCGAACATCTGCCGCCGATGGCGCCACCCAGTGTTGAGAAACCGCTCCTGGTGGTCTATCCCAGAGGCTCGGCTGAAATTCCCTCGGCCAGTTCCTTTGTCGTAGGTTCAACCCTGCCGGGCTATCAGGTAACAGTCAACGGGGCGCCGGTCAACGTCAATCGTCAGGGATTTTTTGCCCATGTGGTGGCCCTCAAACAGGGCAAGAACACATTCAATGTGCAGGCCATCTCCCCTGCCGGTGCCGCCACAAACACTGTGGTGGAGGCTGTGCGCGAGAGGCCCCCGGCGACCATGAGTGAAAATGGGCTGGAATTTGACAAAGGATCTCTGCGCCCCAAAGACGACCAGGCTCGCACCACGGGTGATATCATAGAATTTAGCTGCCGCGCCACGCCGGGGTCTAAAGTTTCGGCCGTATTGGCCGGGCATACTATACCGATGGTCTGTCTGGCTGAGATGCGCGGACAAAAGCAATCCAATAATGCTGCCACTCTTAAATCCAAGCTCGTTTCCAACGGCGTCAATCCCGGACTCTCGGCCGCCTACGGCCAGATGTTCCAGCGATTTCCGGCTAAGAGAGCCGATTTTTATGTCGGTCTCTATAAGCTGCAGCCCGAAGACAATTTTGTCGACGCGCCCCTCACTTTTAAATTGCAAAAACCAGACGCAAACACCGATAGAATAAAAGAAACCAGCATTACAGCGGCGGCCAAAATCACGGCTCTGAAGCAACCTCTTACGGCTGTTACCGTGGCCGAAGATACTATCGTGCGCACCGCTCCCGATGCCGGTCGCCTGACGCCCTTGCCCGCCGGAGTAAGGCTTCTGGTGGACGGCTTCGACGGCGAAAACATACGCTGTTTTTACCGTAGCGGCAAACATGTCTGGATCAAAAAAGCCGCCTTGCAAATGGAAGAGACCGGCGCGCCCGCACCAAGCTCGGTGGCACGGACAATCATCGTCAAGAAAGACAGCTTCGGCGAATCGGTCGTAATCCCGCTCAGTCAGCGGCTGCCCTTCACTATCGAGCAAACACTCAAGCCTAATCGGCTGATCTTAAAAGTATACGGAGCATCGTCCGAAACCGACTGGGTCTATCAGGCGCCGATGGAAGACGACAATGCCGTGCTCGTGGACAATGTCACCTGGAAACAGCCCGATGACGGCACCTACGAAGTCGCTATCGACCTGAAAAACAATCGTCAGTGGGGCTTTTTTGCGGAGTACGGCCAGGGCGAAAACGAGAATTCGCTGATCCTGCATATTAAAAACGCGCCCCGTCTCAATCAACTAAACGCATCCGGCCAGATTCCGGCGACGGTCGGCAAACTGGCCGGTCTCTCCATTTGTCTCGACCCGGGACATGGCGGTGCCGAGCTGGGAGCTATCGGTCCATCAGGCATACGCGAAGCGCAGGTCAATCTGGGAATCGCCCTGAAAGTGCGCGATCAATTGCAAAAAGAAGGGGCAACCGTCTACATGACGCGCCAGGACGACACCGATGTTTCGCTCGATGACAGAGTGGCCATCGCCCGCGCCAAAGGTGTCGACCTGCTCATATCTATCCACAACAACGCCCTGCCCGACGGCCGCGATCCTATAAAAGAACACGGCACATCCACCTATTATTATCATCCCCAATCGCAGGAATTGGCTCAAGTGTTGAAGTCAGCCATGGCCAAAGGGGTACAATTGCAGCCGATCGGCGCCCGCTATCAAAACCTGGCCCTCTGCAGGCCATCGGCCATGCAAGCGGTTCTGGTGGAGGTGGGCTTCATGGTTAATCCCGACGAATATGCCCTCTTGATCGATCCGGCTTTTCAACAAAGAGCCGCCGCCGCTGTTAAAGATGGCCTGATATCCTATTTTGGCCGCGACTGACAGGATTGTGTTTAGACCATTTAAAGGTGACAAGGTGACCGTGAAAAAAAATCAGATTCTGGCCGTAGATATCGGCAATTCGCGAATTTCCTGCGGTCTGTTTGCCGGCGACGAATTAATCGACACCTACAACTATGCCACCGGTGAACCACAGGTGGCGGCATCGCATTTGAAGTCCCTGGGCCGCAAGCTTGACGGCGCCCTGATTTCACTCTCATCGGTTGTGCCCGGAGCAAGCGAGGATCTGCTCAATGCCTGGCAGCTGGATCCCTCTCGTCTATTCACAGTATCGGCTAAAAATCAGACTCTCTTAAACGGTCTGTACGAAACAATTGGCTCCGACCGTATAGCCAATGCCGCGGCCGCTTTCACCCATTACACCAAGGATTGTCCGGCGGCGGTGGTGATAGATTTCGGCACGGCCACGACACTAACGGCGGTGAGTGGCGAAGGCGACTTTTTAGGCGGAATGATTACACTTGGTCTGGCCAAAATATTTTATGCCCTGCACTGGCAAACGGCACAGTTACCCGAGCTCAGCGTTATCGAATGGGACAGCAAGGCCTCGCCGCTGGCCTTCGACACCGAAAGAGCAATCGAA
>Ga0070665_100005837_pt1 | contig 12627 bp, 14 predicted proteins | sample KBSS13metaG_FD_65862 | JGI IMG/M metagenome (GOLD analysis project Ga0070665, IMG submission 65862) | Switchgrass rhizosphere microbial communities from Kellogg Biological Station, Michigan, USA - KBS S1-3 metaG | ecosystem: Host-associated > Plants > Roots > Rhizosphere > Soil ... | reverse complement strand
GTCGACGAGGTCAAGGGCGATGCCTACGGCTTTGGCGGCCTGACCCAGGAGCGCCGCTATATTGCCGGCAAGCTGGAGGCTGCGCTGAAGGCGGCGTGAAACGATAAGCCGCGGGTGAACAATCTCACCCGCGGCCCGATCGTCAGCTCGCCGCGCGGAACTGGACTTCGGAATTGTTCAGGAAGCAGGTCTTGTCGAACAGCTCCAGATCCAGCGGGTTCGGCAGCCTGACATCGCTGAGATCAGGGCAGGGCTTGGTCGAGGGATCATAGGACCGGTCGATCTGCGAGATGAAGACGACGATCAGCCCCTTGTCGCGTGCGAAGGATTTCAGCGCGCGGACCTGAACGGTCAAATCGGGGTTTTCCCGCCTCTGGTCGAGCAGTTGCAGATAGTCGATCACCACCACCGTGCCGCGGGGAGTTGCGGCCATCTGCTTGACGACGTAATCGGCGCTGATGGCGTCGGAGCAATCGACCTCGAACATGTCAGCGAACTGCGCCGGCTCGACGCCGATCGCCCGCAGGCGATCCACCACGTCTCTCTGCGTATATTCGAGCGAGAAGAACGCCGCGCGATGGCCGGACTTCATGGCCTCGACGGCGAGCTCGAGGCTCATCAGCGTCTTGCCCTGACCGGGGCGCGCCCCGACCAGCACAAGGTCTCCCGGCTTGAATTGCGGAAACAGCCTGTTGGCCGGCGTCGCCGCGGCAGCCTTCGCTGCGAGCATGCTCCAGGCGGAAAACCCTTCCGTCGTGGCGATGCGGTCAAGCGCATCGTGAAGCGGAATGCCTTCCTCGCGGGACAGGCGCTTCGCCTTGCGCTTCAGATGATAGATCGGCGCAGAGAGTCTGATCGTCAAAACCTCCCATTGCGAGCAGAAAGCGCAATCCCTCCTTATGCCTGGCGCTCGAACAGTCGGTCCGATGATCTCATCGCCCGGCATGACATCTGCTTTCCCGGCGGAGGGGGGAGGCGTGGGCGGCGCCTGAAACCAGCATAGCCGATTCGACCGCGCGCGGAGAACACGCGTGATCGGACGCGAATGGGAAAATCCTAGACGGCCGCTTCCGGTACCAGCGCGCGGGTCGGCCCGAACAGCTCCTCAAAGGCCTGCCGGAGCGCGATGTCGACATCGGCCATGGTCACGAGCTGGCCGAGATCGACCAGTGACGTCACGCCATAGCGGGGATCGGCGACACCGCAGGGCACGATGCCGGCGAAATGGGCCAGCTCCGGTTCGACATTGATGGCGATGCCGTGGAACGAGACCCAGCGCTTCAGCCGGACGCCGATCGCGGCGATCTTGTCCTCGTGCTCGGCTCCCTTGTCGGGCCGCTTCACCCAGACGCCGACCCGGTCCTCGCGCCGCTCGCCGCGGACGTTGAAGGCCGCAAGCGTCCGCAGGATCAACTCCTCCAGGCTCGCGACATAGGCCCGCACGTCCGGCCGGCGGCGCTTGAGGTCGAGCATGATGTAGGCCACCCGCTGGCCGGGTCCGTGATAGGTCAGCTGCCCGCCGCGCCCGGTCGCGAAGGTCGGGAATCGGGGATCGAGCAGGTCCGAATCCTTGCCTGACGTGCCGGAGGTGTAGAGCGGGGGATGTTCGAGCAGCCAGACCAGCTCCGGCGCCTCGCCCGCCACGATCCTGGCGACTCGCGCCTCCATTTCCGCCACGGCCTCTGGATAGGGCACGGGCGCGTCCGAGATACGCCACTCCACGGATTCGCCGCCAGCGGCGGAAAACGACGTCAAATCGAGGTCTTGGCGGGGGTTTTGAGGCGAATTAACCATTGGCTAACCATAACCGGGTGATGATCGCAGGCGCAAATACCAAGTCCCTCGTCCTAGTCCCAAGTTGCGGCGGTCCTGACAGTGCCCACTCTCGACAAAGTCACCGTGGATCTCATGGTCGTCCTCGGGACGACCACCATGCCGATCCATCAAGTATTACGTCTTTCCCGCGGTGCCATCATCGAGCTGGACGCAACCGAGGCCGACGAGGTGAAGGTTTTGGCCAACAATTTGCCGATCGCCTCTGGCGTCGTGCTGGTTGACCGCAATCGCATCGCTGTCGAGGTCAAGCAAATGCTGCCGCGCACGCAGGGGACCCGGTAGCGCCCCGGGCGCGCGGTAGCGGTCAGGCGGGCAGGGCTCGGCGCCTCGATAGGGCCGATCCGGGCAGGGGTGAACTTTCCTGCCAAGCTTTTGGAATTGGGTCCCTTTGCAGGCTTGTATCCCCCTGATGGATTTGTTAGATCGGCGACCGCTGATCCGGCCAGCCGAACGACCTCAGGCCGGTATCTCCTTGCGCTCGTGGCGGAATTGGTAGACGCGCTGCCTTGAGGTGGCAGTGGGTAACACCGTGGGGGTTCGAGTCCCTCCGAGCGCACCACCTCTCAAAAACATATCTGAAACTGATTTGGTCGCCGGGCCAAATGGGGGCGTGTCCTTTGGCCGGCGCATCAATGGCCGGTCTGCCGTACCTTCTCATTGCCGTTGTGGAACCTCAGTCGATATTCATGAGGCAGAACGTTCAATCGCCGGCGGAATGCCCGGCGCAGGTGCTCCTCGCTTTGAAAGCCAGAGCTCGCGGCGACTTCCTTGAGGCAGACGCTCGAATCTTCAAGAGCTCTGCGAGCCGCTTCGAGGCGGAACTCTTCGACGGCTTTGCCGGGCGATTTGCCGGTCTTCTGTCTAAAGACGCGAGCAAAAGTGCGAGGGGTCATTCCGGCTTTTTCAGCGAGACGTTCGACGCGTAGATCGCGCCGAAGGTTGCCTTGTATCCAGGCTGATATTTCCTCGAACACCCTGCCTTCCGAGGATTGAACGCGCAAAGGCGCACTGAATTGGGCTTGTCCTCCAGGCCGCTTGAGAAAGACGACCATTCGCCGCGCCACACGCATCGCCTCGCGATGCCCCACGTCTTCTTCAATCAATCTGAGAGCCAAATCGATACCGGCCGTAACGCCTGCAGACGTCCAGACTTGTCCGTCCTGAATGAAAACGGGGTCGATCTCAACGGACACGTCCGGATGCATTTTGCTCAGGAGGTCACAAGAGCTCCAATGCGTCACGGCTCTACGACCGCTCAGCAGACCCGCCGCGGCCAACACGAATGTGCCGGTGCAAACAGAGCAAACACGCCTGACGTGCGGCGCGACGTTCGCGAACCAGTCGGTCAGCTTGGCTTCGGCGGCGGCACGATGCACGCCGGGACCGCCGCCGATAATGATCGTGTCGATATTCGATGGGTTACAGTCGGCCAACGCTATGGTCGATACGTCCAAGCCCGCTGATGCCCGGATCATGCCTCCGCTCACGGAGCAAAACTGCCATGCATAAGGAGGAGCGCTTGTCGAGTTTTCACAAGCGAGTTCAAAGGCCTGCATGGGCCCGACGAAGTCGAGCAGGAGGCAGTCCTCGAACAGCACGAAGATGAGGCGGCGGACGGGCTGCATAAGGGACGGCCTGGCAGGAATTGCGTGTAGAATGACATTTCGGCAAAGTCTGCCATCTGTCAACCTCGCTTCGTTCCAGCGCGAGGCGACCAATGTCCAGCAAACCAATCGAGATCGGAATCGTATTCTTTCCCGGGATGACGCAGCTTGATGTCACCGGGCCATTCGAGGTCTTGGCCCGATTGCCAAACGCCCGCGTTCATCTTCTGTGGAAGCGCATCGAGCCGGTGATCAGCGATGTCGGTCTTCCCTTGATGCCCACGACGACATTCGCCGATTGCCCGGATCTCGATGTCTTCTGCATCGGTGGGGGACCAGGCATGGTCTCCATGATGGACGACGAAGAGCTGATTTCCTTCGTCCGCGCGAAAGGTGGATCTGCTCGCTACGTCACGTCAGTCTGTGCCGGCAGTCTCATCCTCGGAGCCGCAGGCCTCATCACCGGATACAAGTCTGCGTGCCACTGGTTGATGCGGGACATGCTGTCTTCATTCGGCGCGATCGGCGTTGATGATCGCGTCGTGGTCGATCGCAACCGCATCTCCGGCGGTGGTGTGACTGCGGGTATCGATTTTGGCTTCTTGGTCGCGGCAAAGCTGTGCGGCGAGGATGTCGCCAAGCGAATTCAGCTGTTCATTGAATATCAGCCAGAGCCACCGTTCGATCTCACGGTTCAGAACGCGCCTCCGGAGCTTCTGAAAGAGATCAGGACGAACTCCGCTGGCTGGCTGCGGCTGCGCCAGGAGGCTGTTGACAGGGCGGCCAGCAAGCTCGCGGCCAGCGACACGGCTCCCGTTTGACTCCTGGAAGGCGTGGGCCTCCCAACTTATGGCGCGCTACGGAGCAGGATGGCGCGCAGTTTTTCAACGCCGAGCTGTCTTTACAGCATTGCAAGTCGGTCAGGGGCAGGAACTCATGAATCGTCGTCGAATGTGGAATATCACGCTAACGCCTTTTCTTGCGAAAAGCGCGCAAGTGTCGATGATCGCGGCTGCGCTGCTCTTCGTTCGAGCCATGGATGCTCCAGCAATCGCTGGCGAGATTTCAGGCGGCGTGATCCGAATTGGCGTCATCAATGACCAGGCTGGCCCGCTATCCGACTCGAATGGGCAGGGGTCGGTGCGAGCGGCGCGTCTTGCCGTCGAAGATTTCCAGAAAACCAATCCCTCGCTCAAGGTCGATATTGTATCGGCGGACCATCAGAACAAAGCGGACATCGGTGCCGGAATCGTCCGGAAGTGGTTCGACGTCGATGGCGTCGATATGGCGATCGACGTTGGCAATTCGGCAGTCGGCTTGGCAATCCAATCGATTGCTCGAGACAAGAACAAGATCGTTATCTATACGTCGGTCGCCACGACCGAACTGAATGGCAAGCAATGCGCCAAAACCGGGCTGGCCTGGCTGCACGATTCCTACAACCTCGTCGCGGGCCCAATCCGGGCATTGGTGGCCGAGGGCTATGATACCTGGTTCTTCATCGCCGCCGACTATGCGTTCGGCAAGAACATGGTGATGGAGTCGCAGCGAGCACTCGCAGCTTCGGGCGGCAAGTCTCTCGGAGCCGTATTCCATCCAATCGGCAATGCTGATTACAGCTCATTCCTGCTGCAGGCTCAGGCGTCAAAGGCCAAGATCGTCGCTTTCGCAAATGCCGGCGAGCAACTCGTGACCTCGATGAAGCAGTGGAACGAGTTCGGCATGGGCACGGGTCAAAAACCAGTTGCTGAACTGATGTTCATCACCGATGTGCATGCCATGACGCCCGCGACCAGCAAGGGGCTTACGTCGTTGACAGGCTGGTACTGGGCCCGCAACCAAGACACCAGGGCGTTTTCGCAACGCTTCTTCAAGCTGCATGGCGCGATGCCAACCGAGCCCCAGGCGGCCGTTTATTCCGGCGTGTTGCACTATTTGAGGTCGGTTGCGGCCGCCGACACGGATGCAACCGATGCGGTCCTGGACAAGATGCGCTCGACACCAGTCGATGATGTCTATGCGAAGGGCGCGAAGATCCGTGAGGATGGCAAGCTCGTTCACGACTTCTACCTGGTTCAGGTCAAGGATCCCTCCGAAGTGAAGGCTGCTTGGGAATACTACAACATCGTCAAGACGGTGCCAGGAGAGGAGGCGTTCTCGCCCTTGGCGGAGAGCGAGTGCCCGTTGGTGAAAAAGTAAGCTGAGGCGAGAACTCCAAGGGATCCGCTCGCCGCGGCTCACGAGAGAGCCGCGACCATGCGAGACCTGAACGATGACTTAGAGGGGTGATGGAAGTGGCCGAGTTCTGCTGGAACCGTCTGAAGGCCGGAGCGCTATGCGGGCTGGCATCCAGAGACGCGATCGTCTTGTTGCCGGTCGGCTCGACAGAACAGCACGGACCGCATCTTCCAACCGGCGTCGACGACATGCTTGTGACGGCGGTGTGCCACCGTGCGGCGCGTTTGATTGCGCCTGTTCCGGTCGTTGTGACGCCGACCGTTTGGTGCGGTCTTGCGGATCATCATGTGCCGTTTGGCGGCACCTTCTCCTTATCCCTTCCTACCTATCACGCACTGTTGCGCGACCTGTGCCGATCGGTTCTCACCGCGGGTTTCAGAAAAATCGTGCTCGTCAATGGTCACGCGGGCAACATTGCCGGTCTGGCCGCGATCGCAGCGGAGATGACGCGTGAACTGAACGCCCAGATCGCGACCGCAACCTACTTCATGCTCGCTCTCGACGAGATCTCGGCGATTCTGGAAGACCAGAACGGTCTGATGCATGCTTGCGAGGCGGAGACGTCAATGATGATGGCGGTGTCACCTGAACTTGTCGATGAGGCACGAGTCTCGGAGGCCAATGGTCCTCCATTCGACGTCCAGGCGTCGCTGATCCCTGGTCTCAAGCGGTTCGTCCCATTCCACGAGGTTTCAATCTCGGGAGTTGCCGGCGATGCAAGGCGTAGCTCTCGTGCGAAGGGCGAGGCCCTGCTCACGGCTTGCGCCGAAGCTTTGGCGAAGAATCTGAGTGCAGGAGAGCCGTGGCTGGCGGCGAAGTTTCCATCGCCCGTCGTACGTGAATGATGTGAGGACGATGACTGCTGAGCATCCCCGGCTTGTCGGCGCCGGCGCCAAGTGGTCCTGTGGTCAGCTCAATTCGCGCGGATGTCCTGTCCTCACGCGCTCCGCGCCGAGCGCCTCAGCGACTGCGGCGGCTGGCCGAAGGCGCGGATGAAGGCCCGGCGCATCCGCTCCGGGTCCCGAAAGCCGGTGGATTGGGCGACGTGCTCGATCGCTTCGCCCGAGGACTGCACCCGCTCGCGCGCGATCTCGACCCGCAATCGCTCGACGGCCTTGGTCGGCGTGGAGCCGGTTTCGGCGACGAAGGAGCGCACGAAATGCCGCGCGCTCAACCCGGCCCGCTCGGCCAGCGCGTCGACGGTGAGCTGCGCATCGAGATTCTCGCGCACCCAGGACAGCAGGCTGGCGAAGCGGCCGTTCGGCGTCTTGAGCTCGAGCAAGGTCGAGAACTGCGATTGCCCGCCGCCGCGGCGCTGATAGAGCACCAGCTGCCGGGCGGCCGCTTGCGAAATCTCCTCGCCGTGATCCTCGCCGATCATGGCAAGCGCGAGATCGATCCCGGCGGTGATGCCCGCCGACGTCCACACGCGATCGTCCCGGATGAAGATCTGGTCCGGCTCGAGCCTGACATTGGGATAGCGTCCGGTGAAGTCGCGCGTGCAGGACCAGTGCGTGGTCGCGCAGCGCCCGTCCAGGAGGCCGGCCTCGGCGAGCAGGTAGGCACCGTTGCAAACGCTGGCCATCCGCACGCCGCGCTTCGCCAGTCTCCGAATGAAGGCGATCGTCGTCTTGCAGCGCGTGGCTGCTTCGACGCCTTCGCCGCCTGCAACGAGCAGCGTCGTGACGGAATTTGCGGCGCGCAAGCTGCGCGCGAACATCTGGGTGCCCGACGAACTGCGCACCGCGCCGGGCCTGGTTGCCACCGTGACGACGTGCGGGGCGTTCGGCACGTGGCGTCTTGCGATCTCGAACACCGAGATCGGGCCCGCCGCGTCCAGCAGCTGGAATTCGGGAAAGATCAGGAAGCCGATCATGGACGCGTCCAAAAATGAGGGAATTACGCCGTTTCCGCGCCTTAGGCCAACATGGCACGCTGCAACCGTCAAGCGCGATGTCGAGGTTGGTCATGTCGGGTCCGTTGCAGATCGGTCTTCTGGTTTTTCCCCGCGTCACCCAGCTCGATCTCACCGGTCCGGCGCAGGTCTTCTCCAGCCTGCCAGATGTGAATGTGCATCTGATCTGGAAGCGCATCGAGCCGGTGCCGAGCGATTCCGTGATCATGCTGACGCCGACCATCACCTTTGCCGATTGCCCGCAGCTCGACGTGATCTGCGTTCCCGGCGGCTACGGCACCGACGAGCTGATGCTCGACGAGGAGGTCCTGGCGTTTCTGCGCCGGCAGGAGAAGGGCGCCAAATACGTCACGTCGGTCTGCACCGGCTCGCTCGTGCTGGGTGCAGCCGGCCTGTTGCAGGGATATCGCGCGGCGACGCACTGGACCGCCACCGATGCCTTGCCGTTCTTCGGCGCCGCGGTGTCGCGCGAGCGGGTCTGCGTTGATCGCAATCGCATCACCGGCGGCGGTATCACCGCCGGAATCGATTTTGCGCTCACGCTGGTCGCTATGCTGCGAGGCCGCGCGGCGGCCGAGATGATCCAGCTGCGCATGGAATACAATCCCGCGCCACCGTTCGAGGCCGGTTCGCCGGATACGGCGCCGGCTGCGATCGTCGCGGCCATGAAGGAGCGCGTTGCGCCTGCGCAGGCGCGGCGGCTGGAGTTCGTCAGGAAGGCCGTCGGCCGGCAAGGATAGCGCGGCGGTTTCCGCCGTTGTGCCGGGATCATGAGGGTCGATCATCGCCGACATGTCGTCGGGATGCTGAAGCGGAGGGGGCAATGGCGCCTTGTCGTGTTGGAGTTTTGCTGTCGCGGCGGACCCGGCTTTGCCGCTTGACCTTCGGCCTCGCCCTGGCGCTCGGTCCGATCGCGTTCACCGAGCGTAGCGCGGCTGCCGACTTCTCCGGCGGAGTCATCAAGATCGGCATCATCAACGATCAGTCCGGCCCATTGTCGGACAATTCCGGACCAGGCTCCGTCGTCGCCGCAAAGTTGGCCGTAGAGGATTTTCAGAAGGCGATCCCCAACATCAAGGTGGAGATCATCTTCGCCGACCATCAGAACAAGCCGGATATAGGGGCCCAAATTGTCCGGAAATGGTTCGACGTTGACGGCGTCGACATGGTCGCCGATGTCGGCAATTCGGCGGTGGCTCTCGCCATCCAGTCGATTGCGCGCGACAAGAACAAGATTGTCATCTATTCGGCGGTCGGCACGACAGAGATTGGCGGCAAGCAATGCTCGCGCACCGGATTGATGTGGCTGCACGACAATTACAATCTCGTCTCCGGATCGGTCCGCAGGCTAGTGTCCCAAGGCTACGACAGCTGGTTCTTCATCGCGGCCGACTACGCGTTCGGACGCAACATGGTGGAGGTGTCCCAGCGTGTGCTTGCGGAAGGAAGAGCAAAGTCGCTTGGTGCCGTCTTTCATCCCCTCGGAAACGCCGATTACGGCTCGTTCCTGCTGCAAGCCCAGGCCTCGAAGGCCAAGGTCGTCGCCTTTGCCAATGCCGGTGAGCAGCTTGTGACCGTGATGAAGCAATGGCACGAGTTCGGAATGAATATGGGGTCTCAGAAGCCGGTGGCCGAACTGATGTTCCTGACCGACGTGCACGCCATGGGCGTGGAAACCGCCAAGGGGCTGACGACCGTCACGGCCTGGTATTGGGCACTGAACGAGGAGACGCGCGCGTTCGGCCAGCGCTTCTACAAGCTTCACAAGGCGATGCCGACCGCGCCCCAGGCCGCCGTCTACTCCGCTGTGTTACAGTATCTGCGAGCGGCTGCTGCGGCTGGAATGGACGAGACGGGCGCGGTCCTCGATAAAATGCGCGCGATGCCGGTGGATGATTTCTACGCGCGGGGCGCACGGCTGCGCGCCGACAATAAGCTCGTGCACGATTTCTATCTGGTCGAAGTCAAGAAGCCTGCGGACGTCAAGACCCCCTGGGACTACTACAACGTCGTCGAGAAAATACCCGCCGAGGATGCCTTTCTCCCCTTGAGCCAAAGCGAATGTCCGCTGCTCAAGGGGCAGGGAAACTAGGTCTGGCTGGGGTAGAAACCCCGTGCCGCTAGAACGGCCCCGCCGATCTCAGGGGTCGGCGGGCCTTTGAGTCCGCAGGGCCTGCGTCCGCCTTCAACCATATTCCTCGCCGATCCCATATTCCTTATAGATCACAAGCGGATCCGACTCCGGAAACAGGCGGCATTTGGCTTGCGCAAGGTGGAGGCTCACCGCCGACGGCTCCTTGCCGTTCGCCAGCATCTTGCGGATGTCGTCCATATGCGCGCTCGGCTGGTGTTTCGGTTCGAGCTGCTCCAGCGCGACCAGCGCGGTCGCCAGGGCCTCGGTCAGAACCCAGTCGTCGTGGCCCGTGATTCCCTTCTTCGGCATCGGCAGACCCCACATGCGGCGGCGAACGGCAGTCTATCGCGACTTCCGCCAAATCTCCATCGAGCAGGTCGGGACTCCCGGTACGCGGAACAGGCCGGTCGCGTGCTCCGGCTTGCATTATGGTCGCGCGTGGCTAAAAGGCGGCGAGTTGTGGGCGGATAGTATCCTTGTTGAAACAAAATTGGCGTAGACGGGGCTCGCGCGACCTTCAGGACGGCTGTCCGGACTGCGATCCCGTATCCCTGAACTCAAAAGCCAAACGGTCGTACCGCTCAGGGCTGGAGCCAGCATGGTCTTTCTAAGCTTCGTCTACCGCTTCATGACCAATTTCGCCTTCATGGCGATGGTCTATTTCAGCCTGAACTTCATGGAGAAGTATCAGAACCGGGCGATCATCGCGATCCTGGTGCTGGTCTATGCCGGCATGCGCGCGGCCTCGACGCTGCGTGCGTTCTACTTCTTCCAGAAGATCGAGAAGCTCGAGGCCGAGACCAAGCGTCTTCAGGCGCCGATCAACGACGGCTCGGGCGGAACCAACGCGCGCAGGCAGGTTGTGGCCGACGTGGCCCGGCTGCGCCGCGACGGCGAGCTCAAATCCTATATGGACCTGTTCTTCCTGGCGCTGATCGTGCTGCTCTGCGTCGCCAACATCATGCGGCAGTAAGCCCAGGCGCCTCGGCTCAGGCGCGCTTCTTCGCGCTGGTCGCGACGCGGGTCGGGCGGGGCGTCGTGCCCTTCTGTGCCGCGACCTTTGCCGTGGCGTTGGCCTGCGCGGCATGCTTCGGCGCGCCGTGTGCAGCGTGTGCGGTCCGGGGGCCGTGCGACTTGCCAGCCTTGATGCTTGCGGATTTGCCCTTGGCGCTGCGAGGCGTCTCGGACGCCATTGCCAGCCGCGTCGCGGCGCGCCGCGACAAGGTCGTGGACAGGAGCACTTCGACCGAGCCCTCGGGGATCGCGAACAGATCGCGGTCCGGAACGGGCAGGGTGGATGCGACATCCAGCTGCGCTTTGGTCCGGCGCGGCAGCAGCGGCTGATGCGCGGCTTGCGCATTGAGGTCGGCCAGCGAGGGCGCCGGAAGCGTCTTGGTCTGCGCGAACACGAAGTTCGGAACCGCTGGCCAGCGCGCGATCGGGGTGGTCTCGGTCGGCGGATGCAGCAGCCATTCCACCGCCGTGGTCGGCGTCGCCGGCAGGTCCGCGGTCGCCGGCACCACATGCACGATGCGATAGCCGCGCGCCTTGAGGTCGCGGATGATCTTCGGCAGCGCCGCAACCGTCCGCGCCTGGATGTCGTGCAGCAGCAGGATGCCCTTGCCCTTGGCCTCCAGCCGCTGCATCGCGAGCTGGTAGACGCGGTCGGACGACACGTGACGCCAGTCATCGGCGGGGAAGTCGGCGCTCCAGACCTGGATGCCGCGCGAGATCAGATAGTTCTCGACGCCTTCGGCGCGCATCAGGCCGGGAATGCGGAAGAACGGCGCGAGCCTGGTCGGATCGGTCATCGCGGCCGAGGTCCACTCGATGCCGCCGTTGATCTGCGGCTCGTATTTCTCGATCGGCATCCGGTCGAACGTCAGCGGATGGTTCATGCTGTGGGTGCCGACGGTGTGGCCCGCCGCGACCAGCTTGCGCACGCCTTCCGGGTTCGCCTTGGCCTGTTCGCCGATGATGAAGAAGGTCGCCTTGATGCACTCGTCGTCGAGCATCTTGAGGATCTGGTTCGAATATTTCGGCAGCGGACCGTCGTCGAAGGTCAGGACCACTTCGTGGTCCTTCAGCGGCAGCGTTTCGCGGTACTGCATGGTGCCGATGCGCGGATGCTCGCGCGGATCGACCACGAGGGTGCGGGAGGTCCCGAGCGCGTCCGGATGGCCGGGACAGTCAGCCGCGAAGGCCGCCGGTGTGCCGACGCTCAGCAATCCAAGCAATCCGCCGAGGCAGAGGACGATCCACGATCGCGTCCGAACAACAACGCTACTTCCGATCATGAACCCCGTCTGCCCTCATACGCGATTGCCGCCATAGTAGGTCGGAGACGCCCGAAAACGGTTCAGGCGCAACATGCCTTCCATATCTGCATGGCGTAGCATGAACAGATCGTTAATAGGGCTCAAATCACCCCATTTTGCGCTGGCGTGACATTCCGGCATCAACGCCCGTCCGCGTTCTTCTGTGATGTGCCCGCCGGCACGATGTGAACCACCCGATAGCCGTTCTCTCTCAGATACCGCAGGAAGGCCGGCATGATGGCGGCCGTGCGCGCCTTGGGGTCGTGGAACAGGATGATCCCCTTGCCGGCGGCGGCGAGGCGCTCGGTGACGAGCTTCAACTCCTGCTCCGGCGTCATCTCGTTCCAGTCGCTGGCCCACAGGTCGGCCCCGAACACGACGATGCCGCGCGACTGCAGCAGGTCGAGCTCGGCTTGCGTGGACTCGAAATAGGGGAAGCGGAAGAACGGCGTCGAGGGCGTGGTGGTCGAGACCCCGTGCAGCGCCATCTCGTCGGCGGCAATGCCGCGGTCGATCTCGGTCTTCGCCTTGTCGAACGGGATCCGCGCCATGAACGGGTGCGACCAGGTGTGGTGGCCGATG
>Ga0070665_100005834_pt1 | contig 12631 bp, 9 predicted proteins | sample KBSS13metaG_FD_65862 | JGI IMG/M metagenome (GOLD analysis project Ga0070665, IMG submission 65862) | Switchgrass rhizosphere microbial communities from Kellogg Biological Station, Michigan, USA - KBS S1-3 metaG | ecosystem: Host-associated > Plants > Roots > Rhizosphere > Soil ... | reverse complement strand
GATGATCTCGCCGAGCTGGATGTTGAACAGCGGCACCAGCCCACCGAGCGGCGTGAAGCTGTCGTGCATGGCGATGACGGCGCCGCATGAGGCAGCGGTGGTGACAATCGCGAACAGGGCCGACAGGGAGATGCCGAAGCGCACCTCCTTGCCTTCCATGTTGCCGCCCGCGAGCCCGAGCTGGGCGAAGGCAGGATTGCCCGCCGCTTCGGCCCAATAGGTCACGGCGACGCCGCCGAGGAACAGCACGCCCATGACGGCAAACACCGCCCAGCCCTGGCGCTCGTCGCCGACCATGCGCCCGAACACATTGGTGAACGCGGCGGCGATCGCGAAGATCAGCAGCATCTCGACGAGGTTGGTGAGCGCGCTCGGGTTCTCGAACGGATGGGCGGAGTTGGCGTTGAAGAAGCCACCGCCATTGGTGCCCAGCATCTTGATCACTTCCTGGGAAGCGACCGGCCCCTGGGCGATCACCTGCTTCGCGCCTTCGAGCGTCGTCGCCTCGGTGTAGGCGGCGAGGTTCTGCGGCACGCCCTGCCACACGAGAAAGAGGGTGGCCACGATCGAGATCGGCAGCAGCACGTAGAGCGTGGCGCGCACCAGATCGACCCAGAAATTGCCGACGCCGGTCGCCGAGCGCCGCGCGAAGCCGCGCACCAGCGCGATCGCCAGCGCCATGCCCGTCGCCGCCGAGACGAAATTGTGCACGGTGAGCCCGGCCATCTGGACGAGGTAGCTCATCGTCGTTTCGGGCACGTAGGATTGCCAGTTCGTGTTGGTCACGAAGCTCATCGCCGTGTTGAAGGCGAGGCTTTGCTCGACGGCGGACTGGCCCGCGGGATTGAACGGCAGGACGGCCTGAAGGCGCATCAGCGCATAGAGCAGGAGGAAGCCCGCCAGGCTGAACGACAGCATGGCGACGCCGTAGGCGACCCAACCTTGCTCGCGGTGCTCGTCGACGCCGCAGAGGCGGTAGATGCCGCGCTCGAGAGGTCCGAGCACGGGCGAGAGCAGCGTGCGCTCGCGGTTGAAGACGCGCGTCATGTAGAAGCCGAGCGGCTTCACGATCAGTGTGACGAGGACGCAGAAAAGCGTGATCTGGAGCCAGCCATCGAGAGTCATTGTCGTTGTTCCTTGGAAGCGTCCGGGCCCTAGAAGCGTTCGGGCCGCAGCAGCGCGTAGACGAGATAGCCGAGCAGGCCGAGCGTGACGGCCGCGCCGAGCGCGTATTCGATCGCCATGGGTGTCTCCTCTAGAGCCGGTCGCAGGCGCGGGCGTAGGCGATGGCGAGGGCGAAGCAGCCGCAGCCGGCCGCGATCAGGATGATGTCGAGCATGGGGAAGTCCTGCTGGATGCGACCGAGGTCGGGCGGATCATTCGAGACCACAGAAGCTCAGAGCGAGCGGCACCGCGCAGGCGATCGCCAGAGTGACCGCAAGGATCACGCCGATGTCGAAGCATATGCCCTGTGGCGTGGGATGATCGGCCCCTCCTGGACCGCGGGAAGACGGGAGCCTGCCCGCGTTGGAAGCGGCGCGAGTGGATCCGGTCGAAAAGAAATGGAGGGGCTTGTTCATGACAGCTCACTTTCGAAGCCATCAACGTGGAACCGGACCTCATAGAAATTCGAGCGGGGTCGGAGGGCATGGTCATAGGAATTGCATAGGGAGTTGCAACGCCGGCCGGGCAGACGGGCTACACATCACAGGCGGCTGCGCAAATGGTCGTACGCGAGCAGCAGGCAACAGCCTGCGACGGCGACAATCAGAACCAACAGCTCGACCATGGAAGCGCTCCTTCGCTCGATATGAAGGCGCAGGGGCATAGGAATGCCAGTCGTCGCGCGACGCCCCGTCATAGGAAATCCATAGGAATCGGCGCGAAGAGCCCGGCGTCCGCGCCCTATGGAATTCCTATGATCCTGCCTCGCCAGCCATATGGAATTTCAACGTCGCCGCATCGTAGTGACCCCGCATCGAAACGTGCGGCCCACGAGGGATGACGGAATGCTCAGGAAATTGGCGGCGACCTGCCTTGGCGCGCTCGTGCTTTGTGCGGCGACTGGGGCACTTGCCGATGACGCGAAGCCGGAAGAGAAGCCGGTGTGGCACGGCCCGTTCGGCGGCACCTTCTCAGCCGGCGCCACCTTCGCCACCGACTATTCCTATCGCGGCATCTCCCAGACCCAGCGCCAGGTCGCCTTCCAGCCGTTCATCACCTACGAGACCCCATCGGTCGTCAGCGACACCGCCTCGATCTCCGGCTATGTCGGCGCCTGGGCCAGCAACGTCTACTTCCCCAACACCAACACCGTCGCCGAGGTCGACATCATCGCCGGCGTCCGCGCCAAGGCGATGAACGAGAAGCTCACCTTCGACCTCGGCTACATCCGCTACAACTATCCCGGCTCCGACAACAACCTGCAATTCGGCTTCAACGAGATCGGCCTCGTCGTCGGCTACGACTTCGGACCGGTCGCCCTCAGCGGCGCCATCCGCTACAGCCCCAACTTCTTCGCAAACTCCGGCAACGCCTGGTACAAGTGGGCCCAGGCCGTCGTGCCGCTGCCCTTCATCAAGATCAACGAGAACGTCTCGTTCAAGCTCTTCGGCACGATCGGAAACCAGTCCGTCGAGCGCTACGTCAACTACGGCATCCCCGGCGACAACTACTGGGACTGGCAGCTCGGCGCCACCGCCACCGTCTGGGGCGTCGACCTCACCGTCGCCTACACCGACACCAACATCGACGTCCAAGGCTGCCTCAACACCCAGAACTGCCAGGGCCGCGTCATCTTCTCCATCAGCAAGACCTTCTGAGCCGGAGACGTTTCCGATCCCTCATCCAACGGGGCGGGCGGCAGGGTTGCCGCCTGCCCCATCGGCTGCCATGTAGGGCGCCATGTCGCCCCCTCCGGACAGTGAGCGCGTCGATCTCGCCGTCATCGGCGCCGGCCTGAACGGCAGCCTGCTCGCCCTGGCGGCCGGCGAGGCCGGGCTGCAGACGGCGCTGATCGATCGCGTGCTGCCGGCATCGCTGGCCGCGGCCGGCTTCGACGGCCGGACGACGGCGATCGCCTACACCAGCCAGCGACTCTTCAAGGCGATCGGTGTCTGGGACGAGCTCGAAAGCCGCGCCGAGCCGATCCTCGACATCCGCATCTCCGATGCCGGGCACGACGGCCGCACCAGCCCCCTCTTTCTCCATTTCGATCATCGCGAGGCTGGCGAGAGCGAAGACGGCGCCGCGCCGATGGGCTGGATCGTCGAGAACCGCTTCCTGCGCGCCGCGATGCTGCGGCGTCTCCAGGCCTGTCCCAAGGTCGAACTGGTGGCACCCGATGAGGCACTCGACACCGATCGCACCGCGGACAAGGTCGAGATCGCGCTGAAGAGCGGACGGCGGCTCGCCGCGCGCCTCGTCGCCTCGGCCGAAGGCCGCTTCGGCACGATGCGTGAGGACGCCGGCATCGGCGCCCGCGCCTGGTCGTACGACCAGATCGCGATCGTGCTGGTGGCCCACCATGAACGGCCGCATCACGGCGTCGCGCAGGAGAAATTCCTGCCGGGCGGGCCGTTCGCCATCCTGCCGATGCAGGACACCGAGGCGGGCGAGCATCGCTCGTCGATCGTCTGGACCGAACGCGCGTCGATCGCCAAGCGCCTGCTCGAGCTCGATGCCCCGCGCTTCAATGCCGAGTTCGCGCGCCGCTTCGGCGATTTCCTCGGGCAGGTCGAACCGGTCGGCCCGCGCTGGTCGCATCCCCTCGGGCTGGTCCATGCCGAGCGCTATATCGACGAGCGCATGGTGCTGGTCGGCGACGCCGCGCACGGCATCCATCCGATCGCGGGCCAGGGCTACAATCTCGGCGTGCGCGACATCGCGGCTCTGGTCGAGGTGCTGGTCGATGCCAGGCGGCTCGGCCTCGACATCGGCGCCGCCGACACGCTCGAGCGCTATGCGCGCTGGCGGCGGACCGACAATTTCACCATGGTCGCCGCGACCGACCTGCTGAACCGGCTGTTCTCCAATGACATCACGCCGCTGCGCCTGGTGCGCGAGGCCGGGCTGGCCGCCGTCAATCGCGTACCGCCGCTGCGCAGGTTCTTCCTCCGCCACGCCATGGGGCTGGGCGGCGACCTGCCGAAGCTGATCAGGGGCGAACGGCCTTAGCCTTGCCGGCGAGGATGATGAGAGCCGCGCCGACGTCGGCCGTCGCGGCCAGCAGGAGCGGCGCCCGGTAGCTGCCGAAGGCATCGTGCAGCAGGCCGTAGAAACTCGGGCCGAGCGCCGTTGCGAGCTGGATGACGCAGGAGGCGATGCCGTAGACGGCGCCGAACGACGCCGCGCCGAATTCGCGCCGCACGATGATCGGCGCCAGCGTCGTGACGTTGCCGATCCTCAGGCCCATCAGCAGGCTGCCGGCGACGAACATCGCCGGCACGGGCCAGATCGCCATCGCGGCCAGCGCGCCTGCCGCGACGATCATCATCGCCGCGGCCGTCGTCCGCGCGCTCATCCGGTCGGCGAAGCGCGCGAGCACGAGGCGGCTCACGAGGGCGGCGATCGCCGTTGCCGATACCGCGATCGACGTGCCGGCCGCGCCGAGCGCGGGCAGCAGCAAGGCCACCTGATGGGTGACGAAGCCGACCTGCACCATCATGCCGATGCCGAAGCCCGCCATCACGCTGCGCAATGCCGCGGTGCGCAACGCGTCGCGCCGCGTCCATGTCGCCGCCCGCGGGCCGGCAGTCGAGGACACAGCGGCAGCGCCATCGGGCAGCAGGCCGATATCCTGGGGCCGGCGTTTCAGCACGACGACGGCGAGCGGCAGCATCACCAGCACGGCGCTCGCCGCGCCGAGCGTCGTCGTCGCGGCGAAGCCCAACCGGTCGATGCCGAGCAGCAGGACCGGCACGCCGGCCAGGCCACCGACGCTGGCGCCCAGCGAGGCGATCGACACGGCGCGGCCCTGGTGCCGCTCGAACCACGGCGCGAGCGTCGTCGCCACCGCGGTCATCGACAGGCAAGCCCAGCCCACGCCCATGACCAGGAAGGCTGCGTAGGTCTGCCATGGCGCCACGACATGGCCGATCGCGGCGACGCCGCCGGCCAGGGCCGATGTGCCAAGCGCAAAGACCGGCTGCGGCCCGAAACGGCCGAGGACTCCGCCGACGGGAATCAGCAGCAGCGCACTCACCACGTAGAAAAGCGTGATCGCACCCGAGACGAGGCCCGTGGGCCAACCGTTCCGTTCGACCAGGGCATGCAGATAGACACCGGCGCCAAACAGGCCGAGCGCATTGGCGAAGACCGACGCCACCAGACAGACCGCGACGATCCGCCAACCATAGAACATCCGGGACATGGTCCGTCCTATCACGTCGCGGACCGGAAACAGTTCGGCCGGGACCGAAGCACCGGGCGGCGCAACTGCAGTTGCGCACCCCCGGCGAAGCTCCTATCTCAGGGGCCAAATTTCGAGGGTTTCCATGGCTCAGGCACAAGTTCCCGTGACGGTGCTGACCGGCTATCTCGGCGCCGGCAAGACCACGTTGCTCAACCGGATATTGAGCGAGCAGCACGGCAAGAAATACGCCGTGATCGTCAACGAGTTCGGCGAGCTCGGCGTCGACAACGACCTCGTGGTCAATGCCGACGAGGAAGTGTTCGAGATGAACAACGGCTGCATCTGCTGCACCGTGCGCGGCGATCTGATCCGCATCATCGAAGGGCTGATGAAGCGCAAGGAGAAGTTCGACGGCATCCTGGTCGAGACCACCGGCCTCGCCGACCCCGGCCCCGTCGCGCAGACCTTCTTCACCGACGACGACGTGAAGGCCCGCACCCGGCTCGACGCGATCGTCACCGTGGTCGATGCCAAGCACTTCCTCGGCCAGCTCAAGCAGGGCGACGAGGCGGAGGAGCAGGTCGCGTTCGCCGACGTGATCCTGCTCAACAAGACCGACCTCGTGAGCGCCGAAGATCTCGCCAAGGTCGAAGGCAAGATCAAGTCGATCAATCCCTACGCCCGCCTGCACCGCACGCAGAAGAGCCAGATCGAACTCGCCGCCATCCTCGACAAGGGCGCGTTCGACCTCAAGCGCATCCTCGAGTTCGAACCCGATTTCCTCGAGCACGGCCACGACCATGATCACGGCGACGAGGTCGCGAGCCTCAGCTTCACCGCCGACAAGCCGGTCGATCCCGACAAGTTCCAGAAGTGGATGGGGGCGCTGCTGCAGCTTCGCGGCGGCGACATCCTGCGCAGCAAGGGCATCCTGGCGATCGACGGCGCGCCCCGGCGCTACGTCTTCCAGGGCGTGCACATGATGATGGATGCCGACTGGGGCACGCCGTGGAAGGACGGCGAGAAGCGCGCGAGCAAGCTGGTCTTCATCGGCCGCAACCTCGACGCCGAGAACCTGAAGCGCGGCTTCGAAGACTGCCTGAAGTAAGCAAGTGAAGCTCGATCTCGGAAATCCGGCGTGGCGGACGACGCTGCCGCCGTCCCGTTCGGTTGCGTCGGATGCCCCGGTCGCCGCCTGCGCCTTCAGCCGCGACGGCAAGATCGCCGCCTTCGCGCTCGGCGACGGCCGCGTGCGGTTCCTGTCGGCGGATGTCAAGGACGCGCCGGCCGAGGCACAGGAGCCGTTGCACAAAGGCGCGGTGCTGTCGCTGATCGCCGATCCGCTCAATGACGGCTTCATCAGCGGCGGCGACGACGGCCGCCTGCTGCGTCTCGCCGCCGACGGCAGCGCGACGGAAATTGCCGACCACAAGGGCAAGTGGATCGACAAGCTTGCCGCCCACCGCGCCAACGGCACGGTGGCAGCGTCGGCCGGCAAGATGGCGCTCGTGGTCGACAAGGCGGGCGAGGTGCGCGAGTTCGGCCCGCACCAGAGCACGGTGACGGGGATCGATTTCAGCAAGGACGGCAGCCGGATCGCCTGCTCCCACTACGACGGCATCACGATCTGGAGCATCGGCCAGGTGGTCCTGCCGCCGCGCCGCTTCGCGTGGCGTGGCAGCCATGTCGCGCTGAAGTGGAGCACCGACGGCAAGTTCATCGCCACCGGCACGCAGGAGAACGACATTCATGTCTGGCGCATCGCCCAGGCGACCGACATGCGGATGGCGGGCTATCCCGCCAAGGTGAAGTCGCTGTCGTGGTCGGCCGACGCGCGCTGGCTCTACACCTCCTCGCAGCCGGTGTTCACCGCCTGGCCGTTCGCCGGCAAGGGACCCGAGGGCAAGCCGCCGCTGCAGTTCGGCGACGAAGGCGCGGGCCTGATCACCGTTGTCGCAGCGCATCCCACCGCCGAATTCGTGGCCGGCGGCTATGATTCGGGTGAGTTGCAGCTCGGCGACATCAAGATGCGCCGCTCGGTGGTGCTCAGGATGTCCGACGGCTCGCCGGTCAGCGCCGTGGCCTGGTCGCCCGACGGCTTCCGCCTCGCCGTCGGCAACGACAACGGCGACATGCTGGTGGTCGACCTCAGGCGCTGACCGTCAGCTCTTTTTTTTCAGCGAGGCGTAGGCCTTCAGGCGCTGCGCCCGGATATCGACCTTCAGCACGTCACCGGCGACCTTCCCGGTGATTTCGGCGGTGGAGGTCGAGCAACTGGCATCCTCGGGAAAGCGGATGCGGCCGGCGAACTCGCCGGTAGGCGCCAACGCCAGGGAGATCTTGAAGGTACCGCAGTGCCGCTCCCTGATTTCTCCGGCCACCTGCCCATTGGCGACCGTCAACGTCGCGTTGAACGACATCGACAGGAAGGGCCCCCCGCCAGTGGAAGCCGTCAGCGCGCCCGCGTAGCTACCGTCGATCGACGCAGTGGAGGCGGCCGGCTGCAAGGCGCTTGGCGTCAACGATGCCGCGGCAGGCACCTTCAACTCCGCGCTGGCCTTGCGCGCCATTTCCTCATCCGCCTTCTTTCTCTTCTCTTCCTCGAATCTCTGCACGGCGGCGGCGGCCTCGCGCAGCAGCTCGGGCTTCTGACTGTCCGTCAGGAATCCGGTCGGCGGCCGATTGCGGGCCTTTTGCCAGCCGGCGATCATCTCGCGGCTGCGCGATCCGAAAGTGCCGTCGACGCTGCCCGTGTCGAACCCGAGCGACGCTAGAGCGACCTGGACCAGCGCGCGGTCCGAGGGCATGAGGCGCAGGGCCGCCTCGGCGGCCTCCGCCTGCTTGCGGGCCTCGATCTCGGCCGACGGCCTCGGCTCGGCCTGCCTCCTCGCATCAGCTTCGGTGACGGCGTTTCCGCGGGTATCGTCTGCGACCTGGCGAGGACCGGCGCTCTCGATCGCGGTGCCTCTGCGTTCCTTCTCGTTGGATCGGTCGCCGAGGACGACCCAAGCGCCGCCGCCAAGTGCCGCAACAAGGACGACACCCAGCCCGACCTGAAGCAGCGAGCGCCCGGAACGCGGCGCCCGGCCTTGCGACGCCACGCCGAGCCTGGGCGACCCTGTCGATGGAAACATCGCCACCGTCGGCGCATCGCCAGCCTGCAGCTCGGCGGAAACGAGCACGTCCCCTCCCGGCGGCGACCGCGTTTGCAGAAGGAGATGGCGCCAGGCGGCAACAGATTGCGGACGCTCGGCAGGACGAAGGGCAAGACCCGCATCGATCGCGACCAGCAGCGCCGGCTCGAAGCCCGCGGGGCCCCGTCGCAGCATCGGTTGGTATTCGTCCTCGAGCAGGCGCTCGAAGCTGCTCGGCGGCAAGGTGCCGGTGATCGCCCGGTATAGCGTCGCTGCCAGAGCATAGATGTCGGTCCACGGCCCTTGCTTGGCCGAAGTGATCTGCTCGGGGGCGGAGTAGCCCGGCGTGAAGATCGCGGTCATGGCCGACGTCTTTCCGACCACCGCGGCGCGCGATGCGCCAAAGTCGATCAGCGTCGGCCTGCCATCGGGCCGCAGCAGGATGTTTGCCGGCTTGATGTCGCGATGCAGGAAGCCTGCAGCATGAACCCTCTCCAACCCGACCAGCAAGGGCTCGAGGAGGGTCGCGACCTCGACGGGTCCGAGCCGCGTACGCTCGGCCAGCACGTTCTCGAGCGTCCGACCCTGCACGCGCTCCATGACCATGTACGCGGTGCCGTTGGCCTCCAGGAAGTCGTGCACCCGCACGATACCGGGGGCGTCGTGCAACATGGCCAGGGTGCGGGCTTCGGCGACGAACCGCTCGCGGCCCCAGTTGAAATCATCGGCCATTTGAATCGACCGGGGCATCACGCTGGCCCGGTCGCGCCGGACGGCGAGAACCGACGGCAGGTACTCCTTGATCGCGACCTCGCGACCAAGCTGCTCGTCGAGCGCAAGATAGGTAATGCCGAAGCCGCCTTGGCCCAGCACTCCCGCGACCTTGTATCGGGCAATCCATGACCCGATCGGCAACGCGTCGAAATCCACGGGCGCCGCGGCCCCTGATCCCGGTACCGTCATGAGGGACCATCCCCCGATGCTGTACGGGAAATCTAGGCCCGCGTCCGTCGGTCGGCAACGAGAACGGCGACAGTCTGGCGGTTGATCTGCGGCGCTGAACGCCCGCACCTTCCGAGACGTCAGCTCCGGCCGCTGACCATCAGGCGGTTGCAGAGGAAGCACAGCATGCCGGCGACACCCATTGCGGCCGTCATCGGCACGATAGTGCCGTCGAAGGCCTGGCCGACGATCGCGCCGAACAGGGCGCCGATCCCGAACTGCATGACGCCCATCAGCGACGAGGCGGTGCCTGCCATGTGCGGGTAGCGCTGCAGCGCCATGGCGATGGCGTTGGCGCCGATGAAGCTGTTGGAGGCGATCTGCAGCACGAACAAGGGCAGGAACGGCCACAGGCCGATGGCGCCGGTACGGGCTTCGACGAGCCCCATCACCAGCACCGCCGGACCGACGATCGCGGGAATGACGACCGCGCCGCGCAACATCCGCTGCGCGCCCATCCTCGGCACGAAGCGGGCATTCATCAGGCTGCCCAGGGTCAGGAACATCACCTGGGCGCCGAAGATCAGGCCATAGGCCCGCGGCTCGATGCCGTAGCGTTCGATGAACACGAAGGGCGAGCCCGACAGGAAGGAGAACAGGGCGCCGAACTGGAAGGCGCCGGTCAGCGCGTAGCCCATGAAGGCGCGATGGCGGACCAGCTCGCCGTAGCGTTCCAGCACCGAGCCGAGATGGAGCGGCTGGCGATATTCCGGCCGCAGGGTTTCCGGCAGGCGCAGCCAGGCCGCGATCCAGGCGAACGCGCCGATGCCCGCGAGCACCCAGAAGATCGCGCGCCAGCCGAAGAACCACAGGACCTGCCCGCCGATCAGCGGCGCCAGCATCGGCGCGATCGAGGAGCAGGCGTGCATCAGCGACATCGCCCGCGCCGCCTGGTCCTTCTCCGCGAGGTCGCGCACCATGGTGCGCGCCAGCACCACCCCGCCGCAGGCCGCCAGCCCCTGCAGCAGGCGCAACAGCACGAGATGACCCGCTTCCGCGGCGAAGGCGCAGCCGATGCTGGCCACGATGTAGGCGGCCAACCCCGTCAGGATCACCGGCCGGCGACCGAACCGGTCGCCGGCCGGCCCGTAGAAGATCTGGCCGAAGCCGAAGGCGATCAGGAAGGCCGAAAGCGTGAGCTGGATGTCGCCCGCCGTGCCGCGGAGATCGGCGGCGATCACCGGCAGCGCCGGCAGATACATGTCGATCGACAGCGGCGTGAAGGCGGACAGCAGCGCCAACAGCACCAGCAGGAGCGGCTTCAGGGTCGGGCGGGTCTCGGTCGCGGGCATCGTCGGTTCCGCTGTAGCACGCCGGGACGGCCGACGCGGCACGTCAGCTTCGATGGCCGACGAGCACGCGGTTGGAGAGGAAGCAGAGGACGCCGGCAACGCCCATGGCCAGGGTCATCGGCGCGATCGTGCCGTCGTAGGTCTGGCCGACGATCGCCCCGAACAGCGCGCCGAGGCCGAACTGCATCACGCCCATCAGCGAGGACGCCGTGCCTGCCATGTGCGGATAGCGTTGCAGCGCCAGCGCCATCGCATTGGGGCCGATCAGGCTGATGGTGGCGATCTGCGGCGCGAAGCAGATCACGATCGGCCACATGCCGATGGTGCCGTAGCGCGCCTCGATCTGGCCCAGCACCATGGCCGAGAGTCCCGAAAGCAGCGGCGCGTAGACGGCATAGCGGAGGATCTTGTCGGGCCCCAGGATGCGCACGAAGCGGGCATTGAGCAGGCTGCCGATCGTCATGAACACGATCATGCTGCCGAAGATCAGGCCGTAGCTGCGCGGGGCGATGCCATACTTCTCGATGAAGACGAACGGCGAGCCCGAGATGAACGACAGCAGCGCCGAGAACATGAACGAGGTCGTGAAGGCGTAGCCCATGAAGGCGCGATGACGCAACAGCTCGCCGAAGCGCTTGAGGATCGACGACACGACCAGCGGCTGGCGATATTCCGGCCGCAGGGTCTCCGGCAGCCAGAACCAGGACGCGGTCAAGGCCAGCACGCCGATCAGGGCCAGCGTCCAGAACGCCGCACGCCAGCCGAAGAACCACAGGATCTGCCCGCCGATCAGTGGCGCCAGCATCGGCGCGATCGACGTGCAGGCCATCATCAGCGACATCGCGCGCGCGGCCTGGTCGCGCTCGGCGAGGTCGCGCACCATGGTGCGCGCCAGCACCACGCCGCCGCAGGCCGCCAGTCCCTGCAGGAAGCGCAGCAGGATCAGATGGCCCGCTTCGAGGGCAAAGGCGCAGCCGATGCTGGTCAGGACATAGACGGCGACGCCGCCCAGGATGACCGGCCGGCGGCCGAAGCGGTCGCCGGCCGGGCCGTAGAAGATCTGGCCGAACCCGAAGGCGATCATGAAGGCGGAAAGGGTGAGCTGGATGTCCCCTGCCGTGCCGTGCAAATCGACGGCAATCACCGGCAGGGCGGGCAGATAGAGGTCGATCGACAGCGGCGTGAAGGCTGACAGCAGCGCCAGCAACGCCAGCAGGATGGGCGTCAGCGTCGGTCGGGTCTTGGTCGGTGGGTCGGTAATGGTGGTCATCGGGGTCCCTAGCACCCATGCTATAAGCGGACCATGACGGCGCCCGACATGACGGAAATGCAGATCAGGCGGTACGCACGGCATATCGTGCTGGCCGAGATCGGCGGCGTGGGCCAATCGCGGCTGATCGCCGCCCGGGTGCTGGTGCTGGGTGCCGGCGGACTCGGCGCGCCCCTCCTGCAATATCTTGCCGCCGCCGGAGTCGGCACCCTGGGCGTGGTCGACGACGACGCGGTCGATCTCTCCAACCTGCAGCGCCAGATCATCCATCGCACGGCCGATATCGGTGTGCCGAAGGTCGTGAGCGCCGAACGGGCGCTGGCCGACATCAATCCCGAGGTCACCGTCCACGCGCACAGGGATCGGCTGACGGCGGAGAACGCCGAGCGGCTGATCGCCGGGTACGACATCGTGGCCGACGGCAGCGACAACTTCGCCACCCGCTACCTGCTCAACGACGTCTGCTTCCGTTTGAGGAAACCGCTGGTCGCCGCCGCGATCCTGCGGTTCGACGGCCAGGTCTCGACCTACAAGGCCTGGCAGGGTCCGGCCCATCCCTGCCTGCGCTGCATCTTTCCCG
>Ga0070665_100005833_pt1 | contig 12631 bp, 10 predicted proteins | sample KBSS13metaG_FD_65862 | JGI IMG/M metagenome (GOLD analysis project Ga0070665, IMG submission 65862) | Switchgrass rhizosphere microbial communities from Kellogg Biological Station, Michigan, USA - KBS S1-3 metaG | ecosystem: Host-associated > Plants > Roots > Rhizosphere > Soil ... | reverse complement strand
AAGGCCGGCGCGCTGCTCATTCCGCAGAGAGCTGTCCAGGAGTTGCAGAACCTGCGCAGCGTGGCGGTGGTGGGCGCCGACAACAAGGTGGCCTTTCGAAACGTGACCGTGGGCCCGCGAGTTGACTCGTTGTGGGTCATCGAAAGCGGTCTTCAGAAGAGCGATCAGGTTGTCGCCGAAGGGCTCCAGGGACTTCGCGACGGCATCGTCGTGCGGACGAAACCGATGCCGCCGCCTTCGGCTGCGCCGGCGCCCACCGCGACATCAGGCGAGGCGAAGTAGATCATGGCGCGATTCTTCGTCAACCGTCCCATCGTCGCGATGGTGCTGTCGATCATCATGGTCATGCTCGGCGTCGTCGCGATGCGCGGCCTGCCCATCGCGCAGTATCCCGAGATCGTCCCGCCGATGATCCAGGTGACGACGACGTTCATCGGCGCCAGCGCCACCGACGTCGAAGCCTCCGTCGCGACGCCGCTCGAACAGCAGATCAACGGCGTTGAGCAGGGCATCTATCTGAAATCGACGAACGCCAACGACGGCACGCTGACGCTCAAGGTCTCGTTCGAGGTCGGATCGAACCTCGACATGGACAACGTGCTCACGCAGAACCGCGTATCGCAGGCGATGCCGCAGATGCCGCAGTCGGTGAAGAACTACGGCGTCACCGTCAAGAAATCGCTGGCGTTTCCGCTCATGGTGATCTCCATCAAGTCGCCGAAGGGGAGCTACGACAGCAGCTTCCTGTCGAACTACACGACCATCAACGTCAACGACGCGCTCGCCCGCATCCCTGGCGTCGGGCAGGTGACGCTCTACGGCGGCAGCGACTATGCCATGCGCGTCTGGCTGCGTCCCGACCGGATCGGGCGGCTCGGCCTCACGGTTCCTGACATCGCGAACGCGATCTCGCAGCAGAATCAGTTGACGCCGGCGGGACAGATCGGCGGGCCGCCGGCGGCCTCGGGAACGGAATACACCTACACCGTCCGCACGCAGGGAAGGCTGCTCGACGAGAACGAGTTCGGCAACATCATCCTGCGGACGGCGGCGGACGGCTCACAGGTCCTGCTGAGGGACGTCGCCCGTCTCGAGCTGGGGACGATGCTCTACAACGCGGTCGGCCGGCACGACGGCCAGCCGGCGGCGGTCATCGCGATTTATCAGGTTCCGGGGAGCAACGCGCTCGACGTCGCCAGCAAGATCAGGGCAACGCTCGAAGACCTGTCCAAGCGGTTCCCGCGCGACATGGAGTACCTGGTCTCGCTCGACACGACGCTGCCGGTCTCGGAAGGCATCAACGAGATCGTGCACACGCTGCTCGAAGCGGTCGTGCTCGTGATCATCGTCGTCTTCGTATTCCTTCAGAACTGGCGGGCGACGCTGATCCCGCTGATGACCGTGCCCGTGTCGCTGGTCGGCGCCTTCATCTTCTTCCCGGTGCTCGGCTTCTCGATCAACGTGCTTTCGCTGCTCGGTCTGGTGCTCGCGATCGGGATCGTCGTCGACGACGCGATCGTCGTCGTCGAAGCGGTGATGCACCACATCGAGCACGGCATGGCGCCGAAGGAGGCCACGATCAAAGCGATGGAGGAGGTGTCGGGACCGGTCATCGCGATCGGCCTGATTCTCAGCGCGGTGTTCGTGCCCGTGGGCTTCATGGGCGGGATCACGGGCCGCCTGTATCAGCAGTTCGCGATCACGATCGCGATCTCGGTGCTGTTCTCGGTGGTGAACGCCTTGACCCTCAGCCCGGCGCTCGCGGCGCTCCTCCTGAAGGCCCCGACCGGGAAGAAGACCCTCCTTACGCCGTTCTACAACGGGTTCAACAAGGTGTTCGGCTGGACCACCGACCGGTACGTCAGCTTCGCCGGAATCCTCGCCCGCAAGATGTTTCGCAGCCTCGCGTTCATCGGCGTGCTCCTGTTCGTGATCGTCGGGCTCGTGCGCAACATTCCAGCCGGATTCGTGCCGGAAGAGGATCAGGGGTTCCTGCTGGTCAATGCGCTGCTTCCCGATGCCGCTTCCCTCGAGCGTACCGATGCGGTGATGAGAAAGGCCGAAGCGGTCCTCAAGAACAATCACCACGTCGACGGATACAACACCATCAGCGGCTTCAGCCTGCTGACCGGCGCGTACTCGTCGAACATGGGGTTCTTCTTCGTCCAGCTGAAAGAATGGAAGGAGCGGGGCCGCGAGCATACCGCTGCGGCGGTGACGGCGGAGCTGAATCGCGCGTTCGGGGAAGAGATTCGCGAGGGAGCGGTCATCGCGTTCGGCCCGCCCGCGATTCCGGGTCTGGGGACTGGTGCCGGCTTCACGATGGAGATCCAGGACCGCAGCGGCGGCACACCCGAATATCTCTCGGATCAGACACAGAAGTTCATCGAGGCCGCACGCAAGCGTCCGGAGATCGCCCGCATCAACAGCCTGTATCGCGCGTCCGTGCCGCAGATCTACGCGGACATCGATCGCAGCAAGGTGACGAAGGCCGGCGTGCAGCTTGGCGACGTCAACACGACGCTGGGCGCGCTGCTCGGCAGCTCGTACGTGAACGACTTCAACAAGTTCGGTCGCGTCTACAAGGTGTACGTGCAGGCGGAGCCTGAGTTCCGGCGCGATCCCAATCAGCTCGGTCTTTTCTACGTCCGCAACCAGACCGGTGGCATGGTGCCGCTCGACACGCTCGTGACGACCAAGCCCAGTGCCGGCCCTGAGTTCACGAACCGGTTCAACCTGTTCCGGACGGCCGAAGTGACCGGTGTGCCGGCGGCCGGGTACTCGTCGGCCCAGGCGCTCGACGCGCTGGAGGAGACAGCGAAAGAGGTGCTGCCGTCCGACATGAGCTACGACTGGGCCGACATGTCGTATCAGGAGCGCAAGGCGCCCGGTGTCGCGGTGGTCTTCATGCTGGCGATCTTCCTGGTGTTCCTGATTCTGGCCGCGCAGTACGAAAGCTGGGGCCTGCCGTTCAGCGTCTTGTTGGGAACGCCGTTCGCCGCGTTCGGCGCGTATCTCGGTTTGTGGATCGCCCGCCAGCTCATAGGAGAGAGCTACGTGAACAACGTGTTCGCGCAGATCGGCTTGATCATGCTCATCGGCCTGGCGGCGAAAAACGCGATTCTGATTGTCGAATTCGCCAAGATGGAGCTCGACTCGGGCAAGCCGCTGATGGAGGCGACGATGACCGCGGCGAAGCTCCGGTTCCGTCCGATTCTGATGACCGCCTTCGCGTTCATCCTCGGCGTCGTCCCGCTGCTGACTGCGTCCGGCGCCGGCGCCGAGGGCCGGAAGGTGATTGGCGTCTCCGTGTTCGCGGGCATGCTCATCGCGACGTTTCTCGGCGTCCTGCTCATCCCGATGTTGTTCGTGATGGTCGAACGCATCGTGGGCTCGAAGCACCACGCACCGGCCGGCGTGGCGCCCGTGACGCTGACGCCGCAACCCGGACAGGGGAGTCACTGAGATGCTGCCGCGCGCGGCCGCCCTCACGCTCACCAGTGCTGCCTGCTGCCTCCTCGGCGGCTGTGCCGCCGTCGGTTCGAACTACGAGCGGCCGAAGATGCCGGCACCGGCGGCCTATCGCTTCGTGGAGGGAACCGCTCAAGCCGAATCGCTCGCGGACCTGCCATGGTTCCAGGTGTTCGACGATCCGGCGCTCCAGGCGCTCATTCGCGACGCGATTGCCAACAATCTCGATCTGCGGGCGGCGGTCGCCCGGGTAGAAGAAGCGCGGGCGCGCGCCGGCATCGCGAAGTCGTATCTGTATCCGCAGGTCGACGGTGTCGCGTCGTACCGGGCGCGGCAGGCGACCAACGCGCCGCAGGCGGGGACGACCGAGGAGAACACGACGAATCAGAGCGTTGTCGGCGGCTTCCAGCTGTCGTGGGAGCTCGATCTGTTCGGCAAGCTCCGGCGTCAGCGTGAATCGGCGTACGCGCTGCTGCTGGCCACCGATCAGGGACGGCGCGGCGTCCTCGTGACACTCGTCGGCGACGTGGCATCGAACTACTTCCTGCTGCGCGAGCTCGATCTGGAGCTCGACATCGCCCGCCAGACCCTCCGGATCAACGACCAGACCGTCTCGTACTTCAAGGACCGGCTGGACGGCGGCGTCTCGAATCGTCTCGAGCTCGATCGGGTGCAGGCTCTTCGATCGCAGACGGCCGCGGCCATCCCGTCCCTCGAGCAACAGCTGGCCATGGTCGAGAACGAGCTGTCGCTGCTGGTGGGCAAGCCTCCGGGTGCGATCGCGCGCGAATTGACGAAACCGCTTGAGCCTGCACCGCCGGCGATCCCTGCGGGGCTGCCGACTTCATTGCTCGAACGCCGGCCTGACGTCATGCAGGCGGAGCAGCTCCTGGTGGCGGCCAACGCGGATATCGGCGCCGCGAAGGCGCTGTTCTACCCGACGATCAGCCTGACGGGGTTCCTCGGCGGGGTCAGCGGCGACCTGACCTCGTTCCTCGGCGGCGACGGGGGAGTCTGGTCGGTCGGAGCAGGACTGCTCCAACCGGTTTTCCAGGGCGGACGGCTTCGCAACAACCTCGCGGCGATGCGCGCGCGGTACGACGAAGCGCTCGCCATGTATCAGAAGGCCGCGCTCAACGGTTATCGCGAAGTGGCCGATTCGCTCGTGACGATCCAGAAGCTGGCCCTGGCGCGCACCGAACGGCAGGTTGGCGTCGACGTGCTGAAGGACGCGGCTGACCTTGCGCGCGCCCGCTACGATTCCGGTCTCGCCAGCTACATCGAAATCCTGACGGCGGACGAGACGCTGTTCCAGCAGCAACTGCTGGTCGCGCAGACGATCGGCGCCGAGATGCGCGCGCGTGCAGGGTTGTACCGGGCCCTCGGCGGCGGATGGCAGCCGTAGCGACCGGCACTCGTCACCACGGACAGCACACCATGAAAAAGATGAAGGACAAGGCGTACCTGAAGGAGCTGAGACGGCTGCAGGGCAAGCTGTGCGACCTCCAGGAATGGGTGAAAGAAAAAGGCTTGCGTGTCGTCGTCGTGTTCGAGGGTCGCGACGCGGCGGGAAAGGGCGGCACGATCAAGTCCATCATGGAGCGCGTCAGCCCGCGGGTCTTCCGGCTGGTTGCGCTGCCGGCGCCCTCCGATCGTGAGAAGTCGCAGATGTACGTGCAGCGGTACATCCCGCATTTTCCGGCCGCCGGCGAGATCGTGATCTTCGATCGCAGCTGGTACAACCGGGCGGGCGTCGAGCACGTGATGGGGTTCTGCACCGATGAACAGTACGCACGTTTCCTGAAGCTGTGCGCGCCGTTCGAAAAGCAGATGGTCGAGAACAACATCATCCTCGTGAAGTTCTGGCTGGAAGTCAGCAACAAGGAGCAGGAGCGGCGGTTCCGGGCGCGCATCGACGATCCGCTTCGCCAGTGGAAACTCAGCAACATGGATCTTCCGTCGCGGGCGAAGTGGTATCAATATTCGAAGGCCCGCGATGCGATGTTCAAGGCGAGCGACACCCGCTTCGCCCCGTGGAACATCGTCCGGTCCGACGACAAGAAACGCGCGCGGCTCAATACGATCTCGCATCTGCTGAAGCTCATTCCCTACAAGAAGGTCCACCGGCCGAAGGTGAGGCTGCCGGAACGATCGAAGAAGCACGCCTACGACGATGTGGCGTCGATCGCCCGGCGGAAGTTCGTCCCGGAGATCTACTGACCCTGCGGTCTAACCGCTTCTTCCAAGGAGATCCGGATGGCGACCGTAACCGTCCTCAAGTTCTCGACGGCTGAAGGTGCCGGCGAGGCCCTCGAGCTTATCCAGGACCTGCAGACGAAACACCTGATCACGCTCCACGACGCCGCCATCGTGTCGTGGCCGCGCGGCACGAAAGGCCCGGTGACCAGGCAACTGGTGGATCTCGTCAAGTACGGGGCGCTCGGCGGGATGTTCTGGGGAATGCTGTTCGGCGTGATCTTCTTCACGCCGCTGTTCGGGCTGGCCATCGGCGCCGCGATGGGCGCAATGGGCGGGGCCTTCCGCGACTACGGCATCGACGACGAGTTCATCCAGCGGGTCCGCGGTGCGGTGACCGTCGGGACATCCGCGCTGTTCCTGATGACCAGCGAGGCGGTCCTCGACAAGGTGGCCGCGGCGCTGAAGAGCAAGGAATTCGAGATCATCGCCACGAACCTGTCGACCGAACAGGAGCATCGGTTGCGCGATGCCTTTGCGCAGCGCTAGCACGTCGATCGCGACGCTCGCCCTGATCGTCGTGCTGGGCCGCGGCAGCGTCGCGCAGGCCCAGGCGGTGCCAGCCGGTACCCCGCCAGGTGGGACCGTCGCGACCCTCCTGCGTTCTGAACCCTCGACGCAGCCCGCCACGCTGATGTTTTTCAACCGTCCGATCGCCACGCTGCGAGCTCGGGTGATGGGGCGCGAGCCGGCCGACAGGGTCAATGGTGCATTGCGCGCGTTGGACGATCTCGTGAGCCAGGAGATCACGGCGCCGATCGAAACGCGGGTGTTCGACGGGGGTGTGTTGATCACCATCGCCGGCCACGGCGTGCTGGCGCTGACACCCGCGGACGTCGACGAACTATCGGGCGAAACCGTGGCGGAAACCGCCGCCGCAGCGGTCGGGCGCCTTCGGTCGGCGATCGACGAAGATGTCGCGGCCCGCGCCCCGGCCGCCATCCTGCGAGCGATCGCAGTCGCGCTGCTGGCGCTCGTGACCGCCGTCCTGGCGCTGTGGGGCCTGGTGCGGACCCATCGTTTCGTGGCGGGGAGGCTGAACGCCGTCGCGGAGCGCACCGTCGCCAAGACGGGGATTGCCGACCTGGATTCGTTGCGTGCCTCGCGGCTGCTCGACATGCAGCGCGGATTCGTCAAGTCGGTCGCCGCAATGGCGGGCCTCGTGATTGTCTATGCCACGGTGGGCTTTGTCCTGCGGCTGTTCCCCTACACGCGGCCCTGGGGGGAATCGATGCGCGGGTTCCTCGTGTCGACGGCCGAGCATCTTGCGCTCGGCGTGATGAACGCCGTTCCGGGATTGTTTACGGCGGCGGTCATCTTCCTGATCGCCCGCTTTCTCGTTCGCCTGGTGGGACTCTGGTTCACTGCGGTGGAGGACGGCCGGGTCACCGCACGCTATATCTTCCCGGAGACCGCGCAGCCGACGCGGCGGCTGCTGACCGCGCTGCTCTGGCTGTTCGCCGTCGTCGTCGCCTATCCGTACCTGCCGGGCAGTCAGACGGACGCCTTCAAAGGCGTGAGCGTCTTCCTCGGCCTGATGTTGACGTTCGGTTCGAGTGGCCTCGTCAACCAGATCATGAGCGGCTTCATGCTGACGTACTCGCGTGCGATGCGGGTTGGCGACTTCGTGAAAATCGGCGATCTCGAAGGGACCGTCATCCATCTCGGCGTCCTGTCGACGAAGCTGCGGACGGTCTGGCACGAAGAGGTCACGATTCCGAACGCCGTCGTCGTGTCGCAGACGACGATTGACTATTCGCGGAGCGGTGAAACGGAGGGCGTGTTCACGCCGACGTCGGTGACGATCGGCTACGACACGCCGTGGCGCCAGGTGCGCGCGATGCTGTTGCAGGCGGCTGAGAGAACTCCCGGCGTGCGCGCGCAGCCGAAGCCGTTTGTGGTCCAGACCGCGCTGATGGATTTCTACGTGCACTACACGCTGCTCGTGTCCCTCGAACACCAGCAGTCGCGTCCGTTGACGCTGAATGCGCTGCACGGCCACATCCAGGATCTGTTCAACGAACACGGCGTGCAGATCATGTCGCCGAACTACATGATCGATCCGGCCGCGCCGAAGATCGTGGCTCGATCCCGCTGGTTCGACGCGCCGGCCACGCCAGACGGCACGGCCGGCGGACCATCAGTTCCTGTTCGCGCGGCGCAGGACTCCGCCGGGCAGGTTGAGCGGCGCGGGTGACACCTTCACGTACTTCACGCTGGCAATCGGAATCACCACCAGGTCGCCGTCCACTTCGAGCGTGAGCTTGTCGGCATCGATCGCCCGCTTCACCGCGGTGCCGATCGTCGCCGGATCCGGACCCGTCAGCCTCGGATACTTGAACGACAGCTTGGTGCCGTCGAGAAAATAGACCGTCATCGTCGCATCTGCAGGCATGGTGGCATCCTGACGGCTGGCAGACGAGCGCGCGCGACCTGGCGAGGCGTTCAGGGCTGCACCGTCACGGCGGAACTCAAGGTGAACTGCAGACGCGTTTCCGCCTCGAGCTTCAAGTGTTCCGTTCCCTGGCTGGACATGATCGCGCCCGTCGCTGCGCCAGCTGCCGCGCCGATCGCCGCGCCCGTTCCGCCGCCGGCAATGCCGCCGATGATGGCGCCGAGGCCGGCGCCGCCGCCAACCTTGCGCGCTGTCTTCTTGCCCTCGCCGGAACCCTTCTGCTCGACGTACGTCGTGACCACGTCGTACTGCTTTCCGCCGAGCGCGACCGAGTTCGCCTTCAGCGTGATCTTGTCAGCGCCCTTCATCTTGCCGGCCTGTTCGACCTTCGCGGCCTGGAGCATCACGGCCGAGCCGCGGGGAAGCACGACTTTGCCGCTCACCATCACGGGATCGTCGAGCACCGACTTGAACGTGGCACCGGTTTGCGCCGCGTCGACATCGATGGCCTGCGTCAGCCGGACGTTGAGCGCCGTGCCCGCCGGCAGCGTGATCGGCGGGGGCGTGCGTACCGGATCGGGAGGCGGTGGCGGCGGCGCCTTGCGCGGAGAGAATTCGAGCGCGCTGATGTCGTCGACTTTGAACTCGGCGATCGAGCCGTTCGCAAGCAACACGCGGACGATCTTGGGATCCGCGCTCATGAACGAGCCGTCGATCACCTTACCGGATCGAAGCCGGACCTTGTCGGCGGACAGCGTCGCACCGCCGAGGGCGAGGGCGACAACGAGGAGCGAAACGAAGTGTTTGTTCATGGCGATCACCGGGACGCAATGGGCAGCGACGCCGCGATCTGGAGATCGAGGAGGAGGAGGATCTGATTCTCCACCTGAAGGAACCGGGCCGCCGTCTTGGCCGGCAGCGCCGACTTGAAGCGGTCGTAGTACTTCGCCTTGAGCGCGTGCCGCTTCGATTCCAGATCGAGCGCGCCGAGCGCGAGCTTATCGGCGGACGCGTCCGTCAGGTTGTCGTAGTTGGTGGCGTAGTCCTTAATCAACGCGATCCGGTCGTCGTTCAATTTTGCGAGCTCGGCCTCGTACTCGCGGTAGATCGGCCAGAACTTCTGGTCCTCGGCTTCGGTGAACTGCATCACTTCCGTGATCACCGCGACCTTCTGCGAGCGGATGTCCGATCGGAGCAGCTCTCCATAGGCGCGCAGGTTGAGCTCGCGCGAGTCGTCTCCGGCGGCCGCCTGCTGTGCGAAGGCGAGCGCCGGCGCGGCCAGCAGCGCGATCGTCACGGGTACGGCAATTTTCAGAAATCTCATACCGACCATGTCGGATCCTCCCAAATAACGAGTCGTTATCGTCGCCGGCCGCCGCCGCCCCTGGGGGCCGAGCGCATTCCGCCGCTGCTGGGCCGATAACTGCTCGCGGCGCCGCTGCGCACGCCGCTGCTGTTCGCGTCGCGCGTTCGCTGCGCGCCTTCCGCGCGGGCGGCTGAATCGCGGTTCAGCTGTCCGACGGTTGATGCGTCGGTCGAACCGGCGCGGTTGTTCCAGTTGCCGTTGCCGTTGTCGTACTGCGACCAGCCACCGCCATCCTGTTTCTTGTAGACGTTCCCGTCGCGGCCTGCGTAGACATCGCCGCTGCCGGTCCTGACGACGCCGGAATTGTTGGCCACGCCGTTTCGGGTGACGGCGGCTCCGCCGCCGCTGCCTTGCGTGACGCGGGTCGTTGCGCCGGTGGCCCGGTTCGTCACGCGCGACGTCGTCGCCCAGTCGTTTCCGCGCTGCACGCCCGTTTGTCCCCAGCTGCCGTAGACGCCCGAGCCTTGTCTGGTCGCTGCCGACGCACCGGTGCGCGGGTTGTACGCGCTCGCGTACCCCCGTGCACCGTACGGACCGTAGGCGGCCGCGCCGCGCGCATACGTACCGGTTCTGGGGTTGTAGCGCGCGCCGACACCGGCGCCGCCGTACGGACCGTAGGCGGCAACGCCGCGGCTGTAGGTGCCGGTCCAGGGGTTGTACGAGGCGTGGTACCCGTAGGTGGGATAGTACGGGTGATAGATCGGATAGTAGCCGCCGTAACCGACGTACGGCGGATAGTAATAGCCGCTGCCCCAGACGGCGCAGCCCCACGCGATCATCACCCCGGTGTACGCCGCGGCCGTCGCGTACACGACCGCATCGTTGTTGTTCTCGACCACGGTGACGTTCGTCACGTTGTACGAAGGCGAGCTGACAGGAATCTCGTAGATCTGATTCGGCACGGAACCGGTGACTTCCCACGGACCGGTCGCGCTCTTACTCATGAACCAGACGCCCTGGTAGCACATGTAGTACAGGTCGCCGACTTTGATGATGTCCTTGTCCGTGTTGACGGCACGCGCCACGGTCGTCTTTTCGATCGGCTGAAACTGCGGCTCGCCCTGGAATTCCACATCCGGCGCCTTGACGAGTTTCTTGTCGATGCGCGCGGTTTGCGGAATCTGCGCGAGGAGCACGGCCTCAGCGGCTTGCTCGGTGCCCGGAACCGACGCGAGCACGCGCGACCGCTCGTGCGAGAGCGGAATCTTCTTGAAATCGGGCGGCAGCGAGGTGGACGCAAACGTCCACGGTCCGGTGAAGTCGGCCGCCGAGAACCACCGGCCCGAGACGAGGTAGTAGACAGGACCGGTTTTTCCAAGCCTGAACAGATCGCTGTCGGTGTTGCTCACCCACAGCAGTTGCGTGCCGGTCACGAGCTGATACGTTGGCGCGCCGCGGAGCAGGATCATCTCCGCGGGTGTCGTGCTGACGAACACCTTCGGAGCCGTTGACGTCAACTTGCGTCCGGGCAACGCCGCTTTGACATCCGTCCAGTTCGCGTCGGCAGGCAGCTTTCCGAAACTGTCGGGCAGTTTGTCGGCCGGCTTCCACGGACCCTTCGGATCGGCGGCTGAAAACCAGCCGTCGTTGTACCTGAGGAAGTACGTCTTCGCCGGCGAGTACTCGAACAGATCCCAGTTCGTGTTGACCGCGAACTTCAGGTCGTTGTCCTTGATGGGACTCCAGATCGGATCGCCGTCAAGGTTGACGAGCACGGCTGGAGAGGTGCTGTAAAAGAGGACGGGCGGATCGGCCTTCACGCCTTCGACGTTCCTGGGAATGATGGTGCTCTTGTCGAGACGCGCGAGCACACGATCGAGCGCAATGACCGCCTCTCCTTGTTCCGGTACCAGCTTCTCGACGCGCGCGACGGCGTCGCGCAGCTCGTCGTTGCTCAGGTTCGGAAAGTGCGTCTCGGTCAACTTGATCTTCGAGAAACTCACCAGCCGCTCTTCGACGGCGGTAGACGTGTCGGCTTCGAGCTTGATGGTCCCGAGCGTGGGCTGCTTCGTGCTGCCTTTCGGGCTGTACGACACGGCGGAGAAGGCCACCATGCGCTTCTGCCCGTCCCAGCTCGCGATCTGCGGCTGATAGACGCGAAGGGCGGCGCCGTTCGCGCTGACGAAGTCGCGCGGCCAGCCGCCGTCCGCGTCCTGTGGAGCCGCGGCTTTCGGCGCACTCGCCGCCTGCGGTGCCGCTCGATGTGCGATCAGAATCGGAGCGACTGGCGACACGAGCACGCCGGCTGCGGCGACGATCGCAACGATCGCGCGAAAGCGGTGGGGGTAATGGCCGCGCATAGACCTGCTCCGGTTCATCTGCGACGTGGGTCCGCTGCCGGTACCCGGGCCGACCGCGCGTCGGGGCATGGTCGCGAACGCGCGTTTCATCAAATGGCTACGCGTGCGATCGTTGCACTTCCGCGACGTAGTCGAGCCCGCGCGTTCCGCCCGGAAGTGTGAACTCGATACGCGGCGGCTCGATGGCGTCGTCGATGAGCGTTATCAAGCGCCTGAAGGTGACGGACCGCACGTGGACCCGAAGGTCGTCTTCCGTCTGCCAGTCCTCGACGTAGCGGACGAACACGCCATTGGACAGCGCAGTCGAGACCGACGACCCGGTGCATCCGCGAGCCGTGCGTGTATCGGCGGACAGCGAGTGCAATGCCATCGTGATCGGGCGGGCTTGACCGAGTGGCACGAGCCACTCGACCGTCATGCGCACGTTCCCTGAACCAGCAACAGACGGCGAATCCACATCGTGAACCTTTCCTGGCTGCCGGGCGTCCACTGCGTGTAAGGAAAGAGCAGGTCGCGTGCCATGTGAGCCGTGGAGTCGGATGGTCAACTTGGGCCGATACCTGCGCGTCCAGGCGCGGAATCGGGCCTGAGACCGTTCCAGCTCCGCACAAGTGCTCCAGTCCGCTGGATTCACTCCGAAATGCCGGACTGAACCAGTGGTCGCCTTCGGACCGGTCGCCGGCTACTCGCTGGCCAGGCTGGAACGATTCAGGAGGCTCGCTCGCGGACGATGCCGAGGCGGGCCATGCGGCTTTCGAGGGTGGTGGGTTTGAGGCCGAGGCGTTCGGCGGCGCCGCCGCGGCCGCGCACGCGCCAGTGGGTGCTGTCGAGAATGGTGCGGAT
>Ga0070665_100005832_pt1 | contig 12632 bp, 10 predicted proteins | sample KBSS13metaG_FD_65862 | JGI IMG/M metagenome (GOLD analysis project Ga0070665, IMG submission 65862) | Switchgrass rhizosphere microbial communities from Kellogg Biological Station, Michigan, USA - KBS S1-3 metaG | ecosystem: Host-associated > Plants > Roots > Rhizosphere > Soil ... | reverse complement strand
AGTTACCCGAGACACCCGCCGAAGCCGAATCCTGGATCGGTGCCACCGCAAGTCTCGCAACCCTCATGCAGCTTCCACCGCTGCAGCGATCGACCGTCGTGTTGCTGGATGTGCTCGAGTATTCGCTGGCCGAGACGGTCGCAATTCTCGGCACTACGTTGCCGGCAGTGAAGGCTGCGCTTCATCGCGGAAGAGTGCGGCTCAAAGCGATCGCGGAGGCGGGCGAGAGCGCGCCGCCGCCGGCGCCGCTACCGGCCGAGGAGCAGGAACGCCTGCGCTCCTGGGCCGAGCGCTTCAATGCGCGCGACTTCGACGCGCTTCGCAACCTGCTCGCCGAAGACGTGCGGCTCGATCTCGTGAATCGCCGTGAGATCGTGGGCCGCAAGGATGTGTCGGTCTACTTCACGCGCTACGCGGAGCGGGCGGACTGGAAGTTCACGCCGGGGCTGGCGGAAGGGCGGCCGGCCCTTCTCGTCAGCAACCCGGCGGATACGTCGGGAACCGTGGAATACGTCGTGCTGCTCGACTGGTCGAACGGCCGCGTCAACGGCATCCACGATTTCTTCTACGCGCAGTACGTGACGGACGGTCTGGCCGTCACGACGCTGCCTTGAACATGCCGGGCTTGTAGTCGCCCGAGACGGTGCGGAAGGCCACGTTGAAGCGATTCCAGGCGTTGATCATCGTGATCGCCAGGGTGAGAGTTTTGATCTCGGCTTCAGAGAACTGCGCGCGCACCTTTTCCCACGCGTCGTCCGGCACGCGCGTCGCCGCGACCAGGGTGACGGCTTCGGTCCACTCCAGGGCCGCGCGCTCGCGGTCGCTGTAGAAGGGCGCTTCGCGCCACGCGTCGAGGCTGTAGAGGCGTTGCTCGGTTTCGCCCAGGGCGCGGGCGTCCTTGCTGTGCATGTCGAGGCAGTAGGCGCAGCCGTTGATCTGCGACGCGCGCATTTCCACGAGATGCAGCAGCTTGTGGTCGAGGCCGCCGGCGTCGATCGCGGCGTTGACGGCGAGCAGCGGCTGAAAGAATTTCCAGTCCTTGGCGAGTTCGATACGGGGTTTCATGTGCGCTCCGTGTGTGTTCAGTGGGTTCACTGATTCAGACGAAACGGCACCCCGATCTGTGACAGCTTTTCCGGATTCAATGTCGAGAACACGTCGAGGATGCGCGCGCCGTCGGTGCGGATCGACAGCACCGCCATGAGCTGACTCTCGAAGTAGAGCGCGAGCCCGGCTTCGCCGTTCACCGTGACGTGCTGGAAGGTGCCTTCGTGGGCGCGGCGGCCAATCACGCTCAACGCGAAACGCGTGACGGCGTCGTTGCCGAGCACGGGCTTCAGAGCGGCGCGAGCCTTGCCGCCGCCGTCGGAAACCCAGGCTACGTCTTTGGCGAGCACGTCCATCATGAGGTCTTTGTCGTTCGTCATGATCGCTTGCACGAAGCGATTCAGGAGCGTCGTTCGGGCCGCTTCACTGACCTGCACGCGAGGGCGTTCCTCGTGGACGCGTTTGCGCGCGCGAGTCACGATCTGGCGGCAGGCGGCTTCGCTTTTGCCGAGGATCTGGGCGATCTCGTCGTAGCCGCTTTCGAAGACTTCGTGCAGGAGGAAGGCGGCGCGTTCTTCTGGCGCCAGGCGTTCGAGCACGACGAGAAAGGCGACGGAAAGGCTCGAGGCCAGCTCCGTGGCGACGTCGGCGGGTGGCGCTTCGGTTTCCACCAGGGGCTCGGGGAGCCAGGGGCCGACGTAGGATTCGCGTTCGAGCTTGGCCTGACGGAGGCGGTCGATGGAAAGACGCGTGACCACCGTGACCAGCCACGCCTCGGGCGAGCGGATTTCGGATGTGTCGGCCCGATGCCAGCGCAGATACGCGTCCTGGACGATGTCCTCGGCGTCGCTGCGGGAGCCGAGCATGCGATAGGCCACACCGCGCAGTTTGGCGCGGTGGTGTTCAAAGATTTGGGTGCGGTCGGGGGCTGTCACGTCAGATAGACGTTTGAGGGTGGCTGCTTGTGACAGCCGGAGGCGAAGAGGCCCTCAATCGCCGTGCGGCTCGGAGCGTTCAGTCGCCGCGCGGCTTGGAAGTCTCTCTCAGCGGCCCGGCGATCGAGGACTTCTTACTTCTTGGCGGGCGCCGGCGAATTAGCTGCCGTCGCCTGCGCGTCCAGCACCCCAGCCAATGCAGCACGCTGCTCCTCGGCCTGGTTATGCTCTTCACCCGGCGGCGTGGCCTTCACCGCGCGCTCGAACATCTCCAGCGCCTTCTTCGGATCCCGCTCGACGCCATAGCCTGTCACGTATAGCCGCCCCATGGTCGCGAGGGCCTTGGGCTGATCGCGTGCGGCGGCTTTCTCGTACCAGCGAATGGCTTCCGGCATGTTGGCCTTGGCCACGCCCTGAGCTTCGGCGTACATCACGCCGGTGTAGTACATCGCATCCGCATCGCCGGCGACGGCGGCGGCGCGAAAGTGATCCAGGGCTTTGGGGAAGTCGCCTTTGCTGTACGCGTCCTGTGCGATTTCCATGTCCGTGAGCGGGCGCAGCTTGCGGCCGTCGGCGGTGACGGCCATCGAAGGCTGGGCCGCTGCGGGCGCCGGATTGGCTCCAGTGCCACCCTGACTGCAGCCAGCGAGCGAAAGAACAGTGCCGAGAACAAGCGGAATCGCGAAGCGTGAGTTTTGCATGGCCGGCACGCTACGCCGGAGGTAAAGAGCTAGCAAGGCCCGGCGTGACGTAATCGTGTGACCTATCAACAGCTTTATGGGTTCCACCGTTTCGCGACCTGACGTTTGTCATGCCCACACGTTGGCATGAGCCACTTTTCCGTTCTCTTACGCGCTCACCCGTATGCCCCACCACATTGGAGTGCCGTCGTGAGCCCCCCATCCCTGGCCCAAACCGTATCCGCTTGTCTCCCCGTGGCGGCAGCAGAGATCAATCCCGCCAAAATCATCGAAATGGGCGCCGCGTTCTGGCCGTCGAAGGTGCTGCTGACGGCAGTGGAGCTCGGCGTGTTCACCACGCTTGGCGCGCGATCGCTCACGGGCCCTGAGCTGCGACGCGTGCTGGGGCTGCATCCGCGCGGCGTGTACGACTTCCTGGACACGCTCGTCGCGCTCGGCTTCCTCGACCGCATCGGTGATGGTCCCTCGGGCAAGTATCGCAACACACCGAACACCGCGACGTTCCTCGACCAGAACCAGCCCGGCTACATCGGCGGCATGCTCGAAATGCTGAACGCGCGGCTCTTCGGTTACTGGAACGACCTCGGCACCGCATTGAAAACGGGTCAGCCGCAGAACGAAATCAAGCACCACCGCCGCCCGATGTTCGAAGAGCTGTACTCCGATCCGGCGCGCCTCGAGCAGTTCATGTCCGCGATGCGCGGCATCTCCGGCCCGAACTTCAAAGCGCTCGCCGAGAAAGTCGACTTCACGAAGTACCGCACGCTCTGTGATGTAGGCGGCGCAACCGGCCAGCTCGCCACGACGGTGGTCGAGCGTTTCCCGCATCTCACCGCCACGTCATTCGATCTGCCGGTGATCGAGCCGATCGCAAAGCGCTGGATCGCCAGGTCTTCAGCCGCGGAACGCGTAGCGACCGCGTCGGGTGATTTCCTGAAGGACCCGCTGCCGCGCGCCGACGTGATCACCATGGGCATGATCCTGCACGACTGGAACCTCGACAAAAAGAAGCACCTCGTCCGGCTCGCCTACGACGCGCTGCCGCCGGGCGGTGCCTTCATCGCAGTGGAAAACCTCATCGACGATGCCCGCCGCGAAAACGCGTTCGGCCTCATGATGTCGCTGAACATGCTCATCGAGTTCGGCGATGCCTTCGACTTCACCGGCGCGGATTTCTGGAGCTGGTGTCAGGAAGCCGGCTTCCGCCGCTATGAAGTCGTGCACCTGAACGGCCCCTGCAGCGCGGCCATCGCCTACAAGTAACACGCAAGATTCGGAATGCGCCCTCACATACGCCCGGATAACCTTCCGGGCGTATGCCTTCAAAAAAGAACTTCGTAGAACTGTTCGGCGCGCTCGACTGGCTGCGTCTCACCGCTGACCTCGCCGCGCGCGGCAATGCCGTCGCAGAGCGCGTGCTCACCGTCGAGCAGTGCCGCGCCCTCACGGCGATGTACCCAGAAGACACTCCGTTCCGGAGCCGCGTGATCATGAGCCGGCATGGCTTCGGCCGCGGCGAGTACAAATACTTCACCTATCCGTTGCCTGCCGTCGTGGCCGAGTTGCGAGCGGCGTTGTATCCCCATCTCGCGCCGATCGCGAACGAGTGGAATGCAAAGCTCGGCATCGAGGTGGAGTATCCGCGCACGCACGAGGCCTTCCTCGAGCGATGCCATCAAGCAGGCCAGACGCTACCGACGCCGTTGCTGCTGGAGTACGGACAGGACGACTACAACTGCCTGCATCAGGACATTTACGGCGACCACATTTTCCCGCTGCAAATCGCCGTGCTGCTCTCAGCCCCGGAAAAAGATTTCACCGGCGGCGAGTTCGTGATGACAGAGCAGCGGCCGCGCATGCAGACGCGTCCGGAAGTCATTCCCCTGCAGCAGGGCGATGGAGTGATATTCGCCGTCCGCGAGCGCCCCGTGCAGGGCACACGCGGGATCTACCGCGTGAATCTACGACATGGCGTGAGCCGCATCCGCAGCGGCCACCGCCACACGCTCGGCGTCATTTTTCACGACGCCCGTTAGATTCGCCTTTGGACTCGCCTTCCGGCTCGCGATTGGTGAAGTGCGCATTGCCGAGGCCGGTGCCAATCGTGAGCACGCCCCAGCGCTCCACATCCTGCATGAACGGCAGCTCACTCAGCCCCTGAACCACCGCATCGTTGTGCATGACCACGACCGTGTCGTGCTCGCCGATCTTCGGAATGGCTTCGCGCAACCGTTGCGGCAGATTGAAGCTTTTCGTCTCCCAGTTCCCCGGCAGGTTCTGTCCGCCGCGCTCGATCGAGCCATCCGCGCGGATCACGCCCGGGCAGCCGAGTCCGATGAACGGCGCGAGCTCGTGCCCTTCCTTGCGTGCGCGCTTGATCAGGTCCTGGAGCATGTCGATGAGCCGAGCGACCGCGTCTTCGCGTTCCGGCGCTTCTTCCCGATGGCGCCACAGCTCGAAGGCCTCGACGGTCGCCTCGGAAAAATCCGGCTTCTTCTTCGCACGCAGCTCGACGAGCCCCGCGCGGATGTTGCTGCCGCCGATATCGACGGCGAGGATCGCGTCGTGGCCGGCGAGAATCCAGGACGGCACCAGATGCACGGCGCCAATGAGACCCGCGTGATCGGGCTCGTGCCGGATCGGCTGCAGCTCGATCGGATGCCCATCGGCCTTGAGAATCACGGCCGTGCGCCCGATCGCGAGCTCGCCGATGCGGCTCTGGCGCAGCCCGCCGCCGATCACGATGCGCTCCGTGTCCTTCCATTCCTTCAGTCGCAGGAAGCGCCGGATCACCGAAGCGAACTCCTGTGAGAACTCCTCGATCGCGCCTTGCACGATGCCTGCCGCTTCCGGGTCGCCATCGGCGAGCACCTTGTCGAGCTGCTTCTTGCTGATGTCCTCCGTCGGCGTTTCGCCGAACGGATCGTCGCCGGCCTTGCGCAGCCGCTCGCGCCAGTCGTCGAAGATCGCCTGGAACGCGCGCTTGCTGGCGCGATCGCCGACAAAGCCTTCGGCGGTGCGCATGTCCGCGTTGTAAGCGTCCACGGTCACGCGGCTAAGCTGTTCCGCGCCGTGAGCCAGGAGGTGGGGGGCGGCGTCCTTCGATTCGGCAGTCTTGGCGGGCATGGGTTCCTGTGGCGGCTTGGCTGAGTCCTGAGCGAAACACCGGGTCTCAAGTTCCGTTCCCGCACGAAGGACGGAACGGTGGGCGCGGTCGGGGCGTTACAAAAGTCATATGAGCATCTCGCGCCGCACGCGTCACATCCTCGCCTGGACGGGCGTGACACTCGGCGTCCTGATCGGGGCGCTGCTCCTCGCGCTGCTGCTAATGGACTGGAACGCAATGAAGGGGCCCATCGAGCGCATGGCCTCAGCGCGCTCCGGCCGCCCGGTGAAAATCGCGGGCGACATCGACGTGCGCCCATGGTCGTGGACGCCGTCGTTCGCGGTGAGTGGCCTGACGCTGGGGAATCCGCCTTGGGAAGCGGCTCGCCCGATGGCGCAGATCGAGCGCCTTCAGGTGCAGATCAAGCTGCTGCCGTTGCTCAAGGGTGACGTGATCCTGCCGCGCGTGCAGATCATCAAGCCGCGGGTGTACCTGCATCGCGAAGCTTCCGGTCGGGCGAACTGGACGTTCGAAAACACCGCGCCGACCAACGAGAAGGAAGGACCGCCGCCGAAGCTGCCGGTGGTGCGGGACTTCCTGATCGACGACGGCCAGCTGATCGTTCGCGACGAGCTCATGAAGCTGGAGGTCGAAGGCACGATCCAGGCGCGCGAGAAGGTTTCGGAAGCCGATCCGCAGGCGTTCCGCATCGAAGGCAAGGGCACGCTCAACGACAAGCCTTTCCTCGCGCGGGTGGCAGGCGGGCCGTTGATCAATCTGAAACCGGACCAGCCGTATCCGTTCGATCTCGCCATCGATGCCGGCGACATCCGGGTCACGGCGGACGGCAAGGTGAAGAAGCCCTTCGACCTCGGGCGCGTGACGCTCGACGTGGGCGGGAGCGGCAGCGATCTCGCGGATCTGTACTACCTCACGCATCTCGCGTTACCGAACACGCCGCCGTTCCAGCTCACGGCGCACATCGACCGCGACGAGAAGAAGATCCGAGTGACCAACGTGCATGGCACCGTCGGCAAGAGCGATCTGGGCGGCGACCTGCTCATCGACGTATCGCGCAAGCGGCCGGCGATCTCGGGGCACATCGAGTCCGACCGGCTGCGCCTGAGCGACTTGGCCGCGCCGCTGGGTGGCAAACCGAAGAACGCCGGCGAGCTGACCGCGCAGACGGAGAAAGCCAAGCCCTCGAAGAAAGGCGCTGCGGAGGCGGCACCGGCGAATGCGCGCCTCTTTCCGACCGCACGCCTGCAGATCGCCCGCGTGCGCGCGATGGACGGTGACGTGAAGTTTCGCGCCCGCTCGATCGAGGCCGGCTCCCTGCCGTTCAAGGAAGTCGCGTTCGATGTGAAGCTGGACAACGGTGTGTTGTCGCTCGCGCCGTTCGCGTTCGAAATGCCTCAGGGCAAGCTGAGTGGCACCGTCCACATCGACGCCCGCGGCGACAAGCCCAAAACCAGGCTCGATGTGCGGGTGAAGGACGTCCAGCTCGACCAGCTGAAGGGCAAGGCCCCCGATGCGAAGCCGCCCCTCGGCGGCGTCGTGCAGGCCCGCGCGACGTTCGAGGGGACAGGCGATTCGGTGCATGACTTCATGGCGGATGCGAATGGCCGCGTCTCGGCGGTGGTCCCGCGCGGGCAGGTCAACGCCGCGTTCGCGGAGCTCACGGGCATCAACGTGGCGCGGGGTCTCGGCCTGCTCATCACCAAGAGTGACGAGCGCGCCGAGATCCGCTGCGGCGTGGCCCAGTTCGACGTGAAGCGCGGCACGATGCGGGCCGCGAATGTCGTGTTCGACACGACGGACGTAAAGATTACCGGCCGGGGCGAAGTGCGGCTCGGGCCGGAGGAGCTGGATCTCTCGATCAAGGGTCAGCCCAAGAAGCTGCGCTTCGCGCGGTTGCGCACGCCGGTCGAGATCAACGGCCACCTGCGTAAACCCTCGATCGGGATCGATGCCGGGGATACGGCGAAGCAGGGGGCCGTGGCCGCGGCGCTCGGCGCGGCGCTGACCCCGGTGGCGGCGCTGCTGGCCTTCATCGACCCGGGCCTGGCCAAGGACGAGAACTGCGCGGCCCTCCTGGAGACCGCGAAGGCGCCGGCGACCCAGACAGCGTCCAAGGACGAGCCCGCCAAGCCCGCGCGACGATAATCCGGCCCGGCTTTGTGCTAGCTTCCGGCTCGGGCGTAGCTAAACGCCAACGCAGGCGGCAAAGACCGCGCTTTTTGCCGCCAGAAACCGAGCTAATGTCCGAGAAAAGCGCCGCCGGCGACTTTTCTCCGATGGGGGAGGGGGTTAGCCATGCAGGTCAAGACGATCCACGCAGTGCCGTTCGAGAGCACACCGGGCGATGCGCCGACGCGCATCGATCTCAACCTGCTCATGCTGTTCCTCGAGATCGTGAACGCCAAGAGCATCAGCCAGGCGGCCGCCCGGCTGCAGGTGCCGAAAGCGACCCTCAGTCGCAAGCTGCGCCAGCTCGAACGCCAGGTCGGGGCGGTGCTGTTGAAGCGTGGTCCGCACCGGCTGGAAATGACCGAGATTGGCCAGGCGCTGTTCCACCACTGCGAGCGCATCGCTGCCGAGGCGGCGGACGCCAGCACCGTAGCCTCGGAGATGCAGTCGCAGCTTCGCGGCACGATGCGCGTGTGTATCCCTTTTGGTCTGTCGGGCACGTGGCTCAGCCGCTCGCTCGCCCGCTTCGCGCTGGAATATCCGGACGTGAAGCTCACGATCCACATCACGAATAGCTGGGTGGACGTGAGTGAAGAGCCTTACGACGTGGCGCTCTACATCGGCCGCGTCCGCAACGAGCAATTGCCAGTGCGGCGGTTGATGGAGCTGGCGCGCGGCGTATACGCGAGCCCCGCGTATCTCGAACGCAAGGGCGTGCCGCAGAAGCCCGCCGACCTGCTTCACCACGACTGCATCGCGCTCGAAAGCCAGCTGGTCGATCGCCTGTGGATGGTCGAATCGCCCGAGACCGGCCGGCCGGTCAACGTGAGCCCGCGGATGACGGTGGGCGACATCGTCACCGCGCGCGAGATGATCATCGCCGGCGTCGGTCTTGGCATGCTGACGCACGTGATGAGCGAAGTCGAAGTCAAGGCGAAACGACTCGTGCGCGTGCTACCGGATTGGCAGGTGCCGACCGTAGATCTCTCGGCGACCTTCCTCGAGCGGCGTCACATGCCGGTGCGCGTGCGCGCGTTCATCGACATGCTGGCGCACGCGATCAAGACCGAGTAACCCGGCACTTCCGCTCGTTCCACTTTGCGCATCGCCCCGTTTCAGGGACGGCGGCTCGCGCGTGCCTCACGCGTGCCGCTACTATCCTGACTGCGCATGATTGCGAAAAAAAGATTCATGACCGGGCCGGGGGCAAACCAATTCGAGTTGATCATGCGCGAGGGCGTGGATCCGCAGCTCGTCGTCGGCAAGAAAGCGCCGCCGCCGCCGGATTACTCCGAAGCCCGTGAACAGGGGCTGCGCATCGAGCGCAACGTTGCCGTTCGCTTGCGCGACGGCGTGCGCATTTTCGTCGATGTCTATCGACCCGACGGCGCCGCGGGCGAGCGCAATCTGCCGGTGCTGCTCGGCTGGAGTCCCTACGGCAAGCACAACACGTCGGCGCGTTTGGCGTGGCCCGCGGCCGGTGTCCAGGACGGCTGGATGTCGCAGTACACGGCGTTCGAAGCGCCGGATCCGCTGTACTGGTGCCGTCATGGCTACGCGATCGTGTATCCCGATCCGCGCGGGAGCTGGTATTCGGAAGGCGAGCTGCGTCACGGCGGGATGGGCGAGTCCGAAGATTGCTTCGATCTCATCACCTGGCTTGGCGAGCAGAGCTGGAGCAACGGCAAGGTGGGGATGACGGGCGTGTCCTACCTCACCGCGATCCAGTGGCAAGTGGCGCCGCTGCATCCGCCGAACCTTGCGGCGATCAATCCGTTCGAAGGATTCAGCGACTGGTATCGCGAGTTCGCGTATCACGGCGGCATCCCGGAGACCTCGTTCCTGCCTCGAGGCAGCGGCAACCTGAAGTATTCGACGACCCGCACCGAGGACACGCCGGCGAACGTGCGCGCCCACCCGTTGCGCGACGCGTATTGGACGAGCAAGGAGTGCGACCTCGAAGGTATTGAGGTGCCGGCGTATGTCGTGGCGAGCTGGTCGGACCACGGCCTGCACACGCGCGGCACGCTCGAGGCGTACAAACGCATGCGTTCGAAGCAGAAATGGCTCGAAGTGCACGGGCGCAAGAAGTGGGCGTACTACTACGAGCCGTCTCACGTCGAGAAGCAGCGGCAGTTCTTCGATCACTTCCTGAAGAAGCCCGACGTGTCGGTGCCGGCGTGGCCGAAAGTAATCCTCGAAGTGCGCGAGCGCGCCAACGTCGGCGCCTTCCGGCCGGAGCAGGAGTGGCCGATTGCGCGCACCGAGTTCCGGAAGCTTTATCTGGATGCGGAGCAGGGCGCGTTGCTGGACGCGCCGGTTTTAGCCGCGTCGGAAGCCCGCTACGACCCGCACGCGCCGGATGGTCGCGCGGTGTTCGACTACGTCTTCGCGGCTGACACCGAGCTGTCCGGTCACATGAAGCTGCATCTGTGGGTGGAAGCGGTTGGCGCGAACGACATGGACCTGTTCGTCGGCATCCAGAAGTTCGACCGACGCGGCGAGATCGTGCCGTTCGTGTTTTATGCGCTCATGGAAAACGGGCCCGTCGCACTCGGCTGGCTGCGCGCGAGCCACCGCGATCTCGATCCGGTGCTCTCGAAGCCCGAGCAGCCCGTGCATACCCACACGCGTGAGCAGCCGCTCGCGTCCGGTGAGCGTGTGCCGGTTGAAATCGAGATCTGGCCCTCGTCGACGCTGTTCCGGGCGGGTGAGCGGTTACGGCTGGTCGTGCAAGGGCAGGATCTCATGCGCGAGGGACTGCCCAATGCGCCGTTCGCCCGTCACGAAGAGACGCGCAATCACGGCACGCACGTGATTCATACGGGTGCGACGTTCGACTCCTACTTGCTCGTGCCAGTGATCCCGCGGCTCTTGTAGAGCACGCCCGCGGTGTACATCAGGTAGTAACCGACCGTCAGCATCACGAAGGTCAGCGTCAGCGGACTCTGGGTTATCGTGGCAAACGGGTCGGTGCCCGGTGCCGGCGCGAGTTGCGACGTCGAGTACAGCGAGAACATCCGATAGATGAGCCGCGTGACCAGCACCAGCGTCACCGCTCCGCCGATGTAGGAATTTGGCGTGTAGTAACGGCCCTGCGCGTCGGAGTCGAACTTCGTGAGCCGCACCCCCAGCACGCCGAGCAGAACGCCAGCCAGCAATCCGCCACCGGCCGCTTCCAGCGCCGGCGGGGAATGCAGTGTCACCCCCAGGAACAACACGGCGACGAGCGTCAGAATGACGAGCCGCACCACCTTGCGGGTGGGCTGCACCGGCTGCCGGCCAAAGTTGGCGCGAAATCGGCGATACAGCCGGTAGCCAATGAGCGGAACGAGCAGCGTCGGGACGATGACCTGTGGCGTGAGGAGCAAGCGGCCTCCCAGTCGTGGCGGGCAGTGGGCGTGAGACGAGGCGGGCAGTGTTGCGACTTTTGCGGTCGCTGACTACCCGTGTTGGCCGGTGAATCCCCTGTCACTCGCCGGTAAAGCGCAGATTCTTTGGACGAACGGTGCGCGCCACTAGCCATATGGAGTATTTGGCGGGCAGGGCTCTGCGGTATCGTTCCGGAATGACTTCCCCCATCGTTTCGCCCAGCCGCGAGGCACTTCTCGGCGCCCTTTACGAGGCCGCCGAGCTCGAACACAACCTCATGTGCACCTACCTGTACGCGGCCTTCAGCCTGCGGAGCGGGGAGGGTGAGGGGCTCAGCAAAGACGAGGCGACCGCCGTGGCGCGCTGGCGCCAGACCATCCTCGATGTGGCCATCGATGAGATGGGCCACCTCGCCGCGGTGTGGAACATCACCGCGGCCCTCGGCGGGTCGCCGCGGTTCGGGCGCGGCAACTTCCCGCTCGACCCGGGGATGCTGCCGGCGGGCATCGTGGTCAAGCTCGCGCCGTTCAACGAGGCGGTGCTTCAGCACTTCATCTTTCTCGAACGGCCGCATGGCTCTGCCGAGCAGGATGGCGAGGGCTTCGCGCCCGAGCTGCAATTCAAGCGCGGGACGAATCGCGTACGGCTTACCCCGATGGCGATGGACTACGACACGGTCGGCACGTTCTACGCGGTGCTGGGGGAGAACCTGCGCAAGTTCGTCGACCGGCTCGGCGAGTCGGATGCGTTCTGCGGTGACCGGAACCTGCAGCTGTCGGATGCGGAAGTGACGTTGCAGGGAGCGAAGCCAGTCATCTGCCTCAAGACGGCGCTGGCGGCGTTCGATGCGATCGTGCGGCAGGGAGAGGGGGCCACCGAGGAGTCGGTGGACTCGCACTATCAGCGATTCCTGTCGATTCGCGAGGAGCTTGCGCGGCTGAAGGTGGCGAATCCGGCGTTTTCGCCGGCGTATCCGGCGTCGGTGAATCCGGTGCTGCGGCCGCCGATCCGGCCGCAGGGACGGGTGTGGATCGAGAATGACGAGGCGTTCGCGACGGTGGATGTGGCGAATGCCTGTTATGCGTTGATGCTTCGCTTGCTGGCGTATTCGTACACGCTGGCGAGGCCGGTGCCGCAGAAGGCGCTTTCCGTTGATATCGCGATAGGACTGATGCGCGCGGCCGCGTTGCTCGGCGAGCGTGCGGCCCGGTTGCCCGCCGGCCCCTCGAACCCCGGCTGCAACGCCGGCATGTCCTTCACCGCGCTCCGCGACGCCGCGCC
>Ga0070665_100005829_pt1 | contig 12635 bp, 7 predicted proteins | sample KBSS13metaG_FD_65862 | JGI IMG/M metagenome (GOLD analysis project Ga0070665, IMG submission 65862) | Switchgrass rhizosphere microbial communities from Kellogg Biological Station, Michigan, USA - KBS S1-3 metaG | ecosystem: Host-associated > Plants > Roots > Rhizosphere > Soil ... | reverse complement strand
GACACGTCGGCTTGAATATCCCAGAGGCCCCCGACCTCGTTGGTGACCGTGCTGCCGCTGAGGAGCAGGCCGCCCGAGGTCCAGACGACCGTCCCGCTGCTGTGCAGCGACGAATCGATCAGGTAATGGAGCTGGTTCGGCGCCGCAGAGATCGTCAGCGTGCGGCCGGCCATGACGTCCACGCCGCCCGCGACGCTGATGATGGTGGTGCCGTTCGACTGCCACGTCGCGGCCGCGTCCAGATGCAACGTGCCGGTCCCTGTGACCTGGCCGGTGATGAGGAGCGGCGCCGTCACCGTGACGTTACCGGTGACGATCGTGGCGCCGTTCGCCTGCAACTGTCCAGGGCCGGCGAATGTCGATCCGGCCTGCAGCGTTACTTTGTCGAGCTGGAAGGCGGTGCCGGCTGCCAGTTTCAGGAATCCGTTGTTGATCAACCCGCTGCTGCTGCTGATCGAGATGGTGCCGGCCTGAAGATCGATTGTCCCGCTGTTCGCAAACGCTATCGTGCCGCCCAGCGTCAGTGCGCCGCCGGTGGTGGCTTTGCGCAGCGTGCCAAGGTTCGTGAACGTGCGCACCCCGTTGGCATCCGAGGTCAGGCTCAGATCGTTGTCGGCTTCCCAGAGGCCGTCGGATTCGACGGTCACGCCACTGTTGGAGAGCGTTACGGCGCCATACGTCCAGATGACCGCACCATGAACGTGCAGGGATGAATCGATCAGGTAGTGATTCGGAAAATCGCCAGGGCTGATGCCAATCGTGAGCGCACGGCCTGCGGGGACAGTCACGCCTCCGGTCAGGCTGAACACCGAGTTGGGGCCGCCGACCCACGAGTTGCTTGGGCCCAGTGTCGCACTGCCCGTTCCCGTCACCGTGCCCGACAGGATGAGGCCACCGTCGAACGAGGCCGTGCCGGAGACCACCAGCGTTCCGGTGACGGTCAGCTGTTCCGCCGACTGCACCGACTGCACGTTGGCCGTCGTCGTTCGCACGGTGACGACAAAGGTGCCGGACGGCCGATCGATGATCACGGTATCGCCGTCGCCGGGAACGACGCCGCCACTCCAGTTCGTCGGGACGTCCCAGAAGCCATTGGCGTCGACGTTCCAGGTGACGATGTTCGACGAGGCGGGGGAACTCGTGCCGCCGGTCGATGCCGATGCGGGGTTGCGATTGTCAGATGACGACGATGCCGCGTCGCTGACGCGGCTTGCGAAGATGAACGTGCCGGGCGCCGCGGCGTGGCCGCAGAGGGACGTCCCCTGATCTCCCGGAACCGCGGCCTCATCGACCCAGGTCGCGCCGTCGAACCGCAGCAGCCGAAGCGTAGTCGCGAGAGATGTCGTTTCCGACACGGCGAGACATACGAGGGCGCCGTCTTCCGTGCCGGCGTCAGCGGTGACGCTGAAGTACGGCGTAACGGCCCTGAGTCCGGCCGGCATCGCGGGGCCGGCAGTGGCGATCGTCAGCGACACATTGCCCGGCGCCGTGACCTTCGCGAGGGTCAGCGTTAACGGATTCTGTCCGGCGACCGGATCGAATGGATCGGTACGGACGCCGGAGCCCGCGGGCGCATCGGGTGGCATCGGGATCGTGACAATTGTGGTCGTGCCAGGCGCTGTCAGGAACGCTGTGTGTCCGTCCGGGGAGAGTGCCGCGGTCAAATCTGGTGCCCCGGCGACCGGGCTGTCGATGGGCGTCGTTTCGCGGCTGTTCAGATCGTACAAATAGAGCCGCGTCGCCGCCGCGAACAGCACCCGACGGCCGTTGCCGCTGATTGATACGAAGCTCGAAGGTATGCCTGCACCGGCGGAGACGCTCACCCGCGTCGTCGTCCCGGCACGAAGATCGACCACGAATACGTCGGCAGATCCGTTCGAGTCGCCAGGTGCCAGGTTGTCGGCTGCCGAAGTGAACGCGACCGCCGACCCGCCGGCGGCGATCGCCGCACCAGTCGCCGCCGCGTTCAATGCCGGATCCGTGAGCAGGCGGAGGTTCGACGAAGACGCCCTGCGGTCCAGCAGGTAGACGTCGCTGACCTGATTCGAATCCTCGGGGAGCAGTTGGCTCGGTGTGGCGAACGCCACGTAGCGGCCGTCGGCAGAGATCGACGGACTCCCGGCGAGCCGGGCGCCCAGCGTCCAGCGTTGGGTGCGGCCCGCGACGAGATCGCGAACGAACAGATCCGGCGTGCCCGGCGTGTCTCCGTCCGCGCGGTCGAGATTCGCGGTACTCGCAAACGCTACGAAACGCCCGTTGCCCGACAGGACGGGAACACCGGTCAAGGTGCCATCCGCGTCGGTCGATCCGTCGTCGCCGACGTCAACACGTATCGGTTGTCCGGTGAACGGCGCGCCTTTGACGTAGGCGGCAGATATCGCGGCCGGTCCATCGACACGAAACGCGAGGCGTGTGCCGTCGAGGCTCAGGGACAACGGGTAGGCGCACGCACACTCGCCGACCCGCGATAGCTGTCCGGTGATCTGGTCTCTAACGTAGATCGCTTGCAGACCGGCGGGCGGCGCGCCGAACCCGACGTCAGCCGAGCTGACAAACGCGACGATGGCGCCGGTTCCATTCGCCGCCGGTTGCGCGGCGAGCAGCCTGGGAACCGTGAGAGCGATCGCGGCAATAGCTGCGACGTGCAGCTGCCGATGAGCCTTGCGTTGAGTTCGCACGCGCCCTCCCAGCTGCCGGCGAGCCAAGCTCATCAGGCAGTAAGCTCGGCATTATTGACCGAGACATGGGGAGGCGGAAGAGTTTTTATCGGTGGAGGGCGTTAAATCAGACCAAACGGGCGAAACGAACCGAGCAGACGCGCCAGGGCCGCTAGGCCGTGGCGCGCGCGGGTGCGGACACGCTCTGGCGCCGCGGCTCGACCATCAGGCGCAACGCGAGGCCCTGCGGGGCGCCCGCTGCCGTGGCCGGCGTCACGCGATAGACCGCCGACAGCACGCGTCCGCGGCGCAGCGCCTCGGGCAGCGCGTCGCCTTCGCGCGCCTCGCGCTCGAGCTGGAACTGAACTAGGCGATACATGGGGATCGAGACGCCCGCCTGGCACTCCACATAGACGCCCTGCTCGCTGACGTTGCGGGCAACGACGCTGGCGAACCGCTCCGTGCCGCGCTGGTCCCGCCACATCAGGCGCGCGGGCAGCGCCACCGGACGGCGTTCCGTCAGCCGTGTGTGGTCGTTCTGGCGATTGCGAGTGGGCAGCGTGTGAACAGTTGCTGGCGTCACGACATCCTCCTGAGGATGAAAGCCTGTGCCAGGAGATGTATCAAGGGCCGCGCCCGGCAAATTCCGGCTGACGCTGCCAGCTGGTCTAATAACCTAACGCTAACAAAATCAGTAGTTTACAAAACTGTGCAGCGAATGAACTTCCTGTGCAATGTGGATACTTTGTATCCGGTGAGCGTGTCAATCGAATACTCAGTATCCAGCTACGGGGTAGGCATTTCGGCGGGCGAGTCGAGACCGAGGCGTCGAAGCTTGAGGTACAGGCCACGCCGCGTCAGCCCCAGGGTGCGGGCAGCTTCGGAGATATTGCCGACCGCGCGATCGAGCGCAGCCTGGATCAGATCCCGTTCGACCTGTTCGATGGCCGTCGCGAGGTTCGTGGGCGGCGCTGCCGAACGCGACGGCGCCGTCGTGCGCGGTACCTGCGTCGATCCGATTTCAGGCGACAGGTGCGACGCCTCGATGGTCCCGCCCGGCGCGCTCATCGCGACCGCGCGCTGGATTTCGTTCTTCAGCTGACGGACGTTTCCGGGCCACCAGTACTGCGAGAACATGTCGAGCGCTTCCGAACTCAGCTGGATGTCGGGCTTGCCAAGCCGTTCCGACGCTTCCCGCAGGAAGAACGTGCTCAGGTGGGGGATCTCCTCGCGCCGGTCGCGCAGCGGCGGCACGTGGATGCGGATCACGCTCAGGCGGTAGTACAGATCCTCGCGGAACTTGCCCTCGGCGACGCGCTGCTCGAGGTCCGCGTTGGTGGCCGCGAGCACGCGTACGTCGACCCGCTGCGGGCGCGTTTCGCCGATCGGCATGATCTCCTGCAGTTCGAGAAACCGCAGCAGCTTGGGCTGGACGTCGATCGGCAGGTCGCCGATCTCGTCGAGGAACAACGTGCCGCCGGCGGCCGACCGCACGAGCCCCGGCTGATCCGACACGGCGCCGGTGAAACTGCCGCGCCGGTGGCCGAACAGCTGGCTGTCCGCCAGGTCGCGCCCGGTCGTCGTGCAGTTGTACGGCAGGAACATCGCGGCGCTACGGTGCGACCCGACGTGGATCGCGCGCGACACCAGTTCCTTGCCCGTGCCGCTCTCGCCCGTGATGAGCACGGTCAGATCGTTGCCCTGCAGGCGCTGAATCTGCTCGACCAGCCGTGTCATCGCTGCGCTCGCCGTGAGGAAGCCCGGTAGAAGCGGTTCGAGCGAGCGATCGAGGGCCGCGGCGGCCGACGACCCGGATGGCCTGTCGCGCGCCGCGCACAGCGCGAAGCCCTGCCGCGCGACGGTCGCGATCATGCGGAGCCTGCGCAGCACCGGATGGCCGAGCGGCCGGGGCGCAGCGACCAGCCCGAACCGCGGCCCTTCCGGATCGCGACCGAGCTGCTCGACGATCATCGTGCCGCGGCCGTAGGTGTGGCCGTTCGACGCGGTCCTGGCAAGGGTCCGCGCAGCGTCCGCGTCCGCGCCGGCCGACGCCACCACGCGCACGTCGCCCCCGGGCAGGTTGACGAAGACCACCGCGCAGTCGCCGGCGGCGGCTTCGATCATCGCCGCGGCCGTCTCGCGGCCCAGGAGATCGGGCAGAGCCGCCGCGTCCACGATTCTCCGGACGATCGCATCGTCGGCGTCGGCGGGCGAGATGACGTATTCGCCCGAGCCGACCGAGGTCAGCAGGCCGCGGGCATCCTGGGCGTCGGATGAGTCGCGTTGCGCGCCAAGCTGCTCGAAGACGCCGACCGCCTGGTTGAGATGGCGTTCGGCGACCGAGCGCGCGCCGGTTTGTGCGACGAGGCGTCCGAGCGCGAGGTGGCTGAGGGCGGCCTGATAGCGCTCGCCGAGCAGATCGAGCAGCGTCGCGCTCTGCGCGAAGTTGTGGTACGCATCGGCCGCGCTCCCGCCTTTGGCGTAGAGGCCGCCGCGCAGGCGCAGATATTCCCCCCACGCCGCGGGCGCCACCTTCGGATCGAGCGTCTCGGCGGCCGCCGCCAACCGCTGCTCGGCCTCGGGCAGCCGGCCGGCGCTCGTCAGCGCTTCGGCGGCGATCAGGGTGGCCTGCAGGGCGTCGAACGGGGGAGCTCCCGCCTGCAGGATTTCGTCGGAGCGGGCGACCGCGTCGTCGAGATCGCCGCGGCGCATCGCCAGCCGCGCACCCAGGACGCGGACCGACCACTCGTACCACTGGCTCGTCTGCCGTCCGAATGCGCCGTAGGCATCGCCGGCGCGCGCCAGATACTCGGCCGCGGTCTCGTACGTGCCGCGGATCATGTGAATCTGCGCGAGGGTGTCGAAGACGGCGCCCGTCGTCTCGTGAAACTGGATCGGGCTGCGGACGTCGAGCGCGCGGTGCAGCGCGTCTTCGGCTCGGGCCAGGTCGCCGAGACGCACGCAGATCTGACCGAGCGTGGCGAGCGCGACCGCCAGCCCGTGGCCGGACCTCAGGCCTTCGTGCAGCACCACGCTCCGCTCGGCGAGCGCGAGCGCCTGCTCGTAGCGATGCTCCATCATCATCACGCCGGCCTGGTTGCTGCACACGGTCGCCAGGACGTCGTCGGCCCGCACCGTCGAGGCGAGCCGTTCTGCGTGGCGCAGGGCAGCCATCGCCTGGTCGTATTCGCCGACCTGCGCGAGCAGGATGCTCGACAGCGAGTGCACGAGCGCGAGATGGCGCCGATCGCCTGCGGCGTGAAGCGCGGAGGCGGCCTTGGTGATGTGCTCGCGAACGATGGCGGTGTCGCCGACGCGGCGGTAGCAATGCGCCAGCTCGTAGTGGGCGAGTCCGATGGCGCGCGAGTCGTGCGCGGCCTCGGCCTGTTTGAGCGCGCGCTGGTGGAGCGCGATGGCCCGCGACTGATCGCCGCGCGCGGAGGCGAGCCTGCCGTGGAGGCGCCAGAGCGCGGCGAGGCGGCCCGACGACACGGTGTCGCGGAACGCGTCGGGCGGACGTCCGAGCGCGGTGGCGGCGCGGTCGAGATCGTCCTGCAGGAGCCAGGCTTCCGCGAGCGCGGCGCGGATGGCGAGCTCGTCCTCGCGCGGCAGCGCGGCCGATCGAAGCGTGGGCGTCAGGATTTCCCCGGCTTCGGCGCCGCGGCCTCGTTCGAGCGCCGCACTCGCTCGTGCCAGCAGCGCCTGCAGAGAAGACGAGGGCATTACGTCTTGGTGCGGAGCGTGTCGAGGAACGGACGGCCTTTCGTGGCGAGACGCGCTTCGAGGCGGGCCGAGCAATCGCAGTCGCCGCAGGACCACGCCTCGGTGCCGTTCAGATCGCGGCAGCGGCTGCGGGCGTGGGCGTCCTGGACTTTTTCAAGATCGAAGTACTTTTCCCAGTACTCGCGCTCTTCCGCGAGCGGGGTGTAGCAGTAGCAGACTTCGACCCACTGCACGCGCCCGTCGTCGTGCGCGCGGGCCTCGCTCATGTTGCGGAAGTATTCGTCGCCGGCGACCGAACCCCGGCCGAGCGTGCCCTCGTCAATGGCCCGCTCGAGGGCCTTTTCCCGGTTGGCCTTGACGCGCGCCGTGACGAGGTAGCGCATGCGCTTATTGTAAAGCGATCCGCCCGAGCAGGGCGTCGGCAACCTGACGCACCAACGCGGCGTCGGCCGCCGGAAGGTGGACGTGCACCGCCCGCCGGCCTGCCGCGTCGAGCGAGGCGAAGTCGCCCAGCGCCTGCGCCAGTTCGAGCGTGCCGAAGGTAAACGGGTAGCCGGGAATATCGAGATCCGCGCCGGGTGTCGCCGTGATCAGCAGGAACACGCCTGTGTTCGGCCCGCCCTTGTGCAGCTGGCCCGTCGAGTGCAGATAGCGCGGGCCGACGCCGGACATCGTCGCGGCGTGTGTACGGTCGCGGACAGCGTTACGGAACCAGGCGAGGTCGCCGGTTAACGCCCGCGGGTCGATGTAGGCGAGGAGGACGAAGTAATCGCCGGGCTGGAGCAGGGTGAGCAGCGCGTCAGGGCCCGCACCAGACAGCCGCTCGCGGGCCCCACGGCTCGCGGTCAGCGTGATGCCGCCGGCGAGCGTCAGGCCGGGCTTCTCGCGGGGGAACGAGCCGCTGGACTGGTACGTATTCAGCAGGGTCGTCGTCGCGTCCTTGGCCTGCTTGACGTTGGGCTCGTCGAAGGGGTTGATTCCCAGCATCGCCCCGGCGATCGCCGTCGCGATCTCCCATCGAACGAACTCGGCGCCGAGCGCGGCCGGCTCGTGCCAGTCGATCGTCGCCGTCGGGTGCCCGTCGGCTTCGAGCCCCTCGAGGCCACGGCTCTGCCCGGTGGTGCCGGGATTCTGGACCTCCACAAACAGACGGTCGCGCCCGTACTGAGAGGGCGTCCCCGGCGTTTCGCCCGCGATCGGCACCACGCCGACGCCGCTCTTACCGGTGCTTTCCGCCACGAGTTGTTCAACCCAGAGGCCGAAGGCCTCCAGTTCCGGCGGCAGGAGCAGCGTCAGCTTGTCGCGGCCTTCCCGCGCGGCTGCGCCGACAAGGAGGCCGAGCGTGACCGCCGGATTGTTCTCCGCCGGCTCGGCCGCCGCCGATAGCATCGCGAGCCCCCAGCCCGTGATCGCCGCGATGTCCTGTCCCATCAGAGCGGCCGGCACCAGGCCGAAGAACGACAGCGCCGAATAGCGTCCGCCGATGTCAGACGGGTTGATGAACGTGTCGCGAAACGATTCCGCGCGCGCGCGCCGCGAGAGCTCGGTGCCCTCGTCGGTGATCGCCACGAAATGATCCGCCCACCGCGCAATACCCCCGTCCTCCAGCGTGCGGCGGAAGTGGGCCGCGAGCGTGTTCGGTTCGATCGTCGTGCCCGACTTGCTGGCCAGCAGATAGAGCGTCTGACGGGGCGTGGTGGCGGCCGCGCGGATCGCGTCCGGATCCGTCGAGTCGAGCATGTGGAACCGCGGCCAGCCGGCCGCCGTGCCGACGATGGCTCGCAGCACCTCGGGCGCGAGGCTCGATCCGCCCATCCCGAGCAGCACGACATCCGTGAAGCCGTCGCGCCTCACGCCGCCGGCAAAATCCCGCAGGCGATCGAGCGAGTCGGCCATCAGGATGGGCGACGTCAGCCAGCCGAGCCGGTTGGCGATCGTCGCCTGCACCTCGGGCGACGTGCTCCAGGCCGAAGGGTCCCGCCGCCACATGGCGCCCGCCGCGAGTTGAGCCGGCGCCGCGTCGGCCCCAACGCGATTGGTGATTGGTCCCGGCGCGATCCGGAGGCTGCGCCGCAGGCGATCGCGTCTGGCGGCCACGTCGAGTGCCGGCCATCTGGTGAGGAGATCCGCCGCGTGCTCCATCGCGGTAGCATACTATTTTGGGAACGATGTTCAGGAGAACCGCGGTCCGCGGGCTTGAAAGGCCCGCGTTACTCAGTCTCGCCGCGTTCGTCGCGACCTGCTGGCTCACCGGCTGTGCTCCGGCCGGAGAGCCGCCGGCCCCGGCCGCACGCGAGCAATCCGCCACGCCCGCGCCGCCCACCCGTGCCGTCGCGGCACGGCCGCGGATTGTCGTGCTGGGGGACAGCCTGACCGCGGGCCTTGGCCTGTCGCCTCAGGAGTCGTATCCGACGCTGCTGCAGCAGAAGCTGGACGCGGGCGGGTTCCATTACGACATCGTCAACGCGGGCGTGTCGGGCGACACCTCAGCGGGCGGCTTGTCCAGGCTCGACTGGGCGCTCGACGGCGACGTGCGCGTGCTGATCGTGGCCCTCGGCGGCAACGACGCGCTGCGCGCGCTGCCGCCCGACGAGTTGAAGCAGAACCTGTCGCGCATCATCGAGCGGGCGCAGGCCAGGCACATCCGGGTGCTGCTGGCCGGCATGGAAGCGCCCCCGAACTTCGGCCGCGACTACATCGTCACATTCCATCAGGTGTACCCCGCGCTCGCGAGGCAGTATCAGATTCCCCTCGTGCCGTTTCTACTCGACGGCGTCGCGGCCAACCCCGCGCTGAACCAGCGCGACGGCATCCACCCTACGGCTGAAGGCGCGCGCCTGGTCGCGGACACCGTCTGGACCGCGCTGAAGCCCCTCGTGGAAGAACAGCAGAGAGCGACCCGGAAGGAAGGCCCCGCCGGGTCATGATCGAGCTTCGTGACGTTTCGAAAACGGTGATGAGCGGCGCCGAACCGCTCACCATCCTGCACCCGCTGTCCCTGCGCGTGGACCAGGGGCAGTTCCTGTCGATCATCGGTCCATCGGGCAGCGGGAAATCCACGCTCCTCGGCCTGATTGCCGGCCTGGACGCGCCGAGCTCGGGCGACGTGATCATCGACGACGTGAACATCACGCGACTCGACGAGGATCGGCTGGCGCGCCTGCGCGGCGAGAAGATCGGTTTCGTCTTCCAGTTCTTTCATCTCATCCCGTCGCTCACGGCTTACGAGAACGTGGCCGTGCCGATGGAGATTGCCGGTGTCTCCGATCCGCGCACGCGCGCCCGGGCCCTGCTCGAGGAAGTCGGCCTGACGGGCCGCGCCCATCATTACCCCTCGCAGCTCTCCGGCGGCGAGCAGCAGCGCGTGGCGCTGGCGCGCGCGCTCGCGAACAACCCGCCGATCGTTCTGGCCGACGAGCCCACCGGCAACCTCGACACGTCGAACGGACGGCACATCATGGACTTGCTGCGCGAGGTTCACCGGTCGAGGAAGACCACCATCGTGCTCGTCACGCACGACGCCGAGCTCGCGGCGATGGCCGACGCGCAGCTCGTGCTCAGGGACGGCAGGGTCGTATGACGTTCGTCCTTCGCATGGCGGTGCGCGAGATGCGGGCGGCGTGGCAGCGCCTGCTGTTCTTCTTCATCTGCATCGCCGTCGGCGTCGCGGCCATCGTCGCCCTGCGGTCGGTGATCCGGAGCGTCCGGGACGTGCTGGGCGGGGAGGCCCGGTCTCTCATCGCGGCCGACGTGCTCATCTCGACCAACCGCGACTGGACGCCCGAGGCTCGGGCAACCATCGACCGCCGCCTCGCCGAGGCCGGTTCCACCGCGCGCACCGAAACGATCGAGACGCCGACAATGGTCCGGCCGGCCGACACCGCCAGGGTCGCGACGCGGATGGTCGAGCTCAAGGCCGTCCAGGCGCCGTTTCCGCTCTACGGCACGATGACCCTCGAGGGCGGGCAGCCCTACGCTCATTCACTCCTCGCGAATCACGGCGCCCTCGTGCGGCCCGAACTGCTCACGGCCCTCGGCGTTGCGGTGGGCGATTCGCTCACCATCGGAGAGGCCGCCTTCACCATCAGGGGCGTCGTGGCCAGCGAGCCTGGCCGCAACATCGGCGCCTTCAGCCTCGGTCCTCGCGTCTTCATCGACTTCGACGACGCGCCATCAACGGGCCTGGTCGCGTTCGGCAGCCGCGTTCGTCACGTGCTCGCCGTGCGCGTGCCCGACGACCGGATTCCAGCCCTGGTCAAGACGCTGGACAACGACTTCGCGGACAACTTCATCAACACCCGGTCGTACCTGTCCACCGACGACGCGATCGGCCGCGACTTCGATCGGGCGGAGAACTACCTGAGCCTGGTCGGCCTCGTGATCGTCATCCTGGGCGGCATCGCGGTGTCGAGCGTGACGCGGGTATTCGTGCTGCAGAAGATCAAGGGCATCGCGGTGCTCAAGTGCCTCGGGGCCACGAGCGGCCAGATCATCGCGGTGTACCTGCTGCAGGTGATGTCGCTCGGGCTGGCGGGAAGCCTCCTGGGAGTGGCGATCGCGCAGGCCGCGGTCTCGGCCGTTCCGTTGGCGCTCGGATCCTCGTCGACGTCGCTGCTGGCAGGCGTGCACTACACGGTGACCTGGGGGGTGGCGCTGCAGGGCGCCACCATCGGCGTCCTCGTGTCGCTGTTGTTCGCCATCGTGCCGTTGCTGCAGGTGCGGCTCGTCCGGCCCTCGCTGCTCCTGCGGGACGAGACGCACCCTCCGCAGCGTGACAGCCTGCGGATCGCCGCCACCGTGTTCGTGTCGGCGGCCCTTGTTGCGGTCGCGGCGTGGCAGGCCGCGTCGCTTCGCGTGGGGCTGGTCGTGTGTCTCGGGTTCGCCGTGCTGGCCGTGGTCCTGGTGCTCGCCGGACGGCTGCTGGTGACGCTCCTGGCGCCGCTCGCGCACGCCCGCTCGTTTCCGCTCCGGCACGCCGTCCTGCACCTGTCGCGGCCCGGCAACCAGACGCGGGTGATCCTGCTGGCGGTCGGTCTGGGCGCGTTCTTCATCGTCGGCGTCCGATCGCTGCAGGCGAGCCTGCTCGCGGAATTCTCGATCCAGATCAACGAGGAATCGGCCGATATGTTCCTCCTCGACGTCCAGCGGGGCCAGGCAGACGGCGTGCGCGCGTTCCTCGGCGATCCCGCCAACGGCGCAGGCGCCTGGAAACTGCTGCCGGTGCTGCGGGCGCGTGTCACGGGCGTCAGCGGGCGTGTCACCACGCTGGAGACCTTCGAAGAAGTGCGGGCCCGCGGCTCGCTTGGCCGCGAATACACGATCACGTACCGGGACAATCTGGAAGCCAACGAACGGATCGTGGACGGCGCGTTCTGGCACGGCAGCTCGCCGGATCCGGAAGTGTCGATCGAGCGGGGACTGCACGAGCGGTTCGCCATCAACATCGGCGACGTCGTCCGGTTCGACATCCTCGGCCGGGTCGTCAACGCCCGGGTCTCGAGTATTCGCGACGTGGACTTCAAGGATGCGCGCGCCGGGGGCTTCATGTTCGTGTTCAGGCCGGGGACCCTCGAGCAGGCGCCCCAGACCTACATCGCGCCCGTCCGGGGGCCCGCGTCAGGTCCGGCCGCGCGCGCCAGGTTCCAGCACGACCTGGTCTCGCGCTTTCCGAACGTGTCGGTGATTGATTTCCACGAGATCCTGGAAACCGTCCGCGACGTGATGTCGAAAGTGACGCTGGCCATCACGGTGGTCGGGTTCCTGGTGCTCTTCAGCGGCGGGCTGATCCTCGTGGGCGCGGTCGCCATGACGAAGTTCCAGCGCGTGTACGAAGCCGCCGTCTTCAAGACCCTGGGCGCGACCACCCGCAAGATCGCGACGATGCTGCTGCTCGAATACGGCGTGCTGGGGTCGCTCGCGGGCTTCGTCGGATCGCTCGGCGCCGTGGCGCTGACCTGGGGTGTCAGCCGGTTCGCGCTGGACATTCCGTGGAGGCTGTTTCCAGGCGAGCACGTCGGCGGCGTCGCGCTGACGGCCGCGCTCGTTGCGGCGATCGGCGTGCTGTCAAGTCTCGACGTGCTCCGCAACAAGCCGCTGGCGACCCTCCGGTCGGAGTAGCGGGCCGCGCCTGTGTGCTAAGATCCACTGTTGACCGTGCCACCGCGGGCCGGCACAGTGCAGGAGTCAGAAGCGCCAATGGACGTTGAGTTTTTCAAGGACGCGCTCCTCAGAAAACGCACCGAGATCCTCGGGACA